>Ga0181520_10005554_pt1 | contig 19994 bp, 20 predicted proteins | sample PEATcosm2014_Bin_29_FD_132451 | JGI IMG/M metagenome (GOLD analysis project Ga0181520, IMG submission 132451) | Peatland microbial communities from MTU Mesocosm Facility, Houghton, MI, USA - PEATcosm2014_Bin02_30_metaG | ecosystem: Environmental > Terrestrial > Soil > Wetlands > Peat | place...
GCTCTGGCAGAGAAGTGGGCTGTCGGGGAGTATTTCAAATGCCGGGTCGACGGGTGCCGGTAGCACGACGCCGGGACAGAGTTTCGAGAATACGTTGAAGAATTTGTAGATAAAATCTATACGAAAATAAGAAAAATTGTACGTTTACATTTTTTACGCCAAGATAGCTCAGTTGGTAGAGCGCGTCCCTGAAGAGGATGAGGTCCCCAGTTCGATCCTGGGTCTTGGCACCATTCCATCGGTTATTAAAGTTCGAATCTGCTATAATGACTGCATATGCGTTATTATATCGCAACACTTTTTATAATCGTCATTCTTTGTATCACGTGGCTTGTCTATACGTATCCCGATCAAATTCGGATGACATTTTCAATGATTGAGAACATTAGTAGCCAGCTTGCGGCTGTCATTGTCAGTCATAATCCTAAGACTATTGCCGATATCCAGGGGGATTACAACGCGACGGGTCAATCTGTAGCTACTTTTACCACGACTGCCACTTCTACTGCTTCTATTTCGCAGAAAAAAGTCCGTATTCTTCTTGTGCCTGGACATCAGCCAGATTATGGTGGTGCAGAATATATGTCACCGTATGGTGATATCAAAGAACGTGATCTTGTCGTCGAATTGGCAGATGACCTCCAAACATTCTCTTCAAGAGAATGACCACTATCAAGTCATCGTCACCCGTACTACTCAGTCGTGGAATCCGATTTTTGCAGATTATTTCAAGACCGATTGGAGTGACATTGTTGCATGGGAGAAAGCTTATAAACAACAATTTTCCGAAATGATCGCTGACGGTTCGATAACTATGCCGAAGGGGACGATGGAACATGCTACTTCATCGCCGAACGGTATTGTACAGCTCTATGGTATAACGAAATGGGCCAATGAGAACAATATTGACATAGAAATTCACATCCATTTCAATGATTATCCCGAACGCGGTGACAAACCGGGAAAATATTCAGGTTTTGCGATATATGTTCCGGCGGTACAATACGATAACAGCACTACCACGCGGACTATCGCCGACGCTGTCTTCAAACGGCTTGCGCAGGATAATTCCGTTTCCGATCTGAAAGGGGAGTCGGCCGGCATCATTGATGATCCGGAGCTTATCGCTGTCGGCGCCAATAACACAGCCGATGCCGCCAGCATGCTCATTGAGTACAGTTATATCTACGAACCTCAACTGGATAATCCTGTCACGCGCGATGCGTTTATTAAAAATTTAGCTCTCCAAACCTATTTGGGTCTGCAGGATTTTTTCGATCCGCATAATGCAAAATGACGAGACACTAGATTGTCTTCACCTTGAGCTTCGTCTGGCGCTTCTTGTCGAGTTTCGGCAATTTCAAAATAAGTAAGCCGTGCTTGCAGACAGCGTCGGCTTCATCAACGTCAACTTCTTCAGGCAGGGAGATGGTGCGTGAGAATGAACCCCAATAGAGCTCTTGGACGAAATAATCGTCGGTGCGGGCGGTTTTTTCTTCTTCGCGGTGGCCACGGATGACGACCATATCGCGGGCAATAGAAATGTCGAGGTCATTTGGATCAACGCCGGCGGTCATGGCTTTGATGATGATAGAATCAGGAGTCTGGAAAACGTCAACGGTGAGTTCGGCATCCTGACTTTCATTCTCGATCCAGTCGGCGCCACTCTCGAGACTGGAAAGATTGCCGGCCGACCCCGACATATCTGACTTCGAGGATAAGCGGCCGTTCCCACTGCTATTCCCCATACCGACTTTCTTAAATTTCCCGCCACCTGCCGATCGGCTGTCTGCGGCAGAAATCTCATTCTCCTCATCATCCATCTTGACTGTCCCCGTCAGCCTTTCAAAAAATGATCTTTTTTCTTTTGTCGCCATGTTTTTATTTGTGCTATTAATTCTATTAATTTTCTGCCAACTTATTTTTTCTCGCTAATTTTTACGTTGTAATAGTATATCATGCCGTATCTCCAAACCCTTAATCTCCTCGAAAATAATAATAAGGATAACCACAGCGCCCCAGACCCAAGCGAAAACTTTGAGCGTGTCCACAGATGTACTGCTTATTATAGACAAATTGAAAGCTGAGTGCAATGCCGTAGCCATAGCAAGACCGACAATGACGGCGATGACCTTGAGATACCTGGCGCAATAGAAAGAAGCGGCTATCATAAAGCCGACCATAGCCGACGATACGACATGGACGAGGATGGCTCCGATGAAGCGCATGTCGCCGACGACGAGAACCGAGGTTAGATTGCTTTCGGAGACGGTGCCGAGCATGAAAAGGACGTTCTCGAGAGCGGCAAAACCGAGCGCGGCGGTAATCATATAAATCATGGCGTCAATCGGCTCATCCATTTTATTTTTTTTATTGACATTGTTTGCGGGGGTCTTTTGTTCACCCTTCTTGCCCGTACTGAAGGCTCCAAAAATACTGAAGCCGCCACAAGCGACGAAAAAGACTACTCCGAACTTGACGATTTCTTCGATGGCCGCCCAGACGATGTAGCGATGGAAATTGTCTGCGGCGGCGAATAGTGGTGCTGAGAGCCATTGAAAAAGGAGAGCGACGAAGACGCCAGCCATGCCGTACAGGAAACATTTCATCAGAGTCACACGCGGCTCTGGATGCAAATTATTTTCTTTCAGCCAAAACCAAAGCCATAGGAGCGGCGGCACGAGACCGGCGACACAACCGTAAAGGAACTGGGTGGAATTCATGGGCATATAATACCATACATTTTTCCTAAAAAATATAAAAAGAGGTTACCTGCGCGAGCATGTAACCTCCAAGACGGAAATTGCTTTATCTGCTAAAATCTGATAAAATCTACGCTGTTATAAATATCATTAGAATAGGCCATAAATAGAGGGTAAAATCAGTAAAACATGGAAGACAATAGCCTAGACAATAGCCGAAAATTTGACCATCGAATTAAAAACCCCGATTCCCATATCGTCGCTTTTTTGGCGGCGATCGATGAAATCAAGGGAGCTTTTCGCGTGGGTCTTCGTATGACGCCGCAGGCGATCACGAGCCTGCGTAAATCGGTCATCGTGACATCGGCCGGCGCGTCGACGCGTATTGAAGGCTCAAAGCTTTCCGACGAGGAAGTAAAGAAAATCATGCAAGAGCTTTCAATCAAAAAATTATCCGACCGAGACTCGCAGGAAGTGCAGGGCTATCTTGAAACGCTCAAGAATGTCTTCGACAATTACAAAGACTTGCCTCTGCGCGAGAGCATCATCACGTCGCTTCATAAAGAGCTTCTCAAGTATTCCACCAAGGACGATATCCATCGTGGTAGCTACAAGCACAAGGAAAATCTCGTCGGCATTCTTGATGCCAAAGGAAATGTAGCGAAAATTATGTTCGAAACGACACCGGCATACCTCACGGCCAAAGAAATGACCGAGCTCGTCGAATGGACGCAGGGGGCACTGGAAAAAGAGCGTTTCCACCCGCTCCTCGTCATCGCCAACTTTGTCATCGAATTTCTCAAAATCCATCCGTTTGAAGACGGCAATGGACGTCTTTCGCGTATTCTCACGAACTTGCTTTTGCTCCGGTCCGGCTATTCATTTGTGCACTACATCTCGCACGAGCAGATCATCGAACAGCGTAAGGATCAGTACTACCTCTCACTCCGATCGTCGCAGGCGACATTTAGGACGCAGACAAAACCCGAGGGATCAGAGGAAACGATCGCGCCGTGGCTCAGTTTCTTCTTTTCCGTGGTGAAAGAGCAGGCGGACAAGTCAATCGCGCTCGTGGAAAAAGAAACCCACGAAGACACCATGTCGCCGAAACAAAACGAAGTCTTGGAATATCTCTCTAAGGTGAAAGAAGCTGGTCCTGCCGAAATCGTCAGGCAAACCGGCATCATCATGCCATCCGTTCGCAAATCGCTCGAGCGGCTTGTTGTGCTTGGCAAAGTAAAGCGGATTGGTCGGGGACGGGGGACAAGGTATGTAAAAATATAAGGATAATAGAGCAGAAATAAGGGTGTTTTTATCCCCTCTCTGGGCAGTTTATAAAGCAGACGACGTTATTTCATGATGGTAATCATCAGTTAATCACGAAGCAGAGCTGTCTCTGCTTCTTTTTTTATCGTACTATCAAAAATCACACCATGCAATTGCAACACCATGCAATTGCCTTGACAACTAGACTGTAAAATGATAACCTACCCGGTAGAGTTTCAACAAAAACCAGCCCAAACCGAAAAGGGAAGGGCACAACAGAAAGTGTTTCATTATGAAGATCATTAAAAATATGTCCTTCGCAGTCATGACGGCGATTGTCACGATTCTGTCAATCGGGACACCGACGGCACAAGCACAGACAACTACAGCGGTCGATCAGTCAACGTTCCAACAACAGTTGGCCACCGCGCCCTGGGCGCTGACGGAGGGGATGGACGGTTCTCTCACATTCACCGACAATGGGAACAACAGCACAGGCTATGGGGCGGGTTTCATCCCTGACTATCCCCAAACGACTTTATGGAATATGTCCATCCTGTTTAATGGTGATACGGCAACGGTGACAGCGCAGACGAGTCTCTGGTCTCCAACTTTCAATTGGAGCATTCCCAGTACAATGGGATCATCAGCACCGGTCTCAAGTCTTTTGTTTGGCATTACCTATCAAGCACCTGATGTCGAGAGCATTACCATCAGTGACATTGCTGTGAATGGTGGTACTCCTCTCGCCGACACTGTGTTTGCAGATCAAAACGATCAATTCGGTGGGTTGTCCGTCAATAACGATGGTGCACCGATAACCTCGGTGTCCTACGATATGACGGTGTATTTTGAAAACCCCGCTCTGTATAATAGCGAAGATGCGCTAGCATCGACGATGTTAAGCACCGTTGCGACGGAAACAGCAAGCGTTCCGGAACCGGGGACATGGCAAGAAATTGTGGTTGGTTTGGGTGCAATCGGCGCAATGAGGAGATGGAAGAAAATTTAAAATAGATCATCAGCAAAGGGGTCACGTATCATTCGTGACCCCTATTTTATTTACCAATTACTTTTTGTCAGACATGTGCTAAGAATTGTCGTAACAAGCGCATTACCTGTACTCCTAATACAGAAAAGTTGTGATGTATTACTTGGATTATAGACCGCAAAAGCATAGTCAGAATTTGTCAATGGTGATTCGATTACACCAAAATTAAATTCCGCAAGTGAAGAAGAATTAACTGTACTGATTATATTTTTGCAGATATTATCTTCTTGACTTCCTGCGGTATATAGATCATCACATCCTAGCGTGGTTTTAACATTACAGTAGTAATTAAATCCACCAGTTATGGAACAAGAATAGTCATTTGGGGCAGTAGTAATGTTCCAAGGTCCTGCGTTGATAGGTATCAACCCCGCATACGAACCACTATTCGTATACTGAACCTCATACGCGTTTCGCATTTGAATAAGAGACTCTTGCACTGACGCATACATGGCTCTTTGGCGCGCGGTGCTCACAGCCGCCAAGATAATGCTCGACAGCACGGCAATGATAGAAATAACGACCATAAGCTCAATAAGGGTGAAGCCGCGTGACCATTGGATTTTCCGCAAAGGAGTCATGATGATGCTTGCATTATACACCAAAAGACAGATTACCGTCGGCTTGGAGAATGTCAGAAGTAGCGTCAAATGCCTTTTCTGACGCTCCAGACAGTGCCCCAGCAAGGGCAATCATCAAGGCATTGTCCCCAGAAACGCCGAGTGGCGGCATATATATAGGTATGTCGTGCTGTTTGGCCAGTCCTGTCAATGCTTGGGCGATATGGCTATTGGCAATGACTCCGCCGCCGACAATGAGGGTGACAATGCCGTAGTGTTCGATAGCTTTCTCCGTTTTGGCAATAAGGACGTCGGTTACGGCATCTTCGAATTCACGGGCGATACGGCTTTTCTGTTGAGCGGTCAATTCACCGGTTACGCTACTTTTTTCGGCGCCATCACCATTATCTGCACCGCTACCTGCGCCGCCATTTTTTTTGCGCAATTCCCGCGTCAGATACAGCACCGCCGTCTTCAAGCCTGAAAATGAAAAATCAAGATCGGGCGAATGGATCATTGGACGGGGTAGGATAATTTCATTATTTTTTTCCTGTTCTGCTTTCCACTTCTCATTTCGCACCGCTCTTCGTTCCGCTGACGCCAACTTGCTTATTTCCGGGCCACCAGGATACGGCAAGCCGAGGAGCCGCGCCACTTTGTCAAAAGCTTCGCCGACAGCATCATCTTTCGTTCGGCCGACGATTTCGTACTCATAATCGGTATTATGAGTATGATTTTTTTTATCACTACCATCTTTCACCAGCACCAGTTCGGTATGCCCGCCACTTATAAGAAGAGCGAGAGCGGGGCAGGTGATGGAGATGAGTTTTTTGAAATCAGAGGCCGAGGTGGTAGAGACGGTTGCAGAGCCGGCAATGCTGTCCCAAACCTCGCTTGACGGCAAAAGCGAACCAACGATGTGGCCTTCCATGTGATTGACACCGACGACGGGAATGTCCCAGAGAATACCGAGTGCTCGAGCCGCATTGACGCCGACCCAGAGCGCTGGCTCGAGGCCGGGACCGCGGGTGACAGCGATGCGGTCAATAGTGCGGCAATTGCCGCTTGCCGCTTTTGCAATTTGATCCTTTTTGACCAGAGGCGATGCCAAAAGATGTTCCAGAAGGTCGGATTCTTTTTCCTGGAGGATTTTTTTGATTTGGTTGATTTTTTTGACAGCATTGATGTCATTGACACCATCTGTATTATCTGCTGGCGATGATTTTATTTTTGGCTGCAGTTTCGGCTGAATGTTCGCCTGCGTCAGAGCGGCTTCGATAAGCGGTATGAGATTTTTGGCATGCTCGCGTTTGGCCATAATAGGGAAGACGCCGCCGTACTGCCGGTGGAGGGCAATTTGCGAATGGATGAGATTGGCCAGAATGCGGTATTCGATATTTCCCGACGCTAGCCGCGTCTCGAGAATACAAACAGCCGTTTCGTCGCAACTTGTTTCGATGGCGAGGGTGATCATGGGATGAGGATTTTTTTTGCTCTTTGAACAGTAATAATGAGTTCCCGCCATTCTTTTTCTTTGATTTTATCTGCAGTCTTCTCATTCCATTGTTCCATCGGTTGAGCATAAGAAAGTTCACGAGAAATTTCTGCTGTCATTGCAATATCAAATATAGCTTCACATTCTGGTGAATCAGAAAGATTATCAAACTGGATAGCCCCGACCATTTTATATGCTGCTTCCTCTTCTCTCAATTCACCTTTTTCTTTACATTCTATGAGTTTCAGACAATATAAGACAAAAAGCCTCTTCTGTTCATCATTGGAAGCTTTTTCAAGTTTGTCAAGTAGTTGAGAGATTTCTTTTTCCATTAGTGAATATAATATGGCATACGATTATTCAAGTGCGCGCTGAAGGGATCGAACCTTCGGCCTTCTCGACGTCAACGAGACGCTCTACCACTGAGCTAAGCGCGCAGGAAGATACAAAACAAAGATATACTAATTTTGGCTTGATGGCAACATTTTCGCAGAACTGTTTACGCATCTACCTCCGACTTCAACTCCAGCATTTTTTTGCCGACGGCGTGACCGTCAGCGTCAAGGTCGTATACGAGAATGCTACTGGAGAGCATCTCAACATCGCCGATAGCCTCATCACTAATGTGTTCGATGTATTTTATCAGAGCACGGATGGCGTTGCCAGAAGAAACAATAAGGACATTTTTACCAGCTTTTATCTGCGGCAGGATGGTTTGTAAAAAATAAGGCACCGTGCGCTCGTAGACCATCTTCAAAGTCTCGCCGTGCGGTACCGGCGTATTCCAGCCGCGGCGCAGGCTATCGAAGGCGGCGTCACCCATTTCCTTTTTCATTTGCCATTTATTTTTGCCGGTATAATCACCATAGTCACGTTCGTTCAAGGCCGGCGATCGGGTGGGAGAAACTGTGGGCAGGATGACAGCCGGCCGACTGGCGGTGTTGGCGGCAGTAATGCCTTTTGCCATGCTTTCATACGTTTGGAGCGTCCGCTTTTGAGTCGAATCAAAAACGCAATCAATGCGACTGATCTTACCTTCTGTCGTACAATATTCACTGAGTAATGCTCCCATCTTTTCTGCCATCTCAAAGCCGTATGATGTCAAGCCGATATCGCGACTGCCTGTCCAGAGGCCGAGCTTATTCCACTCGGATTCATGGTGGCGGACGATGATCAGTTTGCCGAAATTTTTCATAAACTGTGGATAACCGGCTTGTACTCGTGCCGTTCGGCTTCGAGGATGATTTTCTGCATCATGGCGACTGTTTCGACTGGGTATTTGCCTTGGGCCGATTCTTCGGAAAGCATGACGGCGTCTGATCCTTCAATGACGGCGAAAGCCACGTCGGAGACTTCGGCTCGGGTGGGTGTGGCCGAGCTGACCATCGAGAGCATCATCTGGGTAGCGGTAATAACGGGTTTTTTCGCACGTTTGGCGGCTTTGATAATGTCAAGCTGGACATATGGGATATGTTCCAGCGGAATCTCATTACCCAAATCGCCGCGGGCGACCATGACGGCATCAGCGGCGGCTACGATGGCGTCGAGGTTGTCACCGGTGGCCGCTTTGGCACGCTCAATTTTTGCAATGATCTTGGCGGGATTGGACACGCCGTTTCCGCACATGCCGCGGGCGGCCATCTCTTTGCGTAATCGCTCAATATCACGGGCGTCGCCGACGTACGACATAGCTACATATTCTACGTTTTGGGCGGCGCCGAAATCGAGATCTTTGAGATCTTTTGAAGTGAGGATACTATCAGTAGTGCGAGCAGTGCTGTCGAACTCATGTCCCGATTTCTCCTGGATTCGCGGTCCCGAAAGATCTTGGATGATCGGCACATGTTTACCAAGACTTTCTGCAATCCTGCGAATGTCGGCGATCCGTGCCGCATGTTCTTCATACGTGCCCCACGAAAAATTGAGCCGAGCGACATCCATGCCGTTTTCTATCATGGCTTTCAATACCGCCGGATCTTTGCTGGCGGGGCCAATGGTGGCGACAATTTGAGCACGTTTGTGTGGGGTGGGCATGGGGATTATATTAATTATGCTGGCTGTACATCTTATTATTTATATTTATTTTGGTCCGACACAATAATCAGTGGTACCAGTACAAGAAAGATTTAGATTACTACTACCACAAACATCAGAACCGCTTGTACACCATGTAGGTGCTGACGCCAAACTATTATTTGAAGCTTTGTTTTGATTTTCTAATGTTGCATGAAGGAAATAATCATCATATCCTGAATCAGTTACATAACTGTATACTTCTCCAGAATTAGGGGGGGTTGGAATTGTTGCTATAAAAGTACTTAAAGAAATACCGCTCGGACAGTTAGTATTTTGGCTTAACGTTGTGCTATCAATTATGCTTTTATTAGAGACACCGGTGTCTGCCGCCGGGTATTGTCCACATCGATTAAAGTATCCTGCCAAAGCAAGCTGGATATTCGACAGATCGGAAATCCTTTTGACATCGCGCGACTGCGATTTAGCTGCTGAAAAACTTTCCAACATAACGGCCGACAAAATACCGATAATAGCGATGACCACCATAAGCTCAATAAGTGTGAAACCTTTTTTTGAAATTTTCATATAAGTTAAGTATATCATAAGAAAAAATTATAAAATACACTTTTCATATTACGATACCCGCATTCGCTTGACACCATATAACCACGCATGGTAAATATATACGCGGAATATAGTTCCAAACAACCAGCGTGTGCTTGTTGTTTCTTTGAAAACTACATACGAAAAAGGAAAGTAATCTATGAAACGAACATGTCTCATGACCGCGATAGCTATTGCTCTCGCGGTATTCACGTCCTCAAGGACAACATTTAGTCAAACAGCAACAAGTGCGTCAGCCGAATTAGCATTATTCGGTACTACTAATGTTCCTCCCATGCCACCGGGTATGTTGGAATCAATGCAAGCCAAAGCGACAGATCAAGCTCTTGGAGCTATGGGTATTCATCCGATGGACACGAACAGTGGGCCTCCTGGGCCAGGCGGTAGTGGTGGTAGCACTAATGATCCACCTCCTCAGCCTCCGCCAGGTGGTTCGACACCAGCACCGTACTATGCACTGATCGATATCGGTGCATTGCCAGGAGGTAACTATAGCGAAGCCTACGGAATCAATAATAAAGGACAGGTTGTTGGAAGCAGTGGATGGGGCGGTTCCTATGAGGCTGGCTTTCTGTATTCTAATGGTATTATACGGGACATTGGTACTGCAAGCGGTTGGTACACAAGTGATGCTCGTGCCATCAATTATAACGGGCAGATTGCTGGTTTAGTTCTTGATAGTTATTATGATTATCACGCCTTTTTGGATACTGGCGGTTCCATACAAGATCTCGGTACATTTGGTGGTTCTGTTAGCAGAGCTGATGCAATCAATGCTAGTGGACAAGTAGTCGGTTTCGCTTATACCAGTAATAGTCCTCCTGGCCAAACTGCATTCTTGTACGCAAATGGTTCGATGCAGATTCTTCCGCCACTTGCAAATCTTACGAGTGAAGCGACAGGGATTAATGCGAGCGGCCAAATTTGTGGCTGGTACGAAGGTAGCGGTGACGTCGCTTTTCTCTATTCTGGCGGCGTGTTACAGAACCTTGGTAATCTGGGTCAGAGTTATGCCATAGCATATGGAATCAATAACAGTGGCCAAGTAGTTGGTCAATCTTGTAATGCCAGTGGCAGTTATGACGCATTTATCTATACAGGTGGATCAATGCAGGATCTGGGGTTTATCGGCACTGGAAATAGTATCAACAATAATGGTGTTATTGTCGGTCAAAATGGTAGCGGGCATGCTTTCGTTTATGCGAATGGTACGATGACGGATTTGAATAGTCTTTTGTTCAATCCAAGTTCAGGTTGGACACTCACGTTGGCTAACGGTATCAATGATGCGGGTCAGATTGTCGGTATGGGAATAAGTCCTTCAGGCTACAACCATGCGTTTTTGCTTAATCCTCTGCCGCCAGGATCAATTCCGGCGGCAAGTACAGTGAAAACAAATCTGCTGACATACCCCTCACTTCCAACGCCGCAAAAAACCGGCTTGGTTTTCATCACGCATGGGTGGATAGCACTTGGTGATCCAACATTAGTCTCAGAAGCCAAGAACTTCGTACAATCAACGTCGAACCTAGTCACCCAGTATCTTGCTGACAACGGTATTGAAAACTGGGATGTAGAAGGATATGAATGGATCGACGGAGCATCTGTGAATACTCCTGATGTCGCTCTTCAAGATGCGGAACTGACGGGGGTAAAGATTGGCAACGCCATTCTGAATATGGGATCAAGCAGATGGACTAATATCCACTTCATCGCGCACAGCGCGGGAGCGGGTATGATCCAAAAGGCCACAGAAGTCATCAAAGCCAGTTTGGGCAATGAGGTTACTATTCATTGCACATTCTTGGATGCGTATGACGGTGCCAAGAGTCAAATGACGGGCGAGTACGGTATCAACGCTGATTGGGCTGATTCGTACTTTGTTCGCGACCTATTCCAGCAGAAGAAATTAACAGGATGTCCTCTGCCTCACGCATACAACGTGGACGTCACGGCGCTTGATCAGAATGCGAATAGTCAGGTGCCGTGGTATCTTGGTTTATTGTCACCAGCATTCCAAGCGATATCTGATCATGGTTGGCCGCCATCGTTCTACTCAAACAGCATTCTTGGAGCTATCAACATCAATAATTTTGCGTCAATTCCTTTTGGTGCAGATTATAATGGTTTTGGTTTCCCGTTGAGTGAAGAGGGACCTGCCGGACAGTGGACTTATGCGCTGAACAACTATCCACCGGGGAATGGTGTATCGTGGGGTTATGTAACAACTCTCGGCCCCTCAAGCGAGATATATACGACTCCGAACGCGATACAGTACACAGGTTCAGTTCCGACCTTTGCGGTGGCATCTACCATCAAGAGTACTACTGGAACATTATCAACGTCTACTGGGTATGCTTCGGCTCAAACAGGATCGCCTGTATGGGTCTCAACGGTAATCACCGACACCAATGCACTCAACTATGTGTCATTCAACGCAGAGTTTACGAGCGCCGCTGGTGCCGATGGATTGCTGACAGTCTATTGGGATACCAACATGATCGGAGAAGTAGATGAGGCCGCGGTTCAACCGGGACTTCAGTACTACGTCTTCTCATTTCCGAATACGGCTCCCAACACGAGCCATGTTCTCGGATTCCATGTTGATCCGTTCACGTCGGTTCATTCGAGCCTCATTCTGACAAACATCGTGACGGGATCTGTGGGAGTGGTACAACCATTCTCATTATCCATTACTACGAACAAGAGTGACGGACTGTTGGTGTATCAGTTAACTGGACAACCGGGCGTTTACACCGTTCAGTCGTCGGCAGACCTCCTCGATTGGACGACCATCGCCTACTTGGCGAATACAAACGGCACGATCAACTTCGTTGATCAAAACTCAACGAATTATTCATGCCAGTTCTATCGTGCAACGTCGCCGACAGTGATGTCGTTGTCGCAGTAACACACTGCATCATGCAGTCACAGTTCTTTAGTATCACAGAGCTTGCTTATCTTCGGATGAGTGAGCTCTTTTTTATTTGCTTACAAATTTTAAGAAAAAGCACAACCAAACTAACAGGCCTGACTACCACAACCATTACTAAACATAAATATTAGAAGTGTAATAAAAATAAATAACGCTAAAGTTAATATTTCAATAGTTCCAAGTACAATACTTTTCCATGGTGTCTCCTTGGATCTGAAGCTTTTCCAAGCAAAATATATACTAATTCCAACCACAATAAAACAGACAAGAGACAGGAAGAAAGTTAACTCCATATGTGTTTTAACGAAGAAAGCTGGTCCAAAATTTGTGAAATATGAAAACAAAATAAAACACAAGCTACCTATAGCATAAGATACTATTGATAATGCTATATTGGTATCTTTGTAACTTTTCATACTAAACTAGATTGATAAATAATCTCTATTTATATCCGAATAATGCAACCTGCCACACTACGCCGAGAAAGGAAAAATTGAGTATTAAAGCGAGTATCCCAGTAATCAACATAGAGATTTCTGCCCATTTTGGTTCTTTGTGTCGTATGCTTTGGACGGCAAAAACTATTCCGATGATATAGGATGCTAGCATAAAAGCTAACACGGCACGTAATTGATTGAATGTAGACAGGAGGAATATTCGAAAGAGGATTTGGGGAAACCAACCACCATGTGGGCCGAGTAGCAGGAGAGCTGGTAGCAAATAAACTAATGACGAGATAAATGCGTATTTATGCTGTTTTATAAATGACATAGCCAAATTGTACCATTTTTCCTTACGATAAATTTACAAGTCTGTGGATAACAATTTATAAAAGACTTATCAAAAAAATATAAAAATTCATATCATCTTCCTATTTCCCCATACCTATTATATGCATGAGCCGATCGTACTTTGCCACGCGCTCGCCGCGTTCGGGGGCGCCGGCTTTGAGACCGTAGGCGCCGAAGGCCAGAGCGAGGTCGGCGATGAAGCCATCGTTCGTTTCGCCGCTTCGGTGGCTGACGATGCAGTGGATGTCGTTGTCGCGGGCGAGCTTCATGGTGGCCAGCGTTTCGGTCAAGGTGCCGATTTGATTGGGCTTCACGATGATAGCGCTGATGCTTTTTTTCTCGATGGCTTTGGTCAGGCGGGTGACATTGGTGACGGTCAGGTCATCGCCGACAATGAGGGGGGTGGTGTTCGGGAAATTTTCGTTATTTGTTTTTTCTCCCAGATTGTTTCCCGCGAAAGCCAACTTCAGCGCGGCGAAGCTGTCAAAATCTTCTTCATCAAAAGGATCTTCAAACGAGCACATGTTAAAGTCGCTATTCATCTTTTTATACATGTCCATCAACTGTGGGGCAGAAAGCTTTTCTTTTTCCACCGTATATGCTCCATCGGAATAAAAAGAAGAGGAGGCGGCATCAATGGCGAGCTTGACATTCTTTTCATTGCTGGTCGCCTTGATAGCTTCGGTTAAAAGTCCAAGCGGCCGCAAAGTCGAGTCAAGGTCGGGCACGAAACCGCCCTCATCGCCGAAGCCGGCGGCCGACGTGCCGAGCTCGCGCACGAGGATATCGCGAAGGGCTTTCTGAATGGTCACGCCGATCTCAAGCGCCTGCCGGGCGCTGTCAACCTGCGGCACGATGAGATATTCCTGGAAGGTGAGCCGCGTCCGGGCATGCTTGCCGCCGTTAATGAGGTTCATAAAAAGGAAGGGCTCGACGCGAGAGGGCTTGATGTCGGCGAGGGTGCGGAGGTGGGCGACGAGGCTGAGGCGGTCATCGTTCACGCTGGCATTCGCGTCGCCATTTTCACCGCCACTCGCATTTCCCGCCGCCTTGGCGCAGGCGATACTGACGCCAATCATGGCATTGCCGCCGAGAGATGACTTGTCAGCGGTACCGTCAAGCTCAAACATGATCGTATCTATTTTTTTCTGATCATTGACATTAATGCCGAGGAGTGCAGGGGCAATTTTATTTTTGATATTTTCGATGGCTTTTTGTACACCCATGCCGCCATAGCGCGTCATGTCGCCGTCGCGCAGTTCATGCGCTTCATGAGCTCCAGTGCTGGCACCTGATGGCACACCAAACGTCCCGACGACCGAGCTTGTCGCGGTGCTCATTCCCGAGCCGGCACGCACCGTCACTTCAAGCGTCGGATTGCCGCGCGAGTCGAGGATTTCTTCAGCAGAGATGTCGGTAATAGTTGTGTTAGACATATTTGTTAGCCTGTCAATAATACCATGAGATCGGAAACGTTTGTTTCGGTCTGGCCGGTGACGATGAGGTCTCCCGTTTTTTCAAAAAAGGAATAGGCGTCAAAAGCGGCAAGGTATTTTTCGGCTGAAAGCCCGGCCGCACTGGCTTTAGCCAGAGTTTCAGTGTCGGCAATAGCACCTGCCGCAGTATTATTGTCATGTCCGTCGGAAGCCAAAGAGATAAAAACCGCATCATTGGCGATGGTGGCGTCCTTCTTTGCCGAAAGAAATCGTATAGCTTCAAGAGTGGTATGCTCGTTCCTGCCGCCCGTACCATGTTCGATAGGTACTTCTATTTTCGGTTCACCGCCGGCGAGAATCAATTGCATTTTATCTGTATCGGTGTTTCCAGCGGCAGTGGCGGCCGTGAACATTGCCGTAACGACTTCTTCAGGAGGATCATACATCGCGTCTGAAAGAATAGTGGTCGTGAAGCCGTGTTGTTGACCGTATTTGGCCATCGCTTGCAAAGCATCATAATTTGAAACGAGCGGTATATTGAAGACTTTTTTAAAATATGTCTTATCTTTTGGTGTCTCACGTAAGGTATAACCGCCCAGACCGTATTTTTTCAGGACATTTTCAGCGTCAGCCACGGTCAGATTGTCCGGATACGTCGGCCCAGAAGCGACCGTAGCATAAAAAGTGTCGCCATGTCCGGGCACATCGGAAAAAATGAGACCGATCACCGTTGCTGGGTAAAGCATCTTGGCCAGACCGCCGCCTTTGAGAAGGGAAATATGCTTACGTACCGTATTGAGTTCTTCAATAGTGGCGCCTGTTTTCAGAAAGTCTTCGTACAATCGTCGTCCTTGATCGCATTCTTCCGGCGGCCAGCAGAGGAGCGATGATCCGCCGCCGGAAACGATGACAATGACGAGGTCGCGCTCGGAGAGACTCTGAGCCAAGTTGACAATTTCTGCCGAAGCCTTGACATTTATGTCTGAAGGTAATGGATGCGAGCCAACGAATGACGTGATAGCGGGACTACCGATCGCCGCTTCCGTACCAATAACAATGCCGCTTTTTATACGGTCACCAAGAATAGATTCGAGAGTTGCCACTGCTTTACAAACCACTTTACCGAAACCAATGATGCGGATGGCATCAAAATGAGCAAGCTCAAAAGACTGGTCTTTGATTTTCAAAATTGATTCCGAGAGAAATATATGAGTGCGGATGACACTTTCGGTATCTATGGCATCAAGTCCGGCACTGACAATCGAAAGGGCAGTTTTCCTTTTTTCGCTCGTAGCTATGGCGTTAAAATTTTTTATCCAGTTCATCTATTATTTGAGCAGATTCTGACCTTTGCCGGCAATAAATGTCGTAATGTTATCAACCGTCGTTTTCAGAATATCTTCGACGGCTTCTTTCGAGAAAAAGGCCATGTGCGGCGTGGCGATGACCCGCGGATCGTGGATCAAAGCATTTGATTCGAGGATCATTTTAAACGTATCACGCGTCTCTTTAGCCTGCTTTTCATCGGTGTCACCGGCGTCGTTGCGGGCCAAAAGTTCAAGCTCCTCTTTCATAAATCGCTCGCCTTCGAGGACGTCGAGGCCGACGCCGGCGAGGATGTTCTGATCGAGTGCCCAAACGAGAGCATCAGTATCCACAATTTCGCCACGGGCGGTATTGACAAGCAAAGCACCCCTTTTCATTAATTTTATATTTTCTTTATTTATCAGATGATGCGTTTCTGTGGTATACGGCGCATGGATGGTGACAACGTCGGCAGTCGAGAGTAGGGTCGGCAGATCGGCATACTTCGCGCCGACTTCGGTGGCGAAAGCTTGATCAGGAAAAAGATCGAAAGCGAGGATGCTCATGTTGAAACCTTTGGCAATTTTGGCGGAATTTTTGCCGATTTTTCCCGTGCCGATGACACCGATGGTTTTACCGTTCAAATCAAAGCCCATGAGATTCGACAAATCAAAACTGTCGTCATTGCGCAAATGATGGTACGCCGGGAAAATTTTCCTTGACAAAGCCAGGATGAGAGCGAAAGCGAATTCAGCCACGGTCCGCGAGCCGTATGCCGGCACGGTTGCAACAGCGATGCCTTTTGATTTCGCATATTCGACATCAATATGGTCAAAGCCCGTCGAGCGGGTGGTGATGAGCTTCAAGTTAGGGGCTACTGTCGGTGAGAGCAACGCATCAATGATTTCGGATTTGATTTCTGAATTTATGAAAACAGAAATGACATCCGCGCCCTCCGCTGTGGTCGCTACATTTTCTGCAGTCAGTTTTTCTCTATAAAAAGTGACATCCAATTTTTCTACTCCAGCTGTGCTATTCACACCGGCAAACAAACCTTCGAGCACTTTTTTATCTTCATCGGGGGTCTCAAAAAATATGATTTTCATACATTTTTTTTTCTTTTTAATATAGCGTTTTTCTGATATACTTGATGCACGTATCTGATACAAGTAATTATATGCTAAAAACCCTCGCGCAACAACGTAACAAAGTCGAGCATTTCGTGTATACCAAAATCCTCAAGCCTTTTTTCTTCAAACATGATCCCGAAATGGTACACGATAGGATGACTACTTTCGGCAAGGTTCTGGGGAAAACAGCTATCACCCGCGCCGTTGTCGGAGCGATGTTCGGCTACAGCGACCCGAAACTTGCGCAAAACATCCTCGGCATCCATTTCAAAAATCCCGTCGGTCTTTCCGCCGGTTTCGACAAAAACGCCGAGCTTATTGACATCATTCCGTCGGTCGGTTTTGGTTTTATGGAAGTCGGTTCGATCACCGGTGAGCCATGTGAAGGCAATCCCAAGCCGCGCCTGTGGCGTTTGCCGAAATCGAAAGGTCTCGTCGTCTATTATGGTTTGCGAAATGATGGCTCGAAAGCCATCGCCGCACGATTGTCGAAACGGCTTGCGTCAGGGCGTCGGGGGAAGGGCGGCCAGTTTGCCATTCCCGTCGGCACGAGTGTGGCCATGACGAACTGTTCGGCAAATGAGGACATTCCCGCCGCCGTCCGCGATTATGTCAAAGCTTTCACTGCTCTCGCCGATATCGGTCAATACACGACGATCAATATCAGCTGTCCGAATACGTCCGGCGGCCAGCCTTTCGTCGAGTCGGCGAACCTCGAGGCTTTGCTTGCGGCTATTGATGCCGCGATCGTTACACAAAAAAATTCCTCAAAAGGAAAAAATTCGCTCAAACAGAAGCCCGTTTTCGTCAAATTTTCTCCTGACATGACTATGGAGCACGTTGACAAGCTGATTGACATCATTCATCGTCATCGGGTGGACGGCGTCATTTGCACCAATTTGACCAAGAAAAAAGGCAATGACAAAATCCTCGATCCTTTGCCGGAGCATGGCGGTGTTTCCGGCAAGCCTGTGGAAAGCCTTTCCAATGATCTCATTTCGCATATTTATCAGCGGGAATTAAAACGGGAATTGAAAAGCGAGCGAAACCAAGGAAAAAATACGCCGAAAGATACAAAAAGACTCGTTGTAATAGGTACGGGCGGCATATTTACCGCCGAAGATGCCTATAAGAAAATCCGTCTCGGTGCCTCGCTCGTCCAGATGATTACCGGCATGGTTTTCGAAGGACCACAAGTAGTGAGCGACATCAACATCGGCCTTTCTGATTTGCTCACCCGTGACGGTTTTACCAATATCAGTGAGGCGGTGGGAGCGGACGTGTGGATGCATGGGGTTTAAAATATCCCATCACAAAATATCCCCATCACTATTGACTTTTATACATAATGCGTGTTACAATATGAAGCAGATTAGCTCGTGCACGCTTATCTACAGACAAGAGCATGTTCTCCGGGGCTGGAATCATGGATGAATGGATCGGAAGATCCCTTACCTCTGTTTAGAAAATATAAAGCACAGTTCGTTGAAAATTAAAATATGAGAAATGTAAATCGCAATGAAGTGGTCGTCATCGCCAATGAATGCGAAGATGTTAGTGACCTTTTCGCCGCCGATCGCCTGCCTCAATGGCTCGCCAATCTTTGGAATGAGGATTTGGTGGATACAAAACCCTCTAAACATGCACGAAGCAGAAACTTCTACCATGTTTTGGGAGAATGGTTCAAGGGTTTAATGCTTGTCATTGGCATGCTCTCCATAGCTGTCACGATCAATACACATCGATACATTATGTGTGCAGTGGTGGCCATGACCGTAGTTATCATCGCGCCGATTGGCACTTCTTGGATCAAGAATCTTGGTCAAAAGGAGTTCGGTCTCTGGAAAGCGATCAAGTGGCTCTTCGACCTCGTGCCGATGAAGTCAGCAGACTTCCCGCAGTGCAAGGAAGACTTGGCCATGCTGTATTGCGATCTGATGGCTGACGTAGCCAAACTTACCCTCGAATTCGAAGGCAAGAATCAGAGACGCAATGCCGCTATTGCCAAGAGTCATTTGGAAATTCTTTTCGAGGGAAGATGCGGTTTCGGTTTCGTCCGCGATCAGAAAAAAGGTCTCGGACCGACATTCGAATTGGCGCGTCAGGCGGAAGGGTATCGGATCCTCGACGTCAGTCGTTGGATGAATAGATTCGCCAAATAATACCAAATAATACAAGGCTTGAGAAAACAATCAAAAGACCTCATGGAAGACCGTCGCGGTCGGCCATGGGGTTTTCTTTTTGCAGTTAAAGATTATGTTGTTCGCTCGTAAAAAGGTGTCCTTCATTTGGTTTACAATTTTCACACAGATATACGACTTCGGAATTTCCAAAATGGAAGTCAGTCAGCACCAGCTTCCATGGCAGGTTATAAAAAAAATTGAGCATACATCATCTTCCCGAAATCTCCATGGGAAACAAGAAGGATAGATTTATTATTATGTGTATGTTGGTACTATTGATACTGCTAATTTTATTTCTGGCACTGAATAACTTTTCACTCACGGGAAATTTCTTTATAAAATTATTGAAATAGTCCATATAATAATCTGTCGGCAGCTTTATGGGGTACAGATCAGTTGCGGTATTCATTGTACAAAATTCGAACCTTTTTTGAAACCAATCCCGAAGAGGAATGAATCGCCCCGCCACCGCCTCGCAGAGCCTCGGCAACCCCGAAAGA
>Ga0181520_10005555_pt1 | contig 19989 bp, 14 predicted proteins | sample PEATcosm2014_Bin_29_FD_132451 | JGI IMG/M metagenome (GOLD analysis project Ga0181520, IMG submission 132451) | Peatland microbial communities from MTU Mesocosm Facility, Houghton, MI, USA - PEATcosm2014_Bin02_30_metaG | ecosystem: Environmental > Terrestrial > Soil > Wetlands > Peat | place...
GAATCATGCGGCAATACCGGGTGGTGACACCCGGTATTGCTTTCTGGCGAGGGGTGGAAGGAGAGACTGCGAAGGGTGGAAAGTGTCGCAGGCGGGGAACAATTTACTACACCACGAATGGAACGACACCGACTACATCGTCGATAGTTTACAGCGGAGCAATTAGTGTTGCTGGGAACGGTACAAACGAGACCATCGAGGCCTTGGCGACTAAGTCAGGGATGCTCAATTCTTCAGTCGTTACTGCGGCGTATACGATCAACTACACAAAGACATCTACACCACAATTTAGCCCTACTGCAGGGACGTACACAAGTGCGCAGACCGTGACCCTCAGCAGTGCGACGCCCGGGGCTTACATCAACTACACGACGAACGGAACCACGCCGGCGGCTAGTGGGGGCTCCCTTAGTCCAGTGACAGTCAGCGTATCGGCGAGCGAGACGATCGAAGCGATAGCGTATGAGTCAGGATGGACTAATTCTACCGTAGCCTCCGCCGCCTATACAATAACCGGCACCGTTGCGACGCCGACCTTTAGCCCTGGTGCGGGAACCTACACAAGTGCGCAGACAGTGACCATCAGCAGTACGACGCCTGGGGCCTACATCAACTACACGACGAATGGAACCACGCCGACGAGTAGCGGGGGCTCACCCAGTCCAGTAACGGTCACCGTATCGGCGAGCGAGACGGTCGAAGCAATCGCGTACGAATCTGGATGGATTAATTCTACCGTGGCCAGTGCAACGTATATCCTCCCCGTTGCGACGCCGACCTTTAGCCCTGGTGCGGGAACCTACACGAGTGCGCAGACGGTGACCATCAGCAGCACGACGCCTGGGGCCTACATCAACTACACGACGAACGGAACCACGCCGGCGGCTAGCGGGGGCTCTCCCAGTCCAGTCACGGTCACCGTATCGGCGAGCGAGACGGTCGAAGCGATCGCTTATGAGTCGGGCTGGGTGAATTCGACTGTGCCTTCCGCCGCCTATATAATAACCGGCACTGTTGTGACGCCGACCTTCAGCCCTGTTGCAGGAACCTATACGAGTGCGCAGACGGTGACCATCAGCAGCACGACGCCTGGGGCCTACATCAACTACACGACGAACGGAACCACGCCGGCGGCTAGCGGGGGCTCTCCCAGTCCGGTCACGGTCACCGTATCGGCGAGCGAGACGGTCGAAGCGATCGCGTTTGAATCGGGCTGGGTGAATTCTACCGTAGGTACTGCAGGGTATACACTCGACGTTGCGACGCCGACCTTTAGCCCTGCTGCGGGAACCTACACAAGTGCGCTGACGGTGACCATCAGCAGCACGACGCCAGGGGCCTACATCCACTACACGACGAACGGAACCACGCCGGCGGCTAGCGGGGGCTCTCCCAGTCCAGTCACGGTCACCGTATCAGCGAGCGAGACGATCGAAGCAATCGCGTATGAATCAGGCTTTGCGAATTCTACTGTGTCTTCTGCCTTCTATACCATCCCGGGTTCAACCTGGACGGCCCGGACCCTCCCAAGTTCTGCCGGCTGTGGTTCCGTGACCTATGGGGATAACGAGTTTGTCGCGGTGGCTTATAATAGCAGTACAGCGGCAACCTCCCCCGACGGGATTACTTGGACGGTCCGGACCCTCCCAAGTTCTGCCGCCTGGGATTCTGTGACCTATGGAAATAACGAGTTTGTTACCGTTGCCGACCCAAGCTTAACAGCAGACACCTCCCCCGACGGGATCACCTGGACGGCCCGGACCCTCCCAAGTTCTGCCGACTGGATTTCCGTGACCTATGGAAATAACGAGTTTGTTACGGTTGCCCAATACGGCACAGCAGCGGCAACCTCCCCTGATGGGATCACCTGGACGGCACAAACTCTCCCAAGCTCTGCCAGCTGGGTTTCTGTGACCTATGGGAATGGCGAGTTTGTCGCGATTGCAACGGGCTCTACAGTAGCGGCAACCTCCTCCGACGGGATCACCTGGACGGCACAAACTCTCCCAAGCTCTGCCAGCTGGGTTTCTGTTACCTATGGGAATGGCGAGTTTGTCGCGATTGCAACGGGCTCTACAGCAGCGGCAACCTCCTCCGACGGGATCACTTGGACGGCCCGGACTCTCCCAAGCTCTGCAAATTGGGATTCCGTGACCTATGGATATGGCGAGTTTGTCGCAGTTGCCTCCAGCGGCACAGTAGCGGCAACCTCCTCTGACGGGATTACCTGGACGGCCCGGACCCTCCCAAGTTCTGCCTTCTGGGCTTCTGTGACCTTTGGAAATAACAAGTTTGTCGCGGTTGCCAACGGCAGCACAGCAGCAGCGACGTCGCCATAAGAAGAGAATGCGGGGTAGGAGCGTGGAACAAATGGGGATCTGGAGTTGCGCTCTCCGATCCACGCGAAATACTTGGTATACCTAAGATACTTCAGAGGGAACCGACCTGTGGAAGGTCGCGGCGCTGTTACTTCAGGGGCCATAAGATGGGTGAAAAAATGGAAAGTACCATGAGAACAATTTCCTGGGGCGTAGTGATGATGGCAGTGGTACTGTGTGTCTCCTGCCCTGCGAACTCCCTGCTCCCCGACGTGCAGGAGAAGGTTGAGCAAGCAAAGGCAGCAAGGATGCAAACGGTTGCAACGCCAACATCTCCAGATGTGGATTTATGGTGTATCGCCTACTGAAGGAGATGAGGACGAAGAGCCAAGTCAGAGTTCGTCAATACCATCGAGAAGGTGAGAATCATAAGGAAACGGAGTCTTCACCCGATTCGCCGCGACGGTTCACGTTTCTCCGATGCTCTTGGGTCAGACTTCGACCACCTCTCTCGACAAGCGTCCACTTTTTGTCCTCGGTTAAGGCGTCGTGCGACCCCGGAGGCGCCCGTCCTCTCCTCCTCCACCGCCTCTCGGCTCTCTCCTCCCCAGCCTAGACCTATCGGCCGCTGCATTATCGTCTATATTTAAGATCCCCAAGGATGCACAGGGTACCAGAGAGGGTGAAGTAAGCTATGAAGATGACACCGGGGAAGAAATCGGGGACAGGCTCGTCGTCGGATAAGACGGGGGCGACCTCGACGGACGCGACCTTGCCGCCGAAAACCGGTCAAGTGAACCGCCTACGGCGACAGTTCCCGTAGACACCCTTATCGCTCGGGCGAGGGCCCTCGACGCCGTGCCGGCGACGAGCTGGGCGAGGTCTCCGTCCGAGAAGGCGGCCAGCCGAGCGGCCGTGACCGCGTCCCGGAGGACCGTCATGCTGCTGATCCTCGGGGCGCGCCCTCCCTCGTCGGCGGAAGGAAGGTCGACAGAAAGGCTTCCGTCCGCCGTCTCGTACACGGTGACCGGGGGGACGCGGAGCGACAGCGCCTCCGAGGGACGCAAAGCAGCATGATGCTTGCAGTACCTCAGGTTCCCCCGGTACGAGTAATCCCGGCCCGTTTTCGGGTGCCTCAGCGGCTCGGAGAGGAGGCCTGCCCTGACGAGGAACGCGACGGCCCGCCTCGAGGACTCTCTCGACGCGAAGAGGCGTTTACGGAGCCGCTCGAGGAGCACATACCCCAAGGGAACCGCGTCCTTCTCGTTCAAAAACTCGCCCTCGCCCTTGTACCGGTATGCTCCATATGCTGCGGAAAAGCCAAGCCTGACACTCGTTCAAGAACATAGCCGGCTAGGTCGATGCCGAGGTCGGAATGTGCGTATCTCTCACCGGCTCTGGCGACTTGCCAAGTCTTTGAAATGCTCGCGACGTGGTCTTCAAAAGTCGACTCCCCGGACATGGTTTGCGCGCATCATGCCCTGCGTCATCGCCGTCGCCTCTTCCGGTATTGTCGAGAGATTAGATTCAATTGAAGGAGTACGATATTCTTACGGCTTCAGATCGGTTTCATTCATGCAGCCGAACAGAGAGAAGGCGAGAAGAAAAAGGGCCACCGAGGGGAAACGCGTAAGGTTCTGCCCTCCCTTTTTGTCCGTATATTCAGGGTCGCGCATAATTTGATAGACAGGTTGAGAAAGCAAAGCTCGAGATGGTTCGCCACGCCGGGACAATGCCCCCGAACCGCCTTTCGAAGGCATTAGCCTGCCGTGCCCACAATGCTCTCAAATTTAACCGATTGCGCCTCAGCTCGCCGCCCTCTCCGGCGTGCCCGAGGCCGATGAAAGTCGCTCCGGGCCGGGGGTCAAGTAGCCACGGGGAAAAGGACGAGCCTGACGGGGCTGTACGTCTGGCCAAGGGATCACTACTCCTGGGCCTCGGAGGACTTAGAAAACAGCTACCCAATCTCCCTAACATTCTATTCTATCACGGCCAGATCAGCGGCGCCACGAAAGAAACGGGCTACAGGCCGGCTCATTGAAATGAGCTCAGTCCGGAGCCTTTCCCAGGGGAGCCGGAGTAATCGCCTTGCCTGAGTTGCTTTCTGGCTCAATTCCCCTGTCTATCCAGTCAAGAGCGATCGTTTCCCAATTTAACGATTTCGACGCGTCGATGAATCGTAACATGCTCAATTCGCCCTCTCTTTTCGAGCTAAGACTGATTTGGTTCCTTAGTGTATCAGAAGTCAAAATTACGGCTACGCGGTTGAGGCCATGTGTTCGCCCCTCCCGATAGGCCGAGGAAAGCATGAATAGGGCCGCCGGGCTTGAGGGCCAAGCCTTGCGACAGTCAACGAGTATCGAGCATTCGCTCGGTATGGAATCCAGTACTTTGCGATATTCCACGGTAAAGGTTTCTGCTTCAACTGCGTCCATCGCTCCTTCAAATATCAGCCGTACCCCGTAAGGCATTACATCTATTTGGTACAAAATAGCCTCCCAGCATTATCCCTTAACCGAGTAGGACTACCGGATAAAGTCGCTATTTTTTCAACTTCCATGGCAAGCATAGAGCGCTTCAGGGAGGAGTTGAGAAAGCACGGGCCGTGCTCGCCGCCTCTATGAGGCGTCCGCCCTCCTGCTAAGCTTCGGCTTGGCCTCCCTGAAGCCGACGAGCGTTCCGATTTCCTCGTCGTAGATATTGAGGCGCAGGGACTCGAAGCCGGAGCGGAGCGTGATCGGCTTGACCCCCTGGACCTCGGGCACTGTCTCCTGCGCCTCCTTCAGCATGTAGTTGGGGATGCGGGGAAGGAGGTGATGGATGTGGTGGTAGCCGATATTGCCCGTAAACCAGCGGAGGATGGCCGGCAGGTCGTAGAAGGAGGCACCGTACAGGGAGGCCTTCACCTGGTCCCACTCGGCGTCGCGGATCCAGTATACCCCCTTGAATTGGTGCTGGATGTAGAAGAGCCAGGTACCGACGACGGTCGAGACGTAGGTGATGGGCAGCTGCACCGCGATATAGGGGAGGATGCCCATGGTGACCGCGGCCAGGGCTACGAGGCCGGCGAGGACCGCGTCGGTGGCCAAGGTCCCGATGACGTCGTACTTCTTGCCGTAGTTCTGGGGAAAGCGCGCGACGATCACGAAGCTGATCGGGGCGAAGATCAGGAAGAGGAAGATCGGATTGCGCAGGGTCCGGTAGACGACGCGGCGCGGCAGGCTCGCCGCGCGGTACTCCCGCACGGTCATGGTGGGAACGTCGCCGACGCCGCGCTTGTCCAGGTTGGCGACCGTGGCATGGTGCATCGCGTGAGAGCGGCGGAAGTCGGGGAAGGAAGAGAAGGTGAGGACCCCGCACACGTACCCGAAGATGGAGTTCATCCTCGAGTCGTTCGAGAAAGAGTAGTGGCCGCAGTCGTGGAGGATGATGAATGTCCGGACGAGGAAACCCGCCGCCGGGAACGACATGATCAGGACAATCCAATAGGGAAGGCCGATATGGTAGGCGATATACATGGCGGCAAATATTGCCGCATAGGGTAGGATGGAGTTGAGGAGCTCGCGGAGGGACCTTCTGGTGTCTATCTTCTCGAAGCGTTTCATCGCGAAAAGCCAATCGGGCTTTACCATGGCATCCTCCTCATAGGCTATGGCCGCGGTCTGGGATTTCTTCCCCGGATTATAAAGCCGCTTCAGCAATATCGCCACAATCCAAAGCCCCCGCCGGAGGCGCCCCGTTTCTAGCCGGGGCTCGCAGCGGGGGCATGGTCGTCTCTACCCACCGGCCGATGACGTCTTCGGCCGTGGCTACGATCCGATCGAGGGTTAGCGAAACGTCAACGGGGGGCACGCGGACCTCTCGTCACGCCGACTCCCTCTCTCGGGACTCCGGGAGAAGGGAGTAGAGAACCTGCCATAATCAATGCTTCATCTCCGCCGCGGCGATCCCGTCCAACTCGGCCAAGGTTTGCGGCGACAGAGACAACTGACCGGCTGCCAGGTTCTCGCGGAGGTGGGCGACCGACGATGTGCCGGGGATCAATAGGATGTTGGGCGACCGGTGGAGCAGCCATGCCAGCGCGACCTGTATCGGCGTGGCCCCGAGCCGACCCGCGACATCCGACAGAGTGGACGACTGCAGCGGCGTGAACCCGCCGAGCGGCCAGAACGGCACATACGCGATGCCCTGCCGGGCTAAGTCGTCGATCAGGGCGTCGTCGTGGCGGTAGGTCAGATTGTAGTTGTTCTGCACGCACACGATGTCGGTGATCGCCCGCGCCTCGGCTATCTGGGCGGCTGTGACGTTGCTCAAGCCGATGTGGCGTATCAACCCTTCACGCCGGAGCTCGGCCAGCACCGTCACCTGCTCGGCGATGGAGCCTTCCACGGGATCGTGACCCGACCCCATCACGCGGTAGTTGACGATGTCGAGCGCGTCCAGGCCCAGGACGCGAAGGTTGTCGTGGACGCCGGCGGTCAAATCTTCGGGCGAGATGGCCAGTGGCCACGACTTGTCGGGAGCACGGCGGGACCCGAGTTTGGTGACGATCACCAACCCCGCCGGGAACGGATGCAGAGCCTGTCGGATGATCTGGTTGGTGAGGTGCGGGCCGTAGTAGTCGGCCGTATCGATATGGTTCACACCGGCCGCGACGGCCTCGCGGAGGACGGCGACGGCGCCTTCCGGGTCCTTGGGCGGCCCCCATACGCCGGGGCCGGCCAACTGCATCGAGCCGTAGCCTATCCTTTGGACAGTCAATGATGTGCCGGGGAACGTGAACCGGCCGCCGAGCTTGTCTTCACTCATTATGTTACTCCTTTCCAGTGCTGACACGGGCAAAATTACGTGACCATGTTACAATCGTCAAATATTGAAATCCGTAATGAGAAAACATGAAGTAGCATGAATCGAGAGTGAATAATTCGGCCGGTTGACAATGAAGGAATTCTCCACTGGTCCCGGAGGAATTTACCAGTGGCCGCGGAGGAATTTACCACTGATCCCGGGAGAATCCTTCAGTGATCCCGGCCGACTTCTTCAGTGATAAATTCCTCCGCGACCACTGAAGAATTTCTCCTGAGAAATCAAGTCAGATTACACAAGCTGAAAAACCCTATGGACGCGCCTGGACACTGTACGTAATGCCAGGTCGATGATTTTCCTTGCTGATCTGGTATAAGACCCCAGGGAGCCCCCTAGGAAGTACAAGACAAACAACTCAACAAATGAGAAGCCTCTCCCTCCAATCTCCACGCCCCCCGCTGCCGATATTCTTTGTTCTCAATCTATTTATTAATATATTAGTCAAGTATAATGCAATTCCTTTGGCGCGCCATCAAAAGAGAGCCGAGAGTGGGACTGCTTCGACGATGGACGATGAGGAGAGCAATGAAAAAGATCGGCATCACCGCTTCGATAGCGATTATCGCGTTGGCCTTGGCAGTCGCCTGTTCCAGTCCGACGTACGGGAATAATCCGACGGTCACGTACACCATCAGCGCTTCTTCGGGCACCCTGACCGGCTCGAACTTGAACTGGAGCCTGAACATGGGCTATGTGCCGCAGTACGCGACCGAGTCCTTGACTCTTACGCTCACCAACTCCGGGTCGACGGCTTTTTCGGGGACTGTAGCCGTAAGCGGAAGCAATGCATCCGACTTCGCCCAGAATGCGGGGAGCTCCTTCAGCGTCGGAGCCAATTCCTCGAACTCGTTTACGGGAAGCTTTACCCCGAGCGCGGCTACCGGCACCGTCGAGACGGGGGTGCTGACAATCACGCCGGCCGGCGGCAGTCCGATCACCGTCGACTTGCAGGGCACCTCGGGCGAATCGTTCGAAGTTCTTACCAGCAGCGTGGGGAATGGCTTCTATTCCGCCCCGAATGGTACGCAAGTGGTCCCCTCCGTCGAGCCCGTCCTGCTTTATGGCTACGGCGCGAACGCGACATTCACGATAGCGAACGTCAGTTCCACCGCGACTATCACGTTGACGGCTAGCCCCATTGTTTCCATCGCCGGTACATCATTCTCCATCTCCACACAACCCTCGCAAACGTCGATCGGCCCGTCGGGAAGCACGACTTTCCAAACCCTCAACAACAACGATTTTTCAGGCTTGGGGCCGACAGGTACGATAACCATCACCGGCAAGGATTCGACCACCAATGCGTTCTTCACCTTCAGCTTCGCTATTCAGGACGATGACGGCGGTTGATACCGTCAGGTCCTGGCGGCGCTAGTGGAATATCTTGTCTAGGAGAATGTTCGCCGCCTTTTCCCCGATCCGGAAGCTGGGATGGTCGACGGGTATTCGGATGCCGAGCCTTTCGACAACCTGGATGAGATGCAAAGCATTCTCGTCGTTGCCGCAGACGAAGGCGCTGGGAAGTTCGCGGGCTCCCCTCAGGAAGCGCTTCGCCGCGTCCGCCGCGCCGCTCGATGGTCCCTGGCCATTGAAGCCTACGATCCAGGAATCCCTGACCGGCGCCTCCTGGGTGCCGAGGAAAGCCGGCACTCCCTTCATCCGGTTGGCTTTTACCAGGAAATCCTTCTGTCGGAAAGATAAAGACCGAGCAGGGAATCCGATAGGACTCTTTCTCGGAGGCGATGAGCGGGTCCAGGATCTAGCTGGAGTGGAAGCCGGATTACGATCGATCCGTATCTTCCGGCCAAACCTGGGGCCCGACGTCCATGCGACCTTCCACCCCGGCATAGCCTCTACGACGATCCCGATTTCGCCCACACTATCGTAGATCTCGCGTCGAGGGACTTCGGCCGGATTTACGACCACTTCGACTTAATCCTCAAGGCTGACGAGCTCGAGCCGTTCATGGAGCCCGGCCGACCGCGCGGTATCTACCTCCGCAGCGGGAATCGTAGAGCATTCCGGGATCTCGTAGTATTATGGACTAGTCGAGGAGCTGGGCTACATTCGGTTGACGCGCAAGCAAAGGGGGCCCGACCTATGGCGAAAAGAATATCCTTGCTTTCGCGGATAACGCTGACGACGGCCGTCCTGGTGGCCACCCTCCTCGGAGTCTCGATACTCCTCATAGCTACGCGGCTGGGCGCCGAGCTGAAGTCCATCATGCTCGCCGAGAACATGCAGATCGCGGGCGCGCGCGCCGGCCAGCTGGACGAGCTGCTGGAGAAGCTGCATTGGCAGCTCAATCTCATCGCCGCCAGCGACCGTCTCCGCAGCGGCGACAGGAAGGCCATGGAGGCCGAGATCGAGAGCCTGGGAGGGCAGGCGTCCCAGGAGGTGATCGGGACCTTCTTCGCGTGGCCGGACGGCTATATGTACACGAGCGCCGGGGAGGTGACCGACGTCTCGGCCTACGACTTCTTCAAGGACGGCACCTCCAACGCGATTTCCGGCGTCTCCGACTACTTGGTGAGCTCGGCCCTCGTATCCATGACGCTGAAGGTGCCCGTCGTGGTGCTCATGAAGGCGGTGAAAGGCAAGGACGGGAGCGTCCGCGGCTTCGTCGCCTTCCAGGTGAGCCTGGACTCGCTGTCCGCCGTCGCCGGCGGCATACGCATCGGCAGGTCGGGCTACGGATGGATCGTGGACAAGAAGGGCGTCATGATCGCCGACGCGGACAAGAAGGCGATCATGACTCTCAACGTCACGGACGCCGACAAAGACGGCTATCGCGGCCTCGACGCCCTGGGCATGCAGATGCTCGTGTCCGACTCCGGTTACGGCAGCTGGACCGGCCCCGACGGCAAGGGTATGACGACCTACTTCAAGAAGGTCTCGACTTCGTCCGACTGGACTCTCGGATTGAGCCTCCCCTCCCGCGAGCTCGACGAGACGGCGAATTCCCTCGTGCTCCTCCTCCTCGCAGTGCTCCTGGTCGGGGTCTCGGTATCGGCGCTGGCGGCATCCCTGCTCGCCCGGTCGATCGTGCGTCCCGTGAGGCTCGCGGCCTCGGGCTTCCGCATGCTGGCGGAGGGCGAAGCGGACCTCACCAAGAGCATAGAGCTCGAGCGGGGCGACGAGATCGGGGACTTGGCCCGCGACTTCAACGCCTTCCTGGCCAAGATGCGCGAGATAGTCTCGAGCCTGAAGTCCGCCCAGGCCGACCTGGCGGGGATAGGCAGCGCGCTGAGCGAGAGCGTCGAGGGCACGGTCGCTTCGATCGCGGGCATCTCGGGAAACATCGACGAGGTGCAAAGGCACGTGAATCGCCAGACGGACAGTGTCGAGGCTTCCTCCAGCGCGGTCCACGAGATCGCCATGAACATCCGGAGCCTGGAGGAGCTCATAGCCAATCAGGCCTCCGCCGTGACCCAGGCCTCGGCCTCGATCGAGCAGATGGTGGGCAATATAGGCGCGGTGGCGACGTCGATCGAACGGATGGCCCAGCAGTTCGGCGCCCTTTCCGGAGCCTCCGACTCCGGCTTGGCGGCCCAAGAGGCCACGGCCGAGAAGATCAAGCTGGCCTCGGAGCTCTCGAGCTCCCTCCTCGAGGCGAACGAGGCCATTACCGGAATAGCATCCCAGACCAATCTCCTCGCCATGAACGCGGCGATAGAGGCGGCGCACGCCGGCGAAGCCGGCAAGGGCTTCTCGGTTGTCGCCGACGAGATCCGGCGGCTTTCGGAGACGGCCGGCGATCAGTCCAAGACCATCGGCAAGGCGCTCGGACGCCTCCAGACGGTCATCGACGAGGTGGTGGAGACCTCGCGCGATACCGAGGCGGCATTCGCCTCGGTGGCGGCCCGCATCTCCGAGACGGACGGAATCGTGCAGGAGGTCCGGCAGGCCATGACGGAGCAGAAGGAGGGATCGTCGCAGGTGCTCGAGGCCCTGCGAGCCATGAACGACGTGACCTCTCAGGTGCGCTCGGGATCCGCGGAGATGAGCCAGGGCAACAAGACCATCCTGGAAGAGATGAACCGGCTCGGCGAAGCCGCGTCCGAGGTCAGAGGGTAGATAGCCGCGATGGCCGCGACCGCGGCCGGCATCGAGACGAGCTCGGAGAAGGTCTCGGGAATCGCGGACAGCACGAGGGCCACGATACGCAGGATGGACGAGGCCATCGGCCGCTTCAAGGTCTAACGGCGGACGCGCTCCTGGACGGCGGCGTAGATCGCCTCGCAGGTCGCGGGAGAAGGGAGGCGGACTTCGCCGCCACCGGGGCCGAAGGCGGCGATGGCGTCGCGGATCGCCTCGCGAACCGAGATCGAAAGCATGAGCGGGGGCTCTCCCACCGCCTTGCTTCCGTGTATCGTGCCGCTCTGCGCCGCCTCGGGTAGGAGGGTCACGTGGAACTCCAGAGGGGCGTCGCTGATCGCGGGTATCTGGTAGGTGCTCGCGCTATGAGTCTGCAGCCGCCCCTCCTTGTCCCAGCGCAGCTCTTCCCGCGTGAGCCAGCCCCTTCCCTGCACGAAGCCCCCCTCGATCTGCCCCCTGTCCACGCCCGGATTCAGGCTATCCCCGACGTCGTGGACGATGTCCACGCGCAGGACCCGGTGCATCCCCGTGTATCCGTCCACTTCGACCTCGGAGACGGCCGCGCCGCAGGCGAAGTAGTAGAAGGGATGGCCCTGCGAGGTCGCCCAGTCCCAGTCGATGCCGGGCGTGGCGTAGTAGCCGAGCGCGGACATGCTGATGCGCCGGAGGTAGGCCTCCTCGCACACGGCCGCGAACGGCACTTCGGCCCCCTCTATCCGGGCGAAGCCGCCGGAGAAGACGACGTCGCCGAGTGCCGCGGGTCCGCCCGACTTGGCGGCGAGGAGATCGGCCGCTACCGGCGCTAGCCGCTCCAGTAGGGTCGCGCAGGCGTTCCTCACCGCCTGGCCGTTCAGGTCGGCTCCCGACGAGGCCGCCGTCGCCGAGGTGTTGGGCACCTTGTCCGTGCTCGTCGGCATCATCCGGAAGCTCTCGGCGGGAAGGCCCAGCTCCCGCATCGCGACGCCGAGCAGCTTGGTGTGTAGGCCCTGACCCATCTCCGTGCCGCCGTGGTTCACCTGGACGCTGCCGTCCTGATACACGACGACCAGGGCGCCCCCTTGGTTGTACGCCGCCCGCGTGAAGGAGATCCCGAATTTCACCGCCGTGACGGCGAGACCGCGCTTCACGCCCGCGTGCTCTCCGTTCCAGAGCTCGATCTCGCGGCGGCGGGCGGCGAAGCCCGCCTGGGACTGCACCTGCTCCCACATGGTCTTTAGCCGGTTGTCGCCGATCTCCTGCCCGTAGTGGGTCGTGTTCGTCTCGCCGCTTCCGCGGTAGAGGTTGGCGGCGCGCACCTGCTCGGGAGGCAGCCCGAGATTGCGGGCCACGCGGTCCACGATCTCCTCCACGACGAGCATGGCCTGGGGTCCGCCGAAACCGCGGAAGGCGGTATGCGAGGTGGTATTCGTCCTCGCGACCCGTCCGGTGAAGTCCACGGCGGGAATGTAGTAGACGTTGTCGAGGTGGAAGAGGGCGCGATCGATGATGGGCTGCGAGAGGTCCAGGGACCAGCCTCCGTCGGAGACGAGATTCACGCGCGCCGCCAGGAGGAGTCCCGAATCGTCGTATCCCACCGAGAAGCGCGAATGGAAGGGATGCCGCTTGCCCGTGATGGTCATGTCGAGGTCGCGGTCGAGCTGCATGCGCACGCTCTTCCCCGTAGTCGCGGCGGCCAGCGCGACCAGGGCCGCGAAGGTGTTGCCCTGGACCTCCTTGCCGCCGAAGCCGCCGCCCATGCGCGGAGCCTGGACGACGATGCCGCTGCGCGGCACGCCCATGACCTCGGCCACGATGGTCTGTATTTCGGAGGGATGCTGGGTGGAGGAGCAGACGAACAGCGTGCCGTTCTCTCCCGGCTCGGCCCAGGCGGCGTGGGTCTCCAGGTAGAAATGCTCCTGGCCCCCGGACTCGAATTCCCCCTCGAGCCGGTGGGGGGCGCCGGCCAGGGCCTTGTCGCAGTCCCCCCGGCGCAGCTCGTGGGCCTCGGTCAGGTAGCTCTCCTCGGCGATGGCCTCGGCGACGCCGAGGACAGGCGGGAGGGGCTCGTAGTCCACTTCCACCAAGGAGGCCGCGAGCCGGCACTCCTTCAGCGAGGAGCCGACGACGAGGGCCACTATTTGTCCGTGGTACAGGACCTCGTCCCGCGCGAAGAGGGGCTCGTCGTGCCGTGCCGTGCCGACATTGTTCTCCCCCGGCACGTCCTCTGCCATCAGGACCGCGGCCACTCCCGGCGCGGCGCGGGCCTTCTCCGCGCTGCGCGACCTGATTCGCGCGCGGGCGTAAGGCGAGCAGACCGGCCAAGCCTCGAGCATGGGCCGGCGCCTGGCGAGGTCGTCCACGTACAGGGCGCCTCCGGTGACGTGGCCCCTGCCGCTCTCGTGCTCGAGGGCGCGCGAGGCATCGACGCCGGGGAACTTTTCTCCCAATTCGAAGTCCAGGTCGCCGTCCTGCGCGACGCTGCGCTCTCCCCGGGCGAACTTCTCCCAGAGACTCACGACAAGGCCCCTGCGGTAGGCGGCGCTGCCTCGTACGTCGTCGATGGGCCGGAACTCGCCGCGGAGCGCCTCCGCCACCGCGGCCTCGGCGTCCTCGAGGCGGCGGCCCACGAGGGCTTTCTCGGCCTCGTAGGCCCGCGATGTCTTTAGCGCGACCCCGCCGTAGGCCAGGCGCGCCAGCCGCACGGTCCCCCGAGCGTCCAGATCCGCGCGGAAGGCGCCCGCGACGATGCTGATGTCGAGCTCCCGCCTCTTCGACACTTTGAGGAAATCCATCCGCCTCGTCGTGCCGTCGACCAGCGGGAGGCGCGGCACGTCGATGGCGAGGATGATCTCGCCCGCGCGCAGCGCCGTCGAGCGATAGCCGAGGAAGAAATCGGAGATCGCCACCCTGCGCTCGCCTCCGGCCGAGGCCAGGACCACGACCGCGTCGAGGGTGAGGAGCACCGGCGCGCTGTCGCCGATGGGCGATGCCGTGGCGATGTTCCCGCCCATGGTGGCGCGGTTTCGGATGCCGCGCGAGGCGAAGACCCGGAGCATCCGCGCCAGGGAAGGATATTCGCGCGACATCGCCTCTTCGATCGCCGTGAAGGTGGCCGCGCCTCCGATTCTCCACGCGTCCGGGCCGGATTCGACGCGGGCGAGCTCCGGGATGCCTTCGATGGAGACGAGGAGGGGGAAGGAGGCGAATTTCTTGTTTATCTCTACGCCGATTTCCGTGGCGCCCGCCACCAGTCTGGCCTCGGGATGCTCCTTCATGAAGACGAAGAGGTCCTCGAGGCTCGTCGGCCTCGCGAACCTCTCGCCCCGCGCAGAGTAATCGAGGTAAGGAAGAGGATCCAGGGGCTTGCCGAGGCGGGCGCGGAAGGGGTCCTCGCCGGCCGCCTCCGGGGTATCGCGCCGCGCCAGCGCCCCCAGCGCGGCGTCGCGGATGGGGCGGTAGCCTGTGCAGCGGCAGAGGTTGCCTCCCAGCTGGTCGCTGAGCTGCCGCGCGTCCCGGCAATCGTCTCGGTAATAAGCCTCGAAGAGTGACATGACGAATCCGGGCGTGCAGTAGCCGCACTGGGATCCGTACTGCTCTACCATATGGGCTTGCACTGGATGGAGCTTCTTCCCCTCGGCGAGACCTTCCACCGTCACGATCTCCCGGCCGGCGAACATCGGGAGGAGGGCTATGCAGCTGTTGATGGCGCGATAGCCGGGCCTGCCTGCCGCATCGCGATCCACCAGGGCGACCGTGCAGGCCCCGCAGTCCCCCTCGGCGCAGCCCTCCTTCCCGCCCGTGTATCCGCGGGAGCGCAGGAAATTGAGCAGGGTCGTCGTGGGCGCCTCGTCCGCGACCTGAACCGACTTTCCGTTGATGGTGATCGCGAAGCCGCCGGTTGTTTCCTTCATGAGATCAAGCCTCCGGGTCAGGTCGACTCCGGGCGAATGAAACGCCCCTGCGGATCGCCCGCGAGGGCGCCGTCCCTGAAGACGGTGCGACCGCGCAGGAGGGTCCGCTTCACCCGGCCGCGCAGCGCCCGGCCCACGTAGGGACTCAGGCGGTGGCGGTCGAACAGCTCCTCCGCCGATACTATCGACGTATCCGAGAGGTCGACAAGGGTGCAGTCCGCGTCCGCTCCGACCCTCAGGCCGCCCTTCCCCGGCAGGCCGAAGCGGAGCGCCACGTTGACCGAAAGCAGGCGCGGGAGAAGGGGCAGCGGCACCGGGAGCGTGAGCATGGCGCGAAGCGTGGACTGGACTCCGCTGATGCCGCCCCAGGCGTCGAAGAAGTCGGCGGCTTCCTTCATGGAGAGAGGCGCCGGGGAATGGTCCGACCCGACTGTGTCCACCAGGCCCGCGGCGACGAGGGCCAGGAGCTCGTCGCGCTCGGCGGCGGGCCGCAGGGGCGGGGCGCACTTCGCCCTCGCGCCGAGCGCCTCGACGTCTGAGTCCGTGAAGAAGAGGTAGTGGGGGCAGGTCTCGCAGCTGACGTCGGCGAGCCCCGCGGCGGCGGCCTCGCGAACGAGCCGAGCGCCCCGCGCCGAGCTCGTATGGACGACGTGGAGCTTGCAGCCCGTCTCTGCCGCCATGGCGACGGCGCGGGAGATCGCTTCCTCCTCGGCGACCACCGGACGGGAGTCCAGGAAGTCCCGCGCCGATCTCCGGCCCGCCGCTCTCGCTTCCGCAGAGAGGGCGCCGACCAGGGCCTCGTTCTCCGCGTGCACCGCGACCGGGAGCCCGCGGCTCGCGGCGATGCGCATGCCCCGGTACAGGGCCTCGTCGTCGCAGCGCCGGAAGTCGTCGATGCCGCTGCCGGACATGAAGGCCTTGTACCCCGCGACGCCGCAGTCGGCCAGGGCTTCCAGATGGTCGAGATTGTCGGGCGTCAAGCCTCCCCAGAGGGCGAAATCCGTGCGCGCCGCCGCGTTGCAGGCCGCGAGCTTGGCCGCGAAGGACGGGGCGTCGAGGGTCGGCGGAGAGGAGTTCAGCGGCATGTCGATGAAGCAGGTTCCGCCGCCGGCGGAGAGGGCGGCCGATCCGGTGGCGACGCCTTCCCAATCCGATCGGCCGGGATCGTTGAAGTGGACGTGCGCGTCGATCACCCCGGGAAAGAGGTGGAGCCCGCGGGCGTCGATCGTTTCCTTCGCCTCGCCCGGCAGCTCGGGAGCCAGCTCGGCGATGCGGCCGTCCTCGATTCCGATGCACAGCCCCTCGACGCCCTCAGGCCTCACGACGGAGGCCCCGCGGATCACCAGGTCGAATTTCACGCTTTCAGCTCCCGCGGTAGGTCGCGTAGGACCAGGGAGAGACGATGAGGGGCACGTGGTACCGCCCTTCCGGCTCGCTTACGACGAAGTCCACTGGCACCTCCTCCAGGAAGAGCCCCGCGTCCGGATGGCCGCGGGCCCGGAAGTACTCTCCGACGTGAAAGACCAGGCGGTAGGGACCGGGGAGGAGGGACGAGCCCTCCAGCAGGGGCGCGTCCGTCCGTCCTTCGGCGTTCGCGGACACGGCCGTGAGAGCCCCGGCCGCCGGCGTCCCGACGGCGCCGGCGCTCCTGCGGAACAGCTCGATGCCCATCCCGGCCGCCGGCGCTCCGCGCGTGGTATCGAGGACGTGGGTGGTCAGTCTGCCCATGGCCTCACTCCCGCGCCACGGTGCCCGCGATGAGGCCGAAGGGCTCGCTCGTCGGCACGAAGATGTCGTTGGCGTTCGTCATGCGAAATGGCTCCAGGTTCACCGCGAGGCGATGGCGGTTGGGAAGGCTGAAGCTGACTGAGGAGAGGGCGGGGGCCTCCTCGAGCAGCGCCTCGCCCATCGCGAAGATCGTCTCTTGGACGCTGTGGCTGTCGTGGAGCGCGAAGGCCCGCGGAATGACCCGGAGCGCGGTCTCGAAGGCTCCGTTGTAGTCGGCGCCGCGAGCGGCGAAATCCCAGGTCGCGTCGATGCTCGTCGCGAGGATCCTGTCCTCGGTCTCGCGCAGAGTGGTGAACTCGTCGACGAGGAAGCCGCTGAATCGCGAGCCCGTCGTCTTGATGACCTCCAGGCCCGCGATGCCCCCGCGGATCCGGACTCCCGCGCCGTCGCGCTCGCGGCGCGCGAGGCTCGTGCGCCGGGCGGGGCCCGCGCCGGAGAAGGCATAGGGATGCGGCGCGCCGTCCACGCTGATCCTCTCCCACAAGGTCTGCTCGATGGCCGCCTCGGCCCAAGCCACCTGCGCGAAGCTCTCGACGAAGTGGGCGGCCAGTATGTTTCCGAAGGCTTCCGGCGAATCGAAGCTCTCCCTGCGGGCGAGCGCGTACACGGTGTTCTTCATCGTGTCCGTCGGTATGCAGAGCGAGTTGTCGGCCTGGGTGTATATGCGCTCGAAGTCTCCACCCAGGCGTATGTCCACTTTCATCTCGTAGAGCGACTGGGTCGCGCCCTCCCGGACGACCTTCGTCAGGCGAACGCCGCTCTTTCCGTAATCGTTGTCCGTCAGTCGCACCATCGTTTCAGCCCTCCTCCACCCTGTCGAGGAGTCGCAGGCGCGCTATCGCGGCGATCTCCCGGAGGGCGGCCTCGATCTCCTCTTCCCGCGTATGAGCCAGCCGCGAGGGAAATGCGGAGAGGATAGCCTCTTTCCTGTTCTCCCGCGAGCAGATCACGAAGGGGAATCCGAATTTTTCCCTATAGGCTTTATTGTACGAATCGAAGAGCGCGATCTCCTCCGGACCCAGCCGGTCCAGGCCCGCGGCCTCCTGCTCGGCCCGCGAGGCGGCCGCGAGCTTCCCCTCCCGAGCGAGAGCTCCCACGAGGTCGGGATGCGCCGAGATAAGCGCGATCCGCTCGCGCTCGGCCGCCTCCAGCATCGCGCCGACGAGAGCGCCTTGCAGAGCGTCCAGGCTCGCGAAGGGGCGGGGCCGCCAGGCCCGCTCCGCGATCCAAGGCGAGTCTTCGAAGCAGGGGCCGCAGATCTCCGTGAAGCCGGCGCGGTCGAGGCCGTTCAGGCGAGACAGAGCCACCTTCTTCACGATCTCAGGGCCTCCGCGACGATGCGCGCCGCGCAGGCAACATCCTCGATCCGGCTGAACTCGGCTGGGTTGTGGCTGATCCCCCCCCTGCTGGCCACGAAGAGCATCGCGGCGGGCAGGAAGGGAGCGAGGATGGCCGTGTCGTGCAGCGCGCCGCTGACGGCGTCCTCGGCCTCGATTCCCTGCCGGCCGGCCGCGTCGCGGAGCCGGGAGCAGAGCCCCGAGTCGAGGCCTACGGGGGGAAGCTCCTCGGTGCAGGAGAGCTCGCAGGCCAACCCCCGCCGGGCCGCGACGCCGGCGACGAGAGCGCACAGGTCGAGGTCCCCCTTCGACAGGACCTCGTCCGAAGAGGCCCGAAAATCGATCGTGAAGGTCGCCTTGCCGGGGATCACGTTCACAGAATTCGGCTCGACCTCGATTCTGCCTACCGTGAGCACCCTCGCCTCCTTCTCCGCCCCGGTCTCCCGAGCCCAGGCTTCCAGCGCGCCGATCGCCTCCGCGGCGCCCGCCAGCGCGTCCCTGCGGTCCTTCATCCCTGTGGCCCCGGCATGGTTCGCCTCGCCCGCGAGCGCGCACGAATACTGCCTGCGGCCGGCTATGGCCGTCACTACGGCGATGGGAGTTCCCGCTTTCCACATGCCCGGTCCCTGCTCAACGTGGGCTTCGATCAGGCCGAGGTACTTCCCAGGCTGCAGGCGCTCGGCAAACAGGCGCTCCGCCGCGACCCCATGCTCGGCGCCGGCGGCGAGATAGTCGCGGCCTTCGCGGTCGCGCAGGCCGCGAAGCTCTTCGGGCGCCAGGGTCCCGGCCCAGGCCCGGCTTCCTATCATGCCGAGGCCGAAGGTAGTCCCCTCCTCTTCCGCAAACACGATGAGCTCTACCGGAGCCTCGGGCGCGGCGCGCAGGACCTCGAGCGCCACCGCGACCCCCACGACGCCGTCGAACCTGCCCCCCGTCGGCACCGAGTCGATGTGGGATCCGCAGAGCCAGGCCTTCTGCCCTTCCTTCAGCCGGTCCGGGCGCGCGTGCACGTTGCCCGCGGCGTCGATGCGCGCCTCGGCTCCGGCCTCGGCGGCCCGCGCGATCACGTAGTCGCGCGCGCGCCTCCACGAGGGCGAGAAGGTGGGGCGGCTGTAGCCGACGCTAGGGTCCGTCTCGCTGTAAGAGGCGATGGCCTCGATGTCGCGGGCTATCCGCTCCTCCTCGACGCGCGGGGCGCTCATGGGAGCGTCACTTCCCGAATTCCCTGCGCCAGGCGGCGCCGGTCTTCTCCATGAGGCTCTCGGCCGCCGTGCGGCGCATCCGGTGCAGCTGCGGCGTGTCCAGGGCCCATTCCTGCATCCAGTCGCGGGCGAAGGCGCCCCGCTCGGTCTCCCTGAAGATCCGGCGGACCGCCTCCTCGTCGATCACCTGCGGCCCGCGCGTGCGGACGGCGAACTCGCAGGTGCGGCTGCAGCGGCTAGTCAGGTAGTTCTCGATCCCGTTCTCGTCCATCACGTCGAGCACGCTGCGCAAGGACCGCACGGCTTTCGCATAGGCGAAGCCGGGCGGGTAGCCGTTGTCCACCATGACCTGGAAGCAGAGCCGCATGAGCTGGATCGCGCCGCCGTACAGGATCTCCTCCTCGAAGTTGTCTCCCTCGGTCTCGTGCTGGAAGGAGAGCTCCACGACGCCGGCGCGCGTGGAGCCGACGGCCTTCGCGATCGCCAGGAC
>Ga0181520_10005557_pt1 | contig 19972 bp, 21 predicted proteins | sample PEATcosm2014_Bin_29_FD_132451 | JGI IMG/M metagenome (GOLD analysis project Ga0181520, IMG submission 132451) | Peatland microbial communities from MTU Mesocosm Facility, Houghton, MI, USA - PEATcosm2014_Bin02_30_metaG | ecosystem: Environmental > Terrestrial > Soil > Wetlands > Peat | place...
GCTGTAACCGCAAATAAGCCGCTTTGGTGCGAATACGAAGTTTTGTTCGTGGTGCTTTTGCTGGCTGCGATCACAGGCTAGAGTGTGGGTGCCAGCAGAGACCTCCCGGCGGATTATGCGCGGTACTTTCGTGCCTTGGGCCACCGCATCCGGTCGCGCCGAACGGAGCGCAAACTTACCCAGGAGGACATGATTTCCTACGGGTTCAGTCTTCGTCACTGGCAGATGATTGAGGCAGGCCGTCCCATCACGGTGTTCACGTTGCTGCGTGTCTGCTCGGCTTTTGAAATCTCGCCGGAGCAACTCGTGGCGGGACTGGCGCACCACCTTCGAAAGCACAAGCGAGTTTGAAGCCGCATCGAGCTGGTCCTCCTGATCGCCAACAAGCACGAGGGCCGGCACGTGTGCCTCTTCGCCGTCAGGGTGCTGAAGGGAAGAAGTCGGATGAAGGCACGGCGAGGGAAAGGGGGAGGGGATGGACCTAAACGAGCAGGAATTGATCGCGCTCAGTGCGCAATGCGAGGATCTGAAAAAGGCATTGGGACCAAACGGTGACGGGGGCGCATTTGGTTTTCCGCACTCATTCTTTGACAAGGTCGAAACCGTGGTAGCCACCTGCCGGGAGGCGCTCACATCCGCCGTGCCGGATCAGCGGATCGAGAGCTTGAGGGATGAGTTGCATACCCACCGGAAGATCCTTGAGAAGATTTCGAGCATGAGGAAGTTGGGCGAAAATGCGGAAGCCGCGCTGGCGGCGCGGTCGTTTCTCGACAGCCACCCACGGAAAAGCTAATGCGGTCATTTTTCCTTATCGGGGCGGACTTTCCGGGCGCCCCGATATTCGACGAGCCGGTCCTGGAGGAACACATGAGGAATCCGATGGATCAAGAAAGGAAGGTCATCCGCATGGCCCCCGTCGTAGTAGGAGATGTAGACGGGGAGTTGTCCTTGCCGGATGGCGAAAAGAACTCCGATGAGAGTCGAACGAATCGCTACGGCGGCTGTCCGGGAACTGCTGACCCGGGGTAACGCCGGCCTGCTTAGGACTCCCGCGGTAGGCATTGTTGGATCCCGCAAAGCCAGCATCAAGGGTGTGGATGCCGCGCAGGATTGCGCCTGGCAGCTCGCCAAGCTGGGCGTCACGGTGGTGTCCGGCTACGCCAACGGCATCGATCTGGCCAGCCACAAGGCGGCCCTGGACGCCGGCGGCGCGACCATCCTGGTGCTGGCCGAAGGAATTGAGCGCTTCCGGGTGAAGCAGGAAATCCGGTCGGCCTGGGATTGGGAGCGGGTTCTGGTGGTCAGCGAGTATCCGCCCGATGCCGCCTGGACGGCAAAGCAGGCGTTCCAGCGCAATGGAACCATCTGCGATTTGTCGAGAGCCGTGATCGTCGCCGAGGCGCAGCGCATCAGCGGCACCATGAACACCGTCCGCCAGTGCCTAAAGAAAGAGATCCCCTTGTTCGTCGTGGCCTACGACAACATGGAGGACCTGGCCGGTGGCAATGCCCTGGCGATCGAGCTGGGCGGCCGGCCGATATACAAAGGACGCATCAGCCAGCGCGCGAAGATCGATCCGATTCTGGAGCTGTTGGAAGCGAGGGTAGGAGCATGAACAAGCAAGAGCGTTTGGAAATCGTGAGAAGCGCCGTCGCCCAGGCGGCCACCGGATTGACCGGCCGGGACTACCGCGACTTCATGGAAGAGCTGCTCGCCGACGCCGAAGGCTGGCGAATGGAGCTGGAAGAGACGGCGGGCGTGGAGCAAGCTGCAGAACTGCCCGGCACCTCACCGGCTACAATATGAACATGGCAGACGCTTCGTGGTACCCGAAGGAGGTCAAGGAGATCAAGGCTTGGCTTGAGGTTAACCAGCCGCATCTGTCTTCGTCGTTCCAAGAGGTGCTCGACGCCGAAGAAAAGCACAACAAGTATTCCCACATCCTCTACACGATCGTCATCGCAGGCTTCAATGCCGGGCGTGCCTACCAATGGAATCATCCGACCAACGATCCGTATCAAGACGGCTGAATATCCCAACAAGACTGGTAGAACAATAGTATGGCGCAGTTCAAAGAGCACGAAATCGAACGACCCGATTTCTTGGGGGACTCCTGGAACGACTCCTCCTGGCGCAACGATGCTTGCGCGCACGCGACGCTATTCCTGACGCCAGACGAGTCCGGCGAAGGGCCGGTAGTGGAGTTCTGGGTGAACTACCCGGACCCGAAGGACCGCGAGGTGGAGTGGCGATACGACGTGGCCTTCCAGCGCACGTTCGAGTTGGAATCGGGAAGCGATGCCACGCTTTGGATTGGTGAGGACGAGGATGTGGCGCGACAATGGGCGCGCGCAGCCGAGATCGCGAAGACAATTGCCACGGAGATCGTAGCCAACCCGAACCTGCTGGCCGCGAACACGTTCGCGGAACTGCGTGATCTTTGCGACGCGAACTGCCTCGGTGATCAGGAGGCGTTCCTAAGCTCCTGCGGCTGGACCGGCAAGGACGACGCCAAGGATGAGGAAGCGCTCAACGCCTCCGTCGACGTGCTGAACGGAGCGCAGAGCATCGTCGACCACTGGCTGCGGGCCCGCGCAGGTCGGAGGCGGGCGAGAACGGGCGAACTGACCGTAACCGTAACGAGAAGCTACGTTGTCTGCGATGGCTACCACCGGCGCGTCTTTCCCGCTGGCAGGGATGGCGTACCGACTTCTACCGAGGCAGAGGCGTGGATCAGGGATTCGGGACGGTCCGATCTGCACGTCGTTGAGCTGCAAGTGCCTACCAAGGTAAATGCTTGACCGAGTGCCCCCGTCACGGGGCCATCAGCGGGACGGACCTGAGTAGAGATACAGTGTGCGAGTTGGCGATGGTTTGTGGCCGAATACCCTAAGATGGCGTGCAAGAAGCATGGCGACGGCGTTCAATGCTACGTCGTCTGTGAGCATGTGGTTTCCAGCGAAGCGCCAGTCTTTCACATCGAACATCCAGATGAACAGCCTGGTTTAATCGTGTGCAGGCTGTGCAACCAGATCACGAGGCCTTTGAAGAGCGTGAATGGATTCGCGCCTGTATGCATCGCGTGCGCTGCTGAGCGGGGCTGGATCCCACAGCCGCAATAGCGCAATAGCGTCGACAGCCGCGCCGATCACGGAGCGCCTGCCGGTTGCAAAGGATGGCGGAAAACGAAATTGCAGGTAGCGCGAGTACGTTTCTGGACGATGCGGGCGGCTATGGGCGAGACGAAGCATTCTCGTGGAGGATCGCGTCCTTCTCTTTCGCGAATCGGGCGGCCTCGCGTTATAGTACGGTGCCATTGCCGCGCGTGGCGGGACCGGTGGTCGGTGTTGATGTTGGTTGTGGCAGTGAGGCTTCGGGCGGTGCCTCTGGCGCCGGCGCGGGTTGCGATATTGCAGCAGGTTCTGGCGTCGCCGGCGGCAGCGGCATTTCTTGCCGCACCTCAACGACCGCGGCCGCAGGCGGTGGCGGCGCAACAGAATTTGGCGATACCACTGGCTGTGCAGTTGCGAAAGGTTGCGGCGGTGCCGCAGGCTGTAATGCAGCAGCAGCCCCTGCAAGGGGTTGAGGCGGCACGAGGCTCGCGAGGTACTCGAAGCGTTCTGGGTGCAGGTTGGGCAGCCCTACTGTGGTGTAGAACCGCAAGTAACACATCTGTAAGGCTTCGCTGAACGGGGAGGCGAGGGTGGCGATGCGCTCGTACTGCGCCCTGACCGTGCCGAGGGGCATGCTTTCAAGTTGGAGAAAATCGCAGTACAGGTCCGGAATCGCTAGAAACTTGGGGAGGAACCAATGCCTGCCACTGGGCAATCCGATCTGCGCCGGCGAGTTCAGGCACCGAACGAGCCGCTTACGCTTATCGTCCTCATTGCCTTTGAACGGGTACTTGCCGATGAGCTCGGTGGCGAGCACGGTCTTGACGGTAACGACGTGGTCGGCTCTGGGCCCCTCGTCTCCCGGCTGGGTAATGAGATAGCAGTGGGGTGTGAGCACGACACGAAAATCGTTGGTGCCCCGGAGGATGTCCCCGAGCCGATACTCGTCACCAGAGATGCAGGGGTACAGGTAGAATTCCGCGCCTTCGACCACTGCTAGTTCCGTGGGTGTCGTGGCTGCAGGGTTGAGATGTCCGAGTTGCACAGATGCTCGTCGCCGGATTAGGCGCTCCAGGACTTCTGGGGTGGTATGCGTGGGCGTGAGCCGGTTCCACTCCTCTTCCAGAAACGTCCAGAGGTAGGACCCGGCTGCGCGGTCAAGTTCTTCGTGGAGCTTGGCTGCGAGTGTGGGGATGCTGGTGGCCACAATGGCGTTGATCTCGTTGACGAGCTGCTCGGTTTTGACTTTGTCGACGAACCTGACGAATGGGCCTATGTGGATATTCTCCGGTAGTGATCCGTCGCTGAAGAAGACGATAGGACAAAACCGGACTTTGCGGATGATGTCGAGCATGCTCGTGCCTTTAGCGTCGTCCGCGCTCATCTGGTGCTTGTTCGCTCCTTCTCTGTCCCGGTAGATGTCCGTTACGACCAAATCATACCGTTGCCGCTGCAGTTGGTCGTAGGCCTTGTCGAAGGAATCGCAGTCGTGCCAAATAAGCTCTTCGCCATTGATTGTGGTGGGGAGGAGCTCTTTCAGGAGCCTGAGGTTCTCTTGGTCGTCTTCGACGAGGAGGATGTGGAGGCGGCTCATAGTCCTATTCCTTTTTCAAGCGTGAGCAAGAAGCATGCGCCCGGCAGCTTGCAGTCGTCACGGTACGTGATGCGTCCATAGGGCCCGATGATGAGTCGCGCGATGTACAGGCCGAGCCCCATCCCGTTTGGTTTTCTGCTGAAGTACGGTTCGAAAATCTTGGTTCTGTCTTCCTCAGGGACGCCCGGGCCGTCATCGCTTATCCTGATCTGGATGGCCTCATGAACCTGCTTGATGGACACGTTGATGTGCCCACCCTTGCCGGCCCCGTGGTGTTTCGTAATCCAAAAGGTGGCGTTGTCGATAAGATTCGCGAGGATTTGTCCGAACGCTGCGCGGGACATCTTGACCTTAAGCGCCGCCTTTGGGCCAGTGATCTCGTACTGAATGCCTTGTGCCGTGATGATCGCGCTGTAAAGCTGGAAATTGTCCTCAATCTCGTCCCGGAGGTCGAACGTAGTCGCTCGTCCGCGTTTCGCTGGGGTCTGCGGTTCGAGGCGCTGGCGGAGATTGTAGATTTGCTCAAGCCACGCCTTCATGCTATCGATCATCGGCCCAGTCTTGTCCGGCAGATCCCTATCGTTTGATGCCTTGATGGCCCGCTCTAGCAGGACGAGCTGCTTGTTGGTCTTGCCGAGTGGCGCCCCTATCTCGTGGATGACGATATCGACCATGTGCCCCAACCCTGCCGAGAGGAGTAAGCGTGAAAACGTCTCTTGGAGCCGTTCGACGCCCTCCTTGACTTTCTTCTCGGTGTCGCGCAAGAGCAGTGCGATGGGATGTTCCGTTCCCAGGGTGACTCGTGCTTCTCGCACGGCGTCTGCGATGTCGAAGGCTTCGAAGAGTGGTTCTGCTTCCTCCGAGGTCTCTTTATGCGGGCGGGTGTCATATCGTGCTTGTTCGAGAAGCGCGAGGATTTCAAGAAACCACGCTTCGAGGTTCGCGTATTCGTCGTTGTGGACCAGTCCTTCCCTAGTGCTGCGGTCACGCAAACCGACGTTCTCTTTCCGGGAGATTCGTACAGCGGCGATGATCTGGTTGTTGGCGAGTCTAAAGCCTGGGGTAAGGCGGCTTCTGATGTCCAGGTTAAGCCAGTCGTTACCTTTCTCCCCGTAGGGGTGAACACGAAATCCGTCGCGGTAGATGCTCACGCCACAGTGGGCGTTGAGGGTGCGTCGTATCTCCTGGATGCCCTTGCCCAATCGCGTGATGAGGGGTTCGAGACTTTCTCTGTCGCGGTCCCAGGCGCGTATCTCGACCTGAATGGGGCCGCAACGCGGTGTAGCATTGGCCTCACCAAGTTTTTGGTGATCATAGGTCTTGATGATGATCTCGTCGACTTTGGTGTTGCCGGTGAACGTGCCTTGGTTATCGAGCGTTCCGGCGAGCACGTAGCGCGGGCTAAGGGTGAGTGGCGGTGGTTGTACTTCGCCAGAAAGCGCGGGGTACCCGGGGATCTCGAGAATGATGGAGAAGTCTTCTATATCCTCGAATGGTGAGATGAGGCGTGAGAGGCGGGCATGGAGCTGTTCATAATCCTGCTCCGTCCAGGCCTTCCTGATACCAGCGAGTGTGAGGATGGTGCCATGGCAGAGGCTGGGTAGCGGTCGGACTTCGTATTGAACCTCGACTTCGTCGAGGTAATTGTCGTCCCCGAACATGCCCCAATCGAGGAGCACGATGGTGCCGTTCTCGCCGTCCTTAGTCTTGCTTTCCAGCAAGAGTGATTGGGCGAGTCGTGCGGCAGCAAAGCGACCAATGCCTTTTGCGCCTTGGTAGAGTCGTCCTGCTGGTGAGCGATCATGGAGGCGTTTGAGCAGCGTACCAGGCTCAAGCCAAGCGCTGAGCACGGTTTGAACGTCCATGCCGTGCCCGTCGTCTGCAACGCGGATTTCTTCGGGATGCGCTGGGTCATCGCCCTTGAATATCACCTTCACTTGGGCTGCGTCGGCATCGTACGCGTTCTTGACAAGCTCAACAAGAGCGACCGGCTCGTCGCTGATAAGTTCTTCCCCGATGATCTCGATCAGCCGGGACCGGGGGCGCATCTTTGCGGTGCCGGATGCTGTCGCGCTATGTTCCATAGAAGATGCCTTAGAGTAATTGCTTCCCTGGGCGGTCGCGCGGTGATCGTAGGAGCCCGGCCGCCTGTATTGGCCTGAAACGTGATTATAGCTCTGATGCTGGGGGAGCCGCCACTAATCGCTGGCCCGGAGTTCAGTGTCGGCTGCGGCGACGGTGGTGAAGTCGGACCTGGTACACTGATATTTCAACAATGCCAAGTGAACGAACGCGCGTCCCCGTCGTCGACCTGTTTGCCGGTCCTGGAGGCCTAGGGGAAGGGTTTTCTGCCTTGGACCATGAACGTGTAAAGTTTGATGTAGTCCTCTCCGTAGAGAAGGACCCCGCCGCCTATCAGACGTTGCTCCTCCGGTCCTTCTTCCGCCAGTTCGCTACAGCCCCCTCCGAATACTACGACTACCTCAAGGGCGACCGATCAGCTGAGGATTTGTTTCGCGCCTTTCCCGACGAGGCTGCCACAGCCCGCACGCGATGTTTACATTTAGAAATGGGGCCGTGGACGACGAAGCAGGTTTACGGTCACATCGAGCGCGTACGCGCGAGCTCGAAGACGTGGGTTTTGGTCGGCGGGCCGCCGTGCCAGGCATACTCTGTCGTGGGCCGGTCACGGCTTACGAACCTCGGCCGGTCAGCATTCGAGAAGAAGAAAATGCACGTCTTGTACCGGGAGTATCTGCGGATACTGGCTCGGTACAAGCCGCCCGTGTTCGTCATGGAGAACGTCAAAGGCCTGCTATCCGCTGAGTTCGCCGGCACGTCAACGTTCAAACGGATCATCAGCGATCTCTCCTCGCCATCGGTGGCCGTCAAGGAAACCGTGAACGGCCGCAAACCACGGACGCGGCGCGGCACGGACTACGAGATCCTCTCGTTGGCGAACCCCACAGCGACTCCAGAGCACCTGCGCCCGGAAGACTACGTGATTGCCACGGAGAAATTCGGCGTCCCGCAGAAACGACATCGCGTGATTCTGCTCGGCGTCCGGTCCGACCTCATCATGCCAAGCGGTGTGGCGTTATACCCTAGTCCGGCGCCCACAGTAGGGGACGTGCTTGCTGATCTTCCGCCGGTGCGAAGCCAGTTGTCGCGCGAGAAAGATGATGCTGACGCTTGGGTCAAGGCAATACGGCGGGCATTGCGGGATTTCCAGGTGCCCGATCTCGATGATGCCGTGCGCGAGACGATGCTTGGCGCCGTGAAGTGCTTGCGCAGTACCGCAGGTATTGGGGGGCGCTGGGTAGCGAAGAGTGGTGGGGCGTGTTTGCCGCGGACCGGGCTAACCGAGTGGATGAGCGACCCGGGGATGGACTTCGTGGTGAATCATGAGACGCGCAAACACATCCCCGACGATCTCCTGCGGTACCTGTTCGTCGCGAGCTACGCCGTGGTCAATCGCGCCTCGCCAAAGCTGCACCATTTTCCGGCCGAGCTATTGCCGCATCACAAAAATGTGGCGAACGCGCTCCGGCGTGGCTATGGGTACTTCAACGATCGTTTTCGGGTCCAGGTCGAGGACCAGCCCGCGACGACGGTGACGTGCCACATCTGCAAGGACGGCCACTACTTCATCCACCACGACCCCTCGCAGTGCCGGAGTTGGACGGTGCGGGAGGCGGCGCGCGTGCAGACATTTCCGGATAACTACTTCTTTGAGGGGACGCGCACGGACCAGTACCGTCAGGTTGGGAATGCTGTGCCGCCGCACCTTGCGCTCCAGATCGCGCGCCTCGTCGCGACGATTTTAGGCGAACAGTGAGAGGGCCGCTGTGGATGTGCTGACACCTGAGCAGCGACACCGCTGCATGGCCACGATTAAAAGCCGGAACACCAAGCCGGAGTTGTTGCTTCGTAAAGCGCTGTTCTCGCTCGGATTGCGGTACCGGTTACACCAGAAGCGCCTGCCGGGGACGCCCGACCTCGTCTTCCCGAAATACCACGCTGTAGTCTTCATCCACGGTTGCTTCTGGCACGGGCACGGCTGCAGATTATTCGTCGTTCCCGCAACGAACACGACATTCTGGCTTCAAAAGATCGATAGGAATCGTTCGCGTGACGAGCGCGCTGTGGGCGAACTTCGATCACTGGGTTGGCGCGCAATGACGGTCTGGGAGTGCGCGCTGCGCGGAACGGACAAGGCCCCGATCGAAAAGCTTGCTCGCCGCGTCGCGCGCTGGCTAGCTTCACGACGCAAGACCGGCCAAATCTCGTCGTGGTAGGACCTCCGTGTGGCATAAAGGACCTCCCAGATCGGTGCTGCAATGGTGCTTCTCGTGGGTGGTTCCTGGCCCTTGATGAGGCTAGGGGGGTGCGGATGACCTTGTATTCAGAATAGGATAATAGGTACCGGAGGTCACCAGACCACGAATTTGCCCGACGATAGTACCGAGATCTGCCTGCCACCGTCCGCTGCGGATTTGCTGGAGTCGATGCGGGCACTGGGGTACTCGTTCGAGGCGGCGCTTGCGGACCTCATTGACAACAGCCTCTCGGCAGGTGCCCGACGCGTTGACGTGCGCTTCTCCCCGTATGACGTGCCGTACGTCGCCATCCTCGATGATGGCTCAGGCATGGCACCCGCAGACCTGACTGCCGCGATGCGTCACGGCAGCCGCGACCCCCGCCTCGCGCGGGATGCCGGCGACCTCGGTCGTTTTGGCCTCGGACTGAAGACAGCATCGCTCTCGCAGTGCCGGCGATTGACCGTAATTTCGCATAAAGAAGGCCAACTCAGTGCGAGGCGGTGGGACCTGGACCACGTCGCTCGCCGCCGGGATTGGATGCTGCTCCAGCTCAGTGAAGCGGAAATACGGAACCTGCCTTTAATCGATGAACTTATCGGGCAAGCGCACGGCACCCTCATCCTCTGGCAGGACTTTGACCGGCTTGGTGCCGGAGAGGCGTCGCTTGAGCGCGCGCTGGGGAACAGAATGGACTTGGCCCGTAGTCACCTAGCGCTTGTGTTTCATCGTTTTCTGAGTGCCCCAGTCGGGGAACCTCCGGTCGTGATCGCAATTAATCGGAACCCGGTCCGGCCAGTTGACCCGTTCCTAATTGGGCGCCGCGGCACTCAGGCGCTACCCCCAGAGGAGTTTGTGGTTGAGGACGAACGCGTGAATGTCGCGCCGTTCATCCTCCCGCACATCTCCAAGCTCGGGAGTGAGGACCTTGAACTCGCGGGCGGAGAGGACGGGTTGCGTCGCAACCAGGGATTCTACATCTACAGGAATCGTCGACTCATCAGCTGGGGCTCGTGGTTCCGTCTTGTCCGCCAAGAGGAGTTGACGAAGCTCGCACGTGTTCGCGTTGATATCACAAACCGGTTGGATCATCTCTGGAAGCTCGACATCAAGAAGTCGACGACGTATCCTCCAGAGGCACTGCGTGAGGGGCTCAGGCAAATCATCAATCGAATCACGGAGGGCAGTCGGCGTGTGTACACGTTCCGCGGCAAGAAAGCCTCGGACGACGGGACTGTGCACGCATGGGACCGAACGATCGTCCGTGATGGTGTAGCCTACAAGATTAACCGCGAGCATCCCCTCGTCAAGGCGCTGGAAAGGACTATCGAGCGCGATCACCTTGGGTTATTCGACGAGTTTTTGCGCGTCTTGGAAAACACACTGCCTTTCGACGCGCTCTACGCGGATATGGCTTCTGAAATCCGACCTGCGACGGAGGTGCCGGAAAATGACGGCGACCACGCCCTCGTGGCACTAGCCGAACAAATCCTTACGGCAATAGGCCCGGAAACTGACGCTGGCCAACGGTTCCTCGCTGCGCTTCACACAATTGAGCCCTTTAGTGCGCTGCCGGAGGTGGCTCGTAGCATCGCCCGGAGACTCTCTCCATGAACGGTGAACACGCACGACGCATCGAGCGGATGGTAATAGTATCGCTTCCCGATGAGCGCCCCCCCACGGAGGAGGAGATCAGGAGTCTCGCGGAGCGGCTCCGGATAGCGTTCCCGATTAGCGATGAGGAGTTTGATGGGCTGATCAAGCGATTGCACGCGAAGGTATCCATCTCAATGGATACGGGGCTCGCGCTAGTCGCCGAGCACCTCCCGTGGCTGAGCGCGCGCAAACCCACAATCGAGCCGTTCTATTGGGAGCGCTTCCAAGAGTTGCTGATGAAAAAGGATTGGCCGCCCAAGGTCGTCACGACCATGGACCGGGTTACCGACGACATCCTGGACCTCCTCGGGAACCCATTGCAGGAGGGATCGTGGGCGCGACGGGGCCTTGTAGTGGGCGACGTGCAGTCCGGAAAGACCGCCACGTACATCGCACTCTGTTGCAAGGCAGGCGACGCGGGTTACCGCCTCATAATCCTCATGACGGGAACGCTCGAAAGTCTCCGACGCCAGACGCAAGAGCGCCTCGACGAGGGGTTCGTGGGCTTGGACAGCTCTGGCGAGCTGACGAAGATACGGACGGGCCGGGCGGTTGGCGTCGGTTTGATTGATCCGCGCAAGTCCGCTGGCGTGTTTACGTCGCGGGACAAGGATTTCAACAAGACGTTGCTCAACGCACTTGGCTTCAGACTAGACATCTTCCAGAATCCGGTGCTCGTCGTCGTGAAAAAGAACAAGCACATTTTGGAGAACCTGGAAAAGTGGCTGACTGAATTCAACGCAGGACCGAATAAGAAGATCGACGCGCCCGTACTCGTCATTGATGATGAGGCGGATAGCGCATCCGTAAACACGCGACCAACCAATGAGGATCCGACGGCGATCAACCGCCGCATCCGCTCGCTGCTCCGGTTGTTCACACATTCTAGCTACGTCGGGTTCACGGCGACGCCGTTCGCCAACGTCTTCATCGATCCGGAGACGGACGACGAAATGCTCGGAAGCGATCTCTTCCCGCGAGACTTCATCTACAGTCTTGAGGCCCCCTCAAACTATCTTGGTCCGCAGTCGGTCTTCGCCGAGGATCCCACCGTGGCCCCGCTGCGTGAAATCGTGGGTGGGGAACTCACGTTCCCGGACGGGCACAAGTCAACACTGTGCGTCGAAGCGCTCCCTGCGACGCTCGAAGAGGCCGCGCGTGCGTTCTTGCTAACCACGACGATTCGCGATCTGCGTGGCGAGGGCCGGTCGCACCGCTCGATGCTCGTCAACGTAAGCCGATTTACAGCCGTCCAGGATCAGGTCGCGACTCTCTTGCACACGTGGCTGTCCAAGGTACAACAGGATATACGGAACTTTAGCCAACTGCCTCCCGTGGAGGCCTTGCGCAACGAGACCATCAAGGCGCTCCACGCAACATGGCGAAAGGAGTTTTCCGACCGCGGGTTCGACTGGCCTGCAGTCCAGGCTGCCCTCGTGAACGGCGCGCTGCCGGTAGTGATCCAAGCGGTGAACCAACGCACTGGCGCAGCGAGCCTGGATTACGCGAAGCATCGAGAGAACGGTCTGCGCGTGATCGCGGTCGGCGGGAATAGTCTTTCGCGCGGATTGACGCTGGAAGGGCTGAGCACGAGCTATTTCTTCCGAAACTCGCAGATGTACGACACCCTGCTTCAAATGGGGCGTTGGTTCGGATACCGCGACGGGTACGTTGACCTGTGCAGGGTGTGGCTGACCGACGACGCAATGCACTGGTATGCGCATATAACGATGGCAACAGATGAGTTGCGCGCAGAGTTCAGGCGGATGCGCCAGCAGGATTCTACACCAAAGGAGTTTGGGCTCAAGGTGCGCGCTCACCCTGACTCGCTCATTGTGACTGCGCAGAACAAGATGCGCCAGTCTAAGCTCGTAGAGCGGGTTATCTCCATTAGCGGCGAAAGTCTGGAAACTCCGCGGCTCAAGACGAATGAGAACGTCTTGCGCGCGAACAAGATTACGGTCGAACGGTTTCTGGACGGCCTGAGGGCAGCCGGGCACCCTATTGGCGAGTCCCGATTGCATAATCCGTTCTGGCGCGCTGTCCCAAAGCAACACGTCGTGGATCTCTTGCGCGACTTCGATGTGCACCCCATGAACATCTCGTTCCAGGCCAGAGATCTCGCCGATTTTCTGCAAGCCACGACAGAGCAGCGACTGAAGGAGTGGGACGTGGTCCTGCCACAGGGCGAGGGTGATAGCCGGGAGCTTGCTGGCATCGCGGTGCGGCGCAATAAGCGCAGGATCACATTGCACGAGGGAAGCATCCTGGTGTCAGGACGTAGCGCGCGGGTCGGCTCACGGGGTATCGAACGGGAAGGTCTCTCCGAAGAACAAATAAGGGCAGTCATCGACGCGTACAAACAGGACGAGAAAAGCAAGGGCAAGAGCGTTCCGGACCACAAGTATCGTGAACAGCGTGACCGTCCCCTGCTGCTCATCCACGTAATCGAGCCCAGTGTTGACGATGGCGGCGATAGGAAGCTCCCGGATGACCTGATTGCGCTCGGGTTGAGCTTTCCCCGATTCAACGATTCCGACGTGGCAAAGCGCGTCACTTACCGTGTCAACCTCGTTGAGTGGAACGCGATGGCGGAGCACGAGATCGACGATCAAGTCGAGGACGAGGCTGCCGATGACGCGGGTTGAGGAATTGTGGCGGGAAGTTGCGGCCGAAGGAGCGCATAACGGCGTGTTCCGCCGTGTTGATGAAACCCATCCCCTTGATCTGTATGCAGGAATCGACGTTGAGGGACGGCACGTCGTCATGCTCGTTTCCCACCGATGTCCACCAATTACTCCGCCCCCTGGGGCCGTGGAAGTTCTGTGCAATCAACGCGGTGATGGGGACTGGGCCGTGATCTTGCGACTTGCCAGACCAGAGTTTGATGAGATATTTGGGCGTCTCTGCCAGGACCTCGTCGATACGAGTAGGTCCGCCACGCGCGACCAGGGTGCTGACGTCTTGTTGGCTCGCTTAAACCGTTGGCGCAAACTTCTCGAACTTGGCCACCGGAAGACGCTCTCAGATCGCGAACTCAGGGGACTGGTCGGGGAACTCTGGTTTCTGGATGCGGTTGCGATACCCCGCGTGGGCACCGACATCGCAGTCTCCGGATGGAATGGCCCTTTCGGCGCACCGCAGGACTTCTTGATCGATGGACTGTTTGTGGAAGTCAAGGCGGTCCTTCCTGGGGCGCAAAACGTCACGATCTCTTGCGTCGAGCAGCTCGACGGTGGCACCACGCCCTTGTTCCTGGCAGTCGTGCAACTCGCGCCATCAGATGCAACGCAACCGTGCACCTTCACGCCGGCATCGCTTGTTCGCCAACTTCGTGCGGCAGTCGAGGCCAGCGCGGGGGCGAGCAATGAGTTTGAATTGCGCCTCGCAGAAGCCGGATATGCGGATTTTGATGAGTATGCGCGAGTGTGGTTCCGGGTGACCGCGTACCGATATTATTATGTCCGCGATGAGTTTCCGCGGATCGTGCGTGACGCATTGGCCGCTGGAGTCGCCGCGGTGAGTTATGAGATTGACTTGAAACAGTGCAGCCGATTCGAATGTGGTTTTTAGGACGGTCGTTTTATGCAAGTTATCGACTACCGAGAAGATTTCATTGAGCAAGTCAAGGCACGGGCGAGTGCTGCGTCGAACTTCACGCATGCTGAGTTCGTCGAACTCTGCGCTGAGCTTCTCGGTGACGCTGAGGAACTGTCCGACTTTGCGGCGTGCTACTTCCGTGGGACTGGCACGCGGAACCGCAGCCTTGGGGTCGATGGCTTTGCCGAGGATGATGTCGACGGGTCGCTCCGGCTGGTCATCGCAGAGTACGGTGGTGGGGAGCAACCCAGTACGCTGACGCAGACGCAGGCAAAAGCGTGTTTTTCGCGCTTGCTCTTTTTCTGCGAAGACGCGCTCTCCGGGCGCCTGCATCGTGAACTTGAGGAGAGTACGCCAGCATACTCGCTCGCGCTCAACCTTTACGAGCGGCGCAAGAGTATCGCGCGCTTGCGGCTGTACCTGGTGACTGACGGCGTACTGAGCACGCGAATCCGCGACTGGCCGGAAGGCGATGTGGGCGGGATACCGACCGAGTTTCATATCTGGGACATTAACCGCTTCCACCAAGTTCAAGAATCAAAAACGGGCAGGGACGAGCTGGAGGTGGACTTCACGACCGTGGTCCCCGGGGGACTGCCTTGTCTCCCGGCAAGCATCGAGTCCGACACGTACCGCGCATACCTCTGCGTGATCCCCGGCAAAATACTCGCGGACATCTACGAGCGTTTCGGCAGCCGGCTCCTCGAAGGCAACGTACGGTCGTTCTTGGGATCGCGTGGGCGGATCAACAAGATGATTCGAAAGACCGTCGAGCTCGAGCCGTCGATGTTCTTCGCGTATAACAATGGGATCGCATCCACGGCATCGGCAGCAGAGGTTACTGCTGACGCGGCTGGGTTGCGCCTAACGCGGGTAACGGACTTGCAGATCGTCAACGGCGGACAGACGACCGCGACGTTGGCCAGCGCGCTAACCGAGAAGGATGAGGGGCTATCTCGGACCTTCGTTCAGATGAAGCTCTCCGTTATACCTGCGGAAACCAGCGGGAAGTTCATTCCGCTCATCGCTCGCTATGCGAACAGCCAGAACAAGGTGAGTGACGCAGACTTTTTCTCGAACCACGAGTTCCATCGACGCATCGAGCAGATCGCTCGCGCGCTCCGGGCTCCGGCTGTGGGCGGGGCGCAGTATGGGACGCATTGGTGGTACGAGCGGGCGCGCGGCACGTATATGAACGAACAATCGAAGTTGACGCCATCGCAGAAGGCTCTTTTTGTTCTCCAAAATCCCCGGAAACAACTCATCACGAAGACGGACCTTGCAAAATACGAGAACGCGTGGCGGTTCCTCCCGCACGTCGTGAGCCAGGGTGCCCAGAAGAACTTCCTCGCATTCAGCACCTACGCCAGTGTGGAGTGGGAGAAAAACCCGGAGCAGTTCAACGAGGAATTCTACAAGCGCCTCGTAGTAAAGGCCATGCTATTCAGGCGCACAGAGGAACTCGTCTCGGCGCAATCCTGGTATCAGGGAGGGTACCGGGCGAACGTCGTCGCGTATGCCCTCGCGAAGTTCTCGAACCTCATCCAGTTCGGCGGAATCGGGAAACTCTTTGATTTCAAAGCGGCGTGGAACCGTCAGGCGCTCTCGCCCGCGACCGAGCGACAGCTCACCATGATTGCGGAACGGATGTTCGGGATCATCGTCGCCCCCGAAGGCGGCTTCCAGAACGTCACCGAGTGGTGCAAGAAGGAACTCTGCTGGAACCGCGCACGAGACCTGCAACTACCACTTCTCCAGGAACTCGGGGAAGAACTCATCGGACGCGACGAGGACAAGATCATAAAGAAAGACGCTGAAACCGAACAGACGATCATGACGAGTATCCAAATCCAGACCATGGTCGTCGAGCTTGGGCCGGCATACTGGCGGGAACTCCAGGCTTGGGGACGACAAAGAGGACTTCTCAGCCCCGGCGACTACGATATCATCAGCGTCGCGGGAGCCATGCCAAGGAAACTGCCTACCGAGAAACAGTGCGCAAGACTGGTCCAGATCAAGCGACGACTTGAGGAAGAAGGGTATCCGCGGCAGCCTGCATAGGAAGGGCCGCTCTGTTGTCACCGTCGTGTTGCGGCCGAGGCTCGTACTGCTTGGGACGAGCGTCTGGGCGGTTTTCAGGTTGCTGAGCCGATTGGATAGGAAAGCATCTGTGGCGACGCATTTCGCCGTTGTCGAGAATCGGGTGTGGCCGCCCGTCCTGCTTGTCCGCCTTAACGAAAAAGGGCGGAGCCACCACTCCACCCTTCCCTGCATTTAGCGCGCGCGGGCTTTACTTTTGAGCCCGCACTTCCGTGTTTGCTCCCCTCCGGGAGGTCGGCTGGCCTGGGCAATGTACAATGGGTACCGAAAGGCGGCATCATGGACGCCAGCGAACCCAAGCGCTGCCGGGTCTGTACAGAGATCGTAGACCGGTCTTCTTACGAGAAGGACCTTTGTCGCCACTGCGAGAAAGCCCTGCGTGCTCTTGTCGATTGGCCCCCTGGCGAGAGCGAATCAAACTGGAGCGCGCTGCTACGCGAAGCGCGTCGGCTGCGGGTGATAGCTTATGGACCGGAGCCGGATTGGGAGACGATGGACCCGTCAGATGAGCGCTGGCTTTGGCACGATAAGCACTACTGGAAGGGCGAGCATGGGCCGTGTAGTGCTATCTGCCTCACCACGGGAAAACCCTGCCAAACCACTGGCTACTTCGAACACAACGGACAGCGACTCTGCGCGGTGCATCACCCCGGTGAGGCCGAAAAACGAAGACGGTGGCGACAGACGGTCCGTCAAATTCGCGCGCTATAATCAAAGGCATGTACGAGCTTAGGGACCTGCCAACCTACCAGATAGCTGGCCTGCCAGTCAGGCCCGGCGATGTCCTTGGACGAACCAAGTGGGGTTCACTCATTGAGCACCGCGCTCTTGTCGGCTTCAATGGTGCAATTTCCCATGTCCCCGGCCCCGGAGACGTATTCAGGCCCGGCACACTGCAAGACATCCTTGCGGATGGAGGACAAATCCGCGTTGTCTATCCTACAAACTCCGTCCAAGAGTCGTTCCGTCGTTTCGCGTGTGCAGATCGGATCATGGGCGTATCATGGTGGAACATGAACTGCCACCAGACTACCGATTTCATCGTGGGCTGGTCCCAGAATCCTTGGCTGACATAGGCCATCAGCAGGCCAAGCCCGGCGCTCCACCTTGGCACACCGGGCACTTTCTCAGGTGGATGTCCGATCCGTTAGCGCCGTACTCATGCTCGCAGCGCGTGCACTTCAACACGTACACGTATTGCAGGTGGTCCGTGCCCAGTTTGCCAGTGCCCCGAACCACAATCTGCCCGTTGCGGTTTTCGTATCCCGGCATGGTAGTAGAACCTTTTGACATGGCGCAAGCGTACCATATCGGTAGAAGGCCAACGCCGCGCGCGCTGGGCCGGACGCCGGGCCCCATCTTTCTCCGGGTGACCCAGCGTCTACAGCTCTCGCGCAGAGCCGCCCAGCCCCCTGGCCGCTAGGCATTCAACAGTTTGCCGATTCCAACATACAGCTCCTACGCGAGGGCGTTCACCAGGCCTTTCAGTCCCTTGCAGGGTTTGAAGTAGGGAGTTTTCTTGGCGGGCACGTCCACCCGCGCCCCGGTTTTCGGGTTACGGCCGATCCGAGGTTGCCGCTGGCGTGTACCGAAGCTTCCGAACCCACGGATCTCGATTTTGTCGCCCGCGCGCAGGGAGCGGACCATGCTGTCGAAAATGGTCTCCACGATGACCTCGGAGTCTTTCCTGGTCATCTCCACCACGCGGGAGACTTCTTCAATCAGATCGGCTTTCAGCATCGCGCTTTCCTGGGCTTCTCATGTTTTATGATTTTCCGAGACTTCCCAGATTAGCAGTGCTTGGAGTCAGAAGTTCCCACGCTTCCGCATTTAGCTGATGTTGAGAATCGGATGCGGGAGCCGACCTGCTCGTCCTTTTAACGGAAAAGGGCGGAGCTGCTGCTCCGCCCTTCATGCCTGCGGGCTTTACTCTTGAGCCCGCACTCCTGGTTCTGCTCCCCTACGGGAGGCCGGCCGGCCTGAGCGATTCATCGTACGGATTTCAGAGGTCGCCATCCTGATCGTAAGCCTCGAGGCCCTCCCTGTCAAACTCGACGCCAACGCAACAGAGTGCCGGAGTTGCCGATAGGGATTAACAGCACATAAATTATGGCCAAGAAATTGTGCCCAAGAATGTTGGCCGTGGAAGCGTCATGAGCGCCCGCATCCCAATCCCGGAGACCGCGCGGGCGCGTTTCTCCGGCTTTTTGATTTTCCGCGCTCCGTGGCTTACGCCGGGCGTTAAACGGGGCCGTGCTTTTGCCCTCAAGGCGCGGTCCCGCAAGTAGCCTTTCCCGAGGGAGTATTAACGAAATTCTCAGAGGTTTTTAATGAACATGTTCGACCAGCAGTTTATTGACACATTGGCCGATGCGGTAGCTCAACGGGTATTCTCGCGCATGGCCCCCATACAGACCTCGCCACGGCGTCTACTGAACGTCCGGGAGGCTGCGGAGTACCTTGGACGCACAGAAGATGCAGTCTACCAGTTGATCAACCGGGGGAAAATAGCGGCCATCCGCGAAGGGCGCCGGGTCCATATCGAGGTGGCGGAACTCGACGCATTTGTGGATCGCGGAAAAACCTGTTGACGCACGGTTACAACATGCTAGGATTGTAACCATGCCGAAACGAATGGGCCATGTGTACTGCCGCAGCGGCGTATACTGGATTAAGTTTTATTCAAACGGCGTGCCCCAGTACGAATCATCCAAGAGCCATAAAGAATCTGATGCGTTACGGTTGCTCAAGCGGCGGTTAGGCGAGGTGGAGTCTGAAACGTATGCGGCCCAGTCTGGGCGGATTCTCGTTTCTGAACTGCTCGATGACCTCCTCCGCGACTATCGCGCCAATAACCCCAAGTCGTACACCGATTTTGCGATGCCGGTTGTCAAGCGGCTGCGTGCCGAGTTCGGAAAGCACAGGACTTCAAGTATCACCACAGACCGGCTCATCAGGTACCAGGACGAGAGGCGCCAGACCGCGGCTAACGCGACAATCAACCGTGAAATGGCCCTGCTCCGCCGGGCCTTCCACTTGGGCGAGCAGGCGACGCCGAAAAAGGTCCATCTGATACCGCGGTTTCCAATGCTGCCGGAAAACAACGTCCGCAAGGGGTTCCTTGAGCGCTCCCAATACGAAGCGTTGCTGTTGGAGTTGCCAGCGGAACTGAAGCCATTATTGACCGTGGGATACCATATCGGATGCCGGCGCGGAGAGTTGGTACCCCTTCAGGTTTCCCAGGTGGACCTCGCGGCCGGGATTATTCGCCTGAACCCTGGTGAAACCAAGAACGACGAGGGGCGGATACTCCCGATCTATGGAGATATGATTCCGGTTCTTGCGGCGCAGTTGGCGGAGATCCATGAGCGGTGGCCGTTTTGCCGGTTCGTATTCCACCGATGCGGACAGCGAATCCAGGATTTCCGGGAATCGTGGGATAAGGCCGCGGAGCGGGCCGGGGTTCCGGGCTTGCTCTTTCATGACCTCCGACGCTCCGCCGTGCGCAACATGATTCGCGCCGGCATTCCCGAGCGCGTAGCAATGGCGATCTCCGGCCACAAAACCAGGGCGATGCTAGACCGCTACAA
>Ga0181520_10005558_pt1 | contig 19970 bp, 15 predicted proteins | sample PEATcosm2014_Bin_29_FD_132451 | JGI IMG/M metagenome (GOLD analysis project Ga0181520, IMG submission 132451) | Peatland microbial communities from MTU Mesocosm Facility, Houghton, MI, USA - PEATcosm2014_Bin02_30_metaG | ecosystem: Environmental > Terrestrial > Soil > Wetlands > Peat | place...
AGTTCACGTCGGCGCGGAACTCTGGGGTGAAGTACTTCGTGGCCATGGGGCTGTCCACCTGGTGCCCATTGCTGTTCAGCCATGTCCAGTCGCCGGGAAATGGCGCCTCTTTGGTGGTTCTTTCCGCGCTGATCTCGGGTGGCGCTGGTGCGGCGGGAGTTGCAGGAGCAGCCGTTGCCGCCTGCATTGCGGGCGTCACGGAACTGCTTGAACCGTTTCCGATGGCAGTCACCTCGGCTGCCCGCAAAGCGTTCGCGTCCCGCTCAGCGTCTTTCGTCCCCATGCTCGCTTTCAGTTCGGCTTCCAGTTGAGCGATTCGTGCCTTCATCTCCGCGAGTTCCTTGATGACCGCGTCGTTGCTCAGGGCTGGCACAACTGAGGCAGAGGGATTTGGCTCCGGAGCGGGTGTCCCAGGATTCGCTGAAGTATTCGATTCCGAGCGCGGATCTGGCGGCTGCTCTCCCTTTTCCATTGCAAGCAGAGCGGAACCTCGACTCGGCGGCGCGAAGGCCCCGGCTTGAGCCGGTCTTGCGCCATTGCCGGGAGTTGACGCTGCGCTTTGGGCATGACATGCAGCCTGCGAAGCAAGGATGCAGATTGCAAGCCGGGTTGTTAGGAATACCCTTGGGTTACTCATCATTTGAGTCTGACCTCCGCGACGTCAGGCGCCGCCGGTTATGAAGCGCTGGCTCTCCACGGGAAAGACTTGCTGTCTTATCCCCTCATCCCAAGTCTTAAGCGAAGCGGTATAAAGATTCCACAAGGAAAGCTGCATGAGTTATATAACTGTCTGAGGGGTTATAAGATAGACACACTTATCCGCTGCACGCTTTCTTAGCGCGCACACGGCGGCTGGGCAAAGGATACTTCACCAACGATTACCCGAGTATGATTCGATAAACGTGATGGCCGCATGAAGAGAATCGAAGAAATAGATAAGGACGGCTCGATATATCCCGGCGGTTGGCCCGCCCGACAGACATTGTGTGCCCGGCGTTGCGGCTAATGGAGCTTGCGCTAACTTATCGAGATGAATGGCGGCTATGAGAATTCATGCATTGTCTCTCTAATTGGAACTCGGCAGAGCCCTCGCCCGTCCACTGCCCGGTGTAGAGGCACCGATGGGCACGCTGGCATCCGCACAGTTTTGAGAAATGGCTTCGTAGAAACCGCGCTGACTCTCAGCGAACGGCGATGGATGCAAGGCTGCGTCGGGCTGGCAACAGTACCGGTCCAGGGACCGAAGCCCCATCGTCAATCCAACACGGCCAATTCTCGAAGTGGGTTCGCTTTGGGCATGCCAAACGAAAAAAGGCCCCAATCCTCAGCGAGGAGAAGCCCCTTGGGTTCTGTAGTTTAGTTTTGGTTGCGGGGGCTGGATTTGAACCAGCGACCTTTGGGTTATGAGCCCAACGAGCTACCGGGCTGCTCCACCCCGCAGATTTAGTTTAGCAACTCCCAGGGTGAGGGTCAAATTGAACTTCTTATCCGAGCCACGAACCGGGTGAAACCAATGCAGGCTAAACTGGAAATCGATTGTGCTCGGAGTCCGGCAAATGGTCCCGGCAGCCGCTCAAGGCGACTTGCGTTCTTTTCTTGTCCTCTCGGAACGCGGTGTTGCGGGAGCGGTGGGGCAGATTTTCTGGATTGACCGTAGGATAGCCGGTGAAGACCAGGTTGATGGCCCAAGGTCTCCACAGGAGCTCTCTCGTGAACGCTCACGGGACAGATTGATCAACTCCTCGTTTTTTTGCGTCAATGGCGCGCTTCGAACCGTCAGATGAACGAGGCATCATTGTTGGTGATTCGCCGCAGCTTTTGGTGTGCTCGCGGGCAGGGACCGGCACAGAAGCGAAGTTCGCAGGCAGAGGGGCAATTTTGCCTTCGCAACGCCCGTAAATTCCGCTCAAAACGCAGCTCCGCGCCTTGAAACTCGGGCTGAGCGGGTCTGAACGAATGGAAAATCAAGTGAGGAAAAGCGCTTTGAGACGCAGTCTGGTTGTGGTTTGTGTTGTATTGGCAGGTTTGGCAGCTACAGGCTGCCAGAAGAAGCCGGCGGCGCCGGCTGGGGCGGGAATGCAGGCGATGCCCGTGCAGACGGTAGCCGTAACCATGGCTCCTGTCGCGCAGAGCAGTGAGTATGTTGCAACCATCAAGTCGCGCCGCTCGGCAACCGTGCTGCCTCAGGTAAGCGGGATTCTGACCAAGATCCTGGTCCGATCGGGCGACCATGTCAAGGTGGGCCAGGTGATGATGGAGATCGACCCGCGGCTGCAGTTGGCAACGGTCGAGTCGCAGCGAGCGACGGAACGGCAAAAGAAGGCCGTTTACGACTACAACGTGGCGCAGATCGAGCGGCAGCGGAAACTCTTCGAGGCAGGCATCACCAGCCGCGATGTCTACGAACAGGCACAGCAGGCCTTCGATAATGCCAAAGCGGACTACGAGTCGGCGGTTGGCCTGCGCAAAACGCAGGAAGAACAGCTGGCCTACTACACCGTGCGCGCGCCCTTCACAGGCGTGGTGGGCGACATCCCCATGCATGTGGGCGATTTTGTCTCGCCCCTCAATTCCCCGCCCAACGTGCTGACCACCGTGGATGAAAACAAGGACCTCGAAGCGTACATCGAAGTGCCCACCGAACGTTCCGGCCAGGTCAAGCAGGGCTTGGATGTGGAGTTGACCGACAACAACGGCAAGCTGCTGGAGAAGACGAAGATCGACTTCTTGTCCGAGCAGGTGGATAGCACGCTGCAGGGAATTCTAGTGAAGGCGCCGGTACACTCGTCGCCAGAAGTGCTGCGCACGGCACAGATGGTGAAGGCGCGGGTGATCTGGAGCCGGGCGCCCATGGCGATGATTCCTGTCTTAGCAGTAACCCGCCAGAATGAGCAGACCTTTGTGTTTGTGACGCGGCAGCAGGACGGACACATGGTGGCTCACCAGACGGCGGTTACGCTGGGCGACACCGTGGGGAACACCTACTCCATCTCTTCAGGGCTGAATGTGGGCGACAAAGTCATCGTGTCGAGCACGCAGTTCCTGGTGAACGACATGCCGGTCATGCCGATCGGCGGCTAGGGCCTTGTTGAGCCGGTTGAACGGGCCCATGTGAGTTTTCGGTTTCCCGCAATTGGCGCAAGAGAACAACGCGCCGCGGATGTGGTACGAATTTGTCTTGTTGCACCCGGCCGCGGGATTTCCGCTAGGCCGAAAAGGAAGGCCAATCTTGTTTGTCGATTTCTTCATTCGCCGGCCTGTTTTTGCGACGGTTTGCGCGCTGCTGATCATTCTTGCCGGGGCGATTTGCATCCCCAACCTGCCTGTCGCCATGTATCCTACGCTCGCTCCGCCGCAGGTTTCGGTGGCCACCAACTACGTGGGCGCCAACGCCGACACGGTGGAGAAAGCCGTCACCATTCCGCTGGAAGAGGCGATCAACGGTGTCGAAGGCATGCGCTACATTACGTCTTCGAGCACCAACAGCGGAACCAGCCAGGTAACCGCCACCTTTAACACCGGCTACGACCTGGACATTGCGGCCGTAGACGTGCAGAACCGCGTGGCCAGTGTGACCGGCCGCCTGCCAGCGGCGGTGAACGCTACCGGCATTAGCATCACCAAGTCCAACTTCAACTTTGTCTTCGGCGCGGGCTTCTACACTGAAGACGGCCGCTATTCCCCCGAGTTCATCTCCAACTACCTCGACGTTTATGTCAAGGACGCCATCAAGCGTGTCCCTGGCGTGGGCGATGTCATGATCTTCGGCGAGCGCAAATATGCCATGCGCATCTGGCTCGACCCGGTCCGGCTCGCATCCCGGGGACTCACCGCCTCCGACGTGGTGAATGCCCTGGTTGAGCAGAACGTCGAAATCCCTGCCGGCCAGCTAGGCCAGCCGCCCGCCGGATCGAAGCAGGCCTTTCAGGTTCCGGTGCGCGTAGTCGGCCGCCTTACCAGTCCCCAGGAATTCGACCAAATTATCGTAAAGAACTCCTCCAACGGCTTGGTGCAACTGAAGGACGTGGGGCACTCCGAAGTGGGGGCCGAGGATTACAGCAGCTCGCTCAAGTACATGGGGCACGATGCCAACGGTATCGGTGTGATCCAGCTCTCCAATGCCAACGCTTTGGATGTGGATGCACGAGCCAAGGCGGCGCTCGAAGAACTTTCCAAGAGCTTTCCGCCCGGGCTGAAATACGCCGTCGCATTCGACGCAACCACCGTGGTTGGCGACTCGATCAAAGAGGTTCTGCAGACTCTAGGCATCGCCATCGTCATCGTGATTGCCGTCATCTTCCTGTTTCTGCTTGATTGGCGCGCCACCATCATTCCCGCGGTCACCATCCCGGTCTCGCTGATTGGCACCTTCGCCTTCATCAAGTTATTCGGCTTTTCAATCAACTCGCTCACGCTGTTCGGCATCACCCTGGCCACGGGACTGGTGGTAGACGACGCCATTGTGGTCATCGAAAACGTGCAGCGGCATATCGCCATGGAGCACTCCGACCCGCACGAAGCTACCTCGCGGGCCATGGGTGAGGTGACCAGCGCGGTCATCGCTACTTCGCTGGTGCTGATCGCGGTCTTTGTGCCAGTCTCGTTCTTCCCCGGAACCACCGGCATCCTCTACCGCCAGTTTTCGCTGACCATTGCCTTCGCCATCGCCATCTCGGCCTTCAACGCGCTCACGCTTTCGCCGGCGCTGTCGGCCATCTTCCTGCGCGGCGAGGAGGATCGCCCCCACCAGTTGGATTTCCTTCACATTCGGCCCGTGTCCCGCGCTTTTGCCGCCTTCATTCACGGGGCCGACGCGGCGGTTACCTGGCTGGCCCGCACGTACGCCAAGTCAATTCATGTGGCGCTGCAACTGCGCTACTTGCTGCTGCTGCTGTTCTTCGCCGGGCTCGGCGCTACGGTATGGACTTATCGGCACGTTCCCACCGGCTTCATCCCCCAGGAAGACCAGGGCTACATGATGATCATTGTGCAGGCGCCTCCAGGCTCTTCGCTGGCCTACACGACCGCGCTGGCTGATCGCGCCGAGGCCATCATCGCCTCGAATCCCGATGTCGCAGGCTCCTTTTCGGTCATGGGTTTCAGCATGTCGGGCGGCTCCTCGAACGCCGGCATGGCGTTTGTGAATCTCAAGCCCTCCGATGAGCGGCGCGGCAAGGGCCATTCGACAGCCGATGTGGTGGCGGACCTCTCGCCGAAGCTGATGAGTCTGATGTTCGCGCCCAATGGCGGCCTCGTGGCAGCCTTCGAGCCGCCTGCCGTACAAGGCATAGGCAGCTATGGCGGCTTCCAGTTCATGCTCCAGGACCAGGGAAACAACACCCTGGCCGATCTGGACCGCGTGGCGCACCAGATTGTGGGCGCCAGCCGCGCGCGCAAGGATTTGACCGGACTGCTGACGACCTTTTCGGCCAACGACCCGCAGATGCTGGTCACTATCGACCGTGAAAAAGCCAAGGCAATGAACATCCCGCTCTCCCAGATCACCACCACGCTGAGCGTTTTCATGGGATCGGAGTACATCAACGACTTCGACTACAACAACCGCACGTATCGTGTGTTTGTGCAGGCTGACCAGCCGTTCCGCATGACCGCCAGGGACTTGCACAGTTTCTACGTACGTTCCGACACCGGCCAGATGGTACCTCTGGACAACCTGGTCACAGTGGTAGAAAGCTCCGGCCCTCCGGTGATTACCCACTACAACCTCTTCCGTGCCGTTGAGATCGACGGCTCGCCGGCTCCGGGCTACAGTTCTGGACAGGGCCTGGCGTCCATGGAGGACCTGGCCAAGAAGACCATGATGCCGGGCATGGGCTTCCAATGGACCGGATTAACGCTCGACGAGATCGAATCCAGCGGCAAGGCTCTGCTCATCTTCGGGTTGGGAATCTTGGTGGTTTACCTCACCCTCTCTGCCCAGTACGAGAGCTTCGCTCTGCCCTTCATTATCCTGCTGGCCGTACCTATGGCCGTGCTGGGTGCGCTGGGACTGGTCGCCGTGCGCGGCCTTTCCAACGATGTCTACTGCCAGATCGGTCTGGTGATGCTGATCGGCCTCTCGGCCAAGAACGCAATTCTGATCGTCGAATTCGCCGAGCAACTGCGGCGCAAAGGAAGGTCCATTGCCGAAGCAGCCATCGAGGCGGCGGAACTGAGGCTGCGGCCCATTCTGATGACCTCGTTCGCCTTCATCCTGGGCATCCTGCCATTGGTCTTCGCCACCGGCGCGGGCGCGCTGGGCAGGCGCTCCGTGGGAACCACCATCGTGGGCGGCATGTTGCTCTCCACCGTGCTCAACCTGTTCTTCATCCCCGTGCTCTACGTGATGCTGCGCAGGCTGCTGCAAAGCGGCAAGCAGGAGACGGACGCGCCGGCCCAAGCATAGATCCGGTACGAGTATCGGACAAGAAAGGCGCGGCTTCGGCCGCGCCTTTTCTTGCGCTCTCGATTAGGGTCCTCTACCCAAGTGGGAGGCCAATTCTTCCAGGTTGGCGCCAACACACCCGCGCAGCCCTTGAGGAAGGAGCTTCAGGCCATAACCTCATTCTCAGCAGGAGCTATTTGCTGCGGTCCAGCATGTCACTGCAGGCATCTGAGGCTTGGCAGTAGTATGTTGGGGAGTTTCTGGGCCGTGCGCTTCAACCTCTATGACTTCTGAGGTGGTGGATGCGTTCAAAAAGGACCTGCCTGGTTTCGGGGCAGTTAATTTCGTCAGTTGCCCTGCTGCACGTTGTGGTTTCGCTCGTCTTTGTTCTGTCAGCCCCGGCGCAATCGGCCATCGCCGAGAGTAAAGCCGCGCCGATCCATCGTATCGAGGCTCTGGGCAATGGCACGGTCCCTCTGGACGGCAAGTGGCAGTTCCATCTTGGCGACGACATGGCCTGGACTAGGCCGGAGTTCGACGACTCTGGCTGGGAGCAGCTCACCGCCGACAGGCCCTGGGGCACGCAGTGCCACCCCGGCTACACCGGCTTCGCATGGTACCGGCTGCACATCGCCGTCGATCCTGTGCCTGGAGCGCCGCCCGATCTGGCGCTGCTCATGCCTACAGTTGACGACGCATGGGAGCTTTACTGGAACGGGCAGCTGGTGGGCCATTCGGGAAAGCTTCCTCCGCATCCGGTCTGGGTTTCCCATAGCGACTTTGACCCCTTTGCGCCTCAGACGCTTGGTCTTGGCGCTGCTCATCGCGGCGTATTGGCCATGCGCGTCTGGAAGGCGCCTTTGTCATTTACCGAGGGCGATCAAGCAGGCGGTTTCGAGAGCTTCCCGGTGTTAGGTACCTCAGAGGGGATTAAGGACCGCAAAGCAAGTGAGGATTATTCCTGGCTTCGAGGGAATCAACTCTATTTCGGCGAGGTTTTCTTCTATCTTCTCGTTGGCCTGCTGGGTCTGGGAGCCTGGTTGCGCGACCGCCGTCAGATGCTGCTCTTCTGGATGGCTGGACACGCTCTGGCGGAGCTGATGTGGGCTATATCCGTCGAACTGCGCATCCCATGGCCGCCGCTCGTTCTGATGATCGTGGACATAATTGGCACCGCCCTTTTCGACATCTCGCTTTGGTTTGTTCTGGTGCTCCTCCTCGGTCTTGACGGCAACCACCGCCTGGTACGCGCCGTAAAGCTATGCGCGTGGGTGAACGCAGTCGCAAACGGATTAGGAATTGTGACGTACATGGTATGGGTCTCCCTCGTTCCCTTCCGGGTGGTGCAGATCGCCGACGGCATTCTTGTCTTGATTACCTTCTTGCTCAAAGTTCTGCCGCTGCTTCTCGTCCTTTTCGCTATTTCCCACCGCCAGAGGCTGGGTGCGGCGCGCTGGCTGGTCGCCATCCTTGCCTTTGCTCACGGATCGCTCATTTGGGCTACATACTTATCTATCTATTTGCTCCCCCTTACGCATTGGACGCTGCTGCTGCGTCTCTGGGGAGAGCTTTTCACCTTGAACGGGAGCTCCGTCGGTTCGATTGTGCTGCTCGCGGCCCTGCTTCAGATAGCGATGGTCTATGCGGTCGCCTGTTACACCCTCGACTACCACCGACAACAGACAGCCATGGCGCAGGAGATGGAGCAGGCCCGGCAGGTGCAGCAGGTGCTCATCCCGGAGGCGCAGCCCTGCATTCCGGGCTTCGAGATTCACTCCGAGTATCGCCCCGCGCAGCAGGTGGGCGGCGACTTCTTCCAGATTCTGCCTTGCGCGGACGGCGGCGTGCTGGCGGTTATCGGCGACGTCAGCGGCAAGGGGATACCGGCGGCCATGATGGTTTCGTTATTGGTGGGGGCGGTCCGCACGGAAGCGCAGCATACCGAGTCGCCCGCCAAGCTGCTTGCCATGTTGAATACGCGCACGGTGGGTCGAAGCCAAGGGGGCTTCACCACCTGCCTGATCGTGCGAGTGGACGCCGCAGGGCGCGGAACCGCCGCGAGCGCAGGTCACTTGCCGCCCTACCTTAATGGCAGGGAGATCCCGGTCGTCAACGATCTGCCGCTGGGGCTGAATGCCATCTCGACCTACACCGAGACAGCGTTCCGCCTTGAAGCCGGCGACCAACTCACCTTGTTGACCGATGGCATTGCGGAGGCGCGCTCGAAAACCGGCGAGCTATTCGGCTTCGAGCGAACGGCGTCGGTTGCTGTCCTTTCCGCCAGCGATGCCGTCAGCCAGGCGCGGCAATTCGGCCAGCAAGACGACATCACGGTAGTGACGGTGGCGCGCATGGCCGTACAGGAGGATTTTGCCGTTCCCACCGGCGCAATGACGCCTTTGACATCGACGGCATAATGCAACCTGCAAGGTCGCGCGGATTTGCGATGGGTCTCTACCCGTATTGGCGCTGCCGAACGCCGCTCCGGGTGTATCACCGCCTACTCGGAAGTTACCTAATATACGCGCAAGCGGCTCGAAGCAAAGCGCGCAATCTCGGCGTCGCGGCTGACCAGCGTCAGACCCTCCACCGTTGCTTGTGCGATCAGCATCCGGCCGAACGGGGCTTTGTGGAGGGGTGGCAGGCCGCACACAGCGACCACGTTCTGACCATTCACTCCGCGCACTGCCAGTTGGACCCGTTTTTCCACGTCTCACACGAAATCTTCACAAGATGGATGAGCCGCCCCGCAGCCTAGACTCGTTGGATATGGCTTCTCTCCCTAACCTCGCCCTCGATGCCGGCCTGCCGGCCAATATCGACGCCGAAAAGACCATCCTGGGCGCGATTCTGCTCGACAATTCAGCGCATTCCGAAGCTGCCGAGAAGATAGCCGCTGACGACTTTTCGCTCGACTCGCATCGCCGCATCTTCATGAGAATGAGCGAGTTGATGGACGCTCAGCGGGCCGTGGACATTGTCACACTGGCCAACGAACTCTCCCGCAACAAGGAGATCGAGGCAGTCGGCGGCGTGGCCTATCTGGCGTCGCTCACCGAGGGTTTGCCCCGCCGTCCCGTAATCGAGGAATACATCCGCATCGTTAAGGATAAGAGCCTTCTGCGCAAGCTGATGGCCATCTGCTCCATGGCGATTGCCCGCGCTTCCGACCAGGGCGAGTCGGCTCTCGATGTCCTCGGCGCCGCCGAATCTCAGCTCATGGAGGTTACCGAGAAGGGCATCTCGGGCGGCTTCCAGAGCCTGCACCAAATCGTTCAGAACTCCTTCGGGTCGATTGACAATCTCTACAAGCAGAGCCGCGAGGTTACCGGGCTGGCCACCGACTTTACCGAACTGGACCGCATGACCAGCGGCCTGCAGAAGGGCGAACTGATCATCATTGCTGCGCGCCCCTCAATGGGCAAAACCGCCTTTGCTATCAATATTGCGCAGAACGCGGCGATTAACCATAGCGCCACGGTAGCCGTCTTCAGCCTGGAAATGAGCAAGGAGTCGCTCCTGCGCCGTATGCTGGCCTCCCAGGCCTGGGTCGACCAGCGCAACTTGCAAACCGGCTTCATCGCCAAAGAAGACCACGGTAAACTGCAAAAGGCGTTGGGTGAATTGGTCGAATCGCACCTTTTTATCGACGATACAGCGGGCATCTCGCTGAGCGAAATGCGAGCCAAGGCGCGGCGGCTCAAGCAGACCTACAACGGCCTGGACCTGATCGTAATCGACTACCTGCAGTTGATGAGCGCATCGTTGCCCTCAGGCAAGAAGGGGTACGAGAACCGCACGCAGGAGGTTTCGGCCATCTCCCGCGGGTTGAAGGCGCTGTCAAAGGAACTGGATGTGCCGGTGGTCGCCCTTTCGCAGCTCTCCCGCGCCAGCGAGCGCCGCGGGGATGACAAGCGCCCTTTGCTCAGCGACTTGCGCGAATCGGGCTCGATCGAGCAGGACGCCGACGTGGTAGCCTTCACTCACCGCGAGGCCTACTATAACCGGGACGAAGAGATGACCCAGGAAGACAAAGCCAAGTCCGAGATCATCCTGGCCAAGCAGCGTAACGGCCCCACAGGCACTGTGCACCTGAACTTTATCTCCCGGTTCACTCGCTTCGACAACCCGGACTCCGGGCACACGGTTTAATTCTTTCGCCTTCAGGAAGGTTCCTGGCTTCAGAATCTCAGCCTCAGCCCTATCTGGACCTGCCGTTCGCGATAGAAGTCGGTGGCGTTCACATTCAGCGGCTGGCCGAACGCCGTGGTGTTTGCCTTGAGGCCGGTAAGGAAGTTGAGCGTGGGAAAGCCGCCGTTCAGGTTGCCGGGTTCGATGGAGTAGCCAACCGTCTCCACTTCGGTCACGTTCTGGTGGTTGAAGAGGTTGAAGCTCTCGGCCAGCAACTCCAGTTGGCGCATAGGGCCAAGATCGAAGCGCTTACCGAGGCGCAGGTCCGCTTTCCAGGCGGGCGGATAGCGGAAGGTGTTGCGCCCGATGTTGTAGACACGGGTATCGCTGCCCACCCCGTAGACGCGATTGTCGCCGCCGGAACCGTTCATCCCCGGGCCGAGGGCCACGATGGCCGCGCCTGAGGAGGCCTGGAACTCCTCGGCCAGCGAACCAGCGGTGCGCATCGTATAGGGCAACCCGCTGCGGTACCGGCCGATGCCCGAGAGCATCCAGCCGTTGCCGGCGCGCCCGGCCCAACTGTGAGGGCCGCTTCGCAGTTTCCAGGGCGGCTCCCAAATGACAGCGGCAGAGGCAGAGTGGCGCACATCCAGATTGCTGGTTCCATATTCCATTCCGAAGTTGGCGGGATCGAGCACGTCGCTGCCCGCCACCTGCGTGCTCTCGTTGGGATTCCAGTCCATGGCGTGAGCGTACGTGTAGTGAGCGCGCAGGGTGAGGCCGCGCCGGCCGTATCGAGCCACTTTGAGCATCGCCGCCTCGTAGGTGGAGTTGGCTCGATCCACGATCTGAGTGATTTGCTGGTAGTCCGGGTTGAGTCGGCCGGCAGTGCCGGTCGTGGAATTTGCCGACGGCCAACCTGCATAGAACGGAACCTTAATCTGCGCGGCTTTGATGGGGCCCTGGCCCGTGCCATCTACCACGCCATAGGTGATCGTCCCTGGATTGACCTTGGGATCGAAGTTTGTATCGATGGAGATGGGCAGTCTGCGGCCAAGGCTAAGAGTGGCGCTGGCGGTCGCCTGAAGATGCCCAGGCAATGTTTCTTCCAATCCCACGACCGCCTGGTGCACCTCGGGGGCACGGAAGGTCGGGGAGAACTCCACGGCCCCGGGTTTGACCACGAGCAGTGGCTCCCCCGTCAGTACATATGGGAAGGGCGGTGCGCCTCCGGTGTTGAGGTTGTCAGTAGGGCGCAGAAAGAAGTTCAGGTCGCCCGAAGAGCTTCCCGTCTGCGTAAGGACCGTCTCCAGAGTGGCGTTATTCGTTTGCCCGAAATACATGCCGTAACCCACCCGCAGCACTGGCCAGTGGTTTTCGCCCGCGCCCCACGCCAGGCTGAAGCGCGGACCCCAGTTCGGCCCCTGGCTAGGAAGGGCCTCGGTCAATGGCAACTCGGGGTTTCTGAGGCTGGCAATCGGCGGAGGCATCTGCTGCCTCTCCCACCTCAGTCCGGCAGCAAACACGAGCGTCCTCTTTGCCTGCCACTGCGCAGTGGCAAATCCGGCCCAGTCGTTGGTAGCCAGCCACCAGTCGGTCGGGCCCATGACCTGAGAATAGTAGGAGTAGCACGGCAGATTGCCTAGGCCGCGCAGGTTCCCCGCCGAGTCACGCCAGACCTTTCCCGTCTGGTCGCAGTTGCGTGGATTCATGGGATTGAGCTCTCCGGATATGCCATAGCCGCCGAAGACCAGAGCGTCGGAGACGAAATTCTCAACATTCGCATATGAATAGGTACCGGTCTGATTGAAGAGCAGGCTGGTCGCGTCTCTACTGTGGACGAAGTCAAAGCCTGCTTTGAGCAAAACACTATTGCGCGCCCAATCCAGGGTCTCTTGCGCTTGGTAGAGGCGCTCATCGGGATAGCTGCCCGTGCCAAACCGGGCAGGATTGCCGACGGTGAAGCCGTATCGCGGATCGATCACCATCTGTGGGAGCTGGCCCCAAGGCTGCTGGACTAGGGTCTGCTCGAAGGTCGAGGGCGTCTCTGGCCTGACACTCAGGATCGTCCTCCCGGCTGAGCCTTGAGTGACCGCGAGTAGATTCGGAGTGAGAAAAGCCTCCCAGCGAGCGAGCAGCCACTCTTCGCTTGCCTCACTGGATCCAAAACTGTGACTTCCGAACGTCTCCTCGACGCGGGTTAGACCGCCTCCAGGCGAGTTCCAACGGGCGCATGTACCTTCCAGCGTAAAGCGATGCCGCTCCGCCGCTTCCCAGTCGATACGCCCAAAAATGGTCCACTGGGTGGCCGTGCGCGGGGCAGGGCCCAGCAGCCCGGCCAGCGTTTCCAGCGCGTTTGAGTAGGCCGCAAGCCCAGCAGCCACCGGGTTGGCACTGCTCAGGCCCAGCCGCGCGCTCAACACCTGCATCTGATCGTTCGAGGGCTGAGCGAAGAACATCTCCGGGTGCTTCACGGTAGCCAGCCCCGGATCGTTGCGCTGGTAGCTGTCGAGGGCCGCAAACCAGAAAAGTCGATCGCGGCGGATATGGCTGCCTAAACCGATTCCCCAGGTGGTTTCGTGGTCCGGAGGGGTAGAGGACTCTGAAGTGAAAATCGGGGTGGTACCCAGCGTAGCGGGCGTGCTCTCCTTCACCCATTCGGAAAAGGGGTTTTGCGCGCCCCAGGTGTTCTGTCGGTCGAAGAGGAACCCCTGGCCGTGAAGGCCATTGGAACCACGTGGGGTGTCGACATTCATACGTTCGCCCGGCGAGCGAGCGCCGCGCACCTCCGCGTTGCCCGACTCTGTCTGCACCTCGTGAATTGCTGCTTCGCCGATGGCTGGACCTCGGCCGCGCATCCATCCACCGCTACCCCCGTCAAATACCAGACCTCTTCCCGCACCGTCCACGGAAACAGCGGCCGGCTCCTGGGCGAGCCCCTGCAATGATGCGTCACCCTCGCCCATTGGCTGGGTTGTGCCCGTTGGTGTCTCTAACGCAAACTCTTGCCAACGCCTTCCACCGACAGGAAGGGACTGCAATTGCTCACTTGGAATGGTCGTGGTGAGCATCGGGCTGGCCGGGGCGGCCGCGTGAAGCGCAGCTTGGTAGGATCTCGAACCTGGATGCGCGAACTCCAGTTCAATTCGCAACGCTGACATCGCTGCCACGCCGATTACAAAGCCTGCTCCGATGCCGCTGGGCTGAGCTGCCAGGCTCGTGCCCAATCCAGTCGGACCTGGCACGCCCAAAACGGCAAGGGCCGTCCCGGCAGGTGTGTGATTTGAAGTTGCAGAGGCCTCCTTGGCAGGCAATGCGGGCGCGATTGGAGACGGAGCGGTGGCTGTGGGGACAGGGATCGGTTGCGGCAAATCGCGTCCGATCAAAGTCAGAGTTTGCATGGGCTCCGTTTCCAGTGGAGTATTCAGAGCTACAGACTTGTTTTGGAGCGGCCCCCGTAGCCAATCCTCCATACTTCGCCCGCGCACTGCCAGTTGCCGCAAAGGGTCCGCCTCCAGGCGGGCGGTCAGTTGTGTCATTGACGGCTCTGGTTTGCTTTCTGCCAGATTCGCGAGCCACTCACGTGGAAGGGACAGTGGCTGAAGCGCCCCGCCTGACGCCGTGGCGCTTCCTGCGGATCTCTCGCTTATTGCAGGATGGGATACATTCTCAGTGGAATCCAAATGGGAGAGTACAAGCTCAATCGCGGTCTGAACATGCGACTCATGTCCCGCGGAGACCAAGATGCCATCCACATGTCCACTCCCTAGTCGCTGGCTTTCGGCATCCAGGGTGTACTCGCCTGGCCCTAGACCAATGAAGCGATAGAGGCCATTCTTCTGAGTGGTCATCCGCGCCTCAGCGCCGGTGACCTGGTTGCGGAGCACCACCGTCACTCCCGACAGCGGGGCCGAGTGCAGGTCGGTGAGCTTCCCCGAGACAGAGCCGCAGTCGGGAGACTGCGCCCGAACTGCCATTGCCACGCCGATCAGCAGCGCAGCTACAGCCGCCGGATTCTTCCTGCCTCGGACTCTTCCTGCCATCGAGACTCCAGCTCGCGGCAGATCATGGGGAATCGGAGAACTTGGCTGCGGCTCGCTCTCTTGGCGGGTCCGGGTATGGCAGTGCGGAGCGGCTGGTTGGGCGGTGCGCACCACCCTCCATTCCAAAACGGGGCGCTCCCGTTTTGGAACGGCTCGTTGCCATTCCGTGAAGTTGCAAGCGATTGTATGCCTACTCCGGTAAACTGAAAAGACGGCACTTCGGATTTAGCCCCTCTTGCGTACCTTGAAGCGCTATTCCCTGTCCCCTAATCCCTCTTCCCTGGTTGTGTATGTTCATCGATGAAGCAAAAATTCGTGTCAAAGCCGGCGACGGCGGCAATGGATGCATGGCCTTTCGGCGCGAGAAATTTGTACCCCGCGGCGGCCCTTCGGGCGGCGACGGCGGCCGTGGCGGCGACGTCATCATGGTCTCTTCGCAGCGCCATAACACCCTGATCCACTTCCGCTATAACCCGGAGCACAAGGGGCAGCGCGGCGAGCACGGCATGGGTTCCAACTGCTCTGGGTCCGACGGCAGGTCCGTCATCCTCCAGGTGCCCGTAGGCACGGCGCTTTACGACCAGGACACAGGCGAGCTGGTCCACGACTTTCAGGAGCCGGACGAGCAAGTGGTCATCGCCAAGGGCGGACGCGGCGGGCGCGGCAACCAGCACTTTGCCACCCCGGTCCATCAGGCTCCGCGCGAACATGAGCTCGGCCGGCCCGGCGAAGAGCGCAACTACCGGCTGGAGTTGAAGTTGCTGGCCGATGTGGGCCTGGTCGGCTATCCCAACGCCGGCAAGTCCACGCTGATCTCGCGCATCTCCGCGGCCAAGCCCAAAATCGCGGATTACCCATTTACTACGCTGGAGCCGAACCTGGGCGTGGTGACCGTGGGTGAGGAACCGGACCAGGAGTCCTACGTGGTCGCCGACATGCCAGGACTCATCGAGGGCGCGCATCTGGGCTCGGGCCTGGGTATCCAGTTCTTGCGCCACATCGAGCGCACCCGGTTGCTGCTCCACCTTGTGGACGTCTCGGACGCTTCCGGGCGGCCCGATCCAGTCGAGGACTTCAAGATCATCAACAAAGAGCTGGCCAACTTCTCGGTCACTGCGCCCGAGCAGCCCATGGACGATACCCGCGGTCCGGAGATCGAGTTCCCGCTGGTCAAGAAAACCATGATCGTCTGCGCCACCAAGATCGACGCCGCCAACCCGGAGAAGCTCAAGAAGCTGCAAACCCATGTGAAGCGGAAGAAGCTGGAATTCCACGCGATCTCGGCGGTCACCGGGGAGGGCATCGACGCGCTGAAGTGGTCGCTCGCCAAGCACCTACGGCCGGCACAATAAAAGGTCGTGCATCCAGGGAATCCGGTTATCCCACCGGGTTCCTTCGTTCGGCCCACAACGACCGAAGTCCCTCGGTGCTCATCCATTCCCTGCGGCGGTGAATCATTCGGTGGCAGTTCGCGCACAGCATCGCCACATCCTTGGGGTCCGTCTTCCCGTCTGACGGCATGGAGTGGACAGGAATCGTGTGGTGGCATTCGATGTATTCCTCCCCATACTCTTTCGCAAAATCAAACTCGCAAACCTCGCAGAACAGGCGACCGTGCTGCCTTTGAAACTCCCTTTTGGAATCCTCGACCAGCTTTCTGTTTCGCTCGATCACCAGATGGGTCCGCAGAATCCGCGATCCCTCGGCGTAGAATTCGGAGGTCAGTTGCGAGGAGCTTTCTGCGCCGTGGTCCGGTGTCAGGGAACTGAGGATGTCGTAGCGGCGCGGCCTGATCCAGTTACCTTTCTCATCCCGGATCGCAACGACAGGGCGGTTGGCGTCCGGATAGACCCGCATCCAGCAGTTCTCAACCTTATCCCAGAGGATTCGGATGCGTTCGCGAAGCCTGTCGAACTCCGTGCAGCGCTCGAGGCTGTAAAGCCAATTGGACCTGCACTTGTCGCGCAGATCCTCCGGAATATACACGGGGAGCGCAAAATCCGCCGGACAAGGCTCAACTCCGATCACACGGTAGGCACCTGCAAAAGCAGCTTCCAGTCCGTCGGTCTTGATAAAGCTGACCAAAATCTTAGCGTCACCGAAGATTCTGGTCTTCTGAACCCGCTGATAGCACTCGAATGCTTCGATCCCAATCGCGTAGAGGCGCTGAACCGCACCCCGATCTCCTGCATGGCGAAGGACGCGCACCGGGGTCTCTGTACCGGCGCGCATATCGATGCCCCAGCCGTCAAGCAAATCGACGAGCGTTGCGAACTGGTCATTTCTCTGTTCCACTAATCACTTTTCCTTACGTCGCGCGGTGGAACTTTTCTACTTTGGGCCGTTTGCGCTTGGAGGCGTGCCACAGGTCGTATTGCTGCTGCAAGTGGAGCCACATTCTGAGCTCGCTGCCGAATGCGTCGGCCAGCCGGAGCGCCATCGCCGCGGTAAACGAACGCGCGGCCATTCAACAGCCGCGACAGCGTGGACCGGGCGACGCGAAGCCGCCGGGCCGCCTCGCTCACCTGCACCGTGCCGAGATACTCGCGCAGGATTTCGCCCGGGTGTGCTGGGTTGTACATGGTCATTGTCATCCTCACTCTCCTTTTATGGAGACAGACGGCGATCACCGCGCCGCGGTGTTTTCTGTGAGCCACCGCGCGAGTTGCTCCTCGGAAATCTCCCCAGAGGCAAGGCTCCAGAACGTGAGAACCCGGCTTTCCTTGGTCGCCGTCAGTTGCAGTCCATTCAACTTCAGAAATGTCACGGCAACGGTGAAGGCCGTGCGCTTGTTGCCGTCAACAAAAGGATGGTTGGCGACGATCCCTTTGGCATAGCAGGCCGCAAGACGGGCAAGCGAAGGGCTCTGTTCGGAGTAAGCAAAGAGATTCTTCGGGCGAGACAGCGCGGATTCCAGCAGCCCAAGGTCGCGTACACCTTCAGGGCCACCGTGAACCATCAACGACTCCTCGTGGATGGCCAAAACCACATCCAGCCTCATCCATATTGGCTCGTTCATTCAGCCAGGCCCTGCAAGACATCCCTGTTTTCGCGCATCACCTCGCGCGCTGCTTCCATCTGCGCGGCAAACCCCGCGTCGAACGGCGCGAGCCGAATTCCTTGGGAACCCTGGGTGATGTAGAGCGTATCGCCTTTAGCAACATTCAGCCGCACCAGGGTCTCTTTGGGAAGAATGATCCCGGCTGAGTTGCCAATGGCGATGATTTTTGTGGTCGTAGCCATTCCAGTTTCCCCCTGCGATTAAAGTATAACGACCGTTATAACACAACTCGCCGCCAATCGCCCATACGCACAAAGACCCTCCCGATCAGGAGGGTCTTTGTGCTTGAAACAACCTGCGCCCTACGCGATGACTTCGATGCCCATGGAGCGGGCGGTGCCCTTGATGCTCTTGATGGCGGTCTCCACCGAGGCGGCGTTCAGGTCGGGCATCTTCTGGGTGGCGATCTCACGCACCTGCTTTTCGGTCACCTTGCCGATCTTTTCCTTGTTCGGGGTGCCGGAGCCTTTGGCGATGCCGGCAGCCTTCTTGAGCAGGACCGCGGCGGGCGGCGTCTTGGTGACAAAGCTGAAGCTGCGGTCGGCATAGACGGTGATGACGACTGGAATGACCAGTCCTTCCATCTCCTTGTTCTGCGTGCGCGCGTTGAACTGCTTGCAGAACTCCATGATATTAACCTGCGCCTGACCGAGCGCGGGGCCAACCGGGGGAGCCGGAGTAGCCTTTGCCGCCACGATCTGCAGCTTGACGTATCCGGTAATTTTCTTGGGAGGTGCCATGTTTGGTTCCTTTGGAACCAGCTTCTAGCTCCTAGCTTCTAGCTGTTGGCTGGCCGTTTCTTCGCGTAAATTTTGGTATTGCAACTGAAGCATTCGCTTTCAACCGGGGTCCGCTAGGAGGACACTCCGGCTAGAAGCTGGAAGCTAGTAGCTAGAAGCTGCAATTACTCAATCTTCTCGACCTTGCCAAACTCCAATTCGACCGGGGTGGAGCGTCCGAAGATAGTCACCATGACCTTCAAGGTCGAGCGATCTTCGTTAATCTCATCCACCACGCCGTTGAAGTTGGCGAACGGGCCATCGGTAATCCGAACCTGCTCGTTCTTTTCAAACTTGATTTTGAGCCGCGGCTTATCCTTGGCGGTCTCGGAACGGAAGAGGATCGAACCCACTTCCTCCTCGGAGAGCGCCACCGGCTTATCGCCCGTGCCCAGGAAGCCGGTCACCTTGGGCGTGTCCTTCAGGACGTGCCAAAGGTGGTTGTCGAGTTCCATTTCCACCAGCACATAACCAGGAAGAAAAACCCGCTCGACAGTGCGCTTCTTACCGTTGACGATCTCCGTCACCGGCTCGGTCGGGATCATGACCCGGCCCACCCGATCGCCCAGCCCAAAGGCTTGCACTCGGCTCTGGATGGACTCGCGCACCTTGCGCTCGAAGCCCGAGTACGCGTGCAGGATGTACCACTTGAAGCGCTCGTTGCGCTCCGGCTGCGGCTCTTGCGGTTCGCCGGGTTGTTCCAGTTCTTCTGCCATCATGCTCTCGTTTCGCTGCCGCACCGATTGCTAAAACCCGCCCAGCTTGCCCAGCAACTTATGCAGGCCCATGTCGAAGATCGCATCCACTACGAAGAAATAGACTCCGAAAATGAAGACCGCGATGATCACCACGGTGGTGGTGGCCTGAACTTCCTTGCGCGAAGGTGTGACCACCTTGCGCATCTCCGCGCGCACATCGGTCAGAAACCGGGCGAACTCGTTGTACCATCCAACCACGTTGTCGATGATCTTTGACACGGGATTTGCCTCTCGCCGCTTTGCCGGCACCGGCCGCTCTTCGCCGTTCAGGATTGTTGCCTTTGTTGCCATGCTTCTGGTTCCTTCGCACCCGGCGTCGTTCCGGGTGCATCCGTGCTCAATCTGGCAGGGGCGGAGGGATTCGAACCCCCAAGTTCGGTTTTGGAGACCGACAGTTTAGCCGTTGAGCTTACGCCCCTAAAAGAGATCAGGGGTCAGAGATCAGAGATCAGTTCACAGTGCCCGTTCTTCAATGGAGCAACTGATCTCTGATCTCTGACCCCTGATCTCTGTTCTACTTCGTTTCCTTGTGCGGCTGGTGCTTGCGGCAGCGGTTACAGAACTTCTTGAACTCCAGACGGCCGGTGGTCGTCTTCTTGTTCTTCGTCGTCGTGTAATTCCGCTCCTTGCACTCGGTGCACTGCAATGTGACAATTTCCCGCATTTCAAAATCCTCTCAGCGAACAAGTGAAGAAGTGAACGAGTGAATCAGGAAAAACATCCGATCCGCTTCTCTGCTTCTTCACTTCCTCACTCTTTCACTTCTTCGCTGCTACTTGATAATCTCCGAGATGGTGCCCGCGCCTACCGTGC
>Ga0181520_10005560_pt1 | contig 19961 bp, 9 predicted proteins | sample PEATcosm2014_Bin_29_FD_132451 | JGI IMG/M metagenome (GOLD analysis project Ga0181520, IMG submission 132451) | Peatland microbial communities from MTU Mesocosm Facility, Houghton, MI, USA - PEATcosm2014_Bin02_30_metaG | ecosystem: Environmental > Terrestrial > Soil > Wetlands > Peat | place...
CGGGTTGGCCCGGCCTTGGTGAAGGAATACCGCCAAAACCGCAAGAAAACTGGCCGGAAAGCTGGAAACCGCTCCCCCAAATCCTAGTGGCATTGGGTTTGGAAACCTGCGCTACGCCGGTGTGGCCCTCGTCTGGCAATGCAACTTTGAAATATCCGGGCTAGTCCCGCGGGGACTTTTTGACAATAGCCCGCAGGTTCAACTGCGGGAATACGCATATTCGTTTTCATAGTTCATTCGCATTATCAGCGGCAGCCGCTTCCATTTGTCAGCCCCGAGTCAAACTTTTGTAAAAAATTCGCGAAAATTCGCGCAATTCGCGTCAGAGCCTTTGTGTTTTGGCGTCTTGGTTATTCAGTTCTTTATCTGTGTCCATCTGTGTGAATCTGTGGTTAAAAAGTGTCTTTCATTTTCCCTCCAGGCTTTTCGCCTCGCGGATCATCGTCTCCAATTGTTTCGGGCGATCGTCCGCGCCGTAAATTTCTGGGACGCCGTTCAAGTATTTGAGCAGTTTATCCAGCGTGACCTCCTGCGCATACGGACTCGCCGCCAGCCATTCGGAAAACGCGCTCGCCGTCGCCGCCAGGCGCATCGCCGCGCTCGTGCGCTCCAGCGCCGGGGCCGTGCCCGTGTAGGCCACGTCCCAACTGTGCTCGCGATAATCCTGGGTGCCCGGAATCCGGTAGCGCACATGGACCGTGGCCACCGGCCCCTCGCCGCGCGGATTCACCGCGATGGTGTACAGCGCGTTGCCCGCCTCCTGCGCCGCGATCTGTCCCGCCGCCACCGTGTTGTCGCGGAACTGTTCCTTGGTAAGCTGATGCGTGGCGTAGCCGATCTGGCGATACGCAGTCACGCGCGCCGGATTGAACTCCACTTGCACCTTCACGTCCGCCGCCGCGATCTGCAATGCGCCCGCCAGCTTCGCCGCGAAATCCTTGGACGCCTCCTCCGGCGAGTTTAGGAACGCATAGCGCCCGTCGCCGTTGCTCGAAAGCTGCTCCAGCAAATCGTCGTTGTAATCCTCCCAGCCGATGCCGAAGCAATCCAGCACGATGCCTTGTTTGCGTTGCGCCTCCACCGTGTGTTTCAGCACGTCGGGGTCCACATTCCCCAGGTTCGCCGCCCCGTCCGTGAGCAGCACCACGCGGTTGATGCCGTTCGCCAGGTAATGCCGCCGGGCCGTCTCGTAGGCCAGCCGCATCGCTTCCTCCAAATTCGTCCCGCCCTCGGGCGTGATGCCGCCCACCCGCGCCAGTGTGTCGCCAGCCTTGTCGCCGCTCACGCCGTCCGCCCACAGCCGCGCCGTGCGCGCGAAGGTCACCACACTCACCGTGTCCTGCGGTTGCAATTGCGTCACCAGCACCCGCAGCGCCTCGCGGATGATCGCCACCCGGTCCGCGCGTTCCATGGACCCGGACCGATCCAGCAGCAACACCAGGTTCAGCGCCCGTCCCTGCTGCCGGCCCGCCGCAGCCGTCTTGATGGCAAACCGCAACAGCTCGCGATTGTGCGCAAACGGATACCGCGCCCGCTCCGACGTGAAGGCCATCGCCTGTCCCGCCGCCGCCTCGGGATCGCGATAATCAAAGGCGTTGATGAATTCCTCGCTGCGAATCGCGGCCGAGTCCGGCAGTTTGCCATTTTGCAAGCTGGCCTCGGCCAACTTGAACGACACATCGCTCACGTTCAGCGAGAACGTCGAAAACGCATTGCTGCTGGCCAGAATTTCGGGCTGGGGCAGGGGAGCGTTCGGCGCGGGCTTCCGCAAGGGCAGGTCGGATTGGTCGAAATCTTGTTTCGGAGCGGATTCCTTCGTCAAACGATCTATCTCTCCGCCGGTCGGAGGCGTTTGATTGACTGTGAAGAGTTGCGCATTCTTGTCGTTCATGGCGTACGTGCCGTTCGGCACAATCGCGCCTGCACTTGGCCCCCAAGGCTTTCCCGACCAGCTATTCGTAACGCCACCCTTTGCCGGCGCGGATATTGCCGCTTGCTCCAGGGTGCCGTTGGGGATGCGAATCACCGCCGCAGCCGAAGTCGGCTGACCGCCGCCGCCCCCGCCGCCCCCGCTGTTTTGCGTGTTGGCCTGCTTGTGGCTGTGTCGCGCCGGGTGGAGAATTTGCCCCGCAGACGTATCGCTGGGGCTTTTGAGTACGAAGATCTCCTGTTTGCCGCTGGCCGTCGCTTGTTTGTGCTCCCCGCCGTTGGGGATGGCAGACTCCGCCAAGCCGGCATTGCCTGGTGGCGTTTCCACCGCCCCGAGCCGGGTCTGAGCCACACGATCCGCTGTTACTTGTGGGCCGGCTTTCGTTTGACTTGCTGGAAGCTGAATTGGCGGCGTCGAGTTAGCGAACGGCATTGCCGGTCCCGCAGCCGGCGGCGCCGCCACCGTCGGGGGTTTGCCGTCTTCGGAAAGCGGCGCGAACGTGGCGGCGTCTTGTGCCTGCGCCGGCCGATTCACGCTCTCGACTGGCGTTCCGGCCTGCACCGCATTTTCCGGTGCCAGTTGGGGCAAGACGATCTGCGTGCCCGACACGGCTGGCGGCGGCGCAGTTGGTTGAGATTCCGGCGCATTGACAGTTGCTGGCGCCGGTGTCGGCGCGTTATTTGCCAATTCCATTTGTGACTCCAAAATTCGCTGCCTTGCTCCCATTTCAGCCGAAACACGCTGCGATCTCATTTTGGCCTTACTCAGCGTCGGCAGCAGCATCGCCGCCAGCACCGCGATCAGCGCAATGGCCACCAGATACGGAACCACCGAAAACCGTCCGATTGGCCTCAGCCAGATGGACGGTTCCGGAGTTGCTGCTTCTGGCCGCGGCGTCTTGAAATGCGCCAGCAATTTCTGCCGCCGGTCCGCCGGGAGCTGGAGCGGCGGGCGATTGTCCGCAGGCCCGTCAGCCGGTTTTTTTTCCACTTCCCGCACCAGCACCATGGTCGCCGCCAGTTCGTCATGCAGCTTCTGCAAGCCGGGATCCTGCGCAATCGTGTAGCGCAGCAGCGTCGCCTCGTCGGTCGGCAGTTCGCCCAGCAGCAGCGCCGTGATGCGGGCCTCGATCTGTTCGCGGGATGGCTGGTCTGAATTCATGGCACTACCCCCGTTTTCGCCAGCTCGGCGGCGATGGTTTTCAGCGCGTGATGCAGAATGAAGCCCACATTCCCCGACGTCAGCCCCGTTCGCGCCGCAATGTCCTTGTATGAAAGTTCCTCCTGAAATTTCAGCCGCACCAGCTCGCGACTCCGCGCGTCCAGCGTTTCCAAGCTGATGCGCACCAGCCCGATGCCTTCCAGGCGCAGCATCTGTTCATCGGGGGGCAGGGCGGGGTCGGGCGGATCGGCCGGCCCGTGCTCGTTTTCCGGATCGGGATCGAGCGGCACCGTTTTCTGCGCGTCACGCCGGCGGTTCAGTGCCAGGTTATGAACCGTGCGATAAAGCCAGGGGCGTGGCTTTTCCACTTGTTCAAACTGGACGTGCAATTTCATAAAAGCTTCCTGGACCACGTCTTCGGCCACCCCCAGCTCGCCGGCACAGCGCAGCGCATAGCCCAAGAGCGGCGATTCCAGAGCGGCAAACAGCTCCTCGATCGTTTCCTGCCCGGGCGATTCAGCACTGGCATCGGTTGATTGCATCACGGCCATTCTGAACTGGTTTCCATTTTTAGGATGGGATTTGTGCGTTCACCGCCGCAATGGCCCTGCCATTCCCTTACAGCGTGTTCCAATTTTATGACACACCACCCCACCACTTATTAGAAGAATCTTTTGATTTCCGTTTCCGCCCCGTCATGGAATCATGACCTTTCTTTCGTTGGCGGCGGCTCCGGCGAATGCTACTTTCACGATGGTTGGATCACCCAGTCCGGCCGCTATGAGAAAGTTTGGGATACAGGATCGGGGGCGTGGCTCGGTGTCGGCAGTTGTCCCGCAACCTCCCCGCAGTTCGCTGGCGTGTGGGAGTTCCGGCGCCCCAGTGGGCCAGCCACACCCCCGGCAACCTGAGCCAAGCGCTCTTGCGCCTTCATCTTCTCTTAAGGTTTCCTCTGCGAAGCTGCTCCCCGGCCTGCGGGTGTCTGATGACCCGCCCACGCCGCCTATGAAAATCTTCATCGTCGAAGACGAGCCCGAACAACCGGCCTTCCGGGTCAACCTTGGTCAAACTAAATCAACCCTCAAAAGAGGTCCGAGTTTTCGCGCCCAGCCGCCCCGGCCCGGCTCAAAATCGGCCCATTTGACTTTGCTTCAAACTAAACTATTTTGTTCCACTGCGGCTCTCCCAATTATGGAATGCAACTTGCTGCCTCATGCAGGGAACGAAGCCGGGTTGTTTTACAATGTTCTCTAATAAGCGCTTCCGCCTGCTTTTTGCCCTGCTGGCCCTGTCCGGCTTCTGGGCAGCCGGCCGCGCGTTCGCCGCCGACTGGAAAACCCTGCCGGGCCATGTTCCGCCCGGGCTGGCCAAATTGACGCCCCTCGGCACGGTTTCAGCGACCCGCCAGCTCCATCTGGCCATCGGCCTCCCTCTGCGCGATTCCGCCGGGCTCGATCAATTTCTCACCCAGCTTTACGACCCCGCCAGCCCCAGTTACCGCCAATACCTCTCGCCCGGAGAATTCACCGCCCGCTTCGGCCCGTCCGAACAGGACTACGAGGCCGTCAAACAGTTTGCCGCCGCCCACGGCCTGACCGTCACCGGCACTTGCAGCAACCGGCTGGTTTTGGACGTCGCCGGCCCCCCGGCGGCGGTGGAAAACGCCTTTCACATCCGGTTGCAAACTTACCAGCATCCCACCGAGGCCCGGCAATTTTTCGCCCCCGACTCCGACCCCACCGTGCCCTCCGCCTTGCCGGTGGCCGATATCCAGGGCCTGAGCGACTTCTCCCAACCCCATCCCCGGCTGAAAAGGGCGAATTTAACCCGTTCGCCCAAAGACGGCTCCGGCTCGGACGGCGCCTACTTGGGAGATGATTTCCGAAATGCCTACCTCCCCGGGACCACCCTCACCGGCTCCGGCCAAAGCGTCGGCCTTTTTGAGTTTGACGGCTACTATGCCAGCGACATCGCCGCCTACGCGGCCGCCGCCGGCGGCGGCCGGTCCGGCATCGTCATCCAGCCCGTCCTGCTGGACGGTTTCAACGGCGTGCCCACCAGCGGCGCGAACAGCGGCGACGGCGAGGTCTCGCTGGATATCGAAATGGCCATGGCCATGGCGCCCGGTCTGGCCAAAATCGTCGTCTTTGAAGCCGGTCCCGCCGGCCTGCAAAACGACGTGCTCAATGCCATGTCCGCCAACAGCGCCGTCAAAAACCTGGCCTGCTGTTGGGGGTGGAGCGGCGGACCCAGCACCACCACCGACACTATTTTCAAGCAGCTCGCCGCCCAGGGACAATCGTTCTTCAATGCCTCCGGCGACACCGGCGCCTTCACCTTGGGTGCAAGTTCGGACAACGGCGTGGATAATCCCAGCACCGAAAACGCCCCTTCCAGTTCGCCGTATATCACCCAGGTCGGCGGCACCACCTTGACCATGAACGGCATGGGCGCGTCGTACTCTTCCGAGACGGTTTGGAACTGGGGCGGAGGAACCAGCAGCGGTGGTGGCGTCAGTTCCTACTACCCGCTGCCCGCCTGGCAGTCGGGTGTCGGCATGACCGCCAACGGCGGATCCACTGCCCAGCGCAACATCCCCGATGTCGCCCTCACGGCTGATAACGTGGTCGCTTATGACAGCGACGGCTCGGTGGATTACGACGGCGGCACCAGTTGTGCCGCGCCGCTCTGGGCCGGCTTCATGGCTCTCGTCAACCAGCAGGCCGTCAGCCTCGGCAACCCGCCGGCCGGCTTCATTAACCCCGCGATTTATGCCATCGGCAAAGGCCAAAACGCGGCCTACCCCTACGCCGCCTGCTTCCACGACACCACCACCGGAAATAATTTCTGGTCCGAAAGCCCCGACCGCTATTCCGCCGTCGCCGGCTACGATCTGTGCACCGGCTGGGGCACGCCCAACGGCGCAAATCTCATTGGGGCGCTCGCCGGCGCTCCGGGCGCCGGCCTCATGGTCGTTGTGCAAAAGAGCATGGCTTTCAGCGGCTTCGCGGGCGGCCCCTTCAATCCGGCCACCGCCACGTTTCAATTGACCAACGCTTCCAATGCCGCCCTCGGCTGGTCTCTGGTCAGCACTTCCGCCTGGCTCAACGTCGCTTCCACCAACGGCTCCCTCGCCGGCTTCGCCACTGCCAGTCTCGGCGTAAGCCTCACCGCCGCCGCCGGCAGCCTGCGGGCCGGAACTTATTCCACCTCGCTCACCTTCACCAGTCTGGCCAAACATCTCGTCCAAACCATCCCTGTCACCCTCCAGGTCAATCAGCCGCTGGCCCTGTCATCCGGTCTGGAGTTCGCCGCCAGCGGCCCCGTCGGCGGACCGTTCGCCGCCGCGTCGCAAACCTTTGTCCTTGCCAACGGCAGCGGCAGTCCTGTCGCTTGGAAGTTGATTGGTCTTCCTTTTTGGCTGACCGCTTCGCCCGCCGGCGGTTCGGTCGCCGCCGGCGGACTGTCCAATGTCACCGTCAGCGTGTTGCCTCTGGCCAAGTCGTTCCGTGCCGCCGTCTATGGCGCTATGGTCAGCTTTACCAATGCCAGCGGTCCCATCGCCACCATGCAGTTCACGCTCTCCGTGGGCCAACCCCTGCTGCAAAACGGCGGCTTTGAAGACGGCAATTTCACGGGCTGGACGCAGTCCGGCAACTCGGCCTATTCCTTGGTCGCCAGCCATGATTCCTCGTTTGTCCACAGTGGCATCTACGGCGCCGCTTTGGGCCCGGCTGACTCGCCCGGCTATTTGTCCCAAACCGTGCCCACGGTTTCCGGCCAGGCGTATCTCCTGTCCTTGTGGCTGCGCAATGCCACCGGCGACACGCCAAATTGGTTCCAGGTCCAGTGGAATGGCGCCGCGGTTTTTGTGCAGTCAAATCTCGCCACCACCGCCTGGACCAATGTCCAGCTCATCCTGGCCGCGGCCGGTTCCAGTTCCCTCCTGCAACTCGGCTACCAGGATGACCCCAATTACCTGGGGCTCGATGACGTGAGCCTCAAAGCCGTTGCCGGCACGTCCGTCAAATCCGCCGTCCGCCGGGCCGGCGATTTCCAACTGGTCTGGAACACCCGGCCCGGTTCGCTCTATCAGGCCCAATTCAAAACCAACCTGTCGCAGCCCGATTGGATAAACCTGGGCGGCCTCACGGCCGCCGGCGCCGAAACGCTCCTGCTTACGGATACGAATTCGTTCCACTGTTCGCCGCAGCGGTTTTATCGCCTGCTGGAGGTGCCGCAATGACTGGACGTATAAACGCGGCCCCCGGGGTGGCGAGTCTCGAAAAACGATGTAACGAGAGTGAAGTATGTTGATGCAACGTTGTTTTGTTTTTTTTGTCGCGATCTTTCTGGTGGCCTTGAATTCCGCGTCCGGCGCGGGATTGAAATCCTTGCCCGGCCATGTGCCTGCGGTGGTGCCGCAGCTGACTCCCCTTGGCCGCGTCGCCGCCACCAACCAGTTGCACCTGGCCATTGGCGTGTCGCTCCGCGACTCCGCCGGCCTTGAACAATATCTCGCCCGGCTCTACGACCCCGCCAGTCCCGATTACCGGCACTACCTCACGCCGGTGGAATCAGCCGATCGTTTCGGCCCCAGTGCCCAGGATTACGAAGCCGTAAAACAATTTGTCCGGGCCAGCGGCCTCGCCATCACGGGCACTTTCTCCAATCGCCTCGTCCTCGATGTGGTCGGACCTGTCGGCGCGGTGGAACAGGCCTTCCACGTGACCCTTCGCACTTACCAGCATCCCACCGAAGCCCGCCAGTTCTTCGCCCCGGATACCGAGCCTGCCGTCGCCGTGGATCTGCCCGTCACCGACCTCCAGGGACTGAGTGACTTTTCCAAACCCCACCCGCTGGTGAAGCAAATGGACCGGGCCAGGCTGCGCCCCAACATCGGTTCGGCCCCCGATGGCTCCGGCTGCTTTTTTGGCAACGATTTTCGCGCTGCCTACGTGCCCGGCACAGCCTTGACGGGCGCCGGACAATCGGTCGGCCTGTTCGAATTCGATGGCTATTATGCCAACGACATCGCCACCTACGCCGCCGCGGCTGGCGATGGCCGGACCAACATCGCCGTCCAAACTGTCTTGCTGGACGGTTACGATGGCACTCCCACTACCGGCCCGGACAGCGGTAACACCGAGGTCTCCCTGGATATCGAAATGGCCATGTCGATCGCGCCGGGGCTGTCCAAAATCATCTCATTTGAGACGACGAGTGTGGTGCCAAACGACATTCTGAATTCCATGCTGTCCTACAGCGGCACGGTCAAACAGTTGAGTTCTTCCTGGAGTTGGAGTGGCGGTCCCGCCACGACCACCGACAACATCTACAAAAGCATGGCTGCCGCCGGGCAGTCTTTTTTCAATGCGGCCGGCGACACCGATGCCTTTACGACCGGCGCCAATTCCGCCAGCGGCGTGGACAACGTGAACTTGACTCACGCGCCTGCCAGTTCGCCGTACATCACGCAGGTCGGCGGCACCACCTTGGCCATGAACGGTACTGGCACGTCCTATTCGTCCGAGACGGTTTGGAACTGGGGTTTGAATAATGGCGAATATGTTGGCAGCTGTGGCGGCATCAGCAGTTACTACTCCATTCCGTCCTGGCAGACCAATATCACCAGCTTGGCCAGCCGTGGCGGTTCCACAACCTACCGCAACATTCCCGACGTTGCGGGTAACGCGGATAACGTTTACGTGATATCGGGCGGCAGCGGCGGCGGCACTGATGGTATTGGCGGCACCAGTTGCGCCGCGCCGCTCTGGGCCGGCTTCCTCGCCCTCGTCAACCAACAGGCCACGGCGCCCCCTGGCTTTATCAACCCCGCCATCTATGCCCTCGCCGCGACCCCATCCTATTCCAGTTGCTTCCATGACGTGACCACCGGAAACAACACCTGGCCCGACAGCCCCAGTTTATTCTATGCCACCAACGGGTACGACCTCTGTACCGGGCTGGGCACGCCCAACGGCACCGCTCTGATTAACGCCCTCGCGCCGCCATCGCTGGCCCTTTTGGTCGGAGCGGGCGGTTATGCCTTCAGCGGACCCTTCGGCGGACCCTTCACTCCGGCTTCCGGCGCTTTCGTGCTTACGAATGGGACCGGCGGCTCGGTGAGTTGGTCGCTCATCAATACCTCGGCGTGGCTGACGGCCAGTTCCACCGGTGGCACGCTTGCCTCCGGCGCCGCCACCAGTTTCACGGTCAGTCTTGCCGCCGGGGCTGGCAGCTTGGCGGTGGGAACTTACACCGCCACTATTACCGTCTCCAACCAGGCTGCTCACTCCGCCGTGAGCCCCATTATCACCCTCCAGGTTTATCAGCCGTTGTCTTTGACACCCATCAAGGGCTTTGTCGCGACCGGCCCGGTGGGCGGACCCTTTGGCGGGGCGTCTCAGGTCCTGGTCCTCAGCAACCTCACCGCTGTCAGCCAAAACTGGACCCTCACCAACAGCTTGTCCTGGTTGGCCATCTCGTCCGCCGGCGGTTCACTGCCTGCCGACGGATCAGTTGACCTCACCGCCAGTCTTGCTGCTTCCGCCAACACGCTGCCTGCCGGGATCTACAACGGATCCATCACCCTTGGCGATCCGGCCGGACTCGTTGCCGCGGTGCCCTTCCAGCTCTCCGTCGGCCAGCCCAACCTCCAAAATGGCGGCTTTGAAACGGGTGATTTTACCGGTTGGACCCAATCCGGAAACATGGTTTATACCGATGTCAGCAGTAGCAGTCTCTACGTCCATTCCGGTAATTACGGCGCGCAGCTTGGGTCGGATCCCATGGGTTATCTCGCCCAGAATCTGACCACCGTGCCCGGACAAGTCTATGCGCTCTCGTTTTGGTTGTGTAATCCCTACGGCAGCATGCGCCATGATGGCTATGGCATCCCCAATCAATTCCAGGTGCAATGGAATGGCGCCACCGTGTACTTAGTGACCAATCTGACCGGCACCTCCTGGACCAACGTGGAATTGCTCGTGACCGCCACCGCCTCCACCACGTCCCTCCAGTTTGGCTTCGAGGATACCCCGGCCTACCTCGCTCTCGACGACATCAGTGTCACCACGCTGAGTCCCGTCTCTTTTGAGTCCGCCGTGCGGGCGGCGGGCGGCTTCCAGCTCGTGCTGAACACCGTCACCGGCCTGGTCTATCAGGTTCAATACACCACCAATCTGCTGTCAGCCGCTTGGATGAATTTGGGAAGTCCCACCACCGCGAATGCGAGCACAATGACGATCACCGACACGAATGCCGTCCTGTCCTCGCCACAACGCTATTACCGGCTGCTGGTGGTTCCCTAAAACCGAACCGGGGCGTGGGACTGCCGCCCCGGGATGCCCGAAATCTGGAGATTGGTTCTATGTCAACTTGCCGGATCACTTTTTTGGCCGTGCTCGCGACGACGGCCATTTGTTTGCCTGCCGTCGCTGCTTTAAAATCCCTGCCGGGCCATGTGCCCGCGGTCGTTGGCCGCTTGTCGCCCACCGGCCGCTTGCCGGCCACCAACCGGCTTAATCTCGCCATCGGCCTGCCGCTCCGCAACCAGGCCGCCCTCAAGTTGCTGCTCCATCAGCTTTACGACCCGGCCTCCACCAACTTCCACCGCTATCTTACCCCTGAACAATTCACTGCCCGGTTCGGGCCCGCCGAAGCGGATTACCAGGCCGTCATTGATTTCGCCCGGGCCCGGAGCTTCACCGTCACCCGCACCCATGCCAATCGCGTCCTCTTGGATGTCAATGCCGCGGTTTCCGACGTCGAACAGGCTTTCCATATCACCTTGCGCACATATCGGCACCCGGTCGAACCCCGCGATTTCTTTGCGCCGGATACGGATCCGTCCGTTCCGGATGCCTTGCCGGTCCTGGACATCAGCGGCCTGAGCGATTACGCCCGGCCCCGGCCCCTGTTGCATCATCGCCCCGCCGCCGCGGCGGGCCGGCCGGCGCTCGGTTCCGGCCCGGACGGCAGCTTGCTGGGCGGCGATTTTCGGCAGGCTTATGCGCCCGGCGCCGCCGCCGGCTTCGGCCAGATGGTCGGCTTGTTTGAGATGGACGGCTATGACCCCAATGACATCTTCGCCTATGAAGCCCAGGGCGGCCTCCCGAATGTCCCATTGCAGAATGTCTTGATTAATGAATTCGACGGCCTCCCGGGCGTTGATGAAGACGAAGTCTGTCTGGATATTGAAATGGCCATGGCCATGGCCACGAATTTGGCCGCGGTGGTCGTCTTCGAGGAGCCGGGTGAATTTACCTGGAATGACGTGTTGAATACCATGGTTTCCAGCAATCAAATCAAACAATTCAGCTCCTCCTGGGGCTTCGGCGGCGGTCCCGACCAAACGACGGACCAGATCTTTCAGCAAATGGGCGCACAAGGGCAGTCATTCTTCCAGGCATCCGGTGATGGCGACGCTTGGACCAGTCCCATTTGGCAGCCGGCGGAAAGTCCCTATGTCACCTCGGTCGGCGGCACCACCCTCACCATGAGCGGTCTCGGCGCGGCTTACGTGTCGGAACAGGTCTGGAATTGGGGCGATACCGGCACGCCTTGGGGAGGAAACGGCTCGACCAATGATTTCTGGGGCAGCGGCGGGGGCGTCAGCACGGATTACTCCATCCCCGATTGGCAGACCAATGTCAGCATGACCACCAACCTCGGCTCCACCACCATGCGCAACCTCCCGGACGTGGCCCTGACCGGCGATAATGTGTGTGTGGCCTACGACAGCGGTTCCGAGGGGATCTTCGGCGGCACCAGTTGCGCGGCGCCGCTCTGGGCCGGCTTCATGGCCTTGGTGAACGAGCAACTCAGCGGCATGGATAACCCTTCCGTGGGCTTTGCCAATCCCGCCATTTACGCCTTGGGCGAAAGTTCCAACTACGCCTCCGCCTTTCATGATATCACCGCGGGCGACAACACTTGGAGCGGCAGTCCCAACCTTTATTATGCCGTTCCCGGTTACGATCTCTGCACCGGTTGGGGCACGCCGAATGGCGTCGGTTTCATCAATGCCCTGGCCGGTTTGCCCGATCCCCTGGCCGTCGGGCCCCTCGGCGGATTTGCCGCCACCGGCGGCACGGGCGGCCCGTTCAGCGGCACCCTGCAAACTTTCGTGCTCAACAATACCGGCGCTGGCTCGCTCAGTTGGGGCCTCATCAACACCGCCGCCTGGCTCACCAGCTCGGTCCCGGGCGGTGTCTTGGCGCCCGGCGCCCAGGTGAATGTGGTGGTCGGCCTCGCTCCCGCCGCCAACGCCCTTCCCGCGGGCAGCTATGCGGCCGCGATCATCTTTACCAACCAGACCACCCACGTGTCCCAGCCGCGACAGTTTACCCTGCAGGTGGGCCAGTCGCTCGTCCGGGACGGCGGCTTTGAATCCGGCACCTTCTGCCATTGGACGCTGGTGGGCGACACCATCAACATCGTAAACATCTTCAACGGCGTCGAAAGCGTGTTCGCCGGTTATGACAACGTTCATTCCGGGTTTTATGGCGCTTTTCTCGGCGATATCCAGTTCGCCATCCTTTCCCAAACCCTGCCCACCTGTCCGGGGCAGGCCTACCTGCTTTCCTTCTGGTTGGATAATCCCAGCAGCGGACAGGTCCAGCAATTCGCGGTGAACTGGAACACCAATGCCGCCACCAATACCCTGTACTACGTCCTGAACCCGCCGGCTTTCGGCTGGACGAATTTCAATTTCGTCGTCACCGCCGCCGGCCCCGCTACCGTCCTCCAGTTCGGTGCCGAAAACGATCCCTCCGGCTTTGGACTGGATGATGTCAGCGTCACCCCCATTCCCCGCCCGTCCTTCTCGTCCGTCCAGAACACCCCCGGCGGCCTCGCCCTCACCTGGCTGACGCTGCCCAACGTGGGCTACCTCCTCCAGTACAAGACGAATTTGTTGCAGCCAGGCTGGCTCAGCCTCGGCGGCGCGACCACTGCCGTGACCAACACCCTCACACTGGTGGACGCCTCCCCCGCGCCCCCGATTTCATCGCAACGATTTTACCGCGTGGTCGTGTCGCCGTGACCCAACCAACGCGCTTGACACCAACGGCGTCTGGCCATTCACCGACACCCAGGCTGCGAATTTTCCCCAACAATTCCATCGTCTCCTGCTCGCGCCTTGATGCGGACCGGCGGACCGCCGTTGATTCCACTTTTGTTGGGCATTTAAGTTTGGCTTAATGGCCGCGTGCCGAATCTGGAAACCACCTCGTCCAAGCGCCGCAGCCGCCGCGGTGACCTCCTGGCCGTTTTGCTCTTGCTCGCCATCCTGGCGGGCCTGGGCTGGTCATGGTGGCACGTCCGGCGTCCGGCGCACTCGTCCCAACCGGCCCCGCCCGCGGTCCACCGCGTGATCCCGTCACTGGTCGTCGTCGAGCGGATGCCCGCCGCCCCCGTCATTACGCCCGCGAGGCAACCGGAGTTGCTCCCGCCGGCGCCTTTGGTTCCTCCGCTGGTTGCCTCAAATCTTCCGCCCCCCGTCGCCTCGGTGGTGGTCCCGGAGTTCCCCCGGCCGGTGCAAAACCTGCTCGAAGCGCAAATCGCCCTGGCCCGCCTCGCCATCTCCCCCGGCTCGATTGATGGCGCCATCGGCTCGCAAACCCGCGCGGCCCTCGCTGTCTTTCAGCGCCTGCAAAATCTCCTCCCCACGCGCGACTTGGATACCAATACCCAGGCTCTCTTAAAACTCCGGGAACCCCTCATCACGGATTATGCCGTCACCAGCAACGATCTCGCGCGCCTTCAGCCCCTGGGCCGCACCTGGCTGGCCAAGTCCCGCCAATCGGCTCTCGATTACGAAACGATCCTCCAGTTGGTTGCCGAAAAGGCCCACTCGCATCCCGCCCTCATCGAAAAGCTGAACCCGGACACGGTTTGGACCGAGGTCCATGCCGGCACCGTGCTCAAGATCCCCGATGTCGCTTACCCGGAGCCGACCGACAAAGCCGCCTTCGTCGTTATCCATTTGTCCGACAGATATCTGGAAGCCTTCGGCAGCGAGAGCAACTTGCTCGCTCATTTTCCTTGCAGCATCGGCGCCAAATTCGATAAACGCCCCGTCGGCGAATTGCACGTCGCCGTCATTGCCGCCCATCCCAATTACACTTTTGACCCGGAGATCTTCCCTGAATCACCGGAAGCCCAGGCCCTCGGCCATAAATTGGTTCTCCCGCCCGGACCCAAAAACCCCGTTGGCGTCGCGTGGATCGGCTTGGACAAACCCGGCTACGGCATGCACGGCACGCCCAGCCCCGAGCAGATCGGCCACACCGGCTCCCATGGCTGCTTCCGCCTCGCCAATTGGGACGCCGAATACCTTCTCAAACTCGTCTGGATCGGCATGCCCGTCTTCGTTGAGCCGTGACGCCCGCCATTCCAAATTATTCGTCAATTTATCATTGCCCGCCGCCGCCGTTTGGTGAGACTGTTGGGCAAGTTGGTTAATTAAACACATAAAATTTATGGGTATCGGAATCATTATTGCCCTTGTGGTCCTGGGTGGCTTGCTCTTGGTCGCCATCATCGTGGCGGTCATGGTGGTCGGCGTTTACAACAAGCTCGTCACCATGCGTAATCGCTACAAAAACGCCTACGCCCAAATTGACGTCCAACTCAAGCGCCGCTACGACCTCATCCCCAACCTCGTCGAAACCGCCAAAGGCTACATGGCCCACGAGCGCGGCACGCTGGAGGCCGTCACGCAGGCCCGCAACATCGCCTACACCGCCTCCCAGGCCGCCGCCGCCAATCCCGGTGACTCCGGCGCGGTCAAGAATCTCATCTCCGCCGAGTCCGGTTTGGCCGGCACCCTCAGCCGCCTCATGATGGTCAGCGAACAATATCCCGACCTGAAGGCCAATCAGAACATGATGCAGCTCACCGAGGAGCTCACCTCCACGGAAAACAAGATCTCTTTTGCGCGCCAGGCCTATAACGATTCCGTGATGATTTACAACACCGATCGCGAAGTCTTTCCGAGCAACCTCATCGCCGGCGTGTTCAACTTCGCCGCCGCCGAATTGTTCGTCGTGGACAAGCCGGAGCAGAAGGACGCGCCGAAGGTCTCGTTTTCGTGAAATCCCCGGCCGCGTTCCCCGGCCCGCGGCGCCTTTCGCACGGCGCCCGCCCGCGTTCGTGACCGTTAAAATTTAATGGACTTCTTTGCCCGACAAGATCAGGCCCGCCGCAAGACGAAATGGCTCGTCGTCTATTTTGCTCTCGCCGTCATCTCCCTGATTGTCATGGTCTATGTCGTGGCCCTGTTCGCCACCCTCGGTTCCAATTCCCGGCGCTATCATCGCTACGGCGACGAGGAAGTGCAATTCTCGCCCTGGAACCCGGTCCTCTTCGCCGAGGTGGCCCTCGGCACCATCGCGGTGATCTTGATCGGCAGCGCCTATAAAACGGTCGCCCTGTCGGAAGGGGGCAGCGCGGTGGCCGAGTCCCTCGGCGGCCGGCCCGTCCTGTCCAACACCACGGATCCCGACGAGCGCAAGCTGCTCAACGTGGTCGAGGAAATGTCCATCGCCTCCGGCGTGCCCATGCCCAAGGTCTATGTTCTCGAAGCAGAGGACGGCATCAACGCCTTCGCCGCCGGCCATACTCCCAGCGACGCCGTCGTGGCCGTCACCCGCAACTGCATGACCAAGCTGACGCGCGATGAATTGCAGGGCGTCATCGGCCACGAGTTCAGCCACATCCTGAACGGCGACATGCGGCTGAACATCCGCCTCATCGGCATCCTGTTCGGGATCTTCTGCATCGCCACCATCGGCCGGATTTTGCTCCAGGCCCGCGGCGGCCGGGGCCGGAATCCGCTGCCGCTGTTCGGACTGCTCCTCCTGGTCATCGGTTCGGTTGGGGTCTTTTTCGGGCGCCTCATCCAGGCCGCCGTCAGCCGCCAGCGGGAATTCCTGGCCGACGCCTCCTCCGTGCAGTTCACCCGCAACCCCGCCGGGCTGTCCGGCGCGCTGCAAAAAATCGGCGGCTACGGCTCCGTCATGGAATCCCCGCACGCCTCCGACGCCAGCCACTTGTTTTTCGCCAGCGGATTGTCCAGCAACTTTGGTAATTGGATGGCTACGCACCCGCCGCTCGAAGCCCGCATTCAGGCGATTGATCCCACTTGGGACGGAAAGTTTCGCCGTCTGCCGGACGACCAGCCGGACAACCTCCGTTCTTACCGCCCGCCGCAACCTTCGCGGCGGACCGCCCCGCCGCCGCTTCCCAACATCCTGGGCACCGTGGTTGCCGGCTCCATCCTTGCTTCGGAAACCCAAGCTCCGCCCCTCATCAGGCCGCCTTCGGTCCTGCCCAATCTGGGCAATCCCACGCCGCTGCACTTGAAATACGCGGAGGAACTTCGCAATTCGTTGCCCGATTCTCTCAAGGCCGCCGCGCGTGAACCGCTGGATGCCGCCGCGCTCATCTATGCCTTGCTGCTGAGTCATGAGGACGCCCTGCGCGCCACCCAGATTGAAGGCCTGGCCAGCCGCGTCTCGCGCACCGTCGCCGATAAAACGGCCGCCTTGTTTCCCGATGTCGCAAGTACCGCCGCCCATGCCCGGCTGCCCCTGGTCAATCTCGCGCTCCCGGCGCTGCGGCAGATGGATGCCACCCAGTACAGCCAATTCTCAAAAACGCTCGCGTGGCTCATTGACAGCGACGGCCAGGTGGAGCTCTTCGAGTTTGTGGTTCAGAAAATCGTCCTCCGCCACCTGGATTCCCACTTCAACGGCGCGCGCAAGGCCGTGATCCAGTTCTACACGTTCCGCCCGCTCATTCCGGACTGCGTGGTGATCCTGTCCGCTCTTGCTTACGTCGGCAGCAGCGTTCCCGCCGAGATCGGAAAAGCCTTCGCGGTCGGCGCCCCTTATTTGCGCATGCCCGACAATTCCGGAGTTGCGCTCTTGCCGGCGGCGCAATGCGGCGTCGAGCAAATTGACGCCGCGCTCAACCGCGTCGCCCTCGCGGTTCCCAACATCAAGCGAAACCTCCTCGAAGCCGCCGCCCGTGTCGTCGCCGCCGATGGCGTGATCCAGGAAGCGGAAGCCGAGCTCCTGCGCGCCATCGCCGACACGCTCGATTGCCCCATGCCGCCCTTGGGCGTCGGCGAATCAGGCTCCTGAACCAATTTGCCCGCCTGCCCGTGACGCGACGCCGGACCACTCACGCGCGCAATTCCGCCTGCAACTGCGTCTTCAGCCCGTTCAAAACCTTTTCGTGCGCTGAATTGACTTCGGCGTCCGTCAGCGTCTTGTCGGCGGCGCGATAAGTAAACGCATACGCCAGGCTCTTCCGCCCCTCCGGAATGCCCTTGCCCCGGAAGACGTCGAACAGTTCCACCGATTCCAGGTGCGGCGCCTTGGCCTGCTTCACGGTGTGCAGCACGGCCTCGTGCGTGACGGCTTCCGGAACCAGCATCGCCACGTCGCGGCGGCTGGACGGGAACTGCGGCAACGGCTTGAACGCCTTCGTAGCGCTGCGCTTGCCCAGGAGCAAATCCAGGTTGAATTCCGCGAGAAACACCGCGTCGCGCAAATCGTATTTCTTGGCCAGCGTGGGCAGCAACTGCCCCAGTTCGCCGAGCGGCAGCTTGCCTCCCAGCGTCACCGCCGCGGACTCCAGGAACAGCTCCGTGCTGCCCGGCCGTTTTCCAAAAACCACCCCGCGCAATCCGTATTGCTCCAGAAATTCCTCGGCGAGACCTTTCAGGTCATAGGTGTCAAATTTCGCGTCCCGGCCTTCACCGCCCCAGAAGGGCAGGGCGCGCTGCCCCGTGATCGCCATGGCCGCGTGCCGCTCTTCCTTGATCTGCCCGTTGACCATTGCAAACACCCGGCCGATCTCGAACAGCGCCACGTCGTAATGCTTGCGGCTCACGTTGTGCCGCAACGAGTGGATCAATCCCGGCAACAGGCTCGGCCGCAACACGTCCATGTCGCTGCTCAGCGGGTTGGCCAGCGCAATCAATCGCGGCCCTGCCATCCGGCATTCGGACTTGGCGATTAACGTCTGGCCTTGCGCCTCATCCAAACCCAGCCCGGTCAAGATCCGGCGGGCCTCGGCAATCTGGTCGTACACCCCGTCAAACGCATTGGCCCCCAGGGCTCCGCGCGGCGGTGTCGCCGGAATCTTCTCCACGCCGAACAGCCGCCCCACTTCCTCGATCAAATCCACCGCGCGCTTCAAATCCACCCGCCACGACGGCACGCGGAAAGTGCATTCGCCCGGTTCCTGCCTCACCACGCCCAGCCCCAGCCGGGTGAGATAGGCGATTTGCTCCGCGTGCGCGATCCCCACTCCCAGCAGTTCCTTCGACTGTCCGAAATGCAGCGACAGCTCCTTTGGCTCCGGCGGCTTCGGGTACACTTCCACCATCCCGGCGGCCAACCGGCCCCCGGCGGTCTCCAAAATCAACTGCGCCGCCCGCTGGCTCGCCCAGTCGCAGATGCCCACGTCCGACCCGCGCTCAAAACGGTAGCTCGATTCGCTCCGCAGCCCCAGCGCCTTGCTCGTGCGCCGGATGTTCGTCGGTGCAAAGTACGCGCTCTCGATCAGCACGTCCGCCGTCTGGTCGTTGATTTCCGTGTTCGCGCCGCCCATCACCCCCGCCAGCGCAATGCCCTTTTGCGCATCGGCAATCAAAAGCATTTCCGCCGTCAACATCCGCTCCTGGTTGTCCAGCGTCTTGAATTTCTCGCCGGCGCCGGCGCGCCGCACAATGATCGCGGGCTTTTGGCCGTGGCTGCGCGCGATCAGATGATAATCGAACGCGTGCAGCGGCTGGCCGATTTCCAGCATCACATAATTCGTCACGTCCACCACGTTGCTGATACTGCGGATGCCCACCTTTTCGAGCGTTGCGCGCAGCCATTCCGGGCTGGGCCCCACTTTCACCCCTTGGATCACCCGGGCCGTGTAGCGCGGGCACCGCTCCGCGTCCTCCACCTTCACCGCCACCAGGCTGTCCGCGGTCTCCCCGCCGGCCGGCAACTTGATTTCCGGCAGTTTTAGCGGATTGCCCGTGAGGGCCGAAATCTCCCGGGCGATGCCGATGACGCTGTTCAAATCCGGCCGGTTCGGCGTGACTTCCAAATCATAGACCACGTCGCTCCCGCTGCGGCCTAGATACTCGCCAAACGGCTGGCCCACCTTGGCGTCCGCCCGCAGAATCAGCAGGCCGTCTTCCTTTTTGTGGCCGATGCTCTCCGGATCAAGCCCCAGCTCCTCGTGCGAGCACATCATGCCGTGCGATTCCACGCCGCGGATCTTCCCCACCTTGATCTTGAACGGCTCCTTGTCGCCGGGCTTCAACGGCAGCGACGCCCCGGGCAGAATCAGCGGCACCTTGTCGCCGGCCTTGAAATTTTGCGCCCCGCAGACGATCTGGCGCTCGCCCGTTCCGTCGTTGACGCGGCAGAGCGAGAGCTTGTCGGCGTTGGGATGCTTGTCGCGCGTCACCACCTGGGCCACGACAATCCCGTCGAACGCCGCCGCCAGCTTCTGCACGCCCTCCACTTCGAGTCCGAGCATCGTCAGGCGCTCGGTGAGTTCCTCCGGCGACCAGTTAAAATCCACGTATTGTTTGAGCCAATTAAGAGTGACTTTCATGAAAGCAAATGATTCATCCCGCGGAACCTTGCCCGGGGCAATTCCTGCGGGTCAGCAGGATAGCAGGGGACGCGGCTTTTTCAATCACTTTGGGGCGGTTCCGCCTCTCTTTAGTAGAGTAGGCAGGAGAGGCTGGGTTGAAAGGCGTTGCCGCCAATGACCAGCCCTCTCCCGCCCCTCATCGAACCGAACGGACGGGTTTCCCATATTCGGCTCTCCGAGCTCATTCATC
>Ga0181520_10005564_pt1 | contig 19951 bp, 19 predicted proteins | sample PEATcosm2014_Bin_29_FD_132451 | JGI IMG/M metagenome (GOLD analysis project Ga0181520, IMG submission 132451) | Peatland microbial communities from MTU Mesocosm Facility, Houghton, MI, USA - PEATcosm2014_Bin02_30_metaG | ecosystem: Environmental > Terrestrial > Soil > Wetlands > Peat | place...
GCCAATGCGGCGCCTGCCTGCCCCTCCCTGTGTCGGGGAGGGGCGGGAAATTTCGGCGGGAGCCGAAATTTCCGGGGAGAGGTCTGCGCGACCGACAAAGAGCGCAATTCTGCGCCATTTGAAGCATCGCCGCTCCTAATCCTAAAGCCTATGCCCAAAGGGCGAGGGATTGATGACGGCCGCGCCGAAAACTATGGGAAATCAGTCGCCTTCGTCGTCCGGGCCGGCATCGGGCTCGTCGGGCTCGTCGGCCGGCGCGTCGTCGGACGATGATTCGTCGGCCGCCGTTTCATCGAGTAGCGTTTCGTCGAGCGGCGAATCGTCGGGCGACAGGATCTCGCGGGGCGGCGGCGGAATCGTGGCCGGAACGGGCGGGGCGCCGCCGTTCGCCGCGCCGTTGGCGTCGTCGACGCCGTTGAGCGGCTCGACGGCAAAGCGATCGACGCCGGTGACCTTTTGGCCTTCTTCGATTTCGATCAGGCGTACGCCCTGCGTGTTGCGGCCGATGACGCTGATGTCGCCGACGCGCAGGCGGATGATCTTGCCCACGTCGGTGCTCATCATCACTTCGTCGTCGTCGTCGACCTGCACCATCCCCACCACCTCGCCGTTGCGGTCGGTGGTCTTGATGGTGATGACCCCCTGGCCGCCGCGATAGTGCGTCGGGTACTCGCTTTCGGCGGTGCGTTTGCCGTAGCCGCGGGCGCAGACAGTGAGCAGCGACGCGCCGGGGCGGACGATCTCCATCGACACCAACTCGTCGCCCGGCGCCAGCGTGACGCCGCGCACGCCGCGGGCGGCGCGGCCCATCTTGCGCACGTTGCTCTCGGGGAAGCGCATGGCCTTGCCCTGCTTGGTGGCGAGGATGACATCCTGCGCGCCGTCGGTCAGCTTGACGGCGATGACTTCGTCGCCCTCGTCGATCAGCGTGGCGATGATGCCGCTGGCGCGGGGGTTGGCGTACGACATCAAATCGGTGCGTTTGACCACGCCGCGGCGCGTGGCGAACATCACATTGCGGCCCTCGACGAATTCGCGGACCGAGAGGATCGCGGTGATTTTTTCGTCGGCCTGCTGCAGTTGGACGAGGTTGACGATCGCCTTGCCGCGCGTCGCCCGTCCGGCGGGCGGAATCTGGTAGACCTTCAGCCAGTAGACGCGGCCGGCGTTGGTGAAGACCAGCACGTGGTCGTGCGTGCGCGCGACGAAGACCTGATCGACGAAGTCTTCTTCCTTGGTCTCCATGCCGATCTTGCCCTTGCCGCCGCGGTTTTGCGCGCGGTATTCGGCGGTCTGGTTGCGTTTGACGTAACCGGTCTTGGAGACGGTGACGACGACCTGCTCGTCGGCGATGAGGTCTTCGAGGCTGATCTCGCCCTCGTCGTCGACGATCTGCGTGCGCCGCGGTTCGCCATATTTGGTCTTCAGCTCGAGCAATTCGTCTTTGATCAGTTGCAGCAAGAGCGTTTCGCTGGCGAGGATTTCTTTGAGGCGCCCGATGACCTTCAGCAGCTCGTTGTATTCCTCGATGATCTTGTCGCGTTCGAGGCCCGTGAGGCGTTGCAGGCGCATTTCGAGGATGGCCTGCGCCTGGCGCTCGGACAAGCCGAAGTTGTCAATCAGACCCGTGCGCGCGACATCCGGCGTGCGGCTGGCGCGGATCAGCGCGATCACTTCGTCGAGGCGGTCGAGCGCGATCTTCAGGCCTTCGAGGATGTGGGCGCGCTCTTCGGCCTTGCGCAATTCGAATTGCGTGCGGCGGGTGACGACTTCGCGGCGAAAGATAATGAATTCGTCGAGCACGCGGCGCAGCGTGAGGATTTTCGGCTGGCCGTCGACCAGCGTCAGCATGATGACGCCGAAGGTGATCTGGCAGTTGGTCAGGCCGTAAAGCTGATTGATGATGATCGCGCTGTTGGCTTCTTTTTTCAGATCGAGCACGACGCGCACGCCGTCTTTGTCGGATTCGTCGCGCAGGTCGGCGATGCCCTCGATCGCCTTGTTGCGGATGTGCTCGGCGATTTCTTCGACCAGGCGCGCCTTGTTGACCTGGTACGGCAGCTCGACGATGACGATGCTCTCGCGGCCGCCTTTGTCCTCGGTTTCGAGGCGCGCGCGCACGGTCAGCTTGCCGCGGCCCGTCGCGTAGGCTTCGATGATGCCCTGCCGGCCATAGATGAAGCCGCCGGTCGGGAAATCCGGCCCGGGAACAAGTTCCAGCAGGGCCAGCGTTTCGAGGTGCGGGTCGTCGATCAGCGCGACCAGCGCATCGACGATTTCGCGCAGGTTGTGCGGCGGGATCTTGGTCGCCATGCCGACGGCGATGCCTTCGGAACCGTTGATCAGCAAATTCGGCGCCCGCGAGGGCAGGACCAGCGGCTCGAATTTCGATTCGTCGTAGTTCGGCTGCCAGCCGACGGTTTCCTTGTCGATGTCGGCCAGCAACTCTTCGGCGAAGCGGTGCAGCCGCACCTCGGTGTAGCGGTAGGCGGCGGCGGGGTCGCCGTCGAGGCTGCCGAAGTTGCCCTGGCCGTCGATCAACGGATGCCGCATCGAGAAGGTCTGCACCATGCGGACGACGGAATCATAGATCGCGGCGTCGCCGTGCGGGTGATAGTTGCCCATCACATCGCCGACGATGCGCGCCGCCTTGCGGTAGGCGCGGCCGGGCAGGTTGCCGGTCTCGTGCATCGTGTACAGGATGCGGCGATGGACCGGCTTGAGGCCGTCGCGGACATCGGGCAGGGCGCGCCCGACGATGACGCTCATCGCGTAGTCGAGATACGATTGCCGCATCTCGTCTTCGATGTTGATCGACAACTTTTGCTCAGGAGACATTACAAAAAATAACCTCGCCCCGGCCCACCGTGCGCTATCGGATGCTCGATCTCAAAAAATATACCATATTCGCTGCGGGAGGTCAAGGGAAAGTCGCGGCCAAAATGCGAATTATCCCCTGTGTTTTCAATAACTTGCGAATTTGTCCGGAATCAGGATTTCGCCGCCGGCGTAACGGCGATTTCCTCGGGGTGACCCAGCAGCGGATGCGCGCCGTCTTCCTCGATGACATAGGACATTTCCAACCCCGCCGGACCGAGTTCCGGCGAGTACGCTTTGGGCTCGACGGCGACCACCATGCCGGCCTCGAGCGGCGCGCCGAAGCCCTTGGCCAGGATCGGAAACTCGTCGACCTCCAGGCCGATGCCGTGGCCGAAAAACTTCACGCGGTTGTCGCCGTAGCCCATGAAGCCCTCGGGTTCGCCCGCGGCCTTGGCCCAGGCGTCGACCTGCCGGTGCACTTCCTCCCATGGGATGCCGGGCCGCAGCAATTCCTCGACCCGGCGCAGCGCCTCCCGGCAGAAATCATGCGCCCGCTTGATCGCATCCGGCGGCTCGCCGAGGCAGAACGTGCGCGTGATGTCGGCGTGGTAGCCTTCGAAATTGGCAAGGATGTCGGCCATTACCGGCACGCCGCGGCGGACCGGCCGGCGGCCCGCGACCACGCCCGAGGCGGGGCTCAGGCCATCGCCGCCGATGGGGCCGTCGAACGACGTGGGGTAGGCCGCGCCGACGCCGGAGGCGATGACGCAGAACCAGAGGCTCATGCCGCTGCGGCGGAAGCGCACGAGGCCCTGGTGGCCTTCCCGGCGCATCGCGGCCTCGGCGGCGGCGGACAGGTCGGTTTCCGAAACGCCTTCGGCGAGCAGGCCGCGGATAGCCGCGAACGCGGCGAGGTGCTGCCGCGCGGCATGGACGCAGCGCGCGATTTCCCACGGCGATTTGATGGCGCGGACTTGCCGAATCAGCGGGCTGGCATCGTGCCAGGCGATTTGCGGCAGAAGATGCGCCAATTTGAGGTAGGTCGCGGCGGGCGCGACGTCGAGGTCGAGGCCGGCGCGGGACGGGCGATCGCCAAGGCGTTCGCGGATCGCGTCGGCGGCGTCGCGCGGGCCCTTGAACGGCCGGATGTCGGCGAGCGGCGATTCGTATTGCGCGCGCGAAAAACTCTTGCGCACGAACAGCGTCGGTTCGCCCGCGGCCGGCATGAGCAGCCAGCCGTCCGGCATGGTCCCGCTCAGGTAGAGCACGTCGATCGGATGCGTGAGGATCGCGAGTGGGAGATCGGCCGCCGCCAGCTTCTGCTGGAAACGAGCCAAGCGCGCGGCGATTTCGCTTTGCGGCGTCAAAGAAGAATCGGTGCTGGCTGCGATCGACATGTGAGCTCCTATTTCTCGGCGCCGCGACCGCTGCCGGTCAGAACCTCTTTTTCCTGACCTGCAACGTGGCGCCGCTGTCCAGATCGACGGAGAAGCCGTCGGCAGCGGGCGCATACGACACTTTGCGAATCATCAGCGGCTGCGTGTCAAAACCGATTTCAATATTGATCTTGTTGTTCGTCGCGCCCGCGCGGACCCAATTGGCGTTGTTCCTCGCGTCCGTGAATTCCGACTTGCCGCCCAAGCCATAGCCCAGGAGCCGGGGGTTGTCCAATTCCAGACTGGAGGGCGAGGAAAACGTGTAATCCAGCGGACGGATCTGCGAGGGTTGCTCCGGCGCCAACGACACCCAGTGGTCGCTGCCCGATTTCGCCACGGCGACGACCTGGGCGATGTCGCGGCCCAGGCGGACCAAACCCGGCGTCGCCGGAATCAGCGCGAGCAGCACATCGGTGCGCTCGTAGCCGTCGACGCCGGCGCATTGCACGAGCACCGGCGCCAGATCGAGTTCGCGCTGCTGCAGAATCTCATAACGGTCGTCGCACGCGCCGCAGACGACGAACAACGCCGCCAATGCCGCGATGCGCAGGCTTCCGCGTTTCCCGCTGTTCATTTGCTTCGACCTCGAAATATCTGGTGGAACCACGGCCTGCATCCCAAAATTAACGATTTGGCTTGATCTGTCAAGGAAAATGGTGCGGCGGGGCCGCCGGGGGCGGCGATTTGCGTTGCTCGCTCCCCGACTTTGCGAAGTCATTCCCCGGAGAATGGTGAATGGAGAATGCAGAATTGCCGACGCCGCGCGAATTTCGCCATTCGCCATTCAACATTCCGTGTCCACTTTTCGATGCCGGGCCGGCGCCTTCCCGTCGGTTTGACTTGCCGCAGACCCCCGTGTAGAAACGGCGACGGACGCGCCAAACAACCTCCGGATCGCCAAAACCATGCCGTCGAAACGCTTGGTGACGCCTGCTATCGTTGTGCGCCGCTATTCGTTGGCGGAGGCCGACCGCATCGTCGTTCTGTTTACGCCGGAGAATGGCTTGGTGCGCGCCGTGGCGAAAGGTCAGAAGCGCTCGCAGAAGCGCTTCGCGGGCGTCCTCGATCTGCTTTATTTTCTGGAAGTCGATCTCGCGTCGCGCAAAGGCGAATTGCTGTTGCTGGAGGGCGCGCGACTCATCGACGGGTTCGCGCCGCTTGGCCGCGACCTGATGATGTACGCCACGGCCTGCCACCTGGCGGAGACGGCCGTGGCCTTCGCGACGGAGAATCATAGCGATCCGGACGCGTTCGCGGCGCTGGCGGCCGGTCTGACGGCGTTATGCCGCGGCGAAGACCCGGCCAAGGTCAGCCGCGTCGTCGAACTGTTCACCCTGCGCGCCGCCGGATTGGCGCCGCGGATCGATGTCTGCGCGCTGACCGGGCGGACCTTGGCGCCCGATGAGGTCGTCGCCTTCGAGCCGCGGCATGGCGGCGCCGTGGCCCTGGAAAAGGCGGCCCCGGGCTCGCTGCGCCTGTCGGCGGCCGACCGCCGAACTTGGCGGGAATTGCTGCAAGCGGACCTCGCGACGGCGCTGACCGCGCCGCTCGCCAGAGAACAGGCGCGATCCTTGCGCGCAACGCTCACGGAGATGATCGTTTACTACTCGGGCCGCACGGGCAGAACGCGGCCGTTTGCCGAGGCGGCGGCGAAGTTTCTGAAAGAGAATCGGAACGCGGGCTGACGCCGCAACGGGATTTTAAAAGCAAATAGCCGGCTCTTTCGAGCCGGCTATTTGTGTTCTTATCGCTGAGGATTGCTTACTTGGTGGCAGGCGGGGCAGCCGGCGGAGCAGCCGGAGCGTCCTTCTTGCCCTTGTCTTTCTTGTCGCCCTTCGGCTTATCTTTCTTCACGTGCTTCACCGAGACCAGCATGCCGTCTTTCGCGGTGACGTCGACCATCGTCTTGTCGAAAACGTCGTCGGCCATGATTTTGGCGGTCGTGCCCTTGAATTCCTTCCATTCCTTCATCACTTTCGCCAGCTGTTTCTTCGACAGCTTGATCTCCGCGCCAGCCGGGGTGGCTTTGACGTCTTTCATCTGCGCTGCGTTCAACGCAAGGACGACGACCTTTTCCGGCATCATCGGCGGCGGCGGGGGCGGCGGGGGCGGCGGCGGCGGCGGCGGCGCGGCCGGCGGCGTGGCCGGCGGGGCGTCATCGGCGGCCGTCGCGATTCCGAACATGCAGAACGCCAAGGCAATCACAGCAGCAATCACAAGCAATTTCTTCATTTCTTCTTTTCCTCCTGTTTGGCGTGGGTACGCCAATTGTTGCTAAAAATTTGCGCTGGTATAGCGCAATCCGAACCACCTGTCAATTGGATAAAATGACGCCCGGAAGGGGCGCCGGCCGGCCGGCCGAAGAACGTCTTGATCTTGCACGCAAATTCTTTTGCCTTTTGCGTATAAAAAATCGTGGCGGCATGGCCTGCGCCGGCGCCGGGGAGTCCCGCCGGCATGGCGCGACGCGGCGCTAGCCGGCCGGCGGCTCCGGCCGCTCGGGCGGGGGGGCGTCGGCCGTCGAGGCGCGGGCGACGATCCGTTTGGCGTATTCGAGGCTGTCGTCGCCTTGAAAAATCGTGCACAGAATCTCGGGGATCGCCGGCAAATGCTTGGCAAAATGGCGGGCCAGAGCCAGGTCGATCGTTTCCAGCACCTGGCGGGCGTCTTTGAAATCGGCCCGAATTTCGCGTTTGCGCTTCTTCCAGTAGACGTGCTCGTCGTCTTCGAGGAAGCGAATCACGCCGGCCCAGAACATCAGTTTCTGAATGGCGTAAATCGTTTTTTGCGTGAGATCGTAGCGTTGCGCGCCGAGCGCGTCGCCGGCGAGCGACTCGACCGCGCCGCCGAGCAGGAATTCTTCCAACTCGTATTGGCTGAGCGGATTCCCCGGGCGATTGATGCGAAAAATTTCGGAAATGATCGGCAGCGAGACTTCGCGGTTGTAAAGGTAGATCCGCGGCTCCCACAGCGTGCGCAAGTAATCGCCGCGTTTGACGTCCTCCGGCCGCGTCGGAAAGGTTTGCGTGACGTCGTAATGGTAGTCGCTGAAGCCGTGGTAGCTGCCGGTCCCATACGCCGCCAGCGGCGGCCGGCTGGTGATGGTGACCATCGGGCGCGGATTCGGCGCGTCCGCGGCCGTACTCTCGCGCCTCGGCTCGGCCTGGGCGACGGGTTGCTCTTCCCGCGGCACGGGCGGCTGCGCCGTGTCTTTCAACTCGATTTTGAGCTCCTGATACCGTTCGTCGAAGGTGACCTTGACGACGTTGGTGCACGCCTCCAGGAACTCGCGGAAGTTGCCGAAGCCGAGATCGGCTTCGTCGAAGGACGGGGCGAGCTGGATCATCTGCCAGCGCAGCCAGCGGCCGACCGCCGGACGATCGGCGAAGCGGTGGCGCAGCATGGCGCGATACAGCAGGTCGCGGGCCTCCTGCATGTCCATCTCGCCGACGGCGGCGCGCAAAGAGTGCGGGTCGTCCGCGGCGATCGTGCGGTAAAAACGGAACAGATTGCAGGCGCGCACCAGATGCTCGCTCGTGTGCTGCCGCGTGCCGACGCCGACGACTTTCTTGCCGTGCTTGCGCAGGTTGAGAATCAGGCCCGTGTAATCGGAATCGGACGCGACGATCACGTACGTGGTGACGTGCGGGAACATGAACAACGTTTCGATCGCATCCGCGGTCAACCGGATGTCGGCGGCGTTCTTGCGCTGCGCGCCGCTGGTGTAAATTTGCACCAGGTCGACGTTGTTGCCGAGCAGATTGTACATGTGCGGATTGACGTAGTGCCAGTTCGAATACGCCTTCTTGACCGCGACCCGCGCGATGTTCTGGTCGACGTAATCGAGAACCTTGTTTACTTGGAATGGTTCGTCGCCCGACTCTTCAACGGTCAACCGCATGTTCTCAAAATCAACAAAAATCGCCGCCACATCTTTCGCCGGATCAAATAACGAAGGCGCTTCATCGTCATACATCGGAATACTCCTTTATAAACAGTTTGATAAAGATCGGCCACACACGCGACTAAAGCTAATTCATTTTCATCACGTGTCAACGGCGGCGATCGCTTTCTCGCCGCGTGTCCGCGAGCGAATCCAACCGTTGGCGCTTCCGCGGGACGGCGGCGCTATCTGTAGATGCCCAGGCAGCGTCGATCCCCCATATTTTGTAACGCTTTTTCCCTTGACCGAAAGCCCAAATGTTCGGTATATAGATACCGAACATTTGGCGCCGGGGAAGCGCGCCGGGCGAGGCAAACGATGAAACCGTTGCGACCGAGTCCGAGACAGCAGGATGTCTTGAATACGATCGTCGCCCAGCAGGAGAGCCTGGGGCGGTCGCCGACCGTGCGCGAAATCGCGCAGGCGCTCGGCGTCGGCTCCACGGCGACCGTGCATCAGCACTTGCGCGTATTGGAAGCGAAGGGCTACCTCGCCCGGTTGCGCTATCGTCATCGCGCCCTGCGGCCGTTGTCGCCGCCGCACCGGCCGGCCGCGCCTGCGGCGCCCGACCGGGTGGAAATGACGCGGACGCCCCTGCTCGGGTTGATCGCCGCCGGCCGGCCGATCGACGCCATCGAAACCGTCGACGACGACGCCTACGTCGATGTCCCGTCGTCGTATCTCGCGGCGGGCGAGCACTTTGCGCTGCGCGTCGTCGGCGAGTCGATGATCGACGACGGCATCCTTGACGGCGACCTCATCCTGGTGCGCCGGCAGGACCGCGCCGATGCGGGCCAGACAGTCGTGGCGCTGATCGACGGCGAAGCCACGGTCAAGAAACTGTACTTCCGCGGCGCCGAAGCCGAGTTGCGGCCGGCGAACGCAACGATGCAATCGTTTTACGTGCCGCGCGACCGCCTGGTCATTCAGGGCGTCGTGGTGAGCCTGGTGAGGCGATACCGATGAAAGAGAATTTGCGCCTGGTCCCGGCGACGGGCGGCCCGGCGGCGCGCCGCTCCCGCTGCAATTCGCGAACGAGCTGTTTCAACCCGCGCTCGAGCTTGCACTCCCAGAGGATTCTGCACCGCCAGCCGCTCTTGCGCAGGCTCTTCACGTTGGTCTGGTCGCGCTGGCGGTTGCGGGAAATCTTCCTCTCCCAGTAATCGCGGTTGGCCGCTGGCATGCGCGAACGCTTGCAGCCGTGCCAGTGCCAGAAGCAGCCGTGTACGAAGACGACGATCCGGAAGCGCGGCAGCACCAAATCCGGCGTGCCCGGCAGGTCTCGCCGGTGCAACTGATAGCGGAAGCCGGCCGCGTGCAGGACGCGGCGGGCGCGCAATTCCGGAGTCGTATCGTTCGAACGCACCCGCCGCATGATTTCGCTGCGGGCCGAGCGGGTGAAGGTGTCGGTCATGGTTTTCGGCCGGCCGCCCAGCGTTGCGCTTTCGCCAGCAGCTTCTCCACCAGTGCGCGATCCAAGCGCGGCCGGCCTTCCAGAGCGGCGGCTTGGGCACGGCAGGCCGCGGCCAGCGGGTCAAGCAGATGGCGCGCCAGGTGCGCGACGGCCGGCGCGGCCACGGCGTCGCCCATCGCAAAATAGGCGTCGTTGTGAACGGCGGGCAGCGGAAACGCGTCGGGCACGCCCATCAGCCGGGCGGCCTCGCGGGGCGACAGCAGGCGCGACAGCGTGCGGTCCGGCCGCACGATCAGCACCGTCTGCCGGCTCGAACCGCCCGCCGGCGTGCGCAGGCAGCCGGCGCAGCCGTCGAATCGCACCTCGGCCCGTTGCCGGCCGGCGCGGGTGCGTTTGTAGAGCATGCCGATGACGCGTTCGCCGCCGCGGCGCGCGCGTTCCCTGGCGGCTTCGCATTTGCGCCGGTGGTTGTCGTCCATCAACGAGAGCAATCGTGCGGTTTGCTCGGCCGAGTGCAGCCGTGCGTCCGGCGGATCGTCGCGGTCGACGATCGCGGCGAGCGTCGTGTCCGGGGGCGGCGGGGGCGGCAAGCGCCACCAGATCCAGCGTGCGGCCAACGCCGCCGGCAATTCCTCGCGCGCCCGCTGCAGCCGCGGCGGAAACCACGGCTTGCTGCGCCAGTCCGGGTCGGCCAGCGAGGCGACGTCCAGCCGGTCGTCGGCCGCGAGCAAAAACACGCGCGGCCGCGACTGCGGCAGGAAATGCCGGGCGTCGACCAGCAAGGCGCCGAAACTCATCTGTAACGCCGCCAGCGCCTCTGCCGCGCCGGCGAAGGCGTCGCCGGCCAGCAGGCCGGCCACGTTCTCCAGCACGACGATCGGCGGCCTGCGGCCTTCACGGTGCAGATCGTGCATCAACTTCCAGAACGGCCAGAAAGCGCCGCTGCGCGGGGCGGTCAGACCTCGCTGCGCCCCGGCGAGCGAGAGGTCCTGGCACGGAAACGACGCCCAGGAAAGCACGGCGCCGGGCGGCAAATCCGCCGCGCGGACGGCGGCGACATCACCCTCGTGCAGACCGTCGTCGCCGAACCAAGCGCGATAGAGCCGCGTTTTCTTTTCGTCCCAGTCGATCGCCCAGCGGCACGTCCAGGCCGGGCTGAGCCCGATTTCCACCAAGCCGGCGCCGGAAAAGAAATTGTAATACGGCACGGCGCCCGCCGGCGGCGGGATCGGAGTTGCAGCGGGCGGGACGCGATACGGCGAATCGGAATGAGGCGCCACGAGGCCGCTGGTCGCCTAGACCAGTTTGAGCGTGAGTTCGGTGCTGCCGAATTTGAGCACGTCGCCGTTTTTCAACAGCGTTTTTTTGGTGCGGTGGCCGTTGACGAAAACGCCGGCGCGGCTGCCGAGGTCTTTGAGCAGATACTGGCCTTTGCGATCGACCTTGATCCAGGCGTGTTTGCCGTCGATGCCCGGATAGGGCAGGAACACGGCGCACTCTTCGCGGGAGCCGATAAAAGTCTTTTCGCCGGCCGTCACCAGATCGAAGACCTGCGTGCGGCCGTTCTGTTTGCGTTCGATTAGGCACGGATTCATCGTCGTGCGGCCGGTGGTGGTGAAGAACGCCTCTTCGGTCTCGTCCTCGTACAGGTCTTCGTACTCGGTGATTAGCTCTTCCTCTTCGACGGCGACGGCCGCTTCCCCAGGCGCGGCGGCGCCGTCGGCGGGCGGTTCGTAGACTTCCTCTTCCTCGGGCTCGAAGATTTCTTCTTCCGCGGGTTCCGCTTCGGCCAATTCGGCGGCGTATTTCTCGAGCAACGCCGCGGCGAAGTCGGGCTCCGGCGTTTGCGCGAGCGCGGCGCCTTGGTCTTCGGCGGCGGCGATTTCCACCGTCAGGGTGGCGATTTCCGCCTGGCATTTTTCAATGTCGCCGGCCAGCGGGCCGTGCAACTGTTCGAAGCCGTTCGGGTCGTCGTCGAATTCGCCGATTTCTTTGCGCAGGTTCAGTTCTTCAATCTGCAGACGCTGGCTTTCGATTTTCAGACCCAGATCTTCGCAGGTGCGCTTGCGCGCCTCGACGTACTCGGCGATCTCATGGGCTTTCTCGTCGAACTGCCGATGCCACTCCTGGCGCGTCGCGGCGAGTTCGTCGGCGTGGCGATCGAGGACGGCCTGTTGCACGGCCGCAATTTTCTCGGCGCGCCGGCGCTCGGTTTCGCGGGCAAGTTCTTCCCGGCGTTCGGCGCTCAGGCGGGCCTCTTCCTCGCGCCGGCGTTGCTCGGCGAGGAGTTCCTCTTCGAAGCGGCGCTCTTCCTCGCGGCGCGCTTCTTCCTGCCGGCGCTCCTCGGCCAGACGTTCTTCTTCGGCGATCGCGGTTTCCAATTCGGCCGCGCGGGTGTCGACGGCGGCGGCTTTCGCATCCAGTTCGGCGCGCAGTTTGTCGTACAGCTCCGGCCGCACCTTGTCTTTCTTGTCCTCGAGTTTCTGGAGTCGATCGAGAAGGTTGGCTTTTTCCTGTTTCACGATTTCGAGATCGTCGCGCAAACCCATGACAGAGCCTCCTGGTGCAGCCGCAGGTTATTAAACCCGCCTACTCTACTAGCGCTTCCGGGGGAAAGTCCACCCGGATCAGCGTGAGGCCGTGGGCGGGCGCCGTGCGCCCGGCGAGGCGGCGATCCCGCGCCGCCAGAATGCTTTGAAAGCCTTCCGGCGAGATTCGCCCTCGGCCGACTTCGACCAACGTGCCGACGATCGCGCGCACCTGGTGCTTGAGAAACGCCGTACCGCTGATCGTCAACGCCAACAACCCCGCTTCCGGCCCGCCCGGAAACGGATGCCACGCGGCGAGCAGCGCCAATTCCGCCGCCGTCACCGCGTGCGCCTTGACCTCGTTGATTCGCCGCACCGCGTGCCGCGCCTCGCAATCCGACGCGCGAAACGAAGTAAAGTCGTGCTCCCCCACTAAGGCGTTCAACGCACTCTGAATGCCAATTATATCCAGATCGCCCGGCACTTGCCAAGCGTACCGGGCGAGAAACGGCGACCGTTCATTGCGAGTGTCGATCAGGTAGCGGTACGTGCGTTGGCTGGCGCAACGCCGCGCGTCGAAACCGGCGGGCGCGCGCTGCACGCTGCGCACCGCGATGTTGCGCGGAATGACGGCGTTCCAGGCGCGGCGCAGTTTCTCCAGATCGAAATCGAACGGCGCCGCGAAATCGCAGGGCAGGTCCAGCGCATGCACGCCGGCGTCGGTGCGGCCCGCGGCGCGCAAGGCGATGGGGATTCGCGCCACCTGCGCGAAACCCTCTTCGAGAATCCCCTGGATGCTGTAACCGCGCGGCTGGCGTTGCCAGCCGACGTAGGCGGCCCCATCGAAGGCCACGCGCGCCAGATACGTTTGCCGGTATTCGAGCGGCTTCTTCAACGCCTAGAACTCGATCATGAACCCGAAATGGTGCCCCTGCGATGAGAGATCGATGATGTTTTTCTGATTGAAGTTGTTGAGCCAACTATCGCGAAATTCGTAGAAGAAATAGGTGTTATTGATGCCCCATTGGGACCGCAGCAGCCCGCTGGCGCGCTTCTCGATATTGTTGAGCAGGAACATCACGCCGCCGAAGCCGGCCGCGCCGTAGTTCCACGAACGGGTCTTCCAGCCGCTGTCCAGGCGCGTCTCGTACCAATAGGCGAGCTGGCCGAAGGCGCCGAGGTAGGGGACGACCGGCTGGTCGAAGACGAAATTGAAGCGATACGCCAGACCCAGGCTGCCCGGCGCGAAATCCAGCAGATATTTGTCGGCGGTCGGCAAACCATCCTGGGGCGCGACGCCGTGGCCCGTCGCCGTGGCGAAGCCGATCGAGCCGATCAGTTCGAACTGCTGGATCATTTTCCAACTGGCGTTCATGTTGATGAAACCGACCGGTTTGTTGTTGTACACCTCGGCATATCTTTTGCTCGAGAACAACATCAAGCCGCCGTCAAGGCTCCACGTGCCGAAGCTCGGCTTTTCGCCCCAATGCAGATCCTGGCGGGTGACTTCTTCCTCCTCTTCGGAGGCGAACGCCAGCGCCGCTGCCCCAAGAAAAATCATCGCGCCAACGATGGCCGCCGCACCGATCCAGCGCCTCATCGCGTCACCCCGCGGCGGCGGCGAGCCAGCAACGCGAGTGCGGAAACCAACATCAGCAAGGCGGGCGCCGACACCACGCCGGGCCGGCCGGCTTCCGCGCCGGCCAGCCACGAGATCGGCGTCAAGCCGATCCGGACGGCGGCGCGCGCGACGGGACGGCGGGACAGCCAGCGGGCCAGCGGCGGGCTCGCCGCGTAATAGCCGCGAACGAACTCGCGTCCGACCGAGGAATTCAGCAACACGCGGTCGCGGAACGCGCGCAGGTTTTTCACCAGCGGATGGTTGTAATCGCCCCACGCGGCCGTGGCGATGAAACAACCGCCGGCGTCGTTGGACAGCTCGGAAAAGCCCTCGGACACCGTCGGGATCCCGCTGATCGCGTTCGGCGGAAACGGCCCCTCGACTCCCTGCGCGTCCACGGCGGTGACCGCGAGCCAGTATTCGGTTCCGTTGGACAAGCCGGTCAGGGTGTACTGAACGAGGTTGCCCGACGAATTGAGCGGGTTGCCGATGTCGATCGGCGCGCCATAATCTTCTTGCGTGGCCGGCGGCGTTGAACTGGCCACGTAGTAAAGGTTGTAATACGAGAGGTTGGTCGCGGTCGGCGGCGGCCACGACAGGAACAACTCAGAGTCGCCGCGCCCGATGGTCAGGTCGACCACGCCGGGCTGGGTTTCGACGACGACCGACACCGAGCCGTTGCTGGTGCCGCCCCCGGAGTTCTCCACCGCGATCAGGTAGACCGTGTACGTTCCGGTGGAGGCGGTTCCCAATTGCGTGGACGAGAAGTCGGTCGTCACCGGGACGTCGGAGCCGGAGTTGAATGAGGTTTTGTCGATGATCACGGCGCCGCTGCCCATCGTCCCGCTGCCGCCGACCTCGAGGTCGTAGACCCCGGCGCTGCTCGAACTGATTTCCCACTTGATCGACACCTGGCCGCCCGGCGAGACGATAATCGAGCCCGCGGTGCCTTCCGGCGGTTGCGACGAAACGTAGGTAACCAAGGGTGTCGCCCCCTGAGCGTGCGCGTTGCCGGCGTAAACCAGCATCACCGCCGCCGCCCAGACAATTGCGGCCGCTTTTCTCATCGAAACTGCTCCCCTCTGCGGAACACCCTTCAGGATATTCCGGGGTATCCTACTTGCCAACCAGCGTATGGTCAAGCATACGCCCTCCGTAGACCGACACGACAAAGACGGCGACCGTTCAAACTGCGGCAATCCGGTCCATCGCCTCGGCCAGGCGTTCCTTGCTCTGGCACATCGCGATGCGGACGTAGCCCTCGCCCGCGTCGCCGAAGCCGACGCCCGGGGTGATGACCACGCCCGCTTTTTCCAGCACGCGATTGGCGTAGGCCCGGCTGTCGCCGCCGGGGGCGGCGAACCAAACGTAGAACGTGGCCTTGACCACGGGAGCGGCCAGGCCGGCCTTTTTCAGGCCGGCGGCGACGACGTCGCGGCGCTGCCGATACACGTCGGCGATCCCCTCTTTGACCGAGGGCGGCAAGCCCAGCGCCGCCACGCCCGCGCGCTGGATGGCCGAAAATACGCCGGAATCCACGTTGGTCTTGACGCGGCCGATCGCACCGACCACCGCCGCCGCGCCGGCCACGAAGCCGATGCGCCAGCCGGTCATGTTGAACGTCTTCGACAAACTGTGAAATTCCGCCGTCCGCTCGCGCGCGCCCGGAACCTGCAAGACGCTCGGCGCGCGATAGCCGTCGAAGCCCACTTCGGCGTACGCCGCGTCGTGCAGCAACGTCAGGTTATGCCGCGCCGCGAATTCGACGGCCCGTTCGAAAAATGGGAGGTCGGCGGTCGCGCCGGTCGGATTATTGGGATAATTCAGGTGCATCACGGTCGCGCGCGAGGCGACGACGCGCGGAATCTCGTCGAAATCCGGCAAAAAGCCGTTTTCGGCGCGCAACGGCATGGCGACCGGGTTGCCGCCGGCGAAGATCGTGCCGATGCGATAGACGGGGTAACCCGGGCTCGGCACGAGCACCGTGTCGTCGATTTCCACCAACGCCAGCGCGGCGTGGGCGATGCCTTCCTTCGAACCGATCAACGCGCAGATTTCGGTGTCCGGATCGAGCTTGACGCCGAAGCGTTCCTGCATGTACCGGGCGGCGGCGGCGCGGAATTCCGGCAGGCCCTCGTACGACGGGTAGCGGTGGGTGCGCGGGTCCTTCACCGCCTCGATCAGCGCGTCGACGATTGGGTCGGGCGTCGGCAGATCGGGGTCGCCGATGCCCAGGTCGATGACGTCGACGCCCCGGGCCAGCGCCGCCTGGCGTTTCTTGTCCAAATCGGCGAACAAATACGGCGGCAGCGAGGTGAGGCGCTGGGCCTGAATCGAACGCATTCTCGTCTCCTGTCGATGGTCCACGATTGTTCCGTCAGCGTGGTGGGCATGTAACATAGAAAGCGGCGCCGGGCAATCGGCGCGGGCGGGGGCGATCTAACAAACCGAGTTCAGCGGGCGCAGCGGAAGCCGATGGCCTCGGTCCCATCCCATGGGGGAAGGGCATACCGTTGCGACGCGCGGTCTTCCACGGGCGGCTCGTGCCACGAGCCGCCGCGCAGCACACGCATCAGGCCGGCGTCGGGACCCGGCGGGTTCGCCGCCGGCGCCGCCGCATAGTAATATTTCCCGTACCAGTCGGCCGTCCATTCCCAGACGTTGCCGCTGATGTCGCACAAGCCAAAGGCGTTGCGCGCGAACGAGCACACCGGCGAGGTCCCGACATACCCGTCATCGTAGTCATCGAAGATGCGCCATTCGGGGTAAACCCTCTTCGCGCTTTCGTCGGCGTAATTCCCGAAGTTGGCCGGCGGCGTGGCGCCGTCGCCCCACGGATAAATGGTGTCGTTCAGATTGCCGCGCAACACATACTCGTATTCGGCTTCGGTCGGCAGGCGATTGCCGGACCACCGGCAGAAGCTTTCGGCGTCGTTCCAATCCACGCCGTTGACCGGATAGTTGTCGCGGCCGTATTTCTCCCAATTGAAAAGCTCGCCGCTGCCGTTGGGGATGTTGCAGACCAGATCGCGGACGCATTCCTGATACTCGGCCACCGTCACCGCGTGCTCGTCCAGCCAAAAGCCGCCGACCGTGACGCGATGGGCGGGCTTTTCGTCAGGGCGGCATTGGTCGTCGGCCGCGACGCAACCCATCAAGAAACTGCCGCCGCGAATTTGCACCATGCCGGTTGGCGCCGCCAACGAGCCGGGCGGCGCGTTCAGCGACGCCGCCGGCGCGGGCCGGGTCGTATCGCCCTGGGCGAAAACGAGCGAAACCATCAATAACAATGCCAAGAATCCAGCGCTGGCGCCGATGCGTGATTTACTTTTCATTGGTGAACCCCTCGCGGCGCGAACGACAGCGTCCGGTTGGACGCCGCGTCGCATACGGCCGCCGTCGCGCATCCGCTGCGCAACGCCTTGACGGCAAAAACCTAATCACCGGGGCGCGCGCAAGCCAACGGCGGCCGGCGCCCTGCGGCGCGACGGCGGGGTTCGCTTGCGTCGCCGGAGCGCCGTTGGTAGATTGACGGCGCGGTCGATCCGCCCGGATGAGGGAAAATCGATGAAAGAAATAATCGGGCGCATTTTTACGTTCTTTCGCGACGATTTCTTTCCGCATCTCAGTTACTACCTGTTGCAGGTTTTCCTCGTCGTATTGCTGGTGATCGTGTTCGCCGGCATCAACATTTTTGTGCGGTTCGTCACGGATCCGCTCTGCATCAAGGTGCTGCGCATGAGGGAGGACCGCCGCGGTCCCGGCTTCGTCGGGTTGTTCTTCTCGACGATCATCATGGCGCTTCTCTTGATCTACTCGTATGCGCATTTTCCGCAGATGCGGCCGACCGTGGTCGGTTGGGTCGGCGGCAAGCTGCAACAGGCAGTCGTCCGGGACGAATTGCCCGACCTGATCGCGCCGGCGGCGGACAGCCCGGCCGCGAAACCGGCCGACGAGCCGGCCCCGGCCGCGAAAGCCGCAGGCAAGAACGCGCCGGCCGGCGCCGCGCCGCTTGACCGGACCGCGAAAAAAGCACAGCCGCCGCCGGGCCTCTGAGCTGGGCGTCCCGAGGAATCCGTCGTGGAAAACAAAGAACTCGTCGCCGACATCAAGAAAATTCTGGCGGAGCGGCGCGGCCTCTGGCTGGCGCACAACTACCAGCGGCCCGAGGTGCAGGACGCGGCCGATCTGACGGGCGACTCGCTCGCCCTCTCGCTCGCGGCGTCGCGGACCGACGCCGAGTGGATCGTCTTTTGCGGCGTGCATTTCATGGCGGAATCCGCCGCCATTCTCTCGCCGAGCAAGCGCGTGATTTTGCCCGAACTGAACGCCGGCTGCCCGATGGCCAACATGATTACGGCCGAGCAACTCATCGAGCAGAAAAAGAAACTCGATCCGGACACGACGATCGTGACCTACGTCAATTCGACGGCCGCGGTGAAAGCCGAGTCGGACATCTGCTGCACAAGCGCCAACGCGGCGCGCGTGGTCGCGGCCGCGCCGACCGGCAAGGTGTTTTTCGCGCCCGATCAGAATCTGGCGCAGTGGACGGCCGCGCGCACCGAAAAAGAGGTCGCCTGGTGGCCCGGCTATTGCCATGTCCATCACCACCTGCGCGCGGCGCACATTCTGGCGGCGAAAGCCGCACACCCCGACGCCGTCGTAATCGTGCACCCCGAATGCCGGCCGGAAGTCACGGCCCTGGCCGACGTGGTCGCCTCGACGTCGGGCATGCTGAACTGGGCGAAGACGGCGAAGGCCGGAAAAGCGCTCGTCGGCACGGAAATCGGCATGCTGCATCCGTTGCGCAAGGCCAATTCGGCGGTGCGGTTTATTCCGATCGAGCCGGACATTCAAGTTTGCGGCAATATGAAATTGACCACGCTGGAGTCGGTGGCCGCGGCGCTGCACGATCCGGAGGCGCACACGGTGACCGTGCCGCCCGAAATCCAGGCGCGCGCGCGGCGGGCGCTGGACCGGATGCTGGCGATTCCGGCGGATTGAACGGGGTTTTACAGCGTACGGACTCTGCGGATCTGCGCGTTGATCGTCTTGATCGTGTCTTCGGCGGAGTCGAGCCAACTTTCGGCCCCGGGGCTGACCATCTCGGCCAGCCGATCGCCTTCCATCACGCGGATTTTTTCGCCGATGACCGCGCCGCCCAGCGGAATCGGGCGCATGCGGCCGTAATCGAAACGTTCGACGAGATAATGACTCGCGCCCGCGCGGCGGGTGAAGAAATACAACATCCGATCCGTGGCGAGCAGCACCGTTTCGACCTGACCGCGCTGGCCGCAGGCGGCGAGCACAAGTTCATCCTTTTCCAGCGTGACGTCGCCGAGACCGAGCACTTCCTGGTACGGCACTTCGTAATTCTTGATCGGCCCGCCCTGGTTCTCTAGTCGCTGCATGATGGTGACGTCATCGATCGAGAGCGGCAGGACGGCGTCTTTCACCGCAAAACGCAGGATCGCCAGCACGACAAACGCACCGAACATCGCCAGCGCCACAATCGTTAAATTCGACATGCGGCCAACCCGTCGACGAGCATTGCCCCTCGTCCGTGCGAATTCATTCAGGCCCGACCGGGAATCGTCGAGATAATGTGCCGGGCCAATTCGTTGTCGGAGGTTTCCAGCACCACTTTCGTGCGCTCCGCCGAGGCGCCGGTCGCATAGGAATTGATCACGTCGATGTTCGCCTCCGACAGCGTGCGCAACAGGGCGACCAGGCTGCCCGGCCGATTCATCAATTCGACGGCGAGCGCCGTCGTCGTTTCCACCGCGAAGCCGCTTTCAATGAGCGCCGCGCGCGCCCGCTCGACCGGGTCTTCGATGATGATGCGGAAATGCGCCTCGCCTTGCGCTTCCCAGCCGTTGAACGCCAGAACGTTGACGCCAAGCCCCACCAGGGCCGAGAACAGCCGGCCGCCCGCGCCGAGTTCGTTGACGGTCCGCACGTGCAATTCGTTATGCAGCGTCGCATTCATTCCCGCGCCTCCTACCGGTGGATCGCCCAAAAGAATAACCAAGCCGGCGGCAAAAGAAAACCCTGAAACGGCGCCGCCGCAGGGCGAACGCATCTAAATTCCGAGCAACTTTTTCAGGTAGTCCGGTTTCCAAGACGCCCAGAGTCTTTTGGAGCGGATGCTGAGTTTGCTTTTTGACGTTTCGCTTTTGAGCAGGTTGA
>Ga0181520_10005566_pt1 | contig 19944 bp, 18 predicted proteins | sample PEATcosm2014_Bin_29_FD_132451 | JGI IMG/M metagenome (GOLD analysis project Ga0181520, IMG submission 132451) | Peatland microbial communities from MTU Mesocosm Facility, Houghton, MI, USA - PEATcosm2014_Bin02_30_metaG | ecosystem: Environmental > Terrestrial > Soil > Wetlands > Peat | place...
AGGCCGATGGCGCGCAGGATGCGGCCGGTGCGCGCCTGCGAGCCTTCGCGGGCCCTCATCTCCTGATGCAGAATGATGCGCGATGCACTTCCCTCCGGCGAATCGACGGAAATGACTGCTCCGCCCGGTTCGAAGGTGGAATCGGGAACCGGTGCGCGGTCGATTTCGAAGCCGCGCGATGTGTTGTGGAGATAGAGAATCACTCCGCAGCCTTCTTCGGCAATCATGCGCATGGACTGATCGAGGACTTCGCGGCAGCGGCAGTCGGCGGCAAAAACGTCCCCGGCAGTGCAGCGTGTGTGCACACGGACGAGGACGGGATGCGAGCAGGGCGGCCGCAACGCTCCGTCCCGCGTCAGCAACCCTGAAGGTCCTTCGTGAAACGCCGGGCAGCCGGGACAGAGATCGCCGCGTACGAGGGCGATATGACTCTCACCGCCGTTGACTTCGCTCTCGTAAGCGATCATGCGGAATTCGCCGTGGGTCGTTTGAATCGTAGTTTCGCCGGCGCGCACAATATAGCGCTCGTGGCGAAGGCGATAACGAATGAGCTCGGCTACGGTCAGGATTTTAAGGCCGTGCTCTTTCGAGAATGGGATCAGGTCGGGGATGCGGGCCATTTCGCCGTCGTCGCGCATGATCTCGCAGATCACGCCGGAGGGATTGAGTCCGGCCATACGCGCCAAGTCGACCGAAGCTTCGGTCTGTCCGGCGCGGACGAGAACGCCGCCGCGGCGGGCGCGCAACGGGAAGATATGGCCGGGTCGTGCCAGATCGCTGTAGGTGCTTTCAGGAGCAATGGCGGTGCGAATGGTATGGGCCCGATCGGCCGCAGAGATGCCGGTGGTGACGCCTTCTCGCGCCTCAATGGTCTCGGTGAAGGCGGTGCCGAAGCGCGAGGAATTCTGTTGGGTCATGGGAAAGAGACGCAGATGATCGGCTCTTTCTTCTGTCAGGGTGAGGCAGATGAGGCCGCGGCCATACCGGGCCATGAAGTTGATGGCATCGGGAGTTACGTGCTCCGCCGCCAGGGTCAGATCGCCTTCGTTCTCGCGATCCTCATCGTCAACGACGACCACCATGTGTCCGGCACGAATCTCTGCCAATGCTCCGGGTACATCTGTAAACGGAGGCTCGATGGTACGGGCGGTCTCTGGCATAGGCATTGCTTCTTCTGAACGATTCTAGAGCAAAACCAGGGTACCTGTGTCCTCTCGAAATCCTGCCAGGTCGCCACTCCTTGGGGTCGCGTCGACTTGAGTGCTGCGGCGCCGGGATACATCGACCCTGGTTTTGTTGTAATCCGCGACACCAAAAGGCTGCGCATTCCATGGCGGAAAACGGAGCGCATAAAGTGATCGAAACCGTTCCTGCAAGATAAAGGCACAGGACCTAAAAGCAAAAAGCGCTGGGCCCAAAAGCAAAAGCGCCGCCCGAGGGCGACGCTTTTTTGACCTGACCGAAAAGTCTCTACAACGTCGATTCGATCTCAAAGCCCCAAGCCTCGAGGAGGGCCTCTGGGATATACTTTGAGTTCTTGTTCCGGCGAGCCCACTCGCGGAGGCGGGTGGACCGGATGTACTGATCCGGAGTGAGTTTGAACTCCTTCACAATTTGTTCGAAGGAGGTTACGGTAGGCACAACGGGCCCTATAGGCTCGGGTTTGCCCCAATTCGGATTTCCACGACGCTTTGCCATTGTTTTTGTTGTCCTTAAGAAAGGAGTGACTTACTTGAACATCCTCCGACGGCGGCTGGGGATCCTCTCGATCCGGAGGTACGCTAGTGTTCTCATTTTAAGCAATTTTTCTCCAAAAATCAATAGTAAATCGATGTTTTTAAGTCAATTTCGCTCAGATTTGTGTGTGCAACCAAATATCTATTCATATCATAGAAAAATATAAGCTTACATTCGGACTGTCCGTATATCGCACGGTTCAAAAGATCGCAAGAGTTGTGCAAAAGTGAGCAGACTCAAACTCATCGTGCAACGATTACTCATATGACAACAAAATGGGGGACTTTAACACTCGGATTAGTCGCCCTGCTCTCTGGCCTGAACCGATGCCAGGCGGTAGAGCTGAAGGTGAGCCGCGAGGCCCTGCAGCGGACACTCAGGCAGCAGCTTTTCAGCGGTCCGGACGGGCGCTATTTCATCAAGGGGAGTGCCAAGTCGGCCTGTTGGGTCTATGCCGATGACGCGCAATTGAGCTTCACGCAGGACCGGATCGTGGCGCGGATTAAGACGCACGCGCGGCTAGGACAGTCCGTTCACGGCACTTGTCTGGGCATTTCGCTTGCGCCAACGTCTGAGGTCTCGCTCGAACCCTACGGCGAAGGCGAGACCATCGGATTCCGCGATGCACAGATGATCAAGGTGAGCGACCGCAGAGAGCTCAATTTTCTGCTGGCGCCGTTTCTCAGCCACCAGGTGCCGTCCAGCATGAAAGTAGATGCCGCGGAACTTATGCGAAAGGCGCTCGAGGGCTCGACAGTCTCTTCCGGCTACAAGGTGACACTGGACAAGCTCAAGATCCACTCGATACAGATTCAGGGAGACGATCTTGTGGTGGATGCGGATGGGGATATCAGCGTGAAATAGGACTGACGCTGTGCTAAGTTCACGAGTCTAATGAATTGGGATGGATTTCCAGTCCCGTTCCCGATCCGAATTCGTCCCGCGAATCGAAATGACGGCATGGGTTCTGAACAACACCGACGCCGGGGGTGAGACAAAAATGCGGTCAAAGACTCTTGTGCCTCTGTTCTTGCTGATCGCTCCGTGGATGGTTGCGCAATCGAATGCGCCTGCGGCGAGCGGCCAGGATTCTGAAGAAAGCACGCTCACGTTGAAGCAGGAAGTCCGCAACGTTGTGATCGACGTAGTGGTGACGGACAAGCATGGCCAGCCAGTGAAGTCGCTGCAGAAGCCGTCGTTTCAGGTGCTGGAGAACGGCATGCCGCAGGACATTCTCTTTTTTGAGGAGCACGGGCTCGACGGTCTGGCGACGAAGCTTGCCCCAGAACCCAAGTTACCCCCCGACACATTCACGAATGTGACCACGGCGCCGAACAGCGGCCCGCTGATGGTCCTGCTTCTCGATGCGATCAACACGCGGCCAGATCAGCAGTCGTATGTGCATGCGCAGATGAACGAATATCTGAAGAACATTCCTCCGGGAACGCGGATGGCGATTTTCACTCTCGGCGACAGGCTGCAACTGATCCAGGGCTTCACAAGCGACCCGGCGATTCTGAAGGCTGCGCTGAGCGGAAAGTCCTATCCCGCTTCGACAACGCTTTCGCCGGGCAACTTGTTCTCGACTGGAAACAGCAATGTGATGAGCGTGCGCTCAAGCCTGCAGCGTTTCGGGAATGGGCCGACCACGCTCGGCGACGATCTACGCGTCCGCTACACGATGGACGCTCTGAATGCGGTGGCGGCATATCTGTCCGACATTCCGGGGCGCAAAAGCCTCATCTGGTTTGCGGGGTCGGTTCCGTGGATGATCAATCCGGACTTTTCGCTGGTGACCGACGCGACCGGCCGTGTGGACTACAGCGATCAGTTGAAGCAGTTAGCGGATGTAATGGCGCTGGGACGCATTGCGATCTATCCAGTGGATGCGCATGGATTGTCCACACCGCCGATGTACTCGCCGAGCGACTCACAGACGGCCGGATCGGGTTCGCCTGGGATGGATGCATCCAGCGCGGGGCCAGGATTTCACAGTCCGGGAGGCGGGTTCACTACGGATAACGCGGTGTCGAGCGGCTCTGCCTTTGGGGCGCGCGAGATGGGCTCGCAGATGAATATTGCCGGGAATCATATGTCGATGTCGAACCTCGCCGCGGCGACCGGCGGGCGCGCGCTCTACAACACAAATGGTTTGGCTGGCGCCGTGTCCAAGGTGCAGGCCATCGGGAACAGCTACTATTCCCTCGCCTATTCGCCCAAAGATAAGCGATACGACGGCAACCTAAGAAAAGTAGAGGTCAAGGTCAGCGCGCCTGGAGTGAAGCTCGAGTACAGGCGGGGCTACTATGCCGACGATCCGGCCAGAACGGCGAGCCGATCGCGGATTACATACTCCTCCAATTCCCTGCGCACGGTGATGAAGCGAGGCGCCCCGGATTCGACCGAGATTCCTTTTCGGGTGCAAGTGAGGGCAGCAGCAGAACAGCCCACTCGTCCGGCCGATCGCATTGGCAACGCCGCGACTGCTCTCAAAGGGCCCGTGATTCGCTTCGACTTCCATTGGGAGGTCGATCTGACGGGAATTGAGTTCACTCCGAGCGCGAATGGAATGCGGCGCGCGGAGGTTGACGCTGCGCTCGATGCCTACGACGCAGACGGCAACATCCTGAACACCATCTACGCTGTCTTGCCATTGAATTTCTCGGATGTGCAGTACCAGCGGCTTCTGAAGAGCGGTTTACGGATGAAGCAATCTCTCGACGTTCCTGAGGGGCTTGTCTACCTGCGTGCAGGTGTTATCGATCCGAACTCGGGCCACACGGGAGCGACGGAGTTTCCTCTCGATGTGAAGCCGAGCTTGTGAGACTGCGCGGCCGACCTGGACTAGAGAACAGAGTGCTGATTGGGCGTGGGTGGGGTTCTGTGAGGATGGTAGCGTAGAACACGTATGTCCTCCCCTACCGCGGACGTTTTGGGCGAAATTGGTTTGCCGGTTCCCGTTCGCGCGTTGGCGACGAAGACCTGGGACGTAATCGTGGTGGGCGCAGGCCACAATGGACTGGCCTGTGCGGCGTATCTCGCACGTGCTGGTCAGCAGGTACTCGTGATCGAAAGCCGCGTGCGCGTTGGCGGCGCCTGCACTATTGAAGAGCCATTTCCCGGCGTGCGCATGTCGCCGTGCGCGTATCTTGCCGGCCTTCTGCATCCGCTGGTGATCGAGGAACTGGAACTACCGCGGCGGGGATTCCGGTGGACGCCGGCGGTGAATGGGTTGTTTGTGCCTTTTCTAGATGGGTCCAGCGTTCAGCTTTGGGACGATGACGAGCGTTGCCTGGCGGAGGTGCGCGCGCTGGCTCCGGGCGATGTGGACGGCTTCAAGGCGATGAGCGATGTTGTTCGACGGCTGCGCGATGCGCTGCGACCTGGTCCTTCAGACGACGGGCGGCGTTCGGGAGACTCCTATTCCGGCGACACTTGGATTGGGGACGCGCCGACTCGCGAGCAGATTGAAGAACGGCTCGGGAACGACACCGAAGCGCGATCCCTGCTCTTTGACTGGTCGATGGCGGAGTTTGTGGAGCGCTATCTGCAGGACGAACGGTTGCAGGTGGCGTACCTTGGGCAGGGCGTGATTGGCACCAACGCCAGCCCGTTCGATCCAGGCACCGCATCGATTCGATTCCATCATGCTTCGGGGCGGTTGGGTGGGATGCCTGGCATGTGGGGCTACGTGCAGGGCGGCATGGGAATGGTCTCGTTTTACCTTTGCGACGCGGCGCGCGAGGCGGGGGCGACGGTAGTCTCGGGAGTGCCGGTGGCGCAGATTGTGCCCGGCGAAGGAGTGTTGCTAGAAGGCGGAGAGCGAATCGCAGCGCGGACACTCGTTTCGAATGCGGATCCGCGTGTGACGCTGCGGCTGCTGGGAACGGCTGCCCATGATGCGTGGCGCGCGAAGATCGAGCAGGTTCCCATTGAAGGCTGCACCTTGAAGCTGAATGTGCATCTGCGTGAGTTGCCCAACTTCACAGCTCGGCCGGGTGCGAATGAGCCGCACCATTATGGGCAGATCAACGCACCGCTGACGAAGGACGAGTGGAAGGCGGGATTTTCGGCGGCGCGGCGTGGCGAATTGCCGGAACACTTGTGGTGCGAGCTGTATTTTCAAAGCGTGCACGACGGTTCGGTTGCACCGGCAGGAACGCATACGATGAGCGTGTTCGCGCAGTATGTGCCGTACAAGTTTGCGAGGGGAAACTGGGACGGCCGGCGCGATGAAGTCCGCAACCTGGCGCTCAATTCCCTTGCCCGGTTCTGCTCCAACATAGACGACGCTGTGATTGACGCGCAGGTGATGGGTCCACCGGATATCGAGCAGAAAGTGGGACTCACGGGCGGACATATCTTTCAGGGCGAATGCTTGCCGCCGTACATGTGGGCCAATCGGCTTTCGGCGCGCACGCCGATGAATGGCGTTTATATGTGCGGCGCATGCACGCATCCAGGCGGGAGCGTTATCGGCATCAACGGACGCAATGCGGCGATGGCGGTGCTGAAAGACCTGGGCAAGAAATAGTTTCTTGAGCGCGTTCCGCTCTGGTATGCTCCGCCCTACATGCCGCAGGAGCCCACACTCAGAAGAGGCATTCGCTTCCGCGATCTCGTGCTCTTTTACGTCGTGAGCGGGCTGAGCGTGCGGTGGGCGGCCACGGCGGCTGCGGCGGGCCCGAGCATTCTGGTGGTGTGGGTCGCCGCGCTCATATGCTTCTTCATTCCGCTTGCTGCGAGTGTGATGGAGCTCTCGTCGCGGCTTCCCGATGAGGGCGGATTGTACGTGTGGACGCGCGAGGCATTCGGGGATTTCTCTGGATTCATTGCGGCGTGGACCTACTGGATGAGCAACCTGCCGTATTTTTCCGGCGTGCTCTACTTCGGAGCTGCGTCCACTCTTTTTGCATTTGGCACGCGCGGACGGGCGCTTGGCTCAAGCCCGATGTACTACCTTGGATTTGCGACGCTTTGGTTAAGCATCATTACGCTGCTCAATATTCGCGGCGTGGATGCGGGGAAATGGCTGAACAACATTAGCTCGTTGGGTGGATTACTTCCGATGGCTGTTCTGTTGGCGCTTGCTGTCGTGTCGTATCTGCGATTCGGGCCGGCAATCAGGTATCCGCTAGCGAGTTTCGCGCCGCACTGGACATTCGACAACGCGGTCTTCTGGTCCAGCGTGTTTTTTGCCTTCAGTGGACTGGAGTCTGCTTCGGCGATGGGCGGCGAAATCGAGAATCCGCGACGTGTGATTCCGTGGGCAATCCTTGCGGGCGGAACAATTCTGGCAATCGCTTATATCGGAGGAACGGGCGCGCTGCTGGTGGCGCTGCCGCCGGATGCCGTGGGCGGGCCGGATGGATTTGTGAACGGTATCCGCGCGTTGAGCACGCGCGCCGGGATGGAATGGCTGCTGGCGCCGGTGGCGTTGCTGGTGGGACTGAACGCCGTGGGCGGTGCAGCAGCGTATCTTTCGTCCACATCGCGGCTGCCGTTTGTTGCGGGCATCGATCACTACCTGCCGTCGGCGTTCGGAAAGATTCATCCCAGGTATCGGACCCCGTGGGTTGCGATCGGCGTGTACGGGCTGGCAGGGATCGCAGTGGCGATGCTCGGACAGGCGGGCACGACTGTGCGGGGCGCGTATGACGTGCTGGTGGCCATGGGCATCATCTCGTTTTTTCTGCCTTACCTGTTTCTATTTGCGGCGATGATCAAGCTACAGAGTCGACCCGTCGATCCGGAGGTCCGGCGTGTGCCGGGAGGCAAGCCGGTGGCGATTCTGGTTGCCTCGGTGGGTCTGGCAAGCGTTGCGCTGACTATTGTGCTCTCCGCGTTTCCGGCAAGCGACGATCCGAATAAGCCCCTCGCAGTAGCAAAAGTTTTGGGCGGGACCATCGTCCTGGTTGGAGCCGGCGTTGTAGTCTTTGTGGTGGAACGACGGCGAGCACGAGTGCTATTAGTCCGATCGGCGCAGACGAACGACGTCGCGCCGGACCGGCTTCGGCGCTAAGAAGTCCACGGGCGCTGGCGTCACTTCATTCCCAGCGATGAACACACGCGGCCGCGCAGGCGCCGCGATGAAGTACGCCAACTCCCGGTAGTCGTCGAATTCATGGATCGCGAAGTCCGCTTCCTTGCCAGGCTCGAGAGAACCAAGACTGTTGCCGAGATCGAGACTCCACGCGGCGTTGATGGTAGCGGCGATCAGCGCTTCAGCAGGCGACAAGCCCATCTGCAGGCACGCGAGGGACAGCATCATTGGCATCGAAGGAATTGGTGAAGAACCCGGGTTGAAGTCTGTGGCAAGAACGATGGCGAGACCTGCTTCGATCATCTTTCGCGCGGGCGGATATTGGGTGCGGCCAAGGACGAAGACGGAGCCCGGCAACAGCACAGGCTGCACCGAGGCTGCGCGGAGCTGCTTCAGTGTCTCGTCGGTGATGGTCTCGAGGTGGTCCGCCGTGGCCGCACCGAGTTCCGCAGCGAGTTCAGCGCCGGTGCCCGCTCGAAATTGTTCGGCGTGAATGCGCAGGCGCAGGCCGTGGTCGCGCGCCGATTTCAGCACCCTACGGGTCTCGGCAACCGTGAAGGCATGATCGTCGCAGAATGCGTCGCAGTATCGCGCCAACCGCGCCGTGGCGATCTCGGGAATTAACGCATCGGCAACCCAACCAACGTAGTCCGCGCGACGCTCGGCAAACTCCGGCGGAATCGTGTGGGCTGCGAGCAAGGTGGGGACGAGACGCGCAGGTCCTTCCGCATCGACACGGGCAATGACCTGCAGCATGCGTATCTCCGTTGCGCGGTCGAGGCCGTAGCCGGACTTGGCCTCGATCGTGGTGGTTCCGGAGCGAAGCATCCAGTCGCGATGTTGGCGGGTGGCTGCGAGCAGTTCGTCGACGCTGGCTGCGCGCGTGGCCGCAACGGTGCGAAGAATGCCACCGCCCGCAGCGGCGATTTGTTGATAGGTAGCGCCGGCGATGCGCTGCTCGAACTCAGCGGCGCGATTGCCGGCGAAAACCAGATGCGTGTGCGCGTCGACGAATCCCGGAGTCACGCATTTTCCACCGGCATCGATCACCACTGCTTGGGGCGGGATTGCGGATAGGAGTTCGGCGTACGGAGCAGCGGCGGAAATGCGGCCATCTTCAATCAGCATGGCTGCATCGGAGATGATGCCGAGTTCGCGCAACTCCGCACCGATACGGGGGCGCGGTGGGCCGGCCAACGTGACGAGCTGCCCGATGTTGACGACTGCTGTGGCGTCCGGCATCCCTACTTCCCTGCCATCGGAATGTGGATTCCCTTTTTGCGAGCAGTCTGGCGGGCGAGATCGTAGCCAGCATCCGCATGGCGGGCAACGCCGATGCCGGGATCGTTGTTCAGCACTCGCTCGATGCGGCGAGCGGCATTGTCGGTGCCGTCAGCTACGGTGACTTGGCCTGCGTGGAGCGAATATCCCATGCCCACCCCGCCGCCATGATGAAAGCTGACCCAACTGGCGCCGGAAGCCGTATTGAGCAGCGCGTTCAAGATCGGCCAATCTGCAACCGCATCTGAACCATCGAGCATTTTCTCGGTTTCGCGATAGGGGCTGGCGACGGAGCCGGTGTCGAGATGGTCGCGGCCGATGGCGATGGGCGCGGAGATTTCGCCTTTGTGGACGAGGTCATTAATCGCCAGGCCCATCTTGGCGCGCTCCCCGTACCCGAGCCAGCAAATGCGCGCGGGCAGGCCTTGAAAGGCGAATCGGCCACGGGCGAGTTTCAACCAGCGCGTCAGAATTTCGTTTTCAGGAAAAAGCTCCAGCGCTAATTCGTCGGTGCGGTCGATGTCTTTGGGATCCCCGGATAGCGCGACCCAGCGGAAAGGGCCAGCCCCGGTGCAGAAGAGTGGGCGAATATATTCCGGGACAAAACCGGGAATGAGGAAAGCATCGGCGCAGCCGGCATCGAAGGCGAAGCGGCGAATGTTATTGCCGTAGTCGAAGGCCACGGCACCGGCGCGCTGCAAGGCCAGCATGGCATTCACGTGGACGACCATGGAAGCGGTGGAGCGGCGGACGTATTCTTCCGGATCGCGCTGGCGCAGCTCCGCTGCCTCACTCAGAGTGAGTCCTTGTGGGACGTAGCCGTTGAGCGGATCGTGGGCGCTGGTCTGGTCGGTCACTACATCCACTTGAACGCCGCGGCGCACGATCTCCGGCAGCACGTCCGCGCAGTTGCCGACGAGGCCGACTGAAAGAGCTCGGCCTTCACGGCGGGCCGACCCGCAGAGTGTGAGAGCTTCATCCAGGTCTTCGGTTACTCTGTCGCAGTAGCGCGTGTCGACGCGGCGCTGAATGCGGGAGCGGTCGACGTCGATGGCGAGGACAACGCCGCCGTTCAGCGTGACGGAGAGCGGTTGCGCGCCACCCATCCCGCCTACACCCCCGGTGACCACGAACTTGCCTTTCAACGAGCCAGGTTCGCTGGAACGGGCGAAATGCTTTTCGGCAAGCGCGGCAAAGGTCTGAAACGTTCCTTGCAGAATGCCCTGCGTACCGATGTAAATCCAGCTGCCAGCCGTCATCTGGCCGTACATCATGAGGCCCTTGCGATCGAGCTCGTGAAAGTGTTCCCAGTTGGCCCACTTGCCGACGAGGTTGGAGTTGGCGATGAGGACGCGCGGCGCCATGTCGTGCGTAGGAAAAACGCCAACCGGTTTACCGGATTGGATCAGCAAAGTTTCCTCATCGCCGAGCTGTTCGAGTTCGCGGACTATCGCATGAAAGCACTCCCAATTGCGCGCAGCTTTGCCGATGCCGCCATAGACGACGAGGTCGGAAGGGCGCTCGGCCACCTCAGGATCGAGGTTGTTCATCAGGCAGCGGAGAGCTGCTTCCTGCTGCCAGCCTCTGCAGCGGAGCTGGTTACCCCGGGGGGCACGGATGGAAGGAGTAGCGAGTGTCATCGATGGCTCCTGCATCTGACGATATAGCTCGAGGGGTTTGGTGGGCCAGCCTCGGGGTTACGAATCGAACCGGCGTCGCAAGCACCGGGAGAGACCTGATCGCACGAGACGGCCCGTTCTGGCCCTTGGTTATTCTTTGCTGGCCAATCTGGTACGAGGCGATGAGATCGTGGGAGATTCGACGAATCCCCTCTTAAAGTCCAGAGCAGAGCTGCCGATTCTTGAGAAGACAGAGGAGCTTCCGTGATCCGGTACTTCACAGGGATTCTTTCGGACGTAGTCGTCCATCCTTATCTTTGTCTCCTTCTGCTGCTCCTCGCCGCAACCCTTCTGTTGTACGTCTCTGACCGGCATCGCAAATCGAGGGAGGCGAGCATTCGGGAACTTGAAGCGTTGTTTGCCTTGCGCGACCTGCGGGGCTCGGTTTATCGGAAATCGAGATAGGGCTCCAAAAGTGGCCGGCAAATTAATTCTGAGTGTCTCGCTGGACGCGAATCGGGCTCAAAGCATCGAAGGAGATATGAAGCGGATTCTTCTCGGAACCATTGCTCTGCTATGTCTGGTTGGCTGCAACCAGACAAATCCAAGCCCTGAAACCATTCGACAGGATACGGCGAAGGCTACGAACGAAGCGGTCGCCGACGCGAAGGCCGTTGCGAAGGGTGTTGCGGACGGTCTGAAGCAACAGAAAGGTTCGAAGGGTCCTGTCGACATCAACAAAGCTTCGGCGGATGACCTTCAGACACTGCCGGGCATCGACGCAGTCCGGGCGCGGAAGATTATCGACGGGCGACCGTATCAGGATCCCAGCGATCTGCGGAAGCGGCACATCGTGACGACGGCGGAATACGATCGGATCTCGGGCCAGCTGGTTGCGCAATAAGAGAACCGACGGGCTAAGGAGGGAAGATGCCGGCGGGCTGTCGGCCAGCTGCTGATTTATCCTTCCTTTGTGCCGAACACACTTGTAGAATGCGTCCCCAATTTTTCTGAAGGCCGTGATGCCGCCAAGGTCGATGCCATTGTCGAGGCGATGAAGATTCCCGGCGTCTATCTGCTCGACCGGGAAATGGACTCTGACCACAACCGCTGCGTGATTACGCTGGTTGGCGAGCGCGAGGCGATCGAAGAAGCCGCGATTCGCGGGGTCGGCAAGGCTGCCGAGCTTATCGATCTAACCAAGCATCAGGGCGCGCACCCACGGATGGGCGCGGCCGACGTGATTCCTTTCATTCCGATTGACGGCGTGACGGTTGAGGATTGCGTGGCTATGGCCAAGCGCGTCGGCGAGGAGATCGCGACGCGGCTTCAAATTCCTGTTTACCTCTATGAAGCAGCGGCGAGCTCGCCCGAGCGGCAGAATCTTGAGAACATTCGGCGCGGTCAGTTCGAGGGAATTCGCGATGAGATTGCAACAAATCCCGCGCGGAAACCGGATTTTGGTGAGGCGCGCGTGCATCCGACCGCAGGCGCAACGGTGGTTGGCGCGCGGAAAGCCTTGATCGCTTACAACATCTTTTTGAATACTTCGAATGTCGACATCGCCAAGAACATTGCTAAGGCGGTGCGCTTTTCGACGGGAGGACTGCGCTTTGTGAAGGGTGCGGGTTTCCTGGTTCGTGGCATGGCGCAGGTTTCGATGAACCTGACCGATTTCGAGCAGACTCCGATTCACCGCGTCTTCGAATTTGTGAAACGCGAAGCCGCGCGGTATGGGGCTGTGCCGGTTTCGAGCGAGATTGTCGGTCTGATCCCCAAGCTGGCGCTGGAGCAGGCGGCAGAATGGTTTCTGCAGGTGGAGAACTTCGATTCGTCGCTGATCCTGGAGAATCGTCTCGCCGCGGTGATGAGCGGGAAAATGGCCGTGGGCGGGCTCCGGGCGGGCATTGAGCCATTTATCGAGCAATTGGCTGCACCAACGGCGACTCCCGGCGGTGGTAGTGCGGCGGCGGCAAGCGGGGCGATGGCGGCAGGACTGGCGGCGATGGTCGCGAGTATGTCGCGCGGCAAGAAGGCGTACCTGCAATATGAGAGCCAGCTGAGCGAAGCCATTGCGCAACTCAGCGTGCTGCGCGAGGAACTAAAGGCCGCCATCGACGCTGACGCAGAGTCCTACAACGAAGTGCGCAAGGCCTACCGGGCCGCGAAGGAATCGGCTGACGGGAGCAAGCGTATTGCGACGGCGCTGCGGCAAGCGACGAATGCGCCACTGGGCGTGGCCGAAAAAGTTGCGGAGGTGCGCCGGATTGCGAACGTACTAAAGCCAATCACGAACCCAAACATGGGTTCCGACCTGACGACGGCAATCGCGCTGGCAAATGCGGGCCTCGAAGGCTCGCTCGCCAATGTGCAGATCAATCTCGATTCGCTGGAGCGCGAGTCCGACGAAGACGGCTCCTTTGTGACGAAAACACGCAACCGGGCGGAGACGTTGAAGGCAGCGCATTGAGTTACGCCTATTCGTTCCCACAAGTACGGCCAAGGGATTATGCTGTTGTGCGACACAAAAACAGCTCCCTTGAGGTGCTCAGTGGGAAAGACAGGAAATCTCCTGTTTGTTGTATTTGCAGTTTTGTTCTTAGCCGCAACATCACAAGCGAATGCAACCGGTGAGGCCCAGCAAAAATCGGCCTTTGTCCGGCTGGACCGGGTTACCGCTTCCCGGCCGATTACCAATGGAATTGAGATCCGTTCCGGCACTGCCGTCATGCTGATAACGGCTCTGCGCGATGACGTGGTGCGCGTCCGCGTGGGCCCCACGGGACAGTTGCCCGAGGACGCTTCGTGGGCGGCGCTGGCTGCCTCCCGCACTGCGTCTGTCGCGGTTACTCCGGAGTCAAGCGGATCTGCGGTGGGATTCAAGACCGCGAAGCTTCACGTTTCGATTCGCGAAGATCCGCTCGAGCTCAGTGTGACGGACCTGGAGGGTCATGTCATCGCCGAGCAGCTGCCCGGCAGACCGATTGAATACAACGGCGCAGCATTTCGTGTGTATATGAAGTCGCCTGCAGATGAGCACTACTTCGGACTTGGCGACAAACCCGGGCCTCTCGATCGGCGCAATGAGGCGTTTACCGATTGGAATACGGACGCTTTCGGATGGCAGGAATCGACGGATCCGATTTACAAATCGATTCCCTACTTCATGACCTTTGATAAAGGCATCGCGGCCGGTGTTTTTCTCGACAACACCTGGCGGGCGAGCTTCGAGTTCAACAAGGAGTATCGCGACGGTTATTCGTTTGGCTCCGAAGGCGGTCCGCTGGATTTCTATGTGCTCTACGGCCCTGAGCCGAAAACGGTGGTTGAAACCTGGGCCTGGCTCACAGGGCCTGCGCCTTTGCCCCCGCTTTGGTCGCTGGGTTATCAGCAGTCGCGCTACAGCTACTATCCGGAGTCGGAAGTGCGGCGCATTGCCGGCATGTTACGCAGCGAACACATCCCGGCGGACGTAATCTGGCTGGACATCGATTATCAGCTTAAGAACCGGCCGTTCACAGTGGATCCCGAACGCTTTCCGCACTTCGACCAAATGATCAAGGACCTAAAGGCGGAACATATTCGCACGGTGCTGATCACCGATCTGCATATTGCGGACCTGCCCAACGCGGGATACAAACCGTACGACGAGGGCGCAGCCGGGGATCATTTCGTCAAGAATCCTGATGGATCGACTTACGTCGGTGTCGTGTGGCCTGGTAAGGCTGTCTTTCCAGATTTCACGCAAAAGGCTTCGCGCGATTGGTGGGGCACGCTCTATGCCGATTTTGTGAGCAGAGGCGCGGCGGGATTTTGGAACGACATGAACGAGCCCGCCGTTTTCCAGGTTGCGTCGAAGACCATGCCCGACGATGTGCAGCATCGCATCGAGGAGCCGGGATTTACGACCCGCACGGCGAGCCATCTCGAAATACACAATGTGTTCGGCATGCAAAACACACGCGGAACGTTTGAGGGCCTGCTGAAGCTTGCGCCCAATGTGCGGCCCTTTGTGATGACGCGCGCAAGCTATGCGGGAGGCCATCGCTATGCTGTGACGTGGACCGGCGACAATTCAAGTAACTGGAGCCACCTGCGGCAGACGGTGCCGCAACTGTTGAATCTGGGCCTGAGCGGCTTCGCCATGGCTGGCGCGGACGTGGGCGGATTCGCCGCTTCCCCGCAGCCGGAGTTACTCACACGATGGCTCGAACTGGCGGCGTTTCAGCCGATCGACCGCGACCATACGGCTATTGGCACCAGGCCGCAGGAGCCTTGGGAAAATGGCACGCCCGAAGACGTGAATCTGCGCCGGCGCTACATCGAGGAGCGGTATCGGCTGCTGCCCTATCTCTACACCACTGCGGAGGAGATGAGCCGCACGGGAATGCCGATCAATCGGCCGCTATTTCTCGAGTTCCCCAATGGGGCCGTCGACGGGCAACCGCTCGATTTGAGCAACAGCGGGGCGTTTCTTCTTGGACCCGATCTGCTCATTGCGCAGAGTCCATTTCCGGACGAAGTGGACGACTACACCGTGGGGTTGCCGCCGGTGGGGTGGTACGACTACTGGACCGGGGCGCGCGTGGACGCGAGCACGGGGCGCAAAGCGATCGACAACACGGCGGTGGTGCAGCCGGAGGTACGCATTCATCGCACGCTGGATACGCTGCCGGTCTTCGTGCGAGCGGGCGCGATTGTGCCGGAGCAGCCGCTAGTGCAGAGTACGGATGAGAAGCCGCAGGGGCCGCTTACTTTGCGTGTCTATCCGCCGACTGCAGTCGGCAATGACTGCGAAGGCAGCCTCTATCTGGACGATGGTGTCAGCTACGACTTCAGAAGAGGCGAGTTTTTGCGAATGAAGTTCACCTGCCGTCTGAGTGCCCAAGGGATCATCGTGATTGTGGCGCCGCGCGAGGGAAAATTCGCACCTTGGTGGCGGCAGTTGTCGGTTGAAGTGTATGGCGCGGGCAAGCCAGCTAGCAGCGCGACGGCGTCGGCGATCGATGGTTCGAATGTGGCGGTTGTTTCGACTGGATTCGATACAGAGCATCACCGGGTTTCAGCGCTGGTTCCGGACGACGGCAAGGGGCTGGAGTTGCAGCTAGCATACTGAGAAATCTTCCGGTGGTCGGGATCCACCTGGGGTGCGAAGTTTTCATCGCTTCAGCCTCTGTGACGACTCACACATCAAGGTGTGTGGTAATCTACACATCAGAGGTGGCTGCTCTATGCCAACGAACCTGGCACTTGACGACAAGCTGATCGACGAGGCCCGCCGGATCGGGGGACATGCAACGAAAAAAGAAGCTGTTACAGCCGCGCTCGATGAATATATTCGGCGACGGAAGCAGATGGAGATTCTGGGACACTTCGGAACCGTCGATTTCGACCCGCGCTATGACTACAAGAAGATACGTCGCCTTGATCGAGTCGACAGCGGCAAGCGATGAAGGTACTCGTCGATACCTGCATCTGGTCGCTCGCTCTTCGGCGCAGGGATAAGGCTTCGTTGAGCGTCGAAGAGCAGCAGGTTGTGGCCCGCCTCGCTGACGCCATTCAGGACGGGAACGTCATCATGATCGGCCCGATTCGTCAGGAAGTGCTATCGGGGATTAAGGAAGAGTCGCAGTTCGTCAAAACTGAAAGGCTACTCGATCCGTTTCTCGACGAGGATCTCTTTACCGCGGATTACGTCGAGGCGGCGCGCTTATTCAATCTTTGTCGCAGTCATGGGGTGCAGTGCGGTCCCGTGGATATGCTGATTTGCTCGGTGGCCGTTCGGAAGCGCTGTTTGGTCCTGACGGATGACCAGAGCCTGTTGCGGTGTATAGAAGTGCTGCGGAAGAACAAGCTTCTTCCTGCGGTTCGCTCCTAAGTCTGAACCCAATCTGCGGCCTTGCGACGACTGCCCAAGCTGATACCCTAGTGTCATGAAATTCGGCGTTCTGGTCTTTCCTGGCTCCAACTGCGACCACGATACCTACAACGTGATCGCCGAAATCGCCCACCAGCCGGTCACGTTTCTCTGGCACGACTCCGAGGACTTGCAAGGTGTGGATGCGGTCCTTGTGCCGGGCGGCTTTGCCTACGGAGATTATCTGCGCACCGGAGCGATCGCACATTTTTCGCCGGTGATGCAGGCAGTGAAGCGGTTTGCCGATGGGGGCGGCCTGGTGCTCGGCATCTGCAACGGATTTCAGATTCTGACGGAATCTGGCCTGTTGCCGGGAGCACTCATGCGCAATGCGGGATTGAAATACATCTGCAAGCAGGTGCACCTGCGCGTCGAAACAACAGACAGCGCGTTCACCAATCAACTGAAGGAAGGCGAAGTGCTGAAGATCCCCATCGGTCACATGGAGGGCAATTATTTCTGCACGCCGGAAGATCTGCATCGGCTGACCGCGGAAGACCGCATAGCCTTTCGTTACGCGACGCCGAACGGTGAGATTACGCATGGGGTGAACCCCAACGGTTCACTCAGTAACATTGCCGGCATTCTGAATGAGGAGCGCAATGTGCTAGGGATGATGCCGCATCCGGATCGATCGAGCGAGAAGCTGCTCGGATCGTCGGATGGCTGGAAGATTTTCGCATCGATGATCGAGGCGCTGGCGGTGCGATGAAGTCGTCAGAGTTTGCAGAATCGGGTCCAACGGGATGATCGACATCCACACACATTTGCTCTACGGAGTTGACGACGGGTCGCCCGATTTCGATACTTCCCTCGTAATGGCGCACGAAGCAGCGGCGGAAGGTGTGACCCACATTGTCTGTTCGCCGCATGCGAGCTATGAGTACCCGTATCAGGAACGGCTCGTGAACGAGCGGTTCGCGGAATTGCGCGAGAGGCTGCGCGGCGAGGTCGAGCTGAGCCTCGGTTGCGATTTCCATATGAACGCGACCAATATCGCAGAAGCTCTTGCGAGTCCGCTGCGCTATTCGATCGGTGGCAAAGGCTACCTGCTGATTGAATTTCCGGATGTTGTGATTCCGCCGCAGCTGAGCGATGCAATGAAGCAACTGCAGACAGCCGGATACACGCTGATTATTACGCATCCAGAAAGGAATTCGGCGATGGGGCGCAACCCGGAACTACTCGCCGAGTGGATGCGTGAAGGTTGCCTGGTCCAGGTGACTTCGGCTTCGCTGTATGGACGATTTGGCCGTGCCGCCGAGGCTTTTGCCAATGCGCTGCTCGACCGCAACTGGGTTCACTTCCTGGCCAGCGACGGGCATCATCCTGTGCGGCGGCCGTCCCGCCTGCGCAAAGGCTATACGTACGTGGCGGAACGATGCGGCGTGGAGACTGCGGAACGCTTGTACGTGAGCAATCCGCGAGCCGCCGTGGACGGGGAAGAGTGGCCGGCGCAACCGGAGGCCGTGGGGCTTCTGGAACATGTACCGCTCAGGTTTGATCCTCGGACCGTGACAAGGAAACAAACGACCGAAGGTGGCGTGGGTGCCAAACGAACCGAGAAGCGTGGCTTTTGGAGTCGTATGTTTTCACGCTGACGATTAGGGAGTTTTGAGCTAGAGGCTGAGACCGCCGTCAACGGCCAACACCTGGCCGGTCACGAATTCTGAATTTGCTGCGAAGAACAGCACAGCTTTTGCGATATCCTCAGCAGTGCCATTGCGCTGCATCGGGGTTTTGGCCGCGTAGTGGGCTGCGGCCTCCTCCCCTTTGTCCTGTTGATCGATCCAGCCGGGCGCAACGCAATTGACCACAACATCCGGCGCAAAGGATTTGGCCATGACCTGCGAGAGCATGTGGAGCGCGGCTTTGGACGCGCAGTAGTGGCCGTGGGTCGGCCAAGGATGGAGGCCGCCGAGCGATCCGAGGTTGATGATTCTGCCATGCGTAGAACGCAGATGCGGAAGCGCCTCGCGCGCGAAGAGAAAAGGTCCGCGGGTGTTGATCTCAAAGACAGCGTCCCACTGTTCGAGCGTGATCGAATCGAGCGGAGCAGTTTCGTAAACCGCGGCGTTGTTGATTAGAAGGTCGATGCGCTGATGAAAGGCGACCGTTTGTTCGACGGTTTTGCGAACCGCGTGTTCGGAGCGAACGTCGCATTGGAGTGCCTGGGCACGACGGCCGAGCTTCTGAATTTGCTCGATGGTTTGCTCAGCGTCTGACGTGGATTCACGATAGGTAATGGTGATATCCGCACCTGCACGCGCGAGGACGAGAGCGATTGCGCGGCCAATGCGCTTCGCACCGCCTGTGACTAACGCCGATTTTCCGTTCAGGGCGAGAGTTGGCATGTTTAGGTTGTGAGGGATTTGTCTCTCGAAAACTTCGCCGTTGTAAACCTATTTTGGCTGCGGCTGGGTTGAATCGGGTTTTGTTCCGGATTGGTTGGCAGACTCGGCCGGCTGGTCTTTGGATCTATTTGGGGATCCATCTTTGTTGCCAGAGTCTGTCGGCTTGTCTTTGCCTGCGCCGTTGCCCGAGTCCGCCGCCTCAGGATGCTTCTCGTAGATGGAATATTGCTGACCGGGCCGCTTCATTCTGACTTCGAATGTCATTTCGGGCTTGTCGATCTTGTAGTCGCTGCCAAAGGTTTTGAAGCCCTTGGCGATAACTTGCAGGACAACCTTCGAACCCGTGGGAAGTACATCGATCGAGGCTTTGCCGTCTTCGTTCGTCTTCAGCTCCATGTTGCCCTTGTCGCCTTCAAGCTGGAAGACAACTGCGGCATTCTCGATCGGTTTTCCGTCGTCGTTGCGCAGGATGGTGACCTCAATGCGCGACGTCGGCGGCGGCGCCTTGTACTTGCGGCCCCGATGGGTTGTCGTATCCTGTGCGAAAAGGGCTAGCCCTGCTGACAGTCCGAGGACCACTGTGGACACGAGAAACGGACGGAAACGGCGGAAATCCATGATTCTCAATTGTACCCGTTCGCAGGGATCACCGACGAGGCTGCGGTCGCGAGGAGCTGGGTCGCAGGCGCGTTAGTGTCCTCTTAAGGACTTTGGGCTGAGCGTTGGCTCGTGACGCCAAAGGCACGCAATCGCAAGGATTTCAGGCAAAAGTGCAGGAAAAGGTAAACTAGAAGTGAGGTCGATATGCCGGACATTCAACGCAGAATGACGCCCACAGTCAGAATCGGAAACGTGCGTGTGGGCTGGGAAGTCCCGGTCGTGGTGCAGTCAATGACCAACACCGATACGGCGGACATAGCAGGAACGATCGAGCAGGTGGCGGCTCTGGCGCTGGCCGGGTCGGAACTCGTTCGCGTGACGGTAAACAACGAA
>Ga0181520_10005567_pt1 | contig 19942 bp, 14 predicted proteins | sample PEATcosm2014_Bin_29_FD_132451 | JGI IMG/M metagenome (GOLD analysis project Ga0181520, IMG submission 132451) | Peatland microbial communities from MTU Mesocosm Facility, Houghton, MI, USA - PEATcosm2014_Bin02_30_metaG | ecosystem: Environmental > Terrestrial > Soil > Wetlands > Peat | place...
GACGACAACGACAACAACGACAACGACGACAACGACGACAACGACGACGACAACGACGACAACGACAACGACGATAACGACAACGACGACGACGACGATAACGACGACGACGATAACGACGACGACACGTCTGACGATGACGACAACGACGATGACGACGACAACGATAACGACGACGACGACACGTCTGACGATGACGACAACGACGATGACGACGACAACGACGCGGCCGACGACGATAACGATGCGGCCGACGACGATGACGACAACGACGACACCACCGATGATGACAACGACGCGACGGATGATGACGTGTCGCCGTCTCAGGGGCGCCAGAACAGCAGCGGCGCCGCCGCCAGCGGCTGCGGGTGCTGATCCGATAGCCAAACCCGCGACGGGCGGACTACGCCGCGCCCTTATTAGTCGGCCGCGGCGGGCCGCAGTGCGAGCGCGCCGTTGCCGGCGGCCCGACGCCGCCAATATGTTCGCGGAGAGGTTGCGCTTCGCGGCGGCAGGCCTTACTCAAAAAATATGACTTCGCAGTGTGCAGCTTCGGCGACAGTCGACGGACCGCGGTTCTGTGAACAAAAAAGGGCAAACAATTGGAACGAACCTCGCGAAATATTTGGAAGCTCGTCGCGGCGGCCGCGATGTCGGTCGCTCTGAGCCTGGCTTTGCTGCCTTTGCCGGCCGGCGGCGCGGAGCAATCTGCGTCGGGCAATGAGGCCGCGCCGGCCACGTCCGGCAATTCGCCGCCGGCGGTTGGGCAACCATCCGTCGACGCGGGCGCCGGGCTCGTCTTTTCGCCGGAGTTTCAGCAATGGAACGCACCGGTGTGCGGCCCCGCGAAGATTGGCGAGGCCCGGTGTCACGCGCGGGTGATCGCCGACGAAACCGGCAAGCCGCTTGCAGCGTCGGCCCCGGCGGGCTACGGCCCGGCGCAAATCCTCGGTGCGTATGGTCTGAGCGCAACCGCGGCCGGCATGCCCATCATCGGCATTGTCGATGCCTATGACGATCCGACCGCCGCGGCGGACCTCAACGTTTTCAGCGACGCCGTCGGCGTTCCGGAACTGCCCGCGTGCCCCGCCTCGCCGTGGCCGCCGGCGGCCCCCTGCTTCCGCAAAGCCGACGAATCCGGCGGCACGGATTTTCCCACCGTCGATGACGGCTGGGCGCTCGAGATTTCCGCGGATGTGCAAATTGCGCATGCGATTTGTCAAAATTGCGTGATCCTGCTGCTCGAAGCCAACTCGAACGGCAGCAGCGACCTCTTCGCCGCCTTGAACGAGGCTCGTTTGCTGGGCGCGAAAGCGGTCAGCAATTCCTGGGGCGGACCCGAAAGTCCCGGCGAGCAGAGCTTCGACAGTTACTTCGATTACCCTGGGATCGCCTTCGCCTTCAGCACCGGCGACAACGGCTATGGGGCCGTGTATCCGGCCTCGTCGCCCTACGTCACCGCGGTAGGCGGAACAACGCTGACGGTCGGCGGCAGCAACCAATGGGTGTCCGAAACGGCGTGGAGCGGCGGCGGCAGCGGCTGCAGCGCGTACGAGCCGCAGCCGGCATTTCAGACCGCGCTGGGTCTGCCCGGCTGCGCCAATCGCATGGTCGCCGACGTTTCGGCCGACGCCGACCCGAACACCGGCTGGGCAATCTACGACAGCACCGGCGACAACGGCCAGGCCGGCTGGTTTCTGTACGGCGGCACGTCGGCCGCAGCGCCGCTGATCGCCGCCGTCTACGCCCTGGGCGCGGTCGGCTCCGGCGTCATGGCCAACAGTTTGCCCTATGCGCTTCGCGACTACGGCACGAACCTCCGCGATATCGTCGGCGGCAGCAACGGCAGTTGCTCGCCGAGCTACCTCTGCAACGCCGTTGCCGGCTACAACGGCCCGACCGGCCTGGGTACGCCGCTCGGCGTCGGAGCCTTCGGCGGCTCCGGCGACGACGACGATGATGACAACGACGACGACAATGACGACAACGATTCGGCCGACGACGACGACGACGACAACGACAACAACGACGACGACGACAATAACGAAGACGACGATTCGAGCGCCGACGATGACGACGACTCCTCGCCGTCGCTGCCTCGCCTCGGCAGCGACGGTGGAAGCAGCGGCTGCGGGTGCTGATCGCGGCCCCGCCGCGCTTGCGTTTTGCCTTGCGCGGGGCATAATTTCCGCCGGGTTCAGCGAAAATATTCCGGCGCCGCGGCGCCGTCGAGGTGAGCATCGTGACCGACAACAACGTGCGCATCGAAAAAGATTCGCTCGGCGAATTCGCCGTGCCGGCCGACGCCTATTGGGGCATCAACGTCGGCCGCGCCCTCGAAAACTTTCCGATCAGCCGCCGCCGGATTCATCCGCGGATCGTCGAGGCCTTTTGCCGCATCAAGAAAGCCGCGGCGAAGGTCAATCGCGCCGCCGGCCGGCTGACCGCCGCGCAGGCGAACGCGATCCGCCAGGCGGCCGACGAGGTGCTCGGCGGCGCCCTGCGCGAACAGTTCGTCGTCGACATGTTCCAGGCCGGCGCCGGCACGAGCACGAACATGAACGTCAACGAAGTGCTGTGCAATCGCGCGCTGGAAATTCTCGGCCACGCCAAGGGCGAATATCAATTCATGACGCCCAACGATCACGTGAACATGGGGCAATCGACCAACGACTCGTACCCCACCGCAACGCGGCTCGCCGTCGTCGACGCGCTGGCCGAATTTTACCCCGAGGCCGACAAGCTCGCCGACGCCCTCGCCGCGGCCGGCCGAAAATTCGCCAAGATCATCAAAAGCGGCCGCACGCATTTGCAAGACGCGGTGCCGGTGACGCTGGGCGGCGAGTTCGGCGCGTACGCCGCGGCGGTGCGCGCCTCGGCCAAGCACGTGCGGCGCACCGCCGACGATCTGCGGGAACTCGGCATCGGCGGCTCGGCCGTCGGCACCGGCGTCAACACGCACCCGGCCTACGCGAAACAGATGGCTGAAGAGTTGTCGCGCGAAACGGGCCACAAATATCGCAAGGCCGCGGACCTGATGCACGCGATGCAGTCGCAGGCGCCGATCGGCCGCGTCTCCGGCGCGTTGCGCGATTTCGCGGTCGAACTCGGCCGCATCGCCAACGACCTGCGCCTGCTCGCGTCCGGCCCGAACACCGGTTTCGCGGAAATCGTGCTGCCGCCGGTGCAGGCCGGCTCGTCGATCATGCCGGGCAAGGTGAATCCGTCGATTCCGGAAATGGTCAACATGGTCTGCTACCACGCGATCGGCAACGACTTGACCGTCAGCCAGGCGGTCGCCGCGGGCCAACTGGAACTCAACGTGATGATGCCGATCATGGCCGAAAACCTGCTCGAGGCGATCGAGGTGCTGACCACGGCGTGCGGCCAACTGCGCGCGCGCTGCGTCGACGGCATCGTCGCCGACGCCCGGCGCTGCCAGGATTACGCCTATCGCAGCCTCGGCCTCGCCACCGCGTTGCTGCCGCACATCGGTTATCTCAACGCCGCCGTCGTCGCCAAGCGCGCGCTCAAAGAGGGCAAGACCGTGCCCGAGCTGGTGCGCGAGGAAGCGATGATGACCGAGGCGCAACTCCAGCGCGTGCTCGACCCGGTGCGCATGACGCGCCCCGACCCCGATTTGGCGAAGAGAAAAGCAAAAAAATAGTTGCGAGTTCATCGCAACAATCTTGCCTTTTCACCGGTCGTCATTACGTTGCCAACAGGAAAATAACCACAAGGCAGCGAGGAGCCGACCGATGATTTTGCAGAAGAGCAACGGGATCACGAAAGAGGTCCAGCCGTCGCCGGCTGAGTTCAAGAATATTGGTTTGCGGGGCGTCGCGGTCGCCGATTCCGCCATTTGCAAGGTCGACGGCCAGCAGGGGATCCTGCTCTACCGCGGCTACGACATCCGGACCCTGGCGGAAAAGGCCACCTACGAGGAAGTCTGCCATCTGCTGCTCAAGAACCGCATGCCGACCCGCCAGGAATTGGCCGACTTCACGCACGAACTCGCCGACTATCGCCATTTGCCGGGCGGCATGGTGGACGCGTTGAAAGCGCTGCCGAACACCACCTCGGCGATGGACGTGCTGCAGGCGGTCGTCTCGCTGCTTGCCGGTTTCGACCGCGACCTGGCCGAGGAGACGAAGGAAGCGAACCACCGCAAGGGCGCGCGCCTGATCGCCGCGTTCCCGCTGGCCGTGGCCGCGTGGTTCCGCATCCGGCAGGGCCGCTCGCCGGTCGAGCCCGATCCGTCGCTGTCGCACGCCGCGGCGTTTCTCTACGCGCTGCACGGCAAGCCCGCCAACGCCGAGATGGTCCGCAACATGGATGTCGCCCTGGTGTTGCACGCCGAGCACGCGTTCAACGCCTCGACCTTCACCTGCCGGCAGATCGCCTCGACGCACGCCCACATGTACGCGGCGATCGGCGGCGCGGTCGGCGCGCTTTCCGGCGACCTGCACGGCGGCGCGAACGAGGAAGTCTACCGCATGCTCAACCAGATCGGCTCGAAGGACCAGGTGCGCGACTACGTCGTGAAGACGCTCGACGCCGGCGGCAAGATCATGGGCATGGGCCACGCCGTGTACAAGGTGCTCGATCCGCGCGCGGCGATTCTCGGCCCGCTGTCGCAACGGCTTGGCCATGCGCAGGGCGATGCGAAGTGGTTCGAGATCTCCGAAGAAATCCAGCGCGTGACCAAGGAAGAATTCCGCCGCCGCAAGAATATCGACATCAACGCCAACGTCGATTTCTTCTCGGCCTCGGTTTATCACTATATGGGCATTCCGGTCGATCTGTTCACGCCGATTTTCGCGGTGTCGCGCGTCGCCGGCTGGGCGGCGCACTACATCGAGGAGCGCTTCGCCGAAGCCGCCCCGAAACCGGCGCTGTACCGGCCGGAGGCCGACTACACCGGCCGTTACTGCGGCGAAGAAGGCTGCGAGTGGATCGAGATCGACGAGAGAAAGTAGCGGGATTCGGGGATCGGGACTCGGGATTCGGCAATCCGCAATCTGCAATCCGCAATGTTGAAACTGGCGGGGGCATGGTCTAAACTCCAGCGCTCGAATAACGGGAGCTGGAGCGCGAAGAATCCATGCAAGCCAAACTGCGCGAGTTGGGGCAGCGGGCGAAAAGCATCCGCCGGCGAATCATCACGCTAACCGGCACGAAGGGCGTCGGCCACACCGGCGGCTCGCTGTCGATGGTCGAGATTCTCACGACCCTGTATTTCCACGCGATGCGCGTCGATCCGGCCCGCCCCGATTGGCCGGAACGCGACCGCTTCATTCTATCCAAGGGCCACGCGACCCCCGGCTATTACAGCGTGCTCGCCGAAGCCGGCTTTTTCCCCGAGGCGCAACTGCTCGTCGAATACGACGAATGCGGCGGCCAATTTCAGGGCCACCCCGACATGACCAAAACGCCGGGCGTCGATATGTCGACCGGCTCGCTCGGCCAGGGCCTCTCGGTAGGCATCGGCGTCGCGCTCGGCGCGGCGCGGCGGGGCTGGCCGACGACGACCTACGTACTAATGGGCGACGGCGAGATGCAGGAAGGCCAAGTGTGGGAGGCGATCATGCTCGCCGGCGCGCGGCGCGTGCCGCGGTTGATCGCGATCGTCGACAACAACCGCTTGCAGCTCACCGCGCCGACGCCGACGATCATCGATCTCAACCCGATCGCGCCCAAGGTCGCCGCGTTCGGCTGGCATACGCTCGAATGCAACGGGCATGATCTCGCCGAACTGCTCGCCACGCTCGACGAGGCGCAAACCCTCGCCGCCGCGGGGCCGGTGTTCATCGTCGCCAATACGGTCAAGGGCAAGGGCGTCAGCTTCATCGAAAACCGCGTCGAATGGCATTCCAAAGCGCCGAGCCCCGACGAAATGGCCCGCGCGCTGCGGGAATTGGAGTAACGCATGGCCGCCGAAACGATCGCGCCGCGCAAGGCTTTCGGCGAAGCGCTCGTCGAGTTGGGCGGCGAATTCCCCGAGCTCGTCGCGCTCGACGCCGATGTCGGTTCGTCCACGATGTCCGCCCTTTTTCAAAAGGCGTTTCCCGATCGCTTCTATCAAATCGGCATCGCCGAAGCGAACATGATGGGCATCGCAGCGGGCCTGGCGCTGACGGGCTTCACGCCGTTCGTCTCCACGTTCGCAGTCTTCGCCTCGAAGCGCGCGCTCGATCAACTCAGCATTTCGATCGCCTACCCGAAGCTGAACGTCAAGGTGAACGGCTCGTACGGCGGCATCCCGACCGGCCGCGCCGGCGCCACGCACCAGGCGGTCGAAGACATCGCCATCATGCGCGCCATGCCGAACATTAAAATCCTCGCGCCGGCCGACGGGCCCGAAACGAAACTCGCCGTGCGCCTGGCGCTCGAAACGCCCGGTCCGGTTTACCTGTCGACCGTGCGCTGCGAAGTGCCTACGCTCTTCGGCCCGGGCCACACGCTCGCCTGGGGCCGCGCCGTGCAACTGCACGAGGGCCGCGACGTCGCGCTCATCGCCTGCGGCATGATGACGTATAAAGCGCTCGCCGCCGCGCGCCTGCTCGCAGAGGAAGGCATCGGCGCGCGCGTCATCCACATGCCGAGCATCAAGCCGCTCGACGACGACGCGGTCGTACGCGCCTCGCGCGAAATCGGCCGCATCGTCACGGTCGAAAATCACAGCGTCATCGGCGGCCTCGGCGGCGCGGTGGCGGAAACGCTGACCGCGTGCGCGCCGTGCCGCCAGACGCGCCTGGGCTTCCCCGACTGCTTCGGCGAATCCGGCGACGACGAAACGATCTTTTCGAAACTCGGCTGCAACGTCGAACAAATCGTTGCCGCAGCGCGTGAGATCGTGAAGGGGGAGTAGACAGTAGGCAGAAGACCGTAGGCGGTAGACAGTAGACAGTAGCCAGTAGCCAGAAGCCGGAACCCGGAACCCGGATCCCGGATCCCGGATCCCGGATCCCGGATCCCGGACCCCGGATCCCGGATCCCGGATCCCGGATCCCGGATCCCGGAACCCGGACCCCGATTGAAAGGAGCAACCCCGTGCCAGCGCCAGTTCTGAAAAACTACATCTGCGGCGAATGGGTCGAATCGAAGGCGACGGAATTCGCCGAAGTGCACAACCCGGTGACCGGCGAATTGCTCGCGCGCACGCCGCTGTCCACCCCCGCCGAGGTCGCCGAGGCCGCGGCGGCGGCGCAGGCCGCGTTTGGGGAGTGGCGCCGCACGCCGCCGCTGAAACGCGCGCGCACCCTGCTGCGGCTCAAGGAACTGATTATCGCCAATCAGGACGAAATCGCCGTCACGCTGACGAGCGAGCACGGCAAGATCAAAAGCGAAGCGTATATGGAATTGGCGCGGGCGATCGAGAACATCGAGGTCGCCAGCGGCGCGCCGTCGATGATGATGGGCCACAACCTCGAAGACGTGGCGTCGGGCATCGACGAATACGCCATCCGCCAGCCGGTCGGCGTTTTCGCGAGCCTCAACCCGTTCAATTTCCCGGCGATGATTCCGTTCTGGTCGCTGCCCTACGCGGTCGCCTGCGGCAATTGCCAGATCGTCAAGCCCAGCCCCCGCGTGCCGCTGACGCAGGCGAAAATCTTCGAGTTGATTCACCGCGCCGGCTTCCCCCGCGGCGTGCTCAATCTTGTCCACGGCGCCACGCAAACCGCCCACGCGCTGATGGCCGACGACCGCCTGTGCGGCATCAGCTTCGTCGGTTCGACGCCGGTGGGGCGTATCGTTTACGAAACGTCGGCGCGCTACGGCAAACGCGTGCAGGTGCAGGCCGGCGCCAAGAACTGGGGCATCGTCATGCCCGACGCCAACCTGGAAAAGAGCGTCGAGAACATCATCGCCTCGGCCTACGATTGCACGGGCCAGCGCTGCCTCGCCCTCGCCGGCATCTTGTGCGTCGGCGACACCTACGAGCGCGTCAAACCGCTGCTGAAACAGGGCGTCGCCGCCCGCAAAATCGGCAACGGGCTCGACGCCGGCGTGGCGATGGGGCCGATCATTTCGCCCGAGGCGCGCGCGCGGGTCGAGAACTACGTCGAGATCGGGCTGAAAGAAGGCGCGAAGCTGCTTGTCGACGGCCGCGGCGCAAAGGTGGCCGAATATCCCAACGGGAATTGGGTCGGCCATCACGTTTTCGAAAACGTCACGCCGGAGATGACCATCGCCAAAGAGGAAATCTTCGGCCCGGTGCTGGCGATGATTCCCGTCGCGTCGTTTGACGAGGCGCTGGCGATCATCCACGCCAGCCCCTACGGCAATGCAGCGAATCTTTACACCTCGAGCGGCGCGACCGTGCGGCGCTTCAAGTACGAGGCGCGCTGCGGCAACCTCGGCATCAACATCGGCGTGCCCGCGCCCATGGCGATGTTCCATTTCGCCGGCGCCAAACAATCGTTCTTCGGCGACCTGCACGCGCAGGGCCGCGACGCCTTCAAGTTTTTCACCGAGGAGACGATCGTCATCGAGCGCTGGTTCGAGTAAGGCCGAACGAAAATCGAAAGATTCGAATGGCGGCGCGGAACCGCGCGATCGACTTGTTTGCTTGACGGCGCGGCGCGCGAAGCTTAACCTCGGACAATCATCAACCGCCTATCCTGAGCGATCGACCGGATCTTGGGACGGGCTCGCCGCGGGAGAATCACAATGCGGACAAAAGCCCTTTTCACAGCGTTCGTTTGCCTGTTCGCCTGCTCGCTTTTCATCCTGACCGCCGAGGCCAAAGACAAAACGCCGACAGCGGTGGAGGTCGCCGAGAAGCCGCCCGTCGAAATCAAGGCCGACGCGCTCAAGTACGGCACGATTCTGTTCAAGGATTTCACCTGCAAGCCGGAATTCAAGGAGCACGTCGACGACGCCTTGATTCAAACGCAAGCGGCCGCCATCGCGCGTTTGAAGGAAATGAAGGGCTTCGCCGCCGTCGGAACATACACGGCGGGCGTGCCGGCGCCGGCCAACCCTGCCCTCTACGTTGACGCCCTGCTCATTGACCACCGCATCATCGGCGGCGCGGCGCGCATGTGGGGCGGCGCCATGGCCGGCTCTTCGCATCTCACCTACACCGTCACGCTGACCGACGCGCAGACCGGCAAAGTCGTCGCCACCGGCGACGTGACCACCGGCAACAACGCCATGGCGGCCGCGTGGAGCGGCGGCGGCAGCGACCGCGATCTGGCCGCGTTCCTCGGCAAAATGATCGCCGACTGGGTCGCGGAAAAAGCGAAGAAATAGCCGGCGTCGGACAATCGGCCGGCGGCGAAGGGCGCGCGCAGAGCCGCGACGCAATCAAGTTCTTCGCCAAAAAAACGCAAGAAATGCTTTTGCTTGACGACGGGAGATCGCCAGCGTAGCGTAACATCAATAAGCGTCTTTCCTAAATTGCCGTCGGAGTTGGGAAGACGTTCGCGGATGGAGGAATCGCCATGAAACGCCCGTACGGCTTCGTCATCGTTGAGAAAGCGGGCATTCAGACCTGGATCACTTTCCTTTTGCTGCTGGCCGCCGTGTTTGCGTGCGCCTTTGCCAGCGGCTGTTCCGCGAGCAGCAGCGGCGGTCACGCTCCGAGCGTAACGGACGACGATGCGGCGCCCGACGACGATGACGACAACGACGACGTATCGCCCGCCGATGACGACGACGACGATAACAACGACGCCTCGCCTGACGATGACGACAACGACGACGTATCGCCCGCCGATGACGACAACGACGATGACAACGACGCCTCGCCGGACGATGACGACGACAACACCCCCGTTGTTTACGACTGGACCTGGTCGCATCCATGGCCGCAGGGCAACAACCTGGGCGGGGTGTGGGGCGACTCCGCGACGGACGTTTTTGCCGTTGGCGGCTACGGCGCGATTGTGCATTACGACGGCGCCAGTTGGTCGTCGATGCGCTCGCCGACGACCGTGGACCTGTACGCCGTTTCGGGGCGATCCGCGGCGGACGTCTTTGTCGTCGGCGACGCGGGCACGATTCTGCACTACGACGGCTCGTCATGGTCGGCGATGGCCAGCGGCAGCTCTGCCGATCTGGTCGCGGTGTGGGCCGGCGCCGCGCCGGACGCCTATGCGGCCGGCGCCGGGGGCGCGGTGCTGCACTACGACGGCTCGTCGTGGACGACGCTGATCGCGAATTTGGACGACAACCTAACCGGCATTTGGGCGAGTTCGCCGAGCGATATCCACGTTTCGGTCGGTTATTACTTCGACGGCAACACCACGACCATCATCGGCAAGCTGTATCACTTCGACGGCGCCTCGTGGTCCAAACTCCTCGACAGCCAGAGCCTCGATTTCAACGGCGTGTGGGGCTCGTCGGCGTCGGACGTCTACGCCGCCGCCGGTCCCTATTGGGCGGTGGTCTATCACTACGACGGCAGCGCCTGGGCGCAAGAAACGGTTCCCGACGGCTGGGCGATAAATCTTCAGGGCGTGTCCGGGACCTCGGCCTCGAACGTGCTCGCCTACGATGGCGGCGGCTTGTTCTTGCATTTCGACGGCACGGAGTGGACGACGCCTCAATCTCAGGGCTATATCCAAGTGACCGCCGCAACTATCGTTTCGCCGACGACAGCGTTCGCTGTCGGTCCAGGCGGCACGATCTTCCGCGTTGACGGCTGGGATGCGCCGTTTTCGACCTCCATGGTCGGCGTCACCAACGAAACGATGATGGGCGTTTGGGGCGCCGCGGCGGACGACGTGTTCGCGGTGGCCGGCGATCCCTACAATTACGGCGTGATGCTGCATTTCGACGGCTCGGCGTGGACCGAGACGATGACCATCGATGACTACTTTTCGGGCATCGCGGGGGTTGTCGCCGGCCAAGGCGTGGCGATCACGAACTACGCGAGCCCGATGGGCGACGAGGAAACCGTGAACTGCGGCGCGTACATCTACGATGGTTCCCAGTGGACCGCCGCCTCCGGCGGGCTCGGGGGATTCTGCTCGCTCGCCGGCGTCGGGGCCGCCGGGTCCACGGTGGCGTTCGTCGGCGAACTCTATGCGCAGGAATTCTACTACATCGCGCCCGTCGCCAGCTTCATTGAAGATGCGGCCGGGCAGGACTGGACGCCAATGCCGATCGCCACGTTCTCCGACGTTTGGGGATCATCGCTGAGCGATCTGTTTGTGGTGGGCCCCGCCGGGTTCCTCATGCACTTCGACGGCGTCGCGCGGAAGTTGATGTACAGTGGGACATCGAACGATCTGTACGGCGTGCACGGAACCGCCGGCGACGATGTGTTTGCGGCCGGCGCCAGCGGAACGATCGTGCATTACAACGGCTCAGCCTGGTCGCCGATGGCCAGCGGTGTGACGACCGACCTTTACTCCGTTTACGCTCTTGCGCCCGACGACGTTTTCGCCGCCGGCGTATCCGCGACGGTCTTGCACTACGACGGCTCGGCTTGGACGCCGATGACCACGCCGGTCAGCCGCTCGTCCGCGTTCTCGGCCGTCTGGGCGCTCTCGCCCAACGACGCCTACCTCACCGGCTCGTGGGGCGCGATTCTGCATTACGCCGGGCCGCGCGTCGCCGATCATCATTAACAATGGGGGCGAACTCCGCGCCCGCCCAGTATTGTCCGGCCGATCAATTGGCGCAGGCACGCACGGGGCCTTCCCTTCAAACGCTAACCCAACGTTTTTGAGCAGCGAAAACTCAAATGTGGAATGTTGAATGGAGAAACTCGGGCGCTTCCCCAGGCTACATTCGCCATTCGCCATTCGCCATTCGCCATTCTGCGCCGGCGCCTACAACCCGACCGCTTTCCGCAATTCGACTGGGAAATCCTCGATCTCGTAGATTTGGCGAATTTCGATCGTGTCGCCGTCGCTTGCCGGACACCGCATCGCCCAGTCGATCGCTTCCTGCCGCGATTTCACGTCGATTAACCAATAGCCGCCGACTTGCCGCGGTTCGGGAAACGGCCCGTTCGTCAACTTCGGCTTCCCGCCGGCGAACGACACTCGCGCGCCTTTCGACGTCGGCTGCAAGCCGTCGAGCGACAGCAGCACGCCCGCCTTTTTCATTTCGTCGTTGAATTTTCCCATCGCCTTGAAGGTCTCCGCATCGGCCTCTGACAGGGTTCCCGCTTCCGCCTTTGCGTTCGGGAACATGATCATCATGAATCGCATCGCAATGCCTCCTCTTCCAATTCGGCTCTCCCGCGTCGTTGCGGGCGCCGCCGATCGAATATTTACCTAACAACGAGAGACCGAGCGGTCAATCGCGCGGCAGAACAGGACGCAGGATTTGGCGCCGTGGGCGACCGCCCCGGTTCCCGGCTCTCGCTCAACGGCCGCCGTGAAAGGAGCGACAACGTGCAAAAAACTCTTTTCCCGTCCGGTTGTCCGGCTCGTAACGCTGGAACATCGTGAACATCCGTACGGCCTGGTCATAATCGCCGCGGAAACAGACCGCCTGCGCTCGGAACAAATACCGCAGGTGGCCGAAATAATGTCTCGTTTCGTAGACGTTGAGGAGGTCGCCGAATTTCGGACTGCCGTCCCAACCCGCCAGGAATTTCCGATCGCGATATACAGCCATTTCGTATTCGGGAGACAAACGCTGCTTTTCCAATAGGATAAAATCGTCCGGGGCCGTATTGACAACGCCGGCGCACTGCCGCACGGGCGGGTCAAAATCGTCGTTGGCCATGTCGATGGTTCGGTCATTCGCCGCCCAGCGCCGCACTACGATCACAAACTGCGTGTCGCGCAACAACGCTCGCGTCGTGCCGACCGAATAGGGTATGAATACCCCGCGTAAGAACACGAGTCGCGGATCGGCCAAATACAGGGCGATGTTCACTTTTGCCGCCGTTATCGGATAATTAGGCGAAATGAGTTCATACACTCCGGGTCCTTCGTCCCGCTGCAGAGCCAGCACTTTGTCAACGACGATGCGCTCGAAACGATTGAGGCGCGAATCGCCGACCGACGCCGGCAATTGCGCTGCCGGCGACAGCCAGTGCGCGACGGGGCGGGCGATCGGCAGCCACGAAATCAGCGACGCGAAAACCGAGAATGCGGCCAACGCCCCGAAAACGCGCGGCGCCTCGCGGCGCAACGTGCTGAGGAAGGGCAGGCCCGCCAGAATCAGCAAGAGGACCGCGGGAAAGATGTACCAATCGCGCTTCGTCCCCAAAACCGAAAAAAACAGGAATCCACCCGCTGACCCCGCGACGGGAATCAGGCCATCGACAAAAGCGTTCTTCTCGCAACGGCGACGGGCTGACGCGATCACGGCAATGAGGAAAGGCAGCAGGTTGGCGCCGAACGCGAGCAGCGCCAGGTACGTCCACCACGGGCGCGGCCGCGACTGGGCCAACGTTCCGATGTCGCCCGCAAGTTCTTCGGCGACTTTGCGCCATTGGGGAAAGTACCACAAGGACGAGGTTAACAGGGCCGCGACCGCGAGCGTCAGCCGTCGAACGACGCGCAGCGTCGAGCCGCCATCCGCGGAAAACGCCCGCCATATGAAGACAACCAGCATGGGGCCGATCATTGTCCAAGCGATCGCCTTGCTCAGCAGGCACAGCCCGATGGCCAAACCGGCAAGCGCGGCGCGCAGCGCCGTCGCGTGGAATCGCGTATCGACGAGCAGCCAACAAGCGCACGCGGTGGATGCGACCAATCCCATTTCCAGATTGAATGACGTCGCCACGGTGAACCAGGTCGGTTGGCCGAGCAGGAGCAGCACGGCAAACACGGACAGCGCAGCGTCCCGTGTCAGCGCCCACGCACAGCGCTGAACGAAAACGATCGCGCAAAGAGCGAAAAACAAGGTGGTGGAAAAAAAGGACCACGCGTGTACGCGCACGAGATTTGGCGCGGCCGCCACGAGATACGTCAGCGGCGGGTAGCGAATCGGCAAGGTTTCGAGGAAGGACAATGCTTCTGCCGGTTGATTGCGCAGGACGCTCACCAACGCCAATGCATAGCCGACGTGCCCTTCGCTGTCGTGGCCCCACGGAATGTCGGCTCGCGCGTAAAAGACAACGTTCAAAGCCAGGATCGCCGCGACGGGCAACCACAATACGTTTGGCAGTTTTGCCGACCCTGGCGTCTTGTCGTGCGCTTTCATTTTCCTCTGATGTAGAATCAAATTTTCTTTCTCGCAAGCCGGAGGCAAATTCCCGATTTCGAAGACGTGGCGAATTTCGACCGCCTCGCCGTTTCGCGCTGGAACTTGGCGGCGGATTTGGCGGCCCATGGCCGCCGCGTGGAGCGGCGGCGGCAGCGACCGCGATCCGGCCGCGTTCCTCATCTGTAAGAGGGCCTTTCCAGGTTCGATTCACGCGCCGCAGGCGCGGCATCGCGCCCCGGACCCCGGACCCCGGCGGTTCATGTTGCGCCCAACGCCAACACGGCGCCGCCCCTGCAACGTCGCCCCCGGCCCGATCGGCGGTCCAGGATCATCGCTCGCGCCCAACGTCACGACGGCCCCGCTCCAGCGTCATCCTTGACCCCGATCAGGGATCCAGGAAAAGCGTGCCGCCCTCCCCAGCCACCGGTTTTTCGTCGACATCGCTAACGGCGGCAATCGGCACGACGGCGCCGCGCCGCAGACGCGCGAGAGAATCGGCCGGCCTGGCGACCCCGCCAGCCCGCGGGGCAAAAAGCCGGCGCTCCCGGAACCGCGCCTCCGGCGCGTGAATCGCGCCCGGAAGGGCGCTCTTACAGACGTTGACGCCGCCGCGCGCGAGTCGAATCGGAAAAAGTCGCCCCAATATGGGCGCCAACGAGCAGACGATTGCTGGCGCGGGTTCCGGGGTCCGGGGTCCGGGTTCCGGGGTAACAGACGGCGAACGCCGACACGGGGGATGCGGAAGTGGGCTGCTTGGAAAGAGATTTCTCGACTCGCGTCTCGGGTTCGCGGGCGAAGCGCCCTTGCCCCGGCCGCTCGCTCGAAATGACACGTCTTTTCATTATAAAAAAAGGCGCGGCCTTTGCCGCGCCTTTTCTTGGATCTTCGACCTTGCCTACTTGGCGAACTCGACCGCTCGATGTTCGCGGATGCACGTCACGCGGATCTGGCCCGGATAGCTCAGGTCCGCCTCGATCTTGCGGGCGATGTCTTTGGAGAGCAGGACCGTGCGGTCGTCGTCGACGCGATCGGCCTGCACGATGATGCGGATTTCGCGGCCGGCCTGGATCGCAAAGCAGCTTTCCACGCCGTCGAAATCCTTGGCGATGCGTTCGAGGTCTTCCAGCCGCTTGACGTAGGTTTCCAGCATTTCGCGGCGCGCGCCGGGCCGGGCGCCGGAAAGCGCGTCGGCGGCCTGGACGATGGCGTCGAGCACGGACGCCTGTTTGACCTCTTCGTGGTGGGCGCCGATCGCATGGACGATTTCGGGCGCCTCGCCGTACTTGCGCGCCAGGTCCATGCCGATGATGGCGTGGCTGCCTTCCACCTCGTGATCGACGGCCTTGCCGATGTCATGGAGCAAACCGGCGCGCTTGGCGATCTTGACGTTCTGGCCGAGTTCCGCGGCCATGACGCCGGCGATGAAGCCGACCTCGATCGCGTGCTGCAGGATGTTCTGCGCGTAACTCGTGCGGAACTTCAAGCGGCCGATCAGCTTGACCAGGTCGGGGTGGATGCCATGGACGCCCATGTCGAACGTCGCCTGTTCGCCCGCCTGCTGCATATCCTGATCGACCTCGGCGGTCACTTTGACGACGATCTCCTCGATGCGGCCCGGATGGATGCGGCCGTCGGAGATGAGCCGTTCGAGGCTGATCCGCGCGACCTCGCGCCGCACCGGGTTGTGGCACGACAGCACCACCGTTTCCGGCGTGTCGTCGACGATGAAATCGACGCCGGTCGCCGCTTCGAGCGCGCGGATATTGCGCCCTTCGCGGCCGATGATGCGGCCCTTCATGTCGTCGTTGGGCAGGTTGACGACGCTGACCGTGCGCTCGGCGACGTACTCGCCGGCGTACCGCTGAATGGCGAGCGAAATGATCTTCTTCGCGTCGTTGTCGGCGGTTTTCTTCGCGGCTTCGGTAATTTCCCGGATCATCCGCGCCGCCTCGTGTTTCGCCTCGCTCTCCATCGAATGGATCAGGTGCTGTTTGGCCTCTTCCTGGCTCATCGCGGCGACGCGTTCGAGCTTCGACTGCCACTCCTGCACCATCGCCTCGTACTTCTTTTCCTGCTGGCCCAGCGCCGCGTCGCGCACCACGACGATGCGTTCGCGCGCCGTCACTTCGACCTCCTTTTCGTCCAATACCGAGGCCTTGCGGTCGAGGTTGTCCTCTTTCACCGCGAGCCGCTTCTCGAAGTTGTCGAGTTCTTTGCGGCCTTCTTTCAGTTCCTTTTCCGTTTGTTCCTGCAATTGCAGGGTGCGTTCCTTGACTTGCAGTTCCGCGTCTTTGACCAGCGACTGCGCCTTGTTTTTCGCATCTTCAACAATCTTCTGGGACTGGCTTTCCGCGTCCGCCGACTTTTTGCTGGTCGCCGACCGGTTAATGAAATAACCGGCCACCAACCCGATCACGAGGGCGACGACGAAAGCCAGAACCACAAGAATCAACATGAGTGGTTCCACTTTACGACTCCTTCAAGTTATGTAATCGCCCGCCGGAACGTTGTGCGCCGGTGGACGGAACGAACCTCCGCCACAACCGGCAAGCCGGACTCAGGAAGGGGACGACAGCGGCGAGACGCCGGCAACGCTCGGATACGGTCCGTTGCGGAGAATCCGCCGATCGGCCGAATCAGCTCATCAAGACGCCGATTCGGACCAATGGCGAGAGAATCCGTTGCCCGACCCAGTTATTCCCTGTGGTCGCAACTGTCTCCGCACAGAACTGCCGGCACGTTGACTTCGACGGCCGAAGCCGTCGAATGCAAACTTGAAGCGGCCGTGAGACCGGCCGACCAAACATGTCGCTCTCCCTCGAATTCCGCTTGCTTTCCTCGGTTGTCGAACCGAACCGATCTATATGATGAAACAATCCCCCGCGCTAACCGTGTGGGCCGTCAATTTGATCCCATCCCAATTAAGGTGGGCGCCATTTTGCCGCCGAAAGGGAGGCTTTTGATCGTCTCGCTTATGAACGGCAGGGGATCGCTCCCGTACAAACAGTAATGGGTCAAAAGTTCTAAGGTCCATCACGCGAAAGCGCAGGGGAACGCTGAAAACCCCGGGAATGCTCCCTTCCGCCTCGATGGCTACTGCAATCGACTATCGATGAAGTTGACCAGTTCGAGGCACTTCTTATCGACTTTTTCGCACAGTTCTTTTTGCAAACCGCGCTGTTTAAAGAACTCGTCGGCAATGTCGAGGGCGGCGAGAATGGCCACGTTCAGGCTGGAAGTCGTCTGCGATTCCGCGGCGATGCGCTCCATCTTGTCGTTCACGTACTCGGCGATTTCGCGCAAATAATTGTCGTCGCTTTCGGTAGAAAGCAGCATCTTGCGCCCCAGAATCTGGACTTCCACGTGCCGCCCGGCCATTTTCTCTTGCCTCTCTCCTCGCGGTCATTTTACGGGCGACCGAAACACATTGTCAAGGAATACTGCGCATTTTTTAATGCGCGTTTTCCAACAGTTGTTTTTTTCGACAGCGCCGTCGAAAGCGAAAAAAGGCTGTGAGGCCGGAGGGCTGAGAGACTGGGAGGTCGCGAGGCTGGGAGACTGGGTCGCTGAGAGACTGGGAGGCTGCCAAGAAACTGAAGCCTGAAATTAATATACCAGGGAATCGCAAACTGGAAGGAAGATTGAAAGATTGAGAGATTGAGAGCCCCGGTCGTGAGAGATCCCGGTGGCCGGCAGAATGGAACAGCCGAACACCGAAAAAACCGGTACTCCGGCAACCTGGAAAACGGTCGCAAGGCAGGAGGCCTTTCGGCCTGTCAGCGTTTCCGCCTCTCGGTCTTCCAGTCTCCCAGCCTGTTTGCTGAAGGGGGGATTTGAACCCCCACGGTCGTCGACCGCCACCCCCTCAAGATGGTGTGTCTACCAATTCCACCACTTCAGCATATGTGCCGCGGACGGTTAAGCGGGATTCGGGACTCGGGATCGGGAATTCCGCACTCCGCATTCCGCATTCCGCAATTTTATCGTTATCCTTCGTCTTTGGCCGGAGCCGCCGGCGGCGGAGCCGCTGGGGCCGCCGGAGCGGCGGCGGGAGGCGGCGCGACAACGCCCGTGGCGCCCGTCGGAGCCGCGGGGGCCGCCGGAGCGGCCGGCGCCGCGGGAACCGCAGTCGCCGGAGCCGGAGCCGTGGCCGGAGCGGCGTTTTGCTGGTCGGCCGGCGCGTTTTCTTCGTCCGCCGGAGCGCCCGGGACGGCCGACGGCATGCCGCCGTGCCGGGTGACCGTGCGGGTCACCGTGCCCTCGTGCGCGCTGGTGTAGGCCAGCCCCAGACATGTAAACATGAACAGAATCGCCGTGCCGCTGGTCAGTTTAGTCAGGAACGTGCCGGCGCCCGAGCTGCCGAACAGCGAATTCGCGCTGCCGCCGCCGAGCATGGCGCCCAGGTCGGCGCCTTTGCCGGCCTGCAACAGGATCACGAGGATCAGCACGATGCAGACCACCACGTGAACCAGCGAGATAATTGTCGAAATCATAATCTGTCCGCCTCTTCTTTCCCCGAAAAGTAGGGACGAAATATAGCGAGGCGAATCCGCAATTGCAAGGGGGGATCGCGACCGCGCCGCGGGCGCGGCAAAGAAGGAAAAAGGAAAAAGGCAAAAGGAAAGAACCGAGCCATAAAAAGGCGCGACCACAAAACACATCACCGATTCACTTGGCGTCTCGGCATGTCTGGGTTTTCGTCTTCGCCGCCGCTGGGCGCCGCGCCTCGACTGCGCCATACTGGCGCCGCATGGGTGAAGAGCGGTTGCCGTTTCTGACTTTCTCGCACTGGCTCAAAGAGCGGTACGGCGTGCCGGTGCGCAAGATTTCGCTCAACGCCGGGCTCGGGTGTCCGAACAAAGACGGAACGATCTCCGCCGACGGCTGCCTTTTCTGCGACGCGAATCAGTCCGGCGCCGACCCGCAGGCCGTCGCGGGGCTCTCCGTGCGCGATCAGCTCCGCCGGCAAATCGAACGCTTCCTGGCGCGGCAGCGCCAGCCGCACAAGTTCCTCGCCTATCTGCAGGCCGGCTCCAACACCTACGGCCCGCTCGACCGCCTGCGCGAGGTCTATGGTCAGGCGCTCGACCATCCGGACGTCGTGTCGCTCGCCGTGTCAACGCGGCCCGATTGCGCGCCCGACGAAATCCTCGACCTGATCGCCGCCGTGGCGGGTCGCCGCGACGTCTGGATCGAACTCGGCCTGCAATCCGCGCACGACGCCACCCTCGCCCGCCTCAACCGCGGCCACAATTTTGCACAGGTCGCCGACGCCGCGACGCGCCTCAAAGCGCACGGCTTCCTGCTTTGCCTGCACCTAATTCTCGGCCTGCCCGGCGAAACGCGCGACGACTTGCTGGCGACGATCGACCGCGTCAACGAACTTCCCGCCGACGCGGTCAAGCTGCACCCGCTGTCGATCACGCGCGGCAGCGCGCTCGAAAGCCAGTGGCGCGCCGCGCCCTTTCCGCTCGCGACCGAGGACGAATATGCCGAACTGGCGGCGGCGGCGCTTGGCCGGCTGGCGCCGGGCACGATCGTGCAGCGTCTCGCCGGCGCCGGACGCCGCGAAGTGCACATCGCCCCGGAGTGGGCGGGAAACGTGAATCGGGTCAAAAAGCTGATTGTGCGACGGATGCAACCTCTGCAAGACCGCCCGTCGCCGTGACGATCGACTGTCGGGCATCCACAGATTACTTAGCGCTGCCTTCGGCCGCAACCAAATGATTTTTCTTTAGCCGCAGATTGCGCAGATTGGCGCAGATTTGCGGGCCGGGAAATCGAAATTTCGGCGGCCGAAATTTCGCCCCGGCCCGCC
>Ga0181520_10005569_pt1 | contig 19940 bp, 8 predicted proteins | sample PEATcosm2014_Bin_29_FD_132451 | JGI IMG/M metagenome (GOLD analysis project Ga0181520, IMG submission 132451) | Peatland microbial communities from MTU Mesocosm Facility, Houghton, MI, USA - PEATcosm2014_Bin02_30_metaG | ecosystem: Environmental > Terrestrial > Soil > Wetlands > Peat | place...
GCCCAACGCGCCCGCCGCGTCGCGCCGTCGAGGCGCATCGCTGCCGCCTTCGGGCGCGTTCGGCTGTCACGGGGCGTCGTGGCCGCGCCCGCGCCGATTTTCGCGCCGCTTCCGCCGGCCGCGCCGCCCGATGAAAAAAAATCAAAAACACGCTGGGATCAATTCTATCCGTCTTCAATTCGATCCGGGTGTGGTCGCGGCGTTTTCATCTCGCCGTCCATCCGCGCCATCGGTCGTCGTCGGCGTTGCCGCGCGGCCGTCGCCCCCCGCCGCCCGCGCCGTCGTCGTTGTCGCGTGCCGTGCGCGGGCGCGTCGTGCGTCCGCTGGCCCCGTGCGCCGGCCCGGTCGCCCACGCGCGGCCCCGGCGGGCGGCGCGACGGCCGTCGCCGGCTGCGTGCGGTCGGTGGTGCGGGCGTTGGCTTAGTGCGTGACGTGTGGTTGGTTGGTGGCGTCACGACGCGCCGCATGGCCGGGCCTTGCCTTGTTCGCTAAACGGGCGTTGGAATGACGCCCGTAAAAAGCAGGCGTGATTCCGCGCGGAAAGGCTGGATGGACCATGTTTGACGCGAGACCAGGAGCGCGCATAAACTTCGCGCCGTGCTTTCATTTTGGCGATTGTCGTTGGCCGGTCGAAGGGCCTTGCCGCACTTTCGGTACGCGCTGCTGAAGGGCGTTGAAACGGTCTCTGCTTCTTTAAAGGCATAATTTCGCTGGCGCGTTTTGGCCGGGGGGCTGAGTGTGGTTTGACGGGTTGCCGAAGGTGGATTGGGTGTCGCCGGGGAAAGAGATCGTTATCTTCCAAGGCGACGCGCTGGCGACGCTACGAACGTTTCCGGCTGAGAGTGTGCAGTGCGTTGTGACAAGTCCCCCGTATTGGAAGCAGCGCAATTATCAATGTGCTGGACAGCTTGGCCGTGAAAAGATGCCCGCCGATTACGTCGCGGTGCTTGTGCCGGTATTTCGGGAATGTCGCCGCGTGCTGAAAGACGACGGCGTGCTGTGGATCGTGTGCGGGGATTCATATTTTTACAGGAGCGCAAGCGGGGGGGATCGAAGGAAGGCGGGCAGCCTTTTGAAAGAAAGGGATTTGATCGGCCTGCCGTGGATGCTGGCGTTTGCACTCCGGGATGACGGGTGGTGGCTACGCCAGGATTGCGTGTGGCAAAAGCCGGACCCGATGCCGGACGGCACGAAGGATCGCTGCACCAAGGCGCACGAGTACATTTTCCTTCTAAGCAAAAGCGCAAACTACTACTTCGATGTGGATGCGATTGCGGAACCGAAAGAATGCTGGTTGAAACGCGGCGCTGGTCGGAATAAGGAAAACCCGGATCGAAACGACAAAGGCATAGCGCGTTTTGCAAATAAAGACTTTGAGCGCGGCGTCCGAAATAAGCGTTCTGTTTGGACGGTTTCGACGAGTAAACTCAGAGAATCGCACTTTGCCGTTTTCCCTGAAAAGCTAATCGAGCCGTGCGTCTTGGCTGGTTCGCGGCCGGGCGACGTGGTGCTTGATCCTTTTTCCGGGGCGGGGACCACCGGGCTTGTCTCCGCAAAATACGGCCGAAACGCGGCGTTGATCGAACTGAACCCCGAATATGTGAAAATGGCGGCGAAGCGCCTTACCGCGGGATTGGCGCAAGCGGTTGCAACTGGGAGCAATTCGGCCAATGGTCTGTACTTGCGAAACTGCATGAATAATGAGTTCCGCGTCACAATCTCTGACCTTGTTGGGTCGTCATCAACGGCAGGCGTGGTTCTTGATGGCGTTGGCGGAAATCCATCATCATATAATAAATTCTATCTGGATTTTATGTTGATTTCTGACACGTCAGGTACGGCAAACGGTGTGGCGGCGGCGTCCGGCTGCAATTATAACACGTTTTTTGGGTCGGTTCGTCTTTATAAAAGCAACAAGTACAGCGACAGCGGCACGGGTAATGTCTGGACGCTGCTTGCGGGTTGATTTTTCTACAGGTTCGCTATATCTTGTTTGTGAGGAACGGATGGTGATTTCAGGAACAGACAATATCGGGCGCGTGCTGGCTGAAAGCTGTCCCTCACACGCTCTTCTTTCTATTGCCAGCCGCGCCCGTCTTTGGCAAATTGTCCAGGCATCGGTAGCAACGGTGATTCTGCTCTGCACGCGAAATTGTTCCGAGTGGGATTACCTTTGGCGGTTAATGTTTGGCATTGCCGATGCGCCGTTTCAATATCGGATGCTTGGGCCGCTGGCAATTCGCTCGCTGACGATTTTGACGCCGCTATCGGTAAAATCCGCGGCGCTGGTTTATCTCGGATTTTGTTACTTCTGGCTTTTCGTATTCGTCGGAAGTTATTGCGAACGTGGGGTGCTTGGCGTGGCTCTTGCGGCATTTGGACTGTGGTTCAACGAAGCGCCGCTTTGCCATATTTCCGACGTGCTGTCGGTGGTGTTTTGGATTGGCCTTTGCCACTGTATCCTTTCCCGCAAATACGCGGCATGGTTCTTTTTATTTGCGGTGTCGATCACGAATCACGAAAACGCTTTGCTGCTTTTGCCGGCCGCGTTTCTGGTTTGGCGGCGCGACAACTTTTGGCGAGCCGCTGCGCTGGTTGCATCGTCGGCGGTCCTTTGGGCAGCGATCAAATATGGGCTGGCGTGGGCGCTGAATTGTCACGGCGTCGGCTACGATCAAGTAAGCCGCAACCTGATACACTGGCCGAAAGGGCTTCTCGCCTTTGGCGGTCTATGGGTGTTCGCGCTAGCCGGATTTCGCAAACTCGACTACGACCGGAAAATGTTGCTCGTCACGGTTCCGGTTTTCGTCGTCGTCATGTTCCGCTACGGTTGCCTTGACGAGTTGCGGATTTATTCGCCGTTGTTGGCCGTGCTTTTGCCCGCGATGCTGGCGGGACTTGGCGCAAAGTCTGAAACACGCGGAAGCTACCGAAAACCAGGAGCGGGCGTAAACTTCGCGCCATGTCTTTCTTCAAAGAGTTTGGGCTTTTTGGTGGCGCTGTTGTCGCGTTCATTTTTCCATCGTCGATGGCCTTGCCGGGAGTCAGGGTGCGCCTATTAGGCTTGCCGTGACTGCTTGGCTTGGATCGTAAAAGCGCTTTTACGATTTCCGAAAGTCGGCGCGGTTGCGGTCGCCGCCTTTTTAATTTGTCTGGGATTTGCGGCTTTCCGGTCTTTTTCACTTTGTCCGGGATTTATCGCTTCCTGGTCTTTTTTGCTTTGTCCGAGATTTCCAAGATTGCCAAATCCCGTTCCCTTTGGTCTTGCCCGAACCTGGTTTCCGAGGGACGCTCTCCCCCGCGCATTCGGGTACTTTTGGCGCGCGGCGCGAAAAACGGGATTGCGCGTTTTTGCGATTGTTGCTTTTCCCTGGTCTCAGTGAAGGGTGCCCCCATCGGAAAAGTCCTTTTTTGCCTGGAAAATCCGCGCCCGGCTGTGGTCTTGTAGAAGCGTGTACTTTGATAGTTCTTTATAATTGTCGCCGCGCCGATTCTCGGCCACGGCCGCTCGCGCGCCCGGCGCGCTGGTCTTGCGCTGGCCTTGTCCCGCTCGTTCGGCCGCCCCTTGCGCCCCTTTTCTTTCGCGGTCGCGCGTTCCGCGGCCCGGTCGCCGGCTTTGCCTTGGTCTGCCGTCGATTGACGCCGCGTCGGGTTCGCCATTTCGGACGCGCGCAAAAGCGCTTTTACGTTTTTCATTGTCCGCGTTTCCGGCCGCTTTGCCGTTCTTGGTCCGCGCTGCCAGCGCTCAGACGGTTTCAATATCGGGGTTCGGCAAGCCCTTCTGGATGATCCCGAAGACCGTCAAGCAAGGTGTCAATCGCTCGGTTCAACAAACTGGTAAGCTGAGGGTCCGCGTTCTCGCGGAGAAAGTCCGCTGTCGCCCGCCGTCGCGGCCTTCCTTCTGCGCTGGCCTTTGCGATCGCGCGATATACGGCGTGCGCGCCGCCTTTGATTGCGGCTTCAAGAAAGTCGCCGTTCAAACCCATTTCGAGGACCGACCGCTTCAGGATCGTGGTGCGACCGTATAACCACGCCCGTATTTCGTCGCTCTCAATACAGGCTTGCAGGCTGGGGAAATCAATCCTTTTGTTGCGAACAAATTTGACTCGGTATTCGATGCGGTGAATGACCTGTTTCAAGTGGCGACGTTCGCCGCTGTCGTAGACACTTATTTCGAGGGAGCCTTCTGGGGAACCAACATAGAGCGTCGTCGTCTTGTCTTTGTAGAAACGAGAAGAAAGGAGACGCCAATCAATAAACCGATATTGCAACGATGGTTCCGAACCCCAGGGCGGGTTGATAAAGTCAAAAGCATATTCGACGGAATGAAGGCGAAAGTAAGGCCGCGACCGTTCGTCCAGCAAATTGCGAACCAGAGCAGCCGCTTCGTCGTAGGAGTAGACGCTCGGAAGGTCGTCGTCATTCCGCCCCACTCGCAGCATGACGGGAACCGAAGGCAAATTCGGTTCGTATAGAATGGTCAGCCGCGGATCGGTTGACAGAGCGCGATATGTCGCAAACTTGTTCCACGGCTGGGGCTTCGACGGGTCGCGGGGTGCCTTCAGGCGTCCGTTCTTATGAAGGTCGTAACGGTCTATTTGCACAGGCGGAATTGTGAAAAAAGGGGGCATGGAAAACGAGACACGATCCAAATGCGGAATGACGGCGAAGTCGGTGAGGCGGCGTCGCAACCGGCCGATGGAACGTGAAGACGGGTGGACGACTTGACGGCATGTTATGACGTCGGTGGGTTTATCGTGCTCGCGCAGCATGGCGTCCGCCGGGTAGGCTCGTTTGATTACGGGCACGCGCGCGGCGTCGATCTCGCCGGGCGTGAGACCGGGCAACCGATGATTGGCCGCCAGCGGTCGCACGCCCGGCCAAGCGGGCCGTTTTGGAAGCGCCCGCATGTTATTTGCTCGCGTCAGGGGCCGGCGGCGTGAAACTCCGTTCACGAAGAAACCGGGCCAAGACATCCGGGTCGAACCTCACCATCCGACCCGACAAGCGAATATGTGGAATTTCGCGGCGCGACACTTTCGAGTACAACGTCGCCATTCGCATCCCGAGGTACGCCGCCGCCTGTTGATAGTTCATCAGTGGTTTTGTCGTTGTTGCTTGCATTTGTAATGCCCTCCGTTCGTTCGGTTTGTTTACGATCATCGCTTCTACGTCTTGCGATTCCATAAACACTTTCGTAAATCGTTCGCGTGTTCGACTCAGTTTGCGAAATATTTTTTTGACGTTCTGAAAGAAGCCCTCCAATGGTTTCTCGGCCACCGCTCCCGCCGACTGTGCGGCCGTCGTAAAAGCGCTTTTACGGTGTCTCCCGCGTCGCGTTCGGCGGTCGCTTCCAGTCAGTTTTTGTCAGGCGCTATGCTTGGTTTCGTCGGCGGGAGCGTCGGCAGATTCCAGGTGTTGCCCGGTCCTCGTCACTTTGCCTGCGGTGCCCGGCCGCGCTTGCGGCGTGCGTCGGTGATTTCCTGCACTTCGGCGCTTTCGGTCGCCGGCGGCTTGTCTCCGAAAATGCCGCGCAACCCGTCAAAGGCGTTGGGGGCGAGGTGCGAATAGCGTTGCACCATGCTTTGCGAATGGTGCCCTAACACTTTTTGCAGTCGGTACAGGTCGCCGCCTTTGGAAACCCACGCGGCGGCGAAACTGTGGCGCAAATCGTGAAACCGTAAACGCGGCAACCCGGCGTCGGCGAGCACTTCGTGGAAGGTGTCTTGAAAAACCCAGTCCATCGGCCCGCGCATTGCGCCGGTTGTCGTCGGGAAAACAAGCACGCCGCCGGCTTCCAGTTTCCAGGCTTTGAGGATCGGGGCGAGGGCGTCAACCAATGGCACAAACCGCACGTCGCCGGATTTTGTCGGCCGGTTATAGGAGCGCGAGACCGTCATCATGCGTTCGGAGAAGTTCACGTCACGCCAGCGCAGTCCGCACAACTCGCCGAGGCGCAAACCGGAAAACACCGCCGTTGCATAGAGCGCGTACACTGGCACGCGCCGCTCTTGCGCTTTGTCGCTCAATTCCTTGACCGATTCGTCGCGTTTTTTCGCCGCGGCGAGAAAGCGACGGATTTCATCATCATTGCGCAGATAGGCAAACTCTTTGACGTGCGCCTTCGGGCGGTTGAAATGTGGCAGGGCCGGCAGTTCTCCGAGACCATGCGCGTAGTGAAGCACCGCACTCACAAGCGCCAATACGTTGCGCACTGTTGCGGGCGAAAGCGCTGCGTCCTTCTTTTCCTGGTCAGGCGGCCCGTCGGCCTCGACTTCCAACCGCTCGGTTTTTTTCTTCGCCGGTTTTGGTGGGTGGGCGCGTTTCAACCCGGCGCGGAATTTTTCAATTGTCGCCGTGGTGCATTGGTTCAACGGCAGGTCGGCAAAAAACGGCGCGACGTGGACCTTGTAGGTGTTGGTATCGCTCTTGGCGGACCTCTTTTGTTTCCCGTGATTCGGCAACCAATACTTTTTGTAGAACGCGCCGAACGTCAAGGAACGAGTCGGCGCGGGGGTGACGCCGCTTTTGACGGCGTGGGTTTGCGCCTGTATGCGATGCAATTCGTCGAGGGCTTCGCCGTAGGTCGCAAAGGTACGCGACAGGCGGCGGCCGTCCGGCCCGATTGGGCGAATGCGCCAGCGGCCACAATTCTTGAGAGGCAAACCCGCGTTATGGCGCGGCGTCCTTTTTTTGCTTTCGGCATCAGCTTTCGGCGGCTTTTTCATGGCGGTCTCCCCGGCCCTTTTGGGCCTGTTTTTTTTGTTCCGTGGCCAAATATGGCCAAATACAACGGCCGCCGCCGGCGCTAGTGCCAAGCTAAGTGCTTGATTTCACTAAACACGCCAGGCGGGATTCGAACCCACGACCTACGGATTAGAAGTCCGTTGCTCTATCCGGCTGAGCTACTGGCGTAAGCAAACCGAAGCTAGCACGCGCGCTGCAACCGGAAAAGAGGCGGCGAGGAATGCAGAGGCGGCGGGGAATCCGAAATCCGAAATCGGCATTCCGCAATTCGTCCGTGGTTGCTCCGCTGGCCGCAAGGCGCTACTAATATAATTCCAAGGGGCGGTGCATGACGACTGACAACGACGCACGGCGAGCGCTGGACGCCGCCTTGGCGTCCGGCGAAATCGACGGCGAGACCTACCGCCGGCAGTTGCCGCAAACCTTCGCGGACCCGCAGGCGCCACGGCGCCGCCGCTTGTCGTATGCCGACGCGGCGCCGTTGCTCGCGGGCGGCGAGTTGTCTGGTGCGCGCCTGACCTGGGTGCGGTGGAAGAAAAAATCGTTGCGGGGGGCGCGGCTGGCCGGGGCGGACTTCGCGCACGCGAACCTCTCGCGCGCCGATCTGCAGGACGCGGACCTGGCCGGCGCCAATCTGAAAAGCGCCAACCTCCAAGGCGCGAACCTGCGCGGCGCCAATCTCACAGGAGCCGTGCTCGCCGGCGCGAACCTGATGGACGCCGATCTGGCCGACGCCGCGCTGACCCGCGCCGACGCGAAAAGCCTTAGCGGAGCGGGTTCCAACTGGAACAACGCGCGGGCGCCGGGCGTGCGGCTGCGCTACGCCGCGCTGATGGACGCAAAATTCGAGGGCGCCAACCTCGCCGGCGCCGACCTGACCGACGGCGACCTCGACGACAGCCTTTTCCGCCGCGCCGATCTGACCGGCGCGACACTGGTCGGCGCGAGCTTCGAAAACGCGCGCCTCGAGGATACGGCGCTGCGCGGGGCCGACGCTTCGCACGCCCTGTTCAATCTTGCCGGCGTCTTCCGGTGCGATTTCGCCGACGCCGATCTGACCGACGCCGACGCCAGCGGCTCACGCTGGGAAGACGTCAGCCTCAAAGGCGCGAAACTGCGCGGGACCAGCTTCGCCGGCAGCCGGCACGAACGCGTCGATATGTCCGACGCCCAGCTCAGGGGCGCGACGCTCAAGTCGGTGGCGGGCTACACCGGCGACGAGTTGAAGTCGCTGCGCGACCGCGGCGGCGCGGTCAGCCGCTTCTATGTCCGGCGCGCGGCGACGTTCGTGCGCGAGCACGTGGCGTTGCAAGGCGCGGTCTTCGCCCTGCTGCTGGCGGCGGTCGGTTTTTGGCTCTGGCGCGCCGCCGATCCGGCGCATTGGGACGCGTCGAAATTTCTGCGTGCGGCGCAGGAGCGCTGGCTGCGGCTCGATTATGCGGGCGCCGAAAAGCTGTACCGGCAGCAGATAACGCAGTTCGCCGACCACCGCGTCGATGCCGCGGCGGCCCGCACGGCGCTGGCCAAATTGCTGTTGGAGACCAAGCGGTTCGACGAGGCCGACAAATATTTGCGCGGCGTCATCGCCGAATTCCCGCCGGCCACACCGCCCGTGTTCGACGCCAAGCTCGCGCTCGCCGATTCCCTGGTCGATCAGGCCCGGTATGACGACGCCGAGGCGGCGCTGCGGCCGTTGACCGACGATTTTCGCGGCGATCCGCGAATCAGCGACGTCTGGAAGCGGCTCGTCAAATTGGCGCAAATGCGCGGCGAACCGGCGAGGCTGCAGCGCGTCCTGGAAGACATCGTCAAACGGCAGGCCGAACTGGAAGAGGGGTTGGTGTTCGGTTCGCAGCTCGCCCTGGCCGAACTGGCGCGGTTCCGCGGCGATCTCGACGGCGCCATCGCGCGCTATCGGGAAATCGCGGTGCAGCCCGGGGGCGAACGCTTCAGCGCGCGCGCTCTCTGTTCGCTCATTCAGATCGACGGCGAACGCTTGAACTACGCCGGCGCCGAGACCACGCTCGCCGAACTCCAGCAGCGCTTTCCGCACGATCGGGACATCGTTCTCGAGGCCGAAATCTATCTTGCGAGCGTCCTGCTCGGCGACCCGCCGCGCGCCGCCGAAGGCGTGGCGCAACTGCGCCAGATCGTGCAGGACCGCAACCCGCCGAACCGGCAATTCTGGGCGGCCCGGACAATGGTCGAATATTACCGCAACAACCACCAGCCCGAGGCGGCCGACGCGATGCTCGCCTACATGCAGAGGCAATTCGGCGCCGAGCGCGACGTTTTGCCCGACCTGAACGCGATGCTCGCCGAAACGGACATCGCGCACGGCCGGCCGTTGCCGGCGCTGCAGAAAGTGCAGGCCGTCGCCAAATTGCCCACCACGCCCCAGCAGCGCCGTGCGCTGACGCTGGCCCGCGCCCACGCCTTCGCCGCCCTCGGCGACCTCGACCACGCCCGCGCCGCCTATCAGGATCTTGCGGCCATCGACGACGCCGACGCGCAGATCGAGGCGTGGACCGGCGAGGCCGAAGTCGACGAAGCCGCCGGCCGCCGCCCCGAGGCGATCGCGCTGCTGGAGACCGCGGTCCAGCGCGACATCCGCCTCGAACGGCAATTCGGCACGTGGGCGCGGCTGGCCCAATTGCGCGGCAAGAACGGCGACGTGGAGGGCGAGGGCGAAGAACTGCGGAGCATGGTCGACCGCTTCGCCGAGTGGCCGCTATTTCAGGCGAACGCGCTGATGGCGCTGGCCGACTGTTATCTGCGGCAGCAGAAGCCCGACGAGGCGCTGGCCGCCTACCGCCGGGTCGCCGCGCTCGACGAATCGAACAAGCCCCTGGAAGCGTTGCGGGCGATGCAGCAGATTTACCTTGCCCGCGACGACGGCGAGAACGCCGCCCGCGTGCTCCAGGAAATCACGGTGCGCTTCCCGGATCGGGCGCGCGAGCAGTTGGCCGCGCGGCTCGAGAACGCCGAGTTGCGCGCGCGCCAGGGCGATGCGGGCGCGGTCGCCGAGTTCGCGGCCGTCGCCGCCGCCGGCCAGCCCGGACCGCGGCTGGGCGCATTGCAGGCGCTGCTGCGCTGGCACACGGACCACGGCGAGGCGGCGGACGCCGCGCAGACCTACGCGACGATCGTTGCCGAAGGCGCCGCCAATCTCGAAGCGGTCAATGCGGCGACTTTCGTTTATGCGCGCCTCGCTTGCCAGAACACGGATCGCCAGACCGTGGTGACGCTGCTCGAACGGCTCGTGCAGGCAAACGCCGGGAAGCCGGCGGCGCGGCAGGCCCTCGAGAACCTGGCCCAGTGCTGGATTATCCGCGGCGAGTTCGGCAAGGCGCACGCGTTGCTGGAACGCGCCCTGGCAGATGCCTCGTCGCCGATCGAACCGGCCGACAAAGCGCGTCTGGAAAAAGTGTCGTCGGACACCGCGTTCGGCGAGGCGGACGAATTACGGCAGAACGGCGCGCCGACGCGGGCGGTGGCCATGTATCAAGAGTTGATCCGCCGCGCGCGCGATCCGCAAACCCGCGCCGCGGGAGAGTTGGAGTTGGCGCGCACCGACATGGGCCTGAAGGATTTCGACGGCGCGCGGCAGGCGCTGCAAGATATTCCGCAGATCAAAGGCGTGCCGCCGGCGCTGGAAACGGACGCGCGGCTGCTGCTGGCGGAAACCGAGATCGAGCAGGGGCGGCTCGACGAAGCCGAGAGATTGTACGGCAACATGACCCAGGCGGGCCGCGATGACTGGCGGCTGCGCGCCGGCGGGGAAATGGGTCTGGGCGAAGTCGCGCTGCGGCGGTCGCGCTTTGTCGTCGCCCATCAGCATTACGAGCGCGCGCGCAAGCTGAGCAAGGACGCGGCGAGCGAGGTCAAGGCGCTGACCGCCATCGCGCGCTTGTACGCGTCGCAACGCCAATTCGACGAGGCGGCAAAAACATACGATGAGATCGTCGCGCGCCACGGCGACGACCCGACGATGCGGATGGAGGCCGAACTGAACCTGGCGCGCTTGCTCGCCACGCGCGGCCGGCTCGACGAGGCGCTGGCCGCCTATCTGAAATTCGCCGAGCAATACGGCGCGGCGCGCCCCGCCTACGAGGCGTTGAACGCCGCGGCGCACCTGTACGGCGAACGCGGCGACTTGCCGCAGGCGCTGGCGACGCTGCAGGAAATCGACCGTCGGTTCCCGGAAGCGGTCGGCCGCGCGGCCGAAACGCGGCTCGATTACGCGGCCATTCTCCGGACGAACGGCAAACGCGAGGAGGCGCGGCAGGCGCTCGAGGCCGTCGTCGCGCAATATCCCAATTCGGCCCCTGCCGCGGCGGCGCTGGAACGCCTGGCGCAAAACGACCTGGAGGACGGCGAGTTCGAACACGCCCGGCTGGCGTATCAGCGGCTGCAAAAGGCCTTCGTCAACGATCCCAAGGAGGCGTTTCGCGCGCGCCTGGGCCTGGGCGAGGTCGCCGCGCGGCAAGGGCAGCGGCCGGCCGCCATCAAAATTTTCACCGAGTTGGCGCGCGCCGCGACCGACCCGCCGCAAAAAATCCAGGCTGGCGTGGCGCTCGCGCAGGCCCTGCGCGAAAGCGGCAAGTGGGACGAAGCCGACGCCGAATACGAGCGGCTGCTGCGCGAGTTTCCGGATTCGGTCGAGTTGCGCGGCGTCGCCTTAATGGGGCGCGCCGCCGTGCGCCGCGCGCTGGGCAAGGCCGAGGAAGCCGTCGAATTCTACAAAATGACTGCCGAGGAGGCCGCCGGCCGCCCGGAGGAATCCGCCGCGTTGCAGGCCTGGGCCAACATCGAGGTTGACCGCGGCCACATCGACGAGGCGGAGCCGCTCTTCGCGCGGCTGCTGAAGATCACGCCGGCCAATGCCGCCGCCGTCGCCGAAATGCGCTTGCGCGCCGCCGAACGGCGCGTCAACGACGAGCTGTACGCCACAGCGCAGGAACTGCTCGACAAGGCCGAACCCGATTTGCCCAAGGACCGGCTGGCCGCCGTGCGGCGGCTGCAGGCCCGGATCGCCGCCGGCGAGAAAAATTTCGGCAAAGCCCGGCAAATCTTCGAGAACATGAAGCGCGATTTTGCCGCGGACGACGCGGCGGTCGGCGCCGCCGCGCTGGGCCTGGCGGACCTGGCCTTTCGCGAGGGGAACCCGGCCGAAGCGCTGCAACAATACGAAGCCATCGCCGACCACTACGGCAAGGCCCGGACGGCCGGCCTGGCGTTGCTGGCGAAGGCGGAAATATTCGAACGATTGGCGCGGCCGGACGAGCAAGAGGCGGCGCTGCGCCGCGTCCTCACGCAGGTGACGCCGGACCGCGACTTGACCGTACGCGCGCGGCTGGGCCTCGCCGACCTCGCCCGCGAGCGCCGCAATTTTCCGGCGGCGTTGACCGACTATTTGGCCATCATCGAGGATTTCCCAGAAAACGATCTGGCAATCTGGGCGAAAAACGGCGCGGCGCACGTCTACTACGAAACGAAACAGGACAAAGACGCCGAGACGATGCTTAAGCAGCTCATCGCGCAGTATCCGTCGGATCACGAGGCCGTCGTCGACGCGAAGAAATTTCTGGATCAGCTTTATACGCGAAAGTGAGTTTTGCGCTTCCTGGGAATAATGGGAATCCTGGGAAGAATGGGATAATGGGTGGGGCCGAAACTCCCATGATTCCCGGATCTCCCAGAACTCCCAGTGATCCCATTATTCCCGCAATTCCCAGGCCCCGCCTCGCGCGGCTGACCGGCGGCGAGGTTTACTTTACGGTAAACTCGGCCGGCGGCGCGATGTCGCTCGTGTCGGGATTGTAATAGTCATACGCCTTCGATTCCGGCGCGACGGCGCGCACCGGGTACAGCGCCTTCAATTTGAACGACAACGTCAACGATTGATGCATCGCCAGCTTGTCGATGTAGAACGTGGCCTGACGCGCGGTCGCAGAGAATTTCGCGATCTGCTTGCTTTCGACCAATTTCGCCAGCGTTTCGGCGACCGGCGCAAAGCCCGGCGGAATGCCCACGTCGATGACGACCATGCCGAAATCGCCAGGCGCATGATTGGCGACCGTCGTCGTGCACACGACTTCCTCGGCAACCGCCAGGCGTGTTTTGTCGTAGGCCACATCGATCGTGATCGGCTTTTGCTTTTCCTCGGCGTGACGGTCCCACGGCAAGTAATAGCGGCCGACCACCTGAAACGCCGGCTCGCCCTTGCCCGCGAACGACAATTCGACATCGTTGTCGCCCTCGCGCACCAGCCCGCTGGCGTCGATTTGCCGCAGCACGTCGCTGTCGGCGGGCGTAATGCGGAACTCGCCGGCGCGCTGGCCGTTGACGACCACGGTCGCCTGACCGTTGATGTCGCCGGCGCCGGCTTGCGCGACGCCCAGCAGCACGTGCAGCGCCCAGACGGTCGCCTGCGTCGAATAGTACGTGCCGAACGCGTCTTTGCTGCGGATCAAATAGGTCGCCACGCGATTGACGACCTGCGGCTCGCGGTTGGCGCGCAGCAGCGCCAGCGCCGCCAGGGCGGTCGTCTCGATGTCCGCGCTCTTGCCGCCCCCGCGCAGCGCGGTTTTCACCGGCGACGGCCAATAGGAGATTTCGCCCTCGTCAGTGCGCAGTTGCGCCAGTTGCGCGAACACGGCGTCGAGCGACGCCGGTTTCGCCCCGCCCTCGACCAGGGCGTTGGCGACCAGCGCCACGGTGTAGGCGTCTTTGGCTTGGGCGCGATGCCCCTCGAGAAAGGACACGCCCTTCGCGACGGCGCCGCCCTTTTCGCCGGTGCGGGCCAGCGCCCACGCGACGTAGGCGGTGTTGCGCACCACATCGGTGGTGAAGGCCGCAGCGACGGCGTCGAGAACGCGCGCGCTGGGCTGCCACGAACCGTCGGGCTGTTGCTTGGCGGCGAGCCAGCGTTGCGTGCGGCGAATGACGTCGGCGTCGACGTTGTAGACCTTGCTCATGTCAGAGAATTCCATCAGGCCGTATGCGGTCAGGATGACGTGCGCCGGCGCGCGGCCGAACCATTCGAAGCCGCCGCCCGGCACTTCGAACGTGAGCAGTCGCTGGTATCCCTGATTGATGAAGCCTTCCGCCTTCATTTGCAACTCCGGCGTGGCTTGCCGTGTGGCCTTGAGATAAGCGAGCGCCATCACGTTCGGGTAGGTGGTCGAACTGGTCTGCTCGAAGCAGCCGTAGGGCATGCGAAAAATGTTGTCGAGACCTTCGAGCACCTGGCTCATCAGCCCTGGGTGAATTTTCACGAACAGTTTGTCCGCGCCGGGAACCGTGCCGCCGGGGAAGTTCACGTTCACGTGTTTTTCGTTTTGCAGGCGGTCGGAAATCTCGGATTCGAACATCTTGCCGTCCGGCTCGATCAGCACGGCGCGCTTCACGGCGTCGCTCTGATTGCTGCCTTTCGCGACGACGGTCAGTTCGTGCCGGCCGACGCTGGTCGCCTTCAGCTTCAGCCATTCGGCTTTCACCTCGTTCGGCGCCAGCGACACCGTGCGCGTCAGGCCGCCCTCGAGCAACTCGAACCAGTCGCCCGCTGCGAATTTCAGCGTCACCGTCTGCGGTTTCGCCAGGTAGTTGTAAAGCGCGATCGGCACGCTGACGGAGTCGCCGCGGGTCAATGTTGCCGGGAAGTCGATGTCAATGAAAAAATCCTGAAAAACGCGCAACGGCGCGGTCCCGCTGCCGAGCCAGCCGTCGCGGCTCACGGCGAGCGCGGCGACGCGCCAGGTCGTGATCGAATCGGCCATGGGCAGTTCGACGTGGGCGCGGCCGTCGGGGCCGGTGATCAGCGCCGGGTTGACGTACAGCGTTTCCGGAAAATATTCTCGCACGCGCACGGCGGCCTCGCCGCCCGTTTTCTTTCCGGCCTCGTTTTGTTCCTCGACGGCCGGTTTATCAACGCGCTCTCTCTTCATTCCCATTCCGGCCTGCGCCGCCATGGGCATCGGCGGCGCGATGTCGGCAAAGGCCGCCATGTCGGGCATCGCGGCGCCCTTCGCCATCACGCGGCGACCGTGGTTCCCGCTGCCTTCGACCTTCGCCAACGCGGTGTCGTCCGTCACGGAAATGTCGTCTTCGGTGCCGAACTTGCGGTCCGGACCGGCGCTGTCGAGGCGGTAGACGATGTTCTTCTCGGCATAGACCCGATACGGCGTGGACCACGGATCGAGCTCCGCGTCGGTCGGCACATGTTTCTGCGACGAGCTTTTCGCGTATTTCCGGGCAATGCGCCGCAGATCGGCGCGCACCTGTTTTTCCAACGCCTTGCGCACCTCGGGGTCCATGTCCGTGGCGATCTTGCGGTCGGTCGGCGGCAGGAGCGCCGGCTTGACCGCGGCGAACATCACCTGTTGGGCGCGGAGGAGTTCCGGATCGCCGTGCGGCCGCAACACGATAAACGCCGGATCGAAGCTGTGCGCTTCGTAACGCGGCGTCATCAATTCCTTTTCGAGCGTGAAGAAAATCTTTTCCAGGCCGGGCTGCATGTCTTGCAGCGCGAACACCGCTTCGTCGACGATGGTCACGCCGAGCGCGGCGGCGACCGGATGTCCGCCGGCGTCCGCGACAGCGAAGTCGATGGCTGCATTTTCGCCGGGCCGGTGCACTTCCTTGTCGGGCCGGATGTCGACGTGCAGGTCGGCGGCCGGATTGATGTAGAGCGCGCGGGTGTCGCGCACGAGGTTGCCGTGGGTCGCGAAAACGTAGGCCGTGGCGACGACGCCGCCGGCCAGGTCGTCGGTCGCCGGCACGTCGACGGTCGCCACGCCGTCGGTCACATTCGCGCTCGTCGTGAGCAGGGTTTGGTTCTGGCGCACGAGGTCGAAGTAGATAGTGGGCGTCGCGCTTTTGCCGACGTGCGCCGTCAGGTGGATGACATCGCCGACGTTATACGTTGGTTGATCGGCGCGCAGCAGCAGCGCCAGCGGCTCGCGTTCGGGCCGCAGCCGCAGCGTTTCGGCGACCTCATTGCCGCGGTCGTCGCGGGCGCGGATGGTGAACACGAACTCGCCCCGCTCGGGCGCGTCGATCTCGAATTCGGCGATGCCGTAGCGGTCGGTGGGGATCGCCTGCGCGGTCTTCTGCCAACCATCTTCGCGTGGCGGATTGCCGGGCAGCGCCGCGACGCGCGCCGCGGCCGGCGAGCCGTCGGGCGTCGTGACCATGACGTACACGCGGTTGTGCAGGCCCGCGATCAGTTGACCGCTTTCGGGCAACGCCTGAATCACGAGCGGCGCCTTGGCGACCGGGAACGACCGCAGCGCCTCTTGCGTGTGGCCGGCGGGGTCGACGACAGTGACGTGCAACTGCACGCGCGCCTTGCCCTGGTCGGCCTGCGTGCCGGTCAGGATTTCCGGCGTTTGCATCTCGAACGTGAAACGGCCTTCGCCGTCGGTCTTGCCCTTGATCGTGGCGAAGGTCTCGACGCCGACGATCGTCGCCAGCCCCTCGACGGTCACGTCCGCGTTGGCGGTCGGCTTGCCGAACACATAGTCCGCCTTGACGACGCCGGTGATGAGTTGGCGCGGCAGATACCAGGCGCGGTCGGCGTCGATCTGCACCTTGAATTTCGGCAGCGCGTAACGTTTGACCTCGACCGTCTTCTCGGCCCGGCTTTCGGCGATCGACGCCGCGATCTGGTACGCGCCCATGTTCACCTCGTCGGCGAGCGTGAAATCGGCGTGGAAAATTCCGTAAGCGTCGGAACGGGCCGCTTTCTTGAAGACCTTGTTGCCCTTGGCGTCGCGGATTTCGATCAGCGCATCCTGTTCGGCGACCGGCCGGCGCGCCGCCTGCGACAGAGCCAGGGCGCGCACGTGCATCGTCTGGCCCGGCTGGTAGAGCGGCTTGTCGGTCGTCAGCAGCACCTTGGCGTCGCGGTGGATTTGCGCCGCTTCGCGCACCTCGTCGACCTGCCCGCGCCACGCGGCCTCGACGACCAGCGCCGGTTCGGTCAGCGGTGTCGCGGGGACCTGGAACGAAAGATCCAACCCGCCGTCGGGGCCGGTCATCCCCGTGAAAACCGTGGACGAGCCTTCTTTGTCCGCGAACGCGACCGTGATCGCCGCGCCGCTGAGCGGCTCGCCGTTGAAGCGGTTCGTGGCCACGGCCCGCGCCGCGGCCTGGCTGCCCGCTTGAAAAGTCGTCCGCGCGACCAGGCGCAACTCGAGCGAGCCGACCGCTTCGGCCAGGCTCATTGAATGCGTGGTCGCGCCCGCCGGGTCGACAACGCGATAACACAGCAGATGCAGCGCTTCGGCGCCGGGCCGGAACACGTCCGTCTCCGCGTATGGGCCGTGATGACGGCCGGCGCTGCCGTAGGGAATTCGCGCGAGGGCGACCTGTTCGTCGGGTCGGTACTCCAATTTTGCGGCGGCGGCTTCGCGTTTGCCGTCGAGCCGCGCCAGCCAGACCTCGGACGGCCCCGCGGCCGGCCACGTTTCGCCGGCGTCGGGGCGGATTTGCACGGTCAGCCAGCCGTCGTGGATCTGGCCGGCTGCGTGTCCTTTGCCGAAATCGGGGAGCGAATTGGCGTCGGCCGTCCTTGCGGAAAAACAGCCCGCGAGGGCGATCCAAGCCGCCACCATTGCGCTGCACGCGAAAAACCTGCGAAAAGCTTTCATCGTCGCCTCCGTGTACGATGCGATCGTTACACCTGAATCGACAAGCGCCGCCGCGAAAAGTTCCACCCGTGATTGAGCGCGGAAGGCTTTATGTTACATTATTTCGCGCCGCGGCGCGGCCCGCCCGCCGCGCGGGGAGACGAAAGTGAAGCGAATTTATCTCGACCATAACGCGACGACGCGGCCCGCGCCGGAAGTCGTCGAGGCGATGCTGCCGTTTCTTCGCGAAGATTTCGGCAACCCTTCGAGCATCCATTGGTTCGGGCAGCAGGCGCACCGGGCGCTTGACCGCGCCCGCGAGCAGGCCGCGCGACTGATCGGCGCGGCGCCCGACGAGATCGTTTTCACCAGCGGCGGCACCGAGGCCGACAACCACGCCTTGCGCGGCGTCGCCGACGCGCCCGGCGCGCGCGGCCGCGCGCTCGTCACCAGCGCGATCGAGCACCACGCGATCCTCGCCGCGTGCCGCTTCCTGGAATCCCGAGGAACGCCGATCGTCCATCTCGGCGTCGACGAAACCGGCTTGGTCGACCCGGCGCAGGCCCGCGCGGCGCTCGCCGGCGGCGCGGCGCTGGTCTCGGTCATGCTGGCCAACAACGACGTGGGCACGGTCGAACCCGTCGCCGAAATCGCCGCGGCGGCCCGCGAACGCGGCGCGTTGTCGCACACGGACGCGGTGCAGGCGGTCGGCAAGATCCCGGTGAACGTCGCCGAACTGGGCGTGGACCTGCTCTCGTTTTCCAGCCACAAAATCTACGGCCCGAAGGGCGTCGGCGCGCTTTACGTGCGGCGCGGCGCCGCGTTGTCGCCCTTGCTCTTCGGGGGCAGCCACGAGGGCCGGCGGCGCGGCGGCACCGAGAACGTGCCGGGCATCGTCGGGTTCGGCAACGCCTGCGAACTGGCCGCGCAGCGGCTCGCGGCGCGGGCCGAACGCGCGGCGCGGCGGCGCGACCGCCTGCAGCAAGAGCTGCTTGCGCGGTTCCCGGCGGCGCGCGTCAACGGCCACGCGACGCGGCGTCTGCCGAACACGCTGAATATCACATTTCCGGGCTTGGACAACGAAAGCCTGCTGCTCAATCTGGATTTGCTCGGCGTCGCCGCCTCGGCCGGGTCGGCGTGCGCCAGCGGCAGCCGCGAGCCGTCGCACGTGCTGGTCGCGATGGGCCGGACGGCGGTGGAATCGCGAGGCTCGCTGCGTTTTTCGTTCGGCGAGGAAAACGAGGACGGCGACGTCGATCGCGTCGTCGAGGCGCTGGCGTCGATCGTCGCGCGGCTGGCCGCCGGGGAGCAGACGGCGTGACGGCGGCGCGCGAACGCATCGTGGTCGCGATGAGCGGCGGGGTCGATTCCAGCGTCGCCGCGGCGTTGCTGCTCGAACAAGGCTTCGAGCCGATCGGCGCAACCTTGCAACTGCGGCCGTGCGAAGAAGCGACGCGCAGCCGGTCGTGCTGCAGCGCCGACGGCGCAACCTCGGCCCGCCAGGCCGCGGGCGCGCTCGGCCTCGCGCACTTCGTGCTGGATCGCGCGGCCTTGTTCGCGCAACTCGTGCTGCGGCCGACGTGGGACGAATACGCGCGCGGCCGGACGCCCAATCCGTGCGTCTGGTGCAACGAACGGATCAAATTCGGCGCGCTGCTGGAATTCGCGCACGCCATCGGCGCGTCGAAGGTCGCGACCGGCCATTACGCGCGGCTGACGCCCGACGGCGACGGCCCGCCGCGACTTTGCCGCGGCGCGGACGCGCACAAGGATCAATCGTATTTCTTGTTTTCGTTAACCGCCCAGCAGCGCGCGGCGGCGATATTTCCGTTGGGCGATCTCGCCAAGCCCGAAGTGCGCGAGTTGGCGCGGCAGCGGGGCCTGGCCGCGGCCGACAAAGCCGAAAGTCAGGATGCGTGCTTCCTTGCCGAAGGCGCGAGCTTTGCCGAAACGCTGCGGCGGCGGTTCGACGCGCCGGCCCACGCGGGCGAGATCGTCGGCCCGGATGGGCAGGCCGTCGGCCGGCACGCGGGCGTCCATTTGTTTACCATTGGGCAACGGCAGGGGCTGGGCGTCGCGCTCGGCCGGCCGGCCTGGGTGACCGATATTGACGCTGCGACGGGGAACGTCCGCCTGGCCGTCGACGCCGACCGATTGCTCGCCCGCGCGATGATCGTCGGCGACTTTCGCTGGGCCGAGCCGCCGCGCCCGATGCCGTGCGCCGTGCAAATCCGCTATCGGCATCCGGCGGCGCCTGCCGAGATCGAGCCGCTCGGCAACGGCCGGGTCCGCGTGCGGTTCGGCGCGCCGCAACGGGCGATCACCCCCGGGCAGGCCGCGGTTTGTTATGACGGCGAACGCGTGATCGGCGGCGGCTGGATCGAAAGCGCCGTTGCGGAATAAGATGGCGGCGGGCGACCGGCCCGAACGAAAGGGCGCACGATGACCCGCGGCGCGACGCGTTATTCCCGGCATGAACTGCTGCCCGAGTGGGGCGCCGCGGGGCAGGAGCGTCTCCGCCAGGCGACGGTGCTGATTGTCGGCTGCGGCGCTCTGGGC
>Ga0181520_10005571_pt1 | contig 19938 bp, 14 predicted proteins | sample PEATcosm2014_Bin_29_FD_132451 | JGI IMG/M metagenome (GOLD analysis project Ga0181520, IMG submission 132451) | Peatland microbial communities from MTU Mesocosm Facility, Houghton, MI, USA - PEATcosm2014_Bin02_30_metaG | ecosystem: Environmental > Terrestrial > Soil > Wetlands > Peat | place...
GCCGACCTGGGACAGCCAATCGTCGCGGAAAGAGGATACCAGCTCCCTCTTTTCCCCGGATCTCGTCTCGTAGTAGGTGCCGCCGAGAAAGCCCAGCGTGAAGGCCCCGGCGGCGATTCCCCAAGAGAGGGCGTCCTCGAGATCGAGGCCTACCGCGAACCCGGCAGGCCTCGCCTTCATCTGCAGGGCCAGGGCGGCGAGAATGCCGCCGGCGAAGGCGTCGCCGCATCCGGTCGTATCGCCCAGGAGTCCTCGCCGGCCTGAGCGCGCGCTGACGGGCAGCTCCCGCAAGGCCATCGGCGCGAAGGGGCCCTTCCCGCCCCAGGCGAGGACGCTCTCCCCCCCGCGCGTTACCGCGAAGGCGCCGACGCCGCACCTTTCGAAGAAGTCCAGGGCCGCTCCCACGTCGCGCTCGCCGGAGAGCCGCAGGGCCTCCTCCCTGTCCATGACGAGGAGATCGCAGGCGCGGTAGGCCTCGAGCGGGCCGGGCCCGGCGCCGGGCGCCGGGGCGGGGCCGCCGAAGGGCCAGGGCCCGGCGCCGTCGCGCCGCTCGGCGCGGAAATCGAAGACCGTATTCACCATGGTGAGGGCGCCCCGCGCTCGCGCGCGGGCGAGTATCCCGGGAAGACCTTCGTGGAGCCCGGGCACGAGCGCGGTACCGCCCAAGGCGACGATATCGGCCTCGAAGAATTCCTCGTCCAGGTCGGCGGGCAGGTATCCCCCCGCGGCGCCGATATCGTTGACGAAGCAGCGCTCGCCCCGTCCCCCGTCCCAGGCCGGATCGGAAAGAACGCAGGTCGACGGCGTGCGCCCGGGCCGCGACTCGAGGCGGGAGCTGTCGAGGGGCGTGCGCGCGAGCCTCTCGCGGAGGATCCGCCCGATCTCGTCGCTTCCGGTCGCGCCGTAGTAGGCGACGGCTATGCCCTCGCCCTCGAGCATCTGGGCGGCATGGATCAGGGCGACCACCGACGGGCCCCCGACGTTCTCGGCCGCCGGCGAAGCTCCGGCGACCGAGGCGAGGGTCTCGGCGAAGGGTCGGCCCGTGAAGCGCTCCGCGTCTTCGGCGAAGACGAGGCGCCCGGGCGAGAGCCCGCCGTCTCCCTCCCTTCGCGAGCGGGCCGCTTCGAAGGCCGCGGAGGAGAAGCTCGCCTCAGGGTACAGGATATCCATCAGGCAACAGCCCGCTCCCGCGATGCGGATCGAAGCCGAGTCCCTCACCTTGGCGTCACCGGTAGCCGGAGTAGTCGGAGACGATGAGGCGGTAGGGCGCCTCGTCCTCCTCGATATCGGGAAAGCGGCCGGCGGGCTCGAAGAAGCGATTGTCGGAGGAGTCGTCGTTGACGGAGCTGACTTCGCCCACCAGGGCCGCGCCCGACCCGCGCTCCGCGTAGAATCTGTGATAAACGCGAGGCTCGAGGCAGACGCTTTCGCCGGGCGAGAGCCGTATCGTTCCGCCCGCCGCGACTTCCCTCGCGGCCCCGTCGACCCGCAGACGCAGCGGGGCTTCGGACAGAGCCTCGTCGGGCGTCGAGGCCCAGAGCCGGACGATGAGGTTCCCGCCGCCGCGTACGATGATATCCTCCATCTTGGACCAATGGAAATGGAGCGGCGTCTCCTGGCCCTCCCCGACGATCATGATCTTTTCCGCATAGGCCTTGACCGGGCCGGCATCGGCGGATCGCTTCGAGTTTCCGTTCCGCAGGGTGAAGAGGAGAAGACCCACGCGATCGAAGTCGCCCGAGCCGAAGTCGGTCAGGTCCCAACCGAGCATGTTGTCGAAGATCTCGGACTCGAGCGGATAGCGCCCCTCCCAATCCTTCGGAGCGCGCGAGGCCCATGGAGGCAGCCGGAAGGCTCGCGAGGAGAAAAATGCCTCGGCCGCGGCGATGCGCCTATTTATCTCGCTTCGTCTCATGAAGGCCCCCTCCGGGCGAGGATGCCACGGAGCGGTCCCCTGCGCAAGCGGAGCGAGTGCTTTTCAGTAGATCGAGCGCCGCTCGCCGCCAGACGGCACGGGAAAGCCCAGGAGATGCTCGACAAGGCTCCCCAGCTCGCAGGTAGCGAGTCCAATATACTGATCGGCTCCGCCATAGTAGACATAGAGACGTCCGTCGACGACGACGTTGCCACAAGGGAAGCAGATTCCCTCGTACAGGCCCTCGCACTCATAGTCGCGGTCGGGAACCAATATAGGTTCGGGAGAACGGTGCGTCACGATCTCCGGCCTCTCGGCGTCCAAAAGGACGGCTCCGACCCGATAATGCCCATCGGGGCCCACAGCATGATAGAGCGCCAGCCAGCCCTCGTCGGTCCTGAGAGGTGGCGATGCTCCCCCGACTTTAACCTCCCAATCCCGCTCGGCAGTCAAGAGGAGAGTCAACCTGCGACGACTTGCGAGGAGATCCTCCGTCTTCTCTATCCAGATCGAGGGCTGGGCGCATCCATAGGCCGGCCCCGTCCATTCCATTGGCCGGTGAAGAAGTACGAATTTCCCGCCGACTTTCTCCGGGAAAATCACGACGTCACGGTCGTCGCAGGAAGGATCGGTGAGGTAGCCGGGACGAAGGAAATCCTTGAAGTCCCGAGTCAGGAACAGACCGGTACGGGTCTTGTTGGCGCGAAGCGATGCGGGTGCTTCCTCAGGCAAGCCGCGCGGGAATTCGGGAACGTTGCCTGTCTTCTCCCAATAGCGTCCGGGCTTGAAGGGCCTTGTCGCGTAGGTGCCGAAGTAATAGTCTCCGAACTTTACGATGCGAGGGTCCTCGACGCTTCCGAAATCCCAATCCCCGGGCGAAGGCTCGAATAAAGGCCGCTCCGAGACGCGCTCGAAACTGACTCCGTCGCTGCCCGAGGCGAGGCCGAGGCGGATCGTATGCTCGCGATCTTCGCCCGCCGCCCTGTAGACCAGGTAGAAGGTTCCCGTCGCCTCGTCGTACCAGGCACCTGGATTGGTGCTTACGAGGGATTCCCATCCCCGATCGGGATTGGGCGAAAACACGGCCCCTCCCGCATGCTTCTCGAGCTGCATGTACTTCTCCTTGGAGACAATCCGTCAGGACTTCACGGCCCCCGCCGCGATACCGCTGACGATGTGCCGCTGCATCGCGACGTACAGCGCGATGAGAGGCGCGGCGACGAGAATGAGGGCGGCCGTAAGCTCCGGCCAATTGGTCGAATATTGGCCGGAGAACACGTATAGCCCCTTCGTGACCGGGTAGAGCCCCGAATCCGACAGGAAGACGATGGCTCTGGCGATATCGTTCCAAACGCCTATCGCCGTGAGTATGCCGAGCGAGAGGAGGGCGGGCTTGGCGATCGGGACGGCTATAGTCGCGAGATACCTGACATAACCGCAACCGTCCATGATCGCCGCCTCGTCGAGCTCGCGCGGGAGGCCCCGCAGGTAGGCGACCAGGAAGGCGAGATTGATTCCGCCGATGGCCAGCATCGCCAGGATGTATCCCAGCCGGGTATTGTAGAGGCCGATCCTCAGCATGATCTGGAAGAGGGGGATCGTGCCGTCGGGAAGGAACATTCCCATGAGCATGAAGGCTGAGAGCGCGGCCGGATGACGGACGTAGCCTCGAGCTATCGGAAAGGCGACGCTGAGGGCGCCCGCGAGCGATATGGTCGTGCAAAGCGACGCGTATAGAATGCTGTTGGCGAGATTCGCGCCGAGCTTAGCGGCCTCCCAGGCCCTTGGGAAATTCCCGAAGGCGGGGTGGGCGAAGCCGAGCGGGTTCTTCAGGAAATCGATCGGCGATTTCAGCGACGTAGCCGCGGCGAAGAGGAGGGGAGTCCCGTAGATCGCGATCAGGATCGCGACCAGGACCCAGGAAGCCGGGCCCGTCCTCTCGACCCGTCCCGTTGCCTTCATGAGTTCCTTCTCTCGAACCTAGCCGAAAGGGCCCTGGCCAGGATAGTTATCGCGAGGATCAGCAGGAACAGGATCATCTGCATGGCGGCCGCATAGCCTTGCCGGCCGAGGCGGTCGATGCGCTGGGAGACGCCGAAGGCCTCGGCGAATACGGCCATCGCGAGCGTCTTCGTATTGAACTCTCCGCGGGTCGTGACGAGGATTATCTGGAAGGAGGAGAGCGATCCGATGATGCAGACCAGGATATTGACCGCCACCGTCGGCCAGAGAAGCGGGAAGGTTATCCGCGCGAACACTCTCCCGGGAGGCGCTCCGTCCACGCTCGCCGCCTCGTACAGCTCCTTGGGTATATTCTGGAGCCCCGCGATGAAGATCACCATCTCGTAGCCCATCGACATCCAGACTTGGATGAAGATGACTGTCGGCAAGGCGCGGGAGAAGTCCGAAAGGACTCCCCCCTTTATATGGAAGAGTCTCATGAAGGCGGCGGCCGGTCCGTCGATGGAGAAAAACAGATTGAAGCAGAGTCCGGTGACCGTCACGCCCAGGACCACGGGCAGGAAAACCAGAGTTCGATAGACCCCTCTGCCCCGGAGGGAAGGCCTGTCGAGGGCGAGAGCCGTGACGAGGGCCGCCGCCGTCTGCGCGATCGTCGTGGCCAGCGCGTAGACGAGGCTCCGCTCGAAGACATCTCTCGCGTCCCTCGCGTTGCTCAAGAAGAGGAATTCGCGGTAGTTATCCAGTCCCACGAAACTCCAGGCTTTTCCCGGCACCTGCGTAACGTCGGTGAAGGAGAAGAGCGCTGTGCCCAGGGAGGGCAGGACCGAGAAGGCCACGTAGAGGAAGAGCGCCGGCGTCATAGCCGCGACTACGCTCGAGCGGCTCCACGCCCCTTTAGCGATGGCAAGGCCCTTTCCCATGCTCGATCCTCCCTTTCCCTCGGCCTACTTAAGTTTGGCCGCCGCGTCGCTGAAATCCTTTTGGGCCGCTGCGGCGAGTTCCTGGGGCGAAAGCTCCCCGCCCGCTTCCTTGAGGTAGACGGGAATGAAGCCGCGCTGCTCGGCATACTTTCCGACGCCCGTCGGGGCCCGATAGGAAAGCTCCCAGGCGAGGGTAAGTCCCTTCACGTAAGGTACCAGGGAAGCCACGAAGGGATCGCGGATGGAGACGCCGGCCATCGTCGGGATAAAGCCAGTCGTATCTAGGAAGTTCTGGTAATTGGCCTTTTCCGAGAATCTGGAAAGCCAGTCCATGCAGACCCTTTTTACGGAGGAGGAGTCGACGACGGCGAGGAAAGCATCGAATTTGCCCTGGAATTGATTGCCTGCCTTGTCTGAAGGAACGGGGAAATAGCCGAACTCGAAGCTCGGATCGGCCGATTTGATCGTCGGGGCTTGCCATCCTCCATCCGGAAGCATGGCCGCCTTTCCGGCGACGAAGCGCCCCACGACCGAGCCGTAATCGATTCCCAGAAATCCGTCTTCCATCCAGGAGGAGAGCTCCGAGAGCCGCTCGAAGACAGTAAGGCTGCTCTTGTCGGTGAAAGCGCGCGCGCCCGTCCACAATCCTTCAGCCAAGGCAAGGTTGCCGGGCTCGACCGAGGCCACGGCGAAGTTGGCGAGCATGGCGAAAGGCCAGTCATCCTTGGCTCCGCAGGTCATAGGCGCGACTCCTGCGTCCTTCAACTTCTTACAGGCAGCCTCGAGATCCGCCCATGTAGCGGGCACGTCGATTCCATACTGTTTGAAGAGCCGTTTATTGTAGTAAATGCCCGTGATCAGGTTGGCTCCGGTGGAAATGGCATAGACTTTCCCCTTGTAGGTCCCGGCTCTCGCGCCGGTAGACCAGTTCTTGACGAAGCCTTGCCCGCTCAAGTCCGCGAAGACTCCTGCATCCATCTGGGACTGCCACTGCGGCATTTTAAAGCCCTTGGCCCAGGGAACCTGGTCGAGGGAGAAGTAGGAACTGTCGAGCGTCACGATATCGACGTCCTTAGCCGCGATCCTCGTCGCGAGTACGGCGGGAAATTGGTTGGTCTCGACCACCTCGAGCTTGATCTCGACGTTCGGGTTTTTTTCCATATAGGCTTGGTTGAAGGCGGTCAGCGCGTCGACCGTGGGTTGGTTGCTCCACGTGATCATCCTGATCGTCTGCTTTTCCTTTCCCGCGGCGCTCGCGCCCATTACGAGCCCGAAGACTAACAAGAACGTAGCGATTACCGAAGCCATCCCTTTCATACGATGCCTCCTGCAGTCGTGGGAGCTTTTTGCTCATATCCGCGACTTGACAGAAGAATAGCATGTAACTTGATTATTGAAAAGTAAAAAAGTAGCTTGTAAAGTATAAAATTGACGAAATTGTATTTACCGCCCTTCGTTCAAAGCAGGGAGGCTACGGATTTCCTCTCTACGATAGCGGCGTAGATCGAGCTTCTGATTCTGGGTCCCTCCCCGGAATGCAGGGTGAGAAGCTTCTCTACCGCCAGGGCCCCCATCAAGTCTCGGTCTACCCGGACCGTGGTTAGCTTGGGGATGACACAGGACGCGAGGTCGATATCGTCGAATCCGACTACCGAGACCTCTTCCGGGGTCTTGCGACCCTGCTCGTGGAGGACGTTGAGAAGAGCGACGGCGATCCTGTCATTGCCGCAGACCCAGGCGCTGGGAGACGCGACGCGCTTCGAAACGAGAGCTCGAATCTCGTCCTCGGAGCTGAGGAGGGATCGCAGGGGCGAGGAGCTGCAGATGCAGAACTCGGGCTTGAGAGGCAGGTCGGCGAAGTCCAGAGCCTTTCGAAAGCCGACCCAACGATCATAAAAGCTCGCGGTCATCCTGATCGGCGCCACGAAGCCGATATCGCGATGACCGCGTTCGATAAGATAATTCGTTATTTGGAAAGAACCTTCCACATTGGCGGTAATTACCCCCTCGATATCCAGGTCGTCAAAGTAATGATCGACGAGAACGAGTTTCTGGCCGAGCCCATGGAGGAATCGAAGATACTCGCGGCTGACGATCCCAACTAGTATTATTCCGCGATACTCGAGGGCGGTGACGAGATCCGGAAGCGTCAAGCTCTTGTCGTCGGTCTCCGTCACCGTGCAGGTTACGACATTGCAGCCGCGCGCCCTCGCCTCCCGCTCTATGCTCCAATAAAGCCTGGAATAGAAGTATTCGTCGTTGCGGATATATTCGGGAATCATGATGAGGATGTTATTGGCCTCGCCGGTCCGGCTGCCCATCCCCGCATAATTGAGGAGCTTCGCGGCTTGGAGTACAGCCTGCCGCAATTCCTCCCCGACCCCAGCCTTCCCATTGAGGGCCAGCGATACGGCATTCTTGGAAACGCCGAGCTTGTCGGCGATATCCTGCATCGTCGCTCCCTTTTTCATCCTTGTCAAAACCGCCTTCCCATCAATGTCAAGTTAACGACACTATAGTGATTGTCAAGTAGTTTGTAAAGCTAAGAAAGCGGTCCGCTTGCTATCTCATTTAAAAACATGCACACTCGTTTCGTGCCCGAACGAGACATCGACGACCTCCCGATACATCAATGCCTGTCCGAAATCGCGAGTCGACTCATAAACGAGGGCTCCCTCGTCCTCTCCGCGGAGCCGGGGGCGGGCAAGACTAGTCTCGTGCCTCCGGCCCTCGCCGAGGCGCTCGCGGCCCTGGAGGGAGGCCGGGCGCCGCGCAAGATCCTCGTCATGGAGCCCAGGAGAGTCGCCGCCGTTTCCGCCGCCGCCCGCATCGCGGAGGTCTGGGGGAAGAAGCTGGGCTCTGATGTCGGCTACCGCGTCCGCGGCGAATCCAGGACCGGGCCTCGAGCCCTCGTCGAGGCCGTGACGCCGGGAGTCCTCGTACGCATGCTCCAGGAGGATCCCGTACTCGAAAAGATCGGCTGCGTGGTCCTCGACGAGTTCCACGAGCGCTCGATCCAGGCCGACCTCGCCTTGGCCTTCCTCGCCGATTCGCGAGAGCTGAGGCCCGATCTGCGCCTGCTCGCGATGTCGGCGACGATCGACGCGGCCAGGGCCGCCGCCTCCCTGGGCGCCGGCCTCATGGAAGTTCCGGGTCGCTCTTTCCGCATAGAGACCCGCAATCTGGGCCTGCCGGAGGGACGCGGCTTCGAGGCGGCCCTCGCGCGAGCCGCGCTCGGGCTCATCGACGAAGCCGGGGGCGACGTCCTCGTCTTCCTTCCGGGAGTCGCCGAGATAGCGCGCGCCGCCGCCGAGTTCAGGACCGCGAGCGCGTCGCGGCCGCTCGGCTCCGGGGGCCGCCGACCGGAGGCCTTCATCCTCCACGGCTCACTTCCCCTCGAGGAACAGCGCCGACTCCTCGCGCCCCCGACCGAGGCTCCGCCTCGCGCCGTCTTCGCCACCTCGGTGGCCGAGACGAGTCTGACCCTTCCCCGCGTCCGGGCGGTGATCGACTCGGGACTGGCGAGGCTGACGCGCTTCCAGCCGCGGGTCGGGTTGAATCGCCTCGTCACCGAGCGGGAAGCCCAGGACCGCGCGGACCAACGGAGGGGCCGCGCGGGTCGCCTCGGACCGGGCCTCTGCCTGCGCGCCTGGCCGGCCTCGGAGACTCTGGCCCTGCGAACCGAACCCGAGATCGCTCGCGCAGAGCTTTCGGCCCTGGTCCTCGAGGCCGCGATCTGGGGTTCGCCGAGGCGGCTCGACCTGCATTGGCTGGATCCTCCTCCCGAGAGCGCGTGGAAGTCGGGGCAGGAACTCCTCCAAGAGCTCGGCGCCCTCGCGGCCGATTCCTCGCCGACGGCCTTCGGCCGGCGCATGGCCGTCCTCGGGACCGAGCCTCGCCTCGCGGCCCTCGCGCTCCGCGGAGTCGAGGCCGGCGAAGCCTGGACGGCCTGTCTGGCCGCGTCCTTTCTTTCCGAGCGGGCCCTCCCGGCGACCGGGGGCGATGCCGCGCGCGCCGGCGGTCGCGAGGGCGGCGGTCGCGATGCCGCCCGCGACCTCGTCTCGGGCCTCGAGGAACTCGCGGCGGGCGGGGAAGGCCGATACGCCTCGCTGCTCGCCGAGGCCCGGAGACTCGCTCTTTCCGCGGGCATCGTTCCCGGCGGCGGCATAAGCGTCGCCGCCCTCGGGTCCCTCCTGGCTGCCGCCTTTCCCGACCGAATCGCCCAAAGGACCGAGTACGGAGGGGCGAGCGCGACTTTTCGGATAGCGGCCGGCCGATCGTTGCGCGCTACCGGAAGTCTCGCCCGATCGCCGTGGATAGTGGCCCTCGACGCCGACGCGGGAGACGCCGAGGGCAGGATTCGCTCGGCCTGCCCCCTCGACGAGGCCGAAGCCCTTTCCGCCCTCGAGGGCCGCGCGAGCGAAGTCGCCCAGGCGGAGTGGAAGGGTCTCGAGCCCAAGGTCGTAGTATCGAGACGCGTCGGCGCGATAGTCCTGGGCAGGCGCCCTTCGGCCCGGCCCCCGCGGGGCGAGCTCGTCGCGCTCTTGGCATCGCGCATAGCGTCGGAAGGTCTCGGCATCCTGCCCTGGGAGGGCGGCTCCTCGGAAACCCTCGCCCGCCTCCGCTATTTCGCGGCCGCCTCTCCCGACTCAGGCCTGGACGAAGCCTCGCTCTCCGAGGCCGCTCTCGCCGCGAAGGCGGCGACCTGGCTCGGCCCCTTCATCGCGACGGAGGGCGGACCCCTCCTGGACGCGGCTTCCCTCGAGCGGGCCGTGGTCGCCTTGGCTCCGCGAAACATCAGGTCTCGGATGGATCGGGAGGTCCCCGAGAGGCTGAAACTGCCCTCGGGCTCCTCGAGCCCGATCGATTATCGCGGCCCCGGCGGCCCCTTCGTCGAGGCGAGAGTGCAGGAATTCTTCGGTATCTCCGCGCACCCGTGGATACTCGGGCGGCCCCTCGTCATCCATCTACTTGATCCGGGCGGCAAGCCGCTCCAGGTGAGCTCCGACTTGCCGGGATTCTGGCGAGGCTCATGGGCCCAGGCGCGAAGGGAGTTGAGGGGACGCTATCCGAAACACGACTGGCCCGAGGACCCCGCGGCGGCGACTCCGAGCAGGTCGGGGATCAAGAGGCGTCCGCGCTAGCGGTCGGCCCGCGGGCGCGAACCATGCAGACGATCATCACGATCGCGGCGGCTAGTATGTACAGGTCGGCCAGGTTCATGATGCCGGTTCGCACGCCGCCGATCCCGAAGTTGATGAAGTCGCGGACCTCGCCCAGGAAGAGCCTGTCGACGAGATTTCCCAGGCCTCCCGCGAGAACGAGGGTAACCGCCGCGAATTCCGCGGTCCGCGAGCCGGTCAAGCCGCGTCGCAGGAAGGCCAAGCCGAAGAAGGCGAGGGCGGCGAGGGGCAGGGCGACGAGGAGGATGGCCCTGAGGGCCGGGGGCAGGGCGCTGCCCAGCGAGAGGAAAGCCCCTCGGTTGCGCGCGTAGACGAGGACGGCGAAATCGCCGACGAGGTATACCGTGCCCTTGCCCGCGAGAAAGGAGTCCGCAAGAGCCTTCGTCCACTGGTCCAGGGCGACGAGGGCCGCGCCCGAGGCCGTCAAGGCGAGAGCGAGGATGAGCTTCGGAGCCGAACGCATTCCCTTCCTCCCGTTAAATAAGCTCTAAGTGTAGCAGAAAAGCGGCCCTTCCCGTCAGTAGGCTGTTTACCTCCCCGCCCGCTCCGTATATCCTGAACGCGTGTACAGTCCCCTGCAGGTCCTCTCGGAAGCCGGAATCTCCGTTCACGAGGCTTCGTTCAGCGCCCTCGACGCGTATAGGGGACTCAAGCCCGCGCCTTTGCGCTTCGCCCTCGCCCTCTGCGCCCTTCAGGATCTCGCGAAGGCCTTCGACGAGCTGCGCTATCCCGGGACCCACTACGCCGACGCCGCGGTAGACCAAGGGGAATCGTCGACAGGCGAGGCGGGAGAAGAGGCCACGGCCGGCGGCACCCTCTACCTGCGTTGCGCGGATTCCCCCATGGCCGTCGAGGCCGCGGCCTTCGCGCCTCTCGACCTTTTGCGCGACCCCGCGCGAGAGGTGTTCCTGGATCCGAGAGGCGTCTATCCCTTCCTTCGCGAGAAGTCGATCGCGATGCGTCCGGCGCCGCCCGAGCAGAGGCTCTTCGAGGCGGCCGTCCTAGTATCCCGCTACCCCTACGAGCTCGAGGCCGACGCCGTCCCGCCCCTGCCCCGCGATTTCGGCCCGGACGCGCAGCGCGACCTCCTGACCCTCATGCTTACCGGCCCGAGCCCCGAGCGCGGGCTCGAGCTCCTGAGGCGATGCGGCTTCGTCGACGCCTACTGGCCCGAGCTGGCCGGACTTTCCGGACTGGACCAGTCGAAGGAATGCCATCCCGAGGGAGACGCCTGGGCCCATACGCTCGAGACCTTCCGCCACCGCAAGCTGCCCGCCCTCGGGCTCTCCCTGGCCCTCCTCCTCCACGACGTCGGCAAGCCCAGGGCCGAACAGGTCGAGGGGAGGATGTTCGACCGACACGCCGAGATCGGACGCTCGGTGGCCGAGCGCTTCCTCTCGCGTCTCGGATTCTCCCGGCTCCTCATAAGCGAGGTCTCCTTCCTCGTGCGCTACCACATGATGCCCGCCGCCCTGCCGCGCCTTCCCGCCAACCGCGTCGAGGGCATCATAGACGACCCGCGCTTCCCCATTCTCCTCGAGCTGTATAAATGCGACGAGCTCTCCACGTTCCGCGGCCCCGACGGCTACTACGAAGCCTGCGCCGCCTACAAGGCCTATCTGAGGAACTCGCGCAACCCCTGGCGCTCTTCCGACGGCAGGAAGCTCGCGCGCATGTACCTGGAGACGCGCTGACCGCGCCCAGCCCGCCTCGCGAGGCCGGCGGACTGCTCGAAACGTTTCGCCGGCCCGGCATAGGGCGCCATTCGGCGAGGCGCCGGCTCACTCGACAGTGAAAGCTACGGCCTGAAGATCGCGGTCGCGGGAGGAGGAGCCGACCAGGGCGCGAAAGGCGCCGTTCTCCACGACCTTGCGTCCCTCGGCATCGATTATCCAGAGCTCCGATACGGGCGCCTCGAGCTCCACCAGCCGCGCCTCGCCCGGCGCCATCGTGACTCGCGCGTAGGCGACGAGCTCGCGGCGCGCCCAGGTCGCCGAGGTGACCTCGTCTTCCACGTAGAGCTGGACGATTTCGGTTCCGGCTCTCGAACCCCCGTTGCGGACCGGAATCCGGACGCGCAGGATCCCCTTGGGGTCCAGACGCGCGTTCTCGATATGGGGCGCTCCGTACCTAAAAGGCGAATAGCCGAGGCCGAATCCGAAGGCGAAGGCCGGTTCCTGAGTCAGGTCCGCGTAGCGCCTGCCGTGCTGTCCGCGGACCTGATTGTAATAGACGGGCTGTTGGCCTACGTGGAAAGGCATGGAAATCGTCAATTTACCGGAGGGATTGATCGCGCCGAAGATCGCCTCGGCCAAGGCCGTCCCTCCCTGCATGCCGGGGTTGAAGCACTCGAAGATGGCCTGGGCCCCGAGGACCGACTCGGGCAGGACCAGCGGCTTGCTGTTTATCAGCACCGCGACGACAGGCTTACCGAGGCCCGCGACACTGTCCGCGAGCTCGACCTGGCCGTCCTGCAATTCCAGGGTCGCGGTCGACCTCTCCTCGCCGACGTAGGCGAGGTTGTCGCCGAGGACGAGAATCTCTATATCCGCGTCTTCCGGAGCGGCCACCAAGCTCCAACCCGCCGGCAGGAGGGTGCGCACGCCGTCGGCGACGGTCGCGACGGATGACCGCGGGTGCTCGGGGCCGCTTGCGCTCGTCATCTGCCCCGAGCCCAGGCTCCAGTCGCCGAGCTGCGCGAGGGGCGCGTCGGCGTTGGGGCCGAGCACCGCGATCTTGCGCGGTCGCGAAGGATCCAGGGGAAGGAGGGGCGAGCCGCCGACCGCGTCGTTCTTGAGGAGGACGAGGGACTCGCGCGCGGCCCGAAGGTTGACCGACCTGTGCTCCTCGCAGGCCACGACCCTGGCTATCCTATCCGGGTCGCTCCGCCCCGGATCCTCGAAGAGGCCCATCCGGAACTTGAGGGCGAGCACCCGCCGGAGGATCGCGTCCAGCTCCGTCTCGGCGAGGAGGCCTCGGCGGACCGCCTCGATGCAGCCTTCGAAGAACTCCGGCGTGGCCATGACGAGATCGTTCCCGCTCTTGATCGCGAGGGCCGCCGCCTCGACGTAGTCGGCGCAGACCCGCTGGTCCTTGACCAGCCGCCCCACGTTGTCGTAGTCCGTGACCAGCACTCCCCCGAAGCCCCATTTCCGCCTGAGCGTCTCGACGAGGAGCCACGTGTTCATGGTCGACGGCACTCCGTCGATGGATTGATAGCCCGTCATGAAGGCCATGCAGCCCTCGGCGGCCGCCCGCTCGAAGGGCGGCAGGAAGTAGGATAGGAGCCTGCGCCGCGTGAGGACAGCCTCGGAGGCGTCGCGACCGCCCTGAGTCTCGGAGTATCCGGCATAGTGCTTGGCCGTGGCCAGCACCGCGTCGGGATCGTCGAGGCCTCCTCCCTGGTAGCCGCGGATCATGGCCGACGCGAACTCGCCGATCAGGAAGGGATCCTCGCCGAAGGTCTCGTCGATCCTGCCCCATCGGAGATCGCGCGCGAGGCAGAGGACGGGGGAGAAGACCCACTTGAGCCCCGTCGCGCGCATCTCGCGGGCCGTGACGCGCGCCGCCTCCTCGAGCAGCTCGGCGTCCCAACTGCAGGCGAGGGCGAGCTGGGTCGGGAAGATCGTGGCGCCGGCCCAAAACGAGTGGCCGTGCATGGCGTCGTCGGCCATGAGGACGGGAATGCCGAGCCGCGTCCGCAGCGAGGCCTCGATGGCGGCGTCGGCGTCGGGTCCGTTCAGGTGGAAGAGCGAGCCCACGAACATGCGCTCGATCGCGTCCCGCGCGTCCATCCGGCCGTCGAGCTGCATGAGCTGCCCGACTTTCTCGGGCAGCTCCATCCGTCCGAGGAGATCGTCGACGCGTTCCCCTATCGTCGCCGAGGAGTCGCGGTATTTCGGCACGTCCATACGCTCCCTATTTTTCCACGCCCGTGACGACGACTCCCTGCATGAAGAAGCGCTGGGTGAAGAAGAAGATCACGACCGGGACCACGCAGGACATGACGGTCGCGGCCTGGACAAGGGCGACCCGCGTGCTGAACATTCCGCTGAACATCCCCAGGCCGACGCTGATGGGATAGAGCTTGGACTTTCCCGCCAGATAGACGATCGGGGAGAAGTAGTCGTTCCAGCAATAGAAGAAATTGAACAGGCCCGCGGCCACGAGGGCCGGGACCGCCTGCGGGATGATGATGCGGTAGAGTATCTGTATCGGGTTGGCGCCGTCGATCCTCGCCGCGTCGTCCATCTCCTGCGGGATGCTCATGTAGAACTGCCTCAGGAGGAAGATGTTGTAGGCGTTCGAGAAGAAGGCGGGCACGATGAGGGGCAGCCAGGTCCCGACCCAGCCGATCGCCTGGAAGACGGTGTAGGTCGGTATGAGGGTCACGGCCGAAGGCAGGATCATGGTGCTCATCACGATGATGAACAGGGGTCCCTTGCCCGGGAACTTGAATCTCGAGAAGCCGTACGCGACGAAGGACGAGGAGAGCAATATGCCTATGGTGTTGAGGAAGGCATAGACGAAGGTGTTCTTGAGGAGTATCGGGAAGCTGATCATGTTCCAGGCCGAGGAGTAATTCTCCTCGTGGGGATCGAGCTTCATCACCGGCTTCAGGGTTCGCCAGTTGCCCTTCCACTCCAAGGGCGCCGCCATGGCGTCGGCGGGATCCGCGAACGTCGTGCTCGCGCGGGTCTTCTCGACGGCCGCGAGCGCTTTCGTCGTGCCGTCGGGCATGGGCACGTAATAGAGCTCGAGATCCTTGCCTTGCAGCTTTATGGTGGCGGGGCTCCTCGGCAGGACCGCCGAGTAGGAGGAAGTGATCTGCTCCACGCTTTTGAACGACATGGCGAAACCGTAGATCAAAGGCACGAGGAAGGCCGCCAGCACCACGATCACCGAGAGGATCACCAAGGCGCGCTTGACGCCTCGTCGCGAGCGCTTCCCCGCCTTCATCGCTTATCCCCCGCGTAGTAGACCCACCTCTTCTGTGTGCCGAAGAGGATAGCCGTGAAGAGGAGGCCGATGAGGAAGATCATCCAGGCCAGGACCGAGCCGTAGCCCATGTTGAAGTAGGAGAAGCTCTGCCGGTAGAAGTAGACCATGATGAAGTTGGACATTCCTCCGGGGTAGCCGGTGCCGTTGTTGATGACGAAGGGCACCGTAAAGTACTGGAGCAGCCCGACGATGCCGATTATCAGGTTGAAGAAGAGCACGGGAGTGAGCATCGGAAGAGTTATCCGGAACATTTGCCTCCACCAGCTCGCGCCGTCCACTTCCGCCGCCTCGTAGAGCTCGGTCGGGACTCCCTGGAGCCCGGCGAGGAAGATGACGAAGGTGTTCCCCACGCCCCAGAGCGTTATCAGCGAATAGGTGAAATAGATGAGGCCCGGGCTGTCGGCCCACCGGATCCCCTTCTGGCCCGTCAGGGGGAGGCCGGTAACGGCCGCCAGGATCTGATCTATCCAGCCGGTCTGGGCATTGAGCGAGCCGAGCCACATGATGGCCGAGGCGACGACGGGGATCATGGTCGGCAGGTAAAAGAGCGTACGGAAGAGGGACTTCCCGAGAAGCAGGCGGGAATTGAGCACGACCGCGATGGCGAGGGCGAAGATGAAGCTGATGGCGAGGCAGATCGGAATGAAGGCGAGGGTCTTGCCCACGCTGGCCAGGGCCTCGTGGTCCTGGAACATCGCGCGCGCCCAGTTGGCCATGCCTACGAAGCTGGCCTTGTCCGGGGTGGCCGGATTGAAATCCGTGAAGGAGAACCCGAGCGACGCGATCATCGGCATCAGGTATAGCACGACGAAGCTGAAGAGCCAGGGAGCTATGAAGAGATAGCCCCAGCGCCGCTCCCATCTACGAAGATCCATCGCTCGCTTGCCCATTCGCGACCTTCTCCCCCGGCTATGATCGCATCGATCGAAAGATGGAGACCGCGGGAGCCATGGAGGCCACGGGAATGAGGACTGGAACGGGATATTTCGATCGCATGCCGCTCATGCTCGACTTCCCCCGTCCATCCTGCGCTTCTCCGTGGCCTCCTCCTTCCCGCGTTCTCCATACCCAGGTTTTACCCGGCGCCTAGACTGCCGGATTACTTCGCCGCGTCGAAGATCTTCTGCATGTCGGCAACGAGCGACTTCTCTTCCGCGGGCAGCGCGAGGCCGGGGGTCGAGGTGAACTTGTCGTAGAAGGCCGAGTAGCGGGTCGTCGTCTCCTGGAAGGCGGGCATCCAGCTCTCGTGGTTCGGGTTGTCGTTGTAGGGGATCGAGTCGAGGACGACCTGCCAGGCTACGTCGTTGTTCGGGAACTTGGCCTTGGCGAAATCGGCGAGATAGGCCTGCTGCTGGCTCTTGGCGGCGGGGAAGCCGCCATACGCCTTGATGAGGTCGGGGTTGCCCAGGAGGAACTCGAGCGCCTTGAATGCCGCGTCCTTGTTCTTGCTGGTCTTTACGATCTCGAAAGTGTCCGCGTGCATCTTGGACGTGATCTTGCCCTTATAGGAAGGCGTGGCGGCGAGGGTCCAGTCGAGCTTGGCGATGTCGGCGAAACCGGCGTACCAGGTGTGGACGGAGGACATCGCGATGTGGCCGGAGGCGAACCAGTCGCCCTTGTCGAGGTAGTCCGAATCCGAGTAGGTCTTGGTGGGATAGAAGTGGTCCTTCCACATGCCGTCGTACATCCACTGCATGAAAGCTTTCCAGTTTTCGGGGATCTGCGCCGTCTTGTTGTCGGCAGCGACGAAGTTACCCGCGCCGAAGAGGGTGCAAACGCCGCGGAGGTCGGTCATCTGCTGTCCGTAGCCCCACTGGACGATCTTGTCCGGGTCGAAGCCCGCTTCGTTCGGGGTCTTGCCGTTCGCGTCGACCGTGAGCTTCATCGCGATCGTACGTAGGGTGTTGACGTCCCAGGGCATCGACTTGCCGTTCGAGTCGATGTAAGGGGCGCCGTACTTGACGGGGGGAAGCGCCACTCCGGCCTCTTTGAAGAGGGCGCGATTGACGTAGACGAAGGAGGGATAGATCGCATAGGGCAGGCCCACGAGTCCCTGATCCTTGGTCCTGAAGAAGTCGACCGTCGCCTTGTCGAACTTGGTGAGGTCCCACTTGTACTTGGTGACGAGGGGCTGGAGATCGGCCCAGGCGCCCTTGAAGCTGTCGCGGCCGCGAATGCCGACGGGGCCGACGATATCCGGAGCGTTGCCTCCGGATATCTCCGTGGCGAGGGTATTGTAGGCCTGGGCGTTCCCGACGATCTCGAGATCGATGAAGATGTCGCTCTGCGACTTATTATAGTCATCGATTACCTTCTTCTCGACGATGACGGTCGGCGCGTCGCCGCCCGACCCGAGGCCGACGAACCACCGGACATGAGTCGGCTCCGCATAGACCGCGGCTAAGAAGACCAGCACGAGCGATGCGATCAACAGTTTCTTCATGGAAACCTCCTTAACGAAACAACTATGTTTACGCAAACATGAACGGGACATTCACCCGCCTGAATGTCTATGAGTGTAGCACCGGTTCCATGTTTGCGCAAACATTAATGTCAATTTAATTCTCTTTTCAAACCGAATTCCCGGCCCCGATCGGAGCGGGCCCGAGACTTCCGCCGTCCACGAACCGCATCGGAAACTCGATTGCCCGCTTCTCCCAGTCATTCCCGCAGATCTGCCCTACGAGAGTATCGACGGCGGTCTTCCCCATATCCACGAGGGGCTGCTCGTACGACGCTAAGGTGGGGGCGCTGATGCGGCCAGCCGGCTCGGCATCGAAACCCACGATGCTGTAATCGCGGGGACAGACGATGCCATGAGCCGCATTCTCCCGGATGAAGTGGAACGCGATGGAATCGTTGCCGGATATCACCGCCGTGGGGCGATTTTCCATGGCGAGGAAGGCTCGGGCGGCCGCGATTCCCGTCGAAGGCACCGAGGATTCGGAGATGAGGCGCCTATGGACGAGGCCCTTCGAGGTCAGCGTCTCTTCGACCATCCGTTCCCGCGCGATGAAGTTGGGGTTGTAATCGCGCGAGGGGTCCACTCCGATGAAGACGAAACCCCGATGGCCCAGCTCGAGGAGTCGGAGGACCGCGTCGCGGGCGGAGGAGCGGCTGTCCGTGTCGATCCAGGAGATCGCCGGACTCTCGATCCGGTCGCTCACCGAGACGCAGGGAATGCCCATCTCCTCGATGACGCGCATCTGCTCGGGGGGAAAGCGCCGCAGGCCGACGAATACCAGGCCGTCCACCTTGCGCTGATGCCAGACTCGCAGGAAGTTGAAATCGCCCTCGAAGTCGTAGTCGGTCGTCAGCAGGAGATCCCAGCCCAACTCGCGGCCCTTGACCTCGACGCCGCTCAGGAGACTCATCACGTAGAAATTATTGTACAGCGGGAGGTCGTACATGCGAGGCGTGACGAAGGCGATGGTGTGGGTCAGGCCATGGTTCAAGGCTTGAGCCTGGCGGTTGGGATGGTAGTTGAGCTCCTTGATCGCCGCCTCGACCCGCGCGCGCGTCTCGGGCCTGACGTTATCGAGGTCGTTGATGACCCGCGATACCGTAATGAAGGACACGCCGGCCTTCTCGGCCACGTCTTTTTGCGTTGCCATGGGCAAAAGCGAGCATAAACGCTTCGCCGAGGCGGCATCAAGGCCCCTCGACCTCCGCCGTCCACGTTGACCGGCGGCTTCGTCGAGCGTTACCATGTCCCCATGTTCGATCCACGGACCTATTCTTCGCGCCGAAGCGCGCTCCTGGAGGGCCTCGCCTCGCGGGGTATCGATACGGGCACCGTAGCGCTGCTCGGCAACGGCGAGAGCCCGATGAACTATGCCGCCAATTGCTATAGCTTCCGGCAGGACTCGACCTTCCTTTATTTCGTCGGCATCGCGCTGCCCGGCCTCGCGGCGACGATCGACCTGGCGAGCGGCACGGCGACGCTTTACGGCGACGAGGCGACGCTCGACGACATAGTCTGGACGGGCCCCCAGCCGGCCCTCGCCGAGCTCGCCTCCCGCTCCGGCATCGCGCGCTCGCGGCCGCGATCGGCGCTCGCGAGCGACCTCGCCGGCAAGGGAGGAAGCCTGCTCTACCTTCCGCCCTACCGCGCGGACGCTCGCGCCGAATTGGCCGAACTGACGGGCATGCCCTACGCGGCCGTCGACGGCGGAGCCTCCCTTGCCCTGATCAAGGCCGCGATAGCCCTGCGCGAGATCAAGTCCGACGACGAGATCGCCCAGATGGACAGGGCGGTCGCCGTCACGGTCGATATGCACAGGGCCGCCCTCGCCACCGCGCGAGCCGGCATGCTCGAATCCGATGTCTATGGCCGCGTGGCCGAGGTGGCATTCGCCTCGGGAGGAGGACTCTCCTTCCGCGTCATCGCGACGACGAAGGGGGCCACCCTCCATACGCATTCGCACGACGATCGGCTCGTGGACGGCGGCCTCTTCCTCCTCGATGCCGGCGCCGAGGCCCCATCGGGCTACGCCGGCGACTTAAGCACGAGCTTCCCTATAGGTCCTCGCTTCGACGATCGCCAACGCGTCATCTACGAGCTCGTCCTCCGCATGCATGGGAAAGCCTGCTCGATGCTGAGACCCGGAGCGAATTTTCGCGACGTGCATCTCGCGGCGGCCCGAGAGGGCGTCCTCGGCCTTAAAGAGCTCGGCCTCATGCGCGGAGACGCCGACGAGGCGGTATCTTCGGGCGCCTACGCCTTCTTCTTCCCCTGCGGGACCGGCCACATGATCGGCCTCGACGTTCACGACATGGAGGATTACGGCGAGATCCACGTCGGTTACGAGGGCGCCGAGCGCAGTCCTCTCTTCGGACTCAAGTCCCTTCGCCTGGCCAAGCCCCTCAAGGCCGGCATGACCTTCACCGTCGAACCAGGAATCTATTTCATCCCCGAACTCTATTCGATGTGGGAGGCCGAGGGCCGATTCGCGAA
>Ga0181520_10005573_pt1 | contig 19932 bp, 11 predicted proteins | sample PEATcosm2014_Bin_29_FD_132451 | JGI IMG/M metagenome (GOLD analysis project Ga0181520, IMG submission 132451) | Peatland microbial communities from MTU Mesocosm Facility, Houghton, MI, USA - PEATcosm2014_Bin02_30_metaG | ecosystem: Environmental > Terrestrial > Soil > Wetlands > Peat | place...
AATCAGTAATGTGTCCTGATCTAGACAGAAGAACAACGGGACAGAAAATGGGAGGAACCACGAAATACACGAACGAAGGCGGGGGAATTCCGGCCACGGATGGAACACGGATTTTCATTTCCGCGTTCGATCTGTGTTTCATCCGTGGCTCATTTCTTCTTCCCTCCCCTTTCGTGTATTGCGTGTATTTCGTGGTTCCTTGGCGATATCTAGTAGAAAAGCGCGCGAGGATTACCGGTGTTATTGTGGAACGAACCACCTGACGACTCAAGGGACGGGCGGTCCAGCCGGCTCCTCGGGGGAGCCGCCGCGGAATTCAATCTGCACAGAACAGCCTCTTATGCGTTTTTTCAAGCGTTTAGCGCCGAAAGGAGTCACTTTCGTACCGGTCAAGGAAACCCATCGCAATGTTTTGGGGAGGTTCTTGAGTCCTTGGTCCGTAATACCGGTGTTTCCGAGATCAAGAGAGCTTAGTTTCGCCATTCCCTTCAAATGCCAAAGGCCATCGTCGGTAACCGCCGTTCTCTCCAAACAAAGGTCTTGAAGCTCGGGCAGCCCCGCGAGTTCTTTCAGCCCGGCGTCGGTAATTCGCGTACCGTTAAGCAGGAGGCAAGCGAGTTGTGGCATGTTCCCCAAATGTCGAAGCCCGGCGTCGGTAATTCGGGTGCCGCCAAGCTGAAGGCGAGTGAGCCCCCGCATCTTCTCAAGGTGTCGGAGCCCGTCGTCGGTGACGCGAGTTGAGCAGAGCCCGAGGTCGCAAAGCCGAGGGAGCGCTGCGACGTGCGCGAGCCCCGCGTCGCCCACGGCGGTGTCGTCGAGCCTGAGCTGGTCGAGTTGCGTCATCCTCTCAAGGCTTGCAAGTCCCGCGTCCGTTATCTTCGTGCTCCCAAGATCGAGGCGCTGCAAGTGGGGCAAACCGCTAAGGTTCGCTAGGCCCTGGTCGCCGACCGGGTGCTTGCAAAGATCTATCGCAATAAGGTTTGGGCATCTTGCAAGCTCGGCGAGCCCCGCGTCGCTGATTTTACAGTCCGTGAAGCCGACACGTTGAAGTGAGGTCATTTCCCGCAGGAATCGCATGCCCGCGTCGGTTGCCCCGCAAAGACCGACGCTTCGCAGGTTCTTCAGCGGCGCGAGATGCTTCAGCCCCGTGTCGTTGATGTCGGCCCGTAGATGAAGCGATTCAAGACCGGCCAGTTTGCCGAGAGGCGCCAGACCCTCTGAATTGATTTTGTCTCCTAGCCACAAGGTGGTCAGCGCCGTCAAAGCGGGCATGTACTTCAGACCCTCATTGTCGACGTAGGTCGAAATGATGTTCAGTTCCCGGAGGTTTTGCAGGCCGGCCAGATATTTCAGTCCCGGACCGCGGACGTTGCCTCCGAGCGTAAGGGATTCCAACTTTTCGAGCGCGGCCAGGGCCTTCAATCCATCATCCGTGATTTTGGGGGCGCAAATTTCCGCCGCCTTGAGGTTTCGTAGTCGCGCCAGGCAGGCCAGCCCGCGGTCGGAGTAGCGGAGCAAGGTCGGACGGGATCTGAGCATCTCGACGTGCGACAGGTGCGACACGGTATCCAAAAGCTTGTCCGTATCGGCCGGGGAGGCGACCGAGGCGGTCCAGGTGTTCAGGTAGACATCTTTGGCGCGTCCGTCCTTCCACACGCCGATATCCGCCCCCAGCGCGCGTGCCGCCTGGATTGTCTCCTTCTCCTCCGGGGCGAGCGGCGGCTCGTTAGGCGCCGGGCCGGGAGGCCCAGGTGGCCCCGGGGGTAGCTCGGGCTCTACCGCCGGGAGCCGCGCTTCGGCGGGTTCCGGATTCACCGGCGGGACGATCGGCACCGGCTCCGCCTGGGAAGTCAGCAAAATCGATAGGACAATTCCGCATATCGTACTCATGGCATCTCTCCGTTACCGCAACTTCTTACGTGTAACAACGATTTTACCACCGATAGGCTGGGGATCGGCGACGTTGCTTGCGGTTTTTGCCGTTGTTGTGCCCTGTTTTGGCAATCGAGACTTATGCTGGCCCGCTGCACGGCGCCCGGGCCTATCGCAATGGGCGACCATTATCCCCTTCAACTGATAGGACAGGGAGGCCAGCAAGTCCGGCAGGTATGCCCTGTCTTTAGCGCTCATCCGGTTCCACAGCTTCGTGAGCAACCGCCGCACTCGCCTTCCCGCCGCGGCCAGAGGGACCGGCGATTCGCCATCCTGCCGCGCCAGCGCACGCAGGCCGGCGGCGCTCAGCATCCGGTCGTCGCTCGCCATCACTTCCCGCGCCCAATGTTCATAGACGTCCGGGGGCACGCTCGCTTCCTGCTGATAGCGAGAGGACTGGTTTCCGGTCAAACCGAGGTCCTTGAGAGTAAATATACCATGCTGGTATATTTGCTTTTCCCCGCGTTCTGCAAGTTCTCCCCGCTCCCGCATAGCCTTGAGGGTGGCCCCCGTCTTGCGGCGGGCGTCCAGGGCGTAGCGCGCGGCGGTGTTGACGGAATCTCGCCCCAGTCCGGCCGCCTGGGCGTACTCACGGGCCCGCTGGGCAAGGTTCTCCACATTGCGGATTTCCTTGATGGTCGTTGCCTGCTCCAGCATCCGCTGGGCCTTGGCAATCATGGCGATCGCGGAACTGCTTGCCGGGGAACTTTTTGCCGTGGCGATCATGGCCTACCTCTTACGAAAGAACAGAGCGGGAAGGAACTGCTCGAAAGAAGGCCGAGCCACGGGGGAGCGTCTACGCCCCAGCGCAATCTGATGCCACGGACAAACAAGGCCCTAACACCCTGCGCGAACACGTTGAGAACAATCGCACCCATGGTCACCTCTGCTCACTCGAAGCCAAGACGAACCAACAGAACGCAACTTTCATCAGCTTACTCGCCTGCCCAAGCTCCGACAAGAGGATCGAACCCAAAAATCGAAAAATTTGTGGAATCACAGGACCTAATCGGTGACGACGCTACGTTTTATTCCCCGAACGCCATATTTTCGCTAGGATTGTGTTATCCAACCGGCCTAAAGATGGGTGACAGAAGTGGTCGTGGACTCAGAAGATTGCTCCGGCGGACACTCGAACGACCACGTGCGCACGATGTTACTTTGATCCAGAACACGCTTAATTGTGCGGCGAAAGCCGCAAACAGCGGCCAAAGTTCTCCCGCGGTGAAGATCAAAATGCAATGACGGTCTTGTGCCCGCCGAAGCGTCCTACGGTCAGACGCGGAGATCGATAGTGAAGTTCGACTGCCGACCGGTTGCATCCGGCTTCGCCGATGTTAGAATGACTTGTCGTGCTATCCTACCCAATTTCCCGAACGATCCTATGGCGACCCCGACGAGAGATTCACAGGTACTCCTGAAGGCGCGAAAATCCCTGGCAACATGCGAGGACATCGAGCAGATCAAAGGGATACGGACCCAAGCTGGGGTGATCCAGTTTGGTGCGAAAGCCGCGTCAAACCGCAAGCTGATGGTGCTTGCCGCGGAAGTCAGGCTTCTCGCGGAACGCAAATTAGGCAAACTCCTGACAGCGTTGTCGCTCGTGGGCGGCGATCACAAGTCCCAGGAGTTCGCCAAGTCCAAGCCGTTGACACTTGCATCCCTTGGCATATCCAGGATACAATCAGCCCGCTGGCAACGTGAAGCGTCGGTCAGCCAAAGCGAGTTTCACCGGTATCTGCGGCAGGCAGCTAAGCAGCAAAGCCCTGCAACCTGTCGCGGTCTCCTCGATCTTGCCGAGCCTCGTCGGAATAGGGTCAAGGGTGATCCGTGGATTGAACTTGCCGCCACGCTGCGCGCGTTGGCCCGTCAGGGCAAGCGATTTCGCTGCATCTACGCTGCCCCGCCTGAGGAAACACCCATTAGGAAGCACCGGCTGCATCTGGCCGCGCTGCCTGTGAAGCGGATCACAGCGCCCGATGCCCACTTGCACCTCCTGATTCCAGCCGACGACTTGGATGAGGGCGTCAAGCTTCTGAAGGCCTGGGGCTTTGCCTATTCGGGGAATCTGGCCTGGGCAACGGCGGTGAAAGGTTTCGCCGACCTGTGTCGCCCGCATACGCTCCTTCTCATAGGCGTGCGAGGCACTTTGGCATTTCGCAGCGACGGTCTCCGGAACGCCGTGACCACGCGTCGCCTGACGCGTGACGCGGTTTTCAAAGCCATCAGGCAGCTTAGCCCTGGTCCCTGCCTCGATCTGTTCGGTGCAAAGGTGGTGCGGGCTGCCCCACGCGGGCGTCGCAGGGCCAAGTAAGGGGCGACCGACGAACCCAAAAAATTGATTTTGGGCCAGTTCGGGCAAAAACCACCCATTAGATTGATATCGCCAACTGCGGGTTGCGCCTCCTGGAATCAGGCAAGGCTATTCAGCTCACGTGGGGCCGGGTGTGGCGACCCGGATGAATGGGCACTCGGGCGTGGCGTAAGGACCGGACAGGTCGGCGCAGTAGGTTCCCCGGGCGTTGTCCACCGCGGCAAATCCCAATCGCGGGTAGAGATCGGCCACCAAGGCGTTCTTAGCCGTCGGCAGGAACTCGCCCACGATCCGCTCAGCTCCCAGTCCGCGGAGCGATTCGACGAGCGTGCGGGCCATGACTTGCTCCACATGCCGTCCCAAGACGCGGCAACTCATGAGCCAGGTATCGACGGTCCACTCGCGGCGCGAGTCTGTCGTTGCACATGCGAAGATCACGCCGATCAACCCGTGGTCGCCAAAGCGGTCGCGGAGGCGGAACCAGCGGCACCACCACTCGGGCGAAGCCATCTTGCTGCGGATCTGGGCCTCGCTATGTCGGCGGGAGGTAAGATTGAACTGGTTGGTCTTGTTCACCAACTGGGCCACGCGGGTCACGGTTTTCTCGTCGACCGGACCGTGCGCGGCGACCATTTCCAGGCCGGCCAGGAACTCTTCCACCGAGCCGGCTTGACGCAGCAGGTCGCGGCGCGAGACCTCGACCCGGTACATGCCGTGACGGTTGAGATCCTCTTGGGTCAACGTCACCGCCTCAAACCAGCGGCCGCGCCGCAGGGCGGCGAGCATTTCCCACGGGTGGCTGCCGCATTCCGGCACGGTCACCTGCGGCAACTCGCGGCGGACCCATTCGCGTTCCAGCGGGCTGTCGTCGAGGAATACGAAGCTGTCCAGCCCCAGGGAAAGAGCCGCGGCCATGTCGCGAAGATTGGCGGCCTTGTCGTTCCAGTTGGCCGTGAAGACCGCGAAATCCTCCAGACGCAGCAACATGGCGTCGTGCTCGCGGAAGGGGCGTTGAGCATCATCGATGTCGTTCTTGGAACAGGCGGCCAGGAGCACTCCGCGGGCACGCAGGTCTTGGCAGTAGCGTTGCAGGGAGAGGTACCCTTCGCCTTCAGCCGAGGGCGGCCCGACCTTGATTCCATGCACACCCTCCTCGCCCACGATGCCGCCCCAGAGGGTGTCGTCCAGGTCGAGCACGAGGACCTTCTTCGCCAGCCCGAAGCCGGCGGCAAGTTGCGCGCAGGCGGCGTCGGCAAAGGCCGGCAGGGCCGCAGGCGACGGGTACTGACGCGCCCGCAGCCAGTCGATCTCCGACCACAGCGGCGTCCCGCTCTCGGCAGCCAGGGCTTCCATGTCGAGGAAGGAAACGTGCGGCGGCAGATCGGCGGCCAGGGCCAGATTGGCCTGGTGTACGAGCCGCCGTCGCCCGTCGGGCAAGACTGTCTCCAGGCTGCCCCAGGGACCAGCCGGCGGCAAGTCGAATCCGGCCTGCACGATGCGGCAAGGGACCCCCTCGGCGAGAGTCTGCCACGCCAGGCGGATTTCGGCCACTGCGGCGTCCATGTGGCCGCGAGATCCGCGCGGGCCCGGCGGGAGATCCTCGTGGTTCGGCAACAGCAGGACCGCTTCCGGCCGGAAGGCATACAGGGGCGACGCCGGATCCAAGATCTCTTGACGCCAGGCGCCATACTGCGCGGCGTAAAGCTCCAATTGCAAGCCGAAGCGGAAGGCGCTCATGCGCAGGACCGGCGCCAGGAGTGCGGACGTGGACGATGCCAAGACGGCCAGCCGCAGTGCGCGCTGTGGCTGCCAGGCCCCCGAGCCTGCGAACTGCTCGAAGGGCCGCTCGGCCTTGAGGTAGAAGACGTAGGGCGGGAAACTCTCCAGCGCGCGGCGCAACGACTGGCCGGCGGCGGTCCAGTCGCCGCGGGCGATATGAGCGCTTATCTCCTCGATCGGCGACGTCATGCTCTCGACTCACTCTCCCGCGGCCTGCTGTTGGACCGCCGCCACCACGTCACCCACGGTGTGCATCGACACGGCCTCGTCCGGCTCGAGCGAAATGCCCTCGTTCTCCAGCATCAACAGCAGCTTGATGTGGGCCACGGAGTCCCAGCCGTCCACCTGCTCTCGGGACGTGTCGGGCCGCAACGTGCCCGCGGCGGTGCCGAACAACTCGCTGAAAATGCGTTCCACCAGGGACATGGCGTCCATCGACAACTCTCCTCCCGATCAGGTAATCACGGTTTCGCGCGGCAGCACCGACGGCTGCGCGACTTCCCCGGCATTGTGTACCACGAGCAACGGCGCCACCCGCAGGCCATCCAGTTCGCAGGTCGCACTGGCCCACGAGAGGCCGACACCGAAACCGGCCATGACGCACTTTTCCGACCGCGGCCACAGGCGATTCTCGTAATGCACCGCCATCGTCAAGGGGATCGTAGCCGAACTCGTGTTGCCCAGCATTTCCAGCGAATAAGGCACTTTGGCGGGCAGGAGCCGCATCCGCTTGACCAGGTAGTCGAGCATGTAGCGGTTCGCCTGGTGCAGGAAGTAGACGTCGACTTCATCCTGCGTCCAGCCGGCCGTTTCCAGGGTCCGCCGGATCATGGGGGGCACTTCGCGAATGACAAAGTCGAAGACCAGCGCCCCGTTCATGTGCAAGTCCTCATCGCTCCGCACGTTGCGGTCCGGCCGCATGTTGCGGACCGCCGTCTCCGGCGTGCGCGGATTACGGAATCCGCCGGCCGGATTGATCAGGCACGACATGCGAGCGCCGTCGGTGGCCAGCATGATGTTCATCGCCGCCGCGGCAGGATCCAACTCCAAAAGGGTTGCGCTGCCGGCATCGCCGAAGAGCGGGACCACGTTGCGGTCCTCGGGCGAAATGATCCGGCTGAGCGTGTCGCTGCACAAGAGCAAACCGCGGCGGATCCGCGACGCCGCCATGAGCGACCCTACGAGCCAGAGACCGTACACGTAGCCCGAACAGCCGAGGTTGACGTCGAATGCGCCGCACGATTTCTCCAGCCCCAGTTTGCCGTGCAACACACAGGCCGTGGCGGGGCACAAGTAATCCGGCGTTTGCGTGACCATCACGAGCACGCCGATCTCCTCGCGCGGGCAGCCAGTCATCGCCAGGACCGACTCGACGGCCGGGACGCAGAGATCCGACGCGCACAGGTTGCCGGCCAGGCGGCGCTCGACGACGCCCGTCGATACCGACAAACGCTCCGCTTCCGCGCGCCCGAAGACAGCGGCCAGGTCGGCCACACCGGCAATCTGCTCCGGCACCGCCGCGGCAACGGCCGCGATGCGGACGCCTTCGATCCGCGCGTTGAGCATGGGGCTTCCGCCCGCGCCCCACAAGGCCTTCACGACTTTCTTCGCTTGTGCCGCCGGCTGCTCCGCGTCTGTTTCCAGCGGAGACCTCTCTGCCGGGCACACCGGCGCTGCCCGCTCCACGACCACGTGATAGGCCTCGCCCGCCGGATCGCAGTCGGTTGCTACGCCGAGCATGCGTCCCGACTCGCCAGCCGGCGGGAATTTCCCGCCCGGTCCGCAGCCGTGCTCGAGGGCCAGCAGGACGTCGATCGTCGCCACCATTCCCGCCGCCCCCTGGAGGTGTCCGAACTGCGCGCTGGACGAGGCAATCGGCAAGGCTTGTTCCTGCCGCTTGGCGCCCAGCGAGAGCGTATGGAGCAGGTGCAAGCTGCGCTCCCAGTCGGGCCTGCCGGTCCCCGGCACGCCGGCCAGCAGGACATCCTGGCGGCAGATCGCAGCCGATCGCCATGCTGTGCGGATAGCCCGGCCGGCGGCGTCGTGTACGTTCTGGCCGAAGCCGCCTTCGACGCGGTGCAGGATGCCGCGAATCGGGTCGCCGTGGCGCAGGGCGTCGGAGAGACGTTTCAGGAGCAGCACGGCAGCCCCTTCGGCAGGCACGATGCCTCCCGGCGAGGCATCAGGCACGTCGTCCCGTGCCGCGGCGGAGAGCAGGCCGCGCTGCTGGAGATTGTCGTAGGCCACGCGATCGAGCGAGCGCTGTCCGGCTGCACAGAGAACCATGTCGCAGTCGCCCGCACCCAGGGCGTCCGCCGCGCACATCAAGGCGGCAGACGACGAGCACCAGCCGGCGCAGATCGTGGCAACTCCTCCGTTCAAGTCGAAGACGCGCGCGATCCGCGACGCAAACGTGCTGGGCACGAAACTCGCCGTGCTATCCTGGAAGGCGGGAAGCTGGTCGTCCAGCCGCGTGCGGAACAATCGGCGGATGGTCGCGATCTGCGCTGCGGCGACGCCTTGTTCGCGGAGCGCAGCCATGATTTCGCGTTCATACTCCGGCGCACGAATGACCAGCCGCAACATGTGCCAGAACTCGGTGGGATACGCCAGCCCAACGAAGGTGGCAATACACCGCCTGGCGGCGAGAAATTTCGGGGAATTCAGGGCGTAACCACCTTCAGCCAGCGCGGTCTCGGCCGCTTGCAGCAGCATGTATTGAAGCGGATCGGCCTGGGCGATCTGCTTGGGCGGGACCTTGCACGTCCGCCAATCGTAGACAAAATCGTGGATGAATCCACCGTGCCGGTGACCTGCGCTCCGCTGGTCCCAACGCGCCGCGGGACCTTCGCTGGTCGCGTCCAGGCCGGAGAGACGCAGCTTCCAAAAGGCCTCGACCGAGGTGGCGCCGGGCAACACGCAACCGATCCCCAGCACGGCCACCGGTTCCGCTACGGCTGGGGCAGCCGTGGAAAGCAGCGGCACGCCATTGGCGCCGGCGGACGACGGCACGCGCACCGACGTGTGCGACGGCACGGGCAGGTACTCATCGACCACGAGGTGACCATTTGCGCCGCCGACCCCGAACGCGCTGAGGGCGGCCCGCCGCGGTCCGCCATCGTCGGGAGCGGCCCATTCCAAGTTCTCCTTAGGAACGAAGAGGGGAATCTTATCCCAGCAGACCGCCGCGGTCAGCGGTTCGGCGGCAATTTGCCGCGGAATCAGCCGGTGCTGTATCGCCATGACCACCTTGACCAGTCCCGCAAACCCGGCCGATTCAAGAACATGGCCGATGTTGGCCTTCACAGACCCGATAGGAATCTTGCAGCCCGAGGGGAACACGTCTTGCAAGACCTCGGCCAACGACGACAGTTCTACGCTGTCTCCCAACGGAGTCGCAGTGGCATGGGCCTCGATGTACTGGAGTCGCCGCATGGCGTCAACGTTCGGATAGGCGCGGCGCAGGGCTTGGACCTGCCCCTCTTTGACCGGCGCCCAAAGACCCTTGCCCCGACCGTCGCAGGAGAGTCCCACGCCCTTGACGACCGCCAGGATGCGGTCCCGCTCGGCCAGCGCCCGCGGGAGCGTCTTGACCACGACCGCCACGTATCCTTCGCCGAGCACGAGACCGTCGGCAGCCGCAGAAAAGGGCCGCGAGCCGGTCGCCGACAGCGCCTGGCATTTGGAGAAGTAGACGAGATTGTCGGGCAGAAAGAAGGTGGCGCCGCCCACGATGGCGGCCTCGATGCGATTCTGCCGCAAGGCCCATCCGGCAGCCGCCAAAACGTACATCGACGACGCGCAAGCGGAATCGAACGTCATGGCGGGACCAACCAGCCCCAGCGCGTCGGCGACAATCGCCGCAGTGTAGTGCGCATCGCCGACAGGCGCGGGCGTCACTTCGTGCCGGCTGCGGACCGAATGCACGAGGCGGTCGCTCACGTGCTGCCGCACGGCGGCAGGCAGTTCGCGGAACGGTTCGACATCCTCCAGTCGCGCGGCGGCCTCGTCGATCAGCGCCGCGCGGGCCTGATCGATCTCCCGGTCGCCCTGCACGTTGCTCCCCACATAGACGCCGACGCTTCGCTGCGGAAGGTTGAACGGATCGAGACCCGCGTGCCGGCATGCCTCGGCCGCGACCTGGCAGAACGTCATCTGACCCGACTCGGCAAACGACGCCAGTCGCTTGGGCCGAGGGCAAACCTGCGGATCAAAAGGCGAATAGTCAATCGTGCCGGCCAACAACGAATAGGACTTGCCATCGACGCCCTTGCGCGGATCGTAGTACAGCTCGCGCGAGAACCGCTCCGGGGGAATTTCGCGAATGGCGCAGCCGCCGCGCACGAGCAGGTTCCAGTACTCGTCGAGATGGCTGGCCCCTGGAAGGCGGCATGCCAGACCCACAATCGCCAGCGGCACGTGTTTCCAGTCTACCATCAACACTCACCGTTGACCCATGTTGTACCCGCCGAATCGAAGATCTGCACGATGCTGCGGATCTCGGGCGCCCAACACTGTCCATGTGCCGTTCCGCGCTGGTAGGGCTCGCCGGATAAGAGCGGGCCGTCCTGGCCCCAACAAGCCGGACTCGATTTCACAGTCGATCGAGGCAAATGAACGGACAATGGCTACTCCCCTCCATGGAGTGTAAAATAAACAGTTTATGGTAGTTGAGGCGAGTTTTCCTGTCAATACGCGCGACACGCCGCGACACGCCGCGATTCCGGCCCATTGGGGATAGACGCTATCCGACCTGGCACGCGTAACAATTGACGATGCCAGCCGTCTCGAGTTTTCCCCGCGACTGGAATACGCAGGCAAACCGCTGTCGCTCGAGGATCTGGCGGATCTGCGGCAAGCGTGTGCCGTCGGCGTCGTGGATCTCCATGACGATCTGGCGGATCTTAGGCCAATCGCCGGGTTCGACGCCGGTGAGAATCTGCAACTCGCTCCCTTCCGCGTCGATTTTCAGCAGCGCGAGGCGACTGACGCCCGTATCGCGGAGCATTCCGGAAATCGTTCGCAGAGCACAGTCGTACTCCCGTTTCCCACCCAGGGTCTTCCTTACCAACGCGTCGACTAGGAAGGCCGGAGGGTCGCCTTCTTCCGGAAACCGCGCGTGCCAATCGTTCAGGAAACCCGCACGCACGGCATCGGCATCAGCCTCGGCGCTGGGATGGAAGCCGCTGATGATCGAGTAGGCGGGGTAGTATGTGAATTTTGCCTGTCCCGGTTCGTGCGCGATGCCAAACGGGTAGACGTGTACGCTATTGCCATAACGCTCGACATTGGTTTTCAACACGGCAAAGATCTCGGGCGACGGCTCGAAGGCCCATACCCGGGTCTCCGTAAAGCGTTCCTTCACAAACAAGGTGAACAAACCGATATTCGCTCCCACGTCGAACACGCAATCGCCGGGGGCCAACCGGATCCCGTGCCGCAGATAGGCCTCATCTCGGAAAACTTCTCCGTAAACGAACTCTGTTTCCGCCCGGTTCAGGTGGGCGATCGTCAGCCCGCAGGGAGTATGAAACGTCTCGAAACTCGTGCCGTTCCCCATCGGTTTGTCAGTCATGCGGCGTTCTTCCCCAGAGATACCATTCGCTGCCCCTGCTACGAACTACAGGCGTTGGGCATAAATGAGATAAATGCGCGGAAGAAGGTTTGGGAACAACTGTCGTCGATGTCAAAAACGACGTCTCCGTCTGCGAGAGAAGACGTGGACTCGTCGTAGATCCCATCTTCGAAGATGTCGCCGTAGGTAATGAGGGTGTTCTCGCGGCACAACTGATGCACCTCGAAAGAGTTTGGAAGTCTCAACGGCGTGGCTACGGTTGACACAGGTATCAAGGGCCCTCTCGTCAAAACCTATAACTTATTTCAATAACGGGTCTGAACCGCAGTTCTCGGGATGTCCTCGCAGTTATTGAAATAGCTTCCGAGTCCCGCAATACCTACTGTTCAGTTTTACGGCAGAAAGTTCCTGCGTCAAGCCCGGACGGGCCGGCAGCGATAGCATTGGGTTGGCGGGTGTAGTGGCTAAAACCCTGTAGGGGCAAGCGATCAACCTATCTCCCGCACCGCTGTACTGGACATGAAGGCCGCCGGACGATATGATCCCCTGGAATCGCTAGAACTCACGCCTCGATTTCCGTGCCCAATTCTGATCCGAACGCCCTGTTTCCTTTGCCGTTGACGACATTCGAGCAATACATGTTTGCCGATGTCCGTCGCGGTTATCCCATGACTTTTGTACTGGAAGCGCACGTGACGGGCAAAATTTGCCGCGAGGCGCTGGAGACCGCCGTTGAAGTTGCCAGGGGCCGCCACCCAATGCTGCATGCCCGGATCGATGCCCGCCGGTTCCGGCGGCCGATGTGGACCGAAGCGGGAGAATTGCGGCCGGCGATCGACTGGACGCCCTTTGATTCTCCCGCGCCGAGGGGGCGTGAGCCGATCGATCTTCGCAAGTCATTGGGGTTGCGAGTGTGGGTTCGCCACGACGAGCGACGGGCGGCGATTGCCTTGGAATTTCACCATTGTTGTCTGGACGGCCTAGGCAGCGTGCAATTTCTAGGCGACTTGCTCGCCAGTTATGAGCAGCAAATGAATCCGTCTACGAAAATCGAATTCTCGTCGCTGGATCCCTTGCGGCTGCGCGGACGAGGTGTTTTTGCAGTCCGTTTGCCCGCGCCGGTGAGTCGCTGGGAAGTGGTACGGTCAAGTGTGCTGGAAGCCGTGAAGTGGTTCCGACATCGTCCGGTCTCGGTTGCGGCCCCGGAGAAGTTCACTGCCCGCGAAAACGCCTTTCCGGAGTATTGTCATTACCAATTCAGCGAGGAGGAATCGCGGCGGATTCGTGAAACGGCGATGCGTCACTCGGTGACCGTCAACGATCTGCTGCTGCGCGACATGTTTCTGACGGTCAAGGCTTGGAACACGAGATATCGTCCCCATGCCAAGGCCGAATGGCTGCGGATCAACATGCCGACGAGTCTGCGCGGCCACAACGAGACCTCGATGCCCGCGGCTAACCGCATGAGTTTTGCCTTTCTCACTCGCAATGAGCGGGATTGCGATCATGGCGACACCTTCCTGGCAGGCATCCGCTGGGAGACCAAGATGATCCAGCGCTGGAGCCTGGGCCACCTATTCCTCAACGCGCTGCAATTCGGCCAGTGCGTGCCTGGCCTGTTGAAACTCATCTTGGCCGGGCGGTCGTGTCTTGCCTCGGTGATCTTGTCCAACCTCGGGGAAGTCTCCCGCCATTTCACCACGGTGCTCCCTACGGAGACGCGGAAAATGATCAGCGGCAATCTCACGGTGGAAAAGGTCCTCGGCGCACCGCCGTTACGACCGGGTACACACGTCGCCATGGCGCTCTTCGCTTGTTCCAATCGGCTCCTGCTCTGCTTGGCCTCCGATCGGAAGCAGTTCACGCCGCAGCGGAGCGAGGAATTCCTGTCGCTCTTCGTGCGACACGTGCGTCAATCGATTGCCGCCGAACCCCTGTAGGGAACGCCGGGGTACCCGCATAGCGGGTCGATGGCGTTTCTTCTTTCTTTCGTGGCGGAACACCAAGGCCGGATCGGCGCGGAGGCCGAACCCTACAAACGCTGGGCAACATAGGAAATATCCAGGTTATGTCAGGGCCTCAAAGGAAGGGGAATGGGCAAGCTGTCCTTGTTGACAGGTCAATTCTCTCAAACTAAACTGACGGTGTTGGTTTTGCGGGTGGAGTTGGAACGCCTATCGCACTTCCGCAGTGATCGTTGCAGGGGAAAAGTGAGGCCTTGGCGGTAAGTAATCCGTCGCGCCACGAGATGCCAACATTGGCCAAAACCGATTGGATTTATTGTGGGCGGCCATCCCCGGACGGCCAATTGAGGGTAATGGAATATTATTTGCTAACGGGTGCAACTGGCCTGCTGGGATCCTATATCCTCCGAGGGGCGCTTTGCGCCGGCTGGCGGGTGGCGGTGTTGGCGCGATCCAGCCCGGCCGAATCCGCCCGGCAGCGGATCGATTCGATCCTCGCCCGTTGGGAACGAGAGGCCGGCCACGTCCTTCCGCGCCCGGTCGTCCTGGAAGGAGATATGCGGCAACCTGGGTTGGGTCTCGACGGGCAGCAACAGCGCTGGGTGGGCCGTCACTGCCATGCCGTGTTTCACAGCGCCGCCAGCCTTTCTTTTCAGGGCCAGGAGGAAAGCGGCGAGCCTTACTGCTCCAATGTCGAGGGCACACGCCACGTCCTGGATCTCTGTCACGGCCTGGGTATCCGGCAGTACCATCACGTCTCGACGGCCTACGTTTGCGGTCTGCGCACGGGAACCGTCAAGGAGGACGAGTTGGACGTCGGACATCAATGTTCCAACGATTACGAAAAGAGCAAAATGGCCGCCGAGAAGCTCGTCCATCAGGCCGAGTTCCTGACCTCGCGGACCATTTACCGTCCCTCGATCATCGTCGGTGATTCCATCACGGGCCACACGAGCACGTTCCACGGGTTTTATACGCCACTGAAGATCGTTTACACCTTTCTCGGCAGCCTCGACCCACGGTGGATCGACGGCCAACCGCTTCTGGAAGTCCTCGGCCTGACCGGTCAGGAGCACAAGAATCTCGTGCCCGTCGATTGGGTTTCGGCGGCGATCGTGGAACTCGCCGCCAGGCCTGCCGCGCACGGCAAGACTTATCACCTCACGACGCCGCGGCCGGTGACCCTGGCCGTGGTCTGTAAGGCGATGGAACGAGTCCTCGCCGAACATGCGACCGCCACTGCCGGCAAGCCCAAGCCGGCCGTCGACCTAAATCAGCTCCTGCCCGTGTTTGTCGAACAGATGGAAGTCTATCGACCGTATTGGCGCGATGATCCAATGTTTGATTGCACGAACACGCGCCAGGCGCTTCCGCATCTGCCCTGTCCGGAGACCGACGAGTCGGCCTTGCTGAGAACCGGCCGTTACGCCTTGCGCTGGAACTTCGGCTGGCCGCGTCCCAAGCCGGTCGTGCCGGAATTCGACGTGTGTGAACACTTGCGTTCTTCCTTCCGTTGCGATCGGGAGTTCCTCGACTCCAGCGGATGCGGGAAGGTCGGCCTCCAGGTGGGCGGCGCCGGTGGTGGGCAATGGAGCCTTTTTACGGAGCGCGGGCAAGTGGTGGCGGTCGAACCGGGCCTTCTGCCCGATTGTTCGGCGATTTGCTCGCTGAATTCCTTCATGTTCGGGCGACTAGTTCGACGGGAAGTATCGATCGCCGCGGCAATTGCCAGCGGGGCCGTCTACGTGCAGGGCAGGACCGAAGAGACGGAGCGGTTGCCCTCGATCCTGCAATCCGTTTGTTTTCCACCTTGCCGGGCGGGCGACCGTGCGGCAGATCCGATCGAACCCGCGGTCCTCAACGCTTGACCGGTTTACCATGCCTGCTCCCGAATTGACACCTATTGCGATCATCGGCATGGCATGCCGGCTGCCCGGCGCCGCGAATCTCGACGATTTCTGGAGCATGCTGAGTTCGGGGCACAATGCGCTGGGCCCCGCGGCGGCTGACCGCTTCGATCGCTCACTCTACTTGGACCGTCAGCGAGGCGTGCCGGGCAAATCGTACACCGATCTGGCGGGCCAGATTTCTTATGCCCGGGTCGAACGCGGCTGGAAATTGCTCCCCGATGAATTGGCCGTCAAATTCGACGTGGCCCACGTGGCGCTGTGCGAGACAGCCATTGCCGCCTGCCGCCACGCGGGTCTTGACCCCGCGGCGATTCCCCGGCGGAACGCTGGCGTGTACGTGGGGCACGCCTCGGCCAGCAGGCTCGCCAGCGACCTGACCTACGCCAGTTACGTCGCGGAAACCGCCGGCTATCTCCGCGAAGCGGCCGGTTTTTCAGAGTTGGGACGCGCGGGCGAGGAGGTCATCCGTGGGACCGTCGCTCGCGCCCGCCAGGGCAAGGCCAAACGCAACGCCGACGGCAGTCCTTTCCTGGGCGCATCGGTCGCCTCGGCGCTGATTGCCAGGACGCTGGGCCTCAGCGGACCGTGCATGTCGTTCAACGCCGCCTGCGCGTCGTCACTGTACGCCCTGACGGAGGCCGTCCGTGCTTTGCAGCTTGGCCGGGTGGACATGGCAATCGTGGGAGGCGCGTCGTACTTCACATCCGACACCTTGGTTCTGTTTTCGCAGGCCCAGTCGCTCAGCGTCAGTGGTTCGCGGCCGTTCACATCGCGGGCCGACGGCATGGTCGTCGGCGAAGGAAACGTGGTCATGCTTCTCAAGGCCCTGCCCCGCGCGCAGGACGACGGCGACCGCATCCTGGCCGTAATTCCCAGCGTGGGGATTTCCTCCGACGGGCACGGGCGCAGCCTTTGGGCACCGCGCAGCGAGGGACAAGTGGAAGCGATTCGCCGCGCCTATGGCCTGCACGTTTCCGCGCAACACCTTCAGTATATCGAGGCCCACGCCACGTCGACGCCTGTCGGCGACTTGACCGAGATCCGCTCGCTGCAGACGGCCTTGCAAGGCCTGCTCCCGCCCGGTGAACAAATTCCGATCGGCAGTGTCAAGTTCAACGTGGGGCATTCGTTGGAAGCCGCTGGCCTGGTCGGTTTGCTCAAAACCGTGCTCTGCTTGCAAAACAAGACCGTGCCTCCGTCCAACGACGGCAGTCCGCTCAACCCGGGGATCGACTGGGACCAGGCGCCGTTCTTCGTGCCAAGTTCCGCTATCGCCTGGCCTGAAGGGGCCGGCGGACGACCGCGGCGTGCGGCGGTCGATTCGTTCGGCATCGGCGGCTTGAACGCGCACGTGGTCGTCGACGAGTACTTGCCGCCCAGGAACGTCGTGGCGCCAAGCGCCCGCATCCCGCGGGTCGTGTCGGCAAGCGTTGCAGAGGATGCCGTGGCCATCGTCGGACGCGGCACCATCCTGCCGGGGGCGCGGACCGTGGCCGCCTTCGGCGAGTTGCTACATTCGGGTCGCGATGCGAAAGTCGACGTTCCGCCCCAGCGCTGGCAAACCGGCCTCTTCTTCGAGCCCGAGAGCGCCGTCCCGGAGCAACGTCTCCGCGGCGGCTTCATCACCGACTACGCCTACGACTGGCGGAAGCATCGCATTCCTCCCAAGCAAATCGCCAGCGCCAGCCCATTGCAGTTCATGATTCTGGATGCGGTCGATCAGGCCTTGGCCGAGGCCGGATTGTCGGCGGAGCAGTTCGATCGCAAGCAGACGGCGGTTGTCGTGGGCACGGTTTTTGGCGGCGATTTCTCCTCCCAACTCGTGATGGGCCTTCGCTTGCCGGAATTCCGGCGGACGCTGGCCGAGACGCTCCGCGCGCACGGCGTGCCCGGCGCCCTTGTCGAGCAGTTGAGCAAGTCCTACGCCGCCGTGCTGTTGAAGCACATGCCGGCCCTGGTGGACGAGACGGGCAGTTTCACGGCCAGCGCGTTGGCCTCGCGCGTGACGAGTGTTTTCGACTTCATGGGAGGGGCCTTCGCCGTGGACGCGAGCGCGGCCTCGTCGCTGGCCGCGCTGAATTGTGCCGTCGATCTGCTGCTCACGCGCACGGTCGGCATGGTGGCCTGCGTGGGCGCGCAACAGGACATGACGCCGAACGCCTTCGAAGCCGCTTCACTCTCGGGCAAACTGGCTCGCGGCAACGGGCGGGCGCCATTTGACGCCCAGGCCCGCGGCACCTTCCCCGCGGAGGGTTGCGGCGTGCTCCTGCTGAAGCGATTGTCGGAGGCGCGAGAGCACGGGAACCGCGTGTTCGGAATCATTCGCGGCGTCGGCGGCGGCACGGGGCCGACGCATCGCGAGGCGATTGGCATTGCTATCCGCCGCGCCATCGACGATGCCAAGGCGAGGCCTGCGGAAGTTTCGTTCGTCGAAACGTCGGGGACCGGCTTGGCCGCTCCGGACGTGCAGGAAGCGCAGGCCGTGAGCGAAAGCTACGGCGCGACGGGACGGCGCGTGCCCGTGTTGCTGAGCACGGTTGTCGGCCAGATTGGCCACGCCGGCGGCGCATCCGGCATGGTATCGGTGCTCAAGGCCAGTTTGGCGCTCGATGAGCAGAAGCTGCCGGCAGTCGCCGGACTTGTCGCGCCGCCGCCCGTCGTGTCGCAGGACGCCCGCCGGCTTCAATTGCCGGCAGCCGAATGCAACCTGCCGCTTGACGATCAGCAGTCGCGATTGCTCGCGGGAGTGACCTCCTGCGGCGAGTTGGAGCTAGTTTATCACGTCGTGATGGAGAGGGGTACGGAGATGGTGCAACCACTGAACAAACCGGCGAAGAACGGCGATTCCTTGTCGCACGCATGCCAGGCGGCGCGGGGCGCGGCACGGATCGTCGAGTTCGATGCAACGGCCCGCCGCCGGGAAAAGATGCGGCAGAAAGGCGTGCAGCCGGCCGAACGGCAGCCTGCGGAGACGGTTGGCAAGCATCGCTCGAATGGTTCCGCGGCCGCCGAAGTGGGTAACGCCGCGCAAGCGGGCAATGCGGGACCGGCGGCCACGCATTTCCTGCCGGGAGAGCCGCCGCGTGCCGCGAACCTGCGGGCGGGCTTGCCCGTTGAGGCGATGTCGGCGCCGGCGTTTCCTTCGCCGCCCGCCGCGCCGCCGCCGATCGATGTCGCAGAACTACAGTTGTTCCTGGTGAACTTCGTCGTCGAGCAAACCGGCTACCCGCCCGAGATCGTCAGCCTGGATGCCGACCTGGAAGCCGACTTGGGCATCGACAGCATCAAGAAGGCTCAACTCTTTGCCGAGATCGGCGAGCACTTCCAGGTGGCGGCCGACGCCGGCTTGACGCTCGACCAGTTCGCCACGCTTCGCCACGTCTCGGACTACTTGATCGAGCGGATCGGCGAGCCGCACGCGGCGGTGGCAGTTCCGGCCGCCGCGCCTTCATCGTCCGCGGTGCCGATGGCAACAGCAGCGGCAGTCGCCGCAATCGACGCCGTCGAACTGCAATTGTTCCTTGTCAATTTCGTGGTGGAGCAGACCGGCTACCCGCCCGAGATCGTCAGCCTGGACGCCGACCTGGAGGCCGACTTGGGCATCGACAGCATCAAGAAGGCTCAACTCTTTGCCGAGATCGGCGAGCACTTCCAGGTGGCGGCCGACACCGGGTTGACGCTCGACCAGTTCGCCACGCTTCGCCACGTCTCGGATTACCTGATCGAGCGGATGGGCGACCCCGCGATTTCGACCACGCTTCCGGCCGCCGATCCTTCATTGTCGTCGGTGCCTGTGGCAGCGGCAGTCGTAGCAATCGACGCCGGCGAACTGCAATTGTTCCTTGTCAATTTCGTGGTGGAGCAGACCGGCTACCCGCCCGAGATCGTCAGCCTGGACGCCGACCTGGAGGCCGACCTGGGCATCGACAGTATCAAGAAGGCCCAACTCTTTGCCGAGATCGGCGAGCACTTCCAGGTGGCGGCCGACACCGGCTTGACGCTCGACCAGTTCGCCACGCTTCGCCACGTCTCCGACTACCTGATCGGGCGACTCAGCAACGTATTGTCATCCTGAGCAATTGGGGGTGTAAGACTACATCGACAGTGAGCTTTCACGGGGAACTTTACCGCGTGGTTGAAATTCTCAACGGGTTAGAGTTGAAGCCGCGACACGCGCAAGGCCGCACAATCGTCGAGGTTACCCTGGAAAATGGTACTGCGGCAGTGGTCGTCGCACAGTAGGCCGTGAAGCTAAGGGCGACAAAACCGGCCGTTTCGCGTCTTCCGCAGGAGAACTACAAAGTCCTTCGTAGCAAGGAATTTATTCCGTGGCCCTGCCCTTCTTAGGCCCGTCTTCTACAGCATATTTCTGTATGTAGTTGCCCTTTATAGATTTATGGCGACGCAATTGGGGCTTGGCACCATGCGCCTGCGGGAAGTTGGAATGTAAGGATCGTC
>Ga0181520_10005574_pt1 | contig 19930 bp, 12 predicted proteins | sample PEATcosm2014_Bin_29_FD_132451 | JGI IMG/M metagenome (GOLD analysis project Ga0181520, IMG submission 132451) | Peatland microbial communities from MTU Mesocosm Facility, Houghton, MI, USA - PEATcosm2014_Bin02_30_metaG | ecosystem: Environmental > Terrestrial > Soil > Wetlands > Peat | place...
GGCAACCAAACTCGTGCTTCGGGTAGAAAACGAAGTGCATCGTCGGCCATTCCGTGGCAAAAGCGATCGATGCACGAATCCTACCCTCCTACCGGGGATGGCGCAATAGGGGTTGGGAAGCTACACTGTTACAAAAAAGGTCCCTGCGAACGTAGGATTCGGACCGCGTCCGCGCCTGCCGGAGTCTGCTATCCATAGGCTTGCCTCGGAGGCTGGTGGGTTCGCCACGACCCTACCCCGAACAGAGGGGGGACGTGCCGATTGCTCGCCCAGTACATCAGCCTAGCAGTATGTCCGATGCGGAGATTTCCCGCAACCGTTTGGCTTTGACGCAGTTTGCCTACGATAAACAAGGCATCACGGGCCTTTGGGCAAGAGGGGCAACTGCCAGAAGGGGCGCAGGTTCAGTTGGAGCGTGTTGGAGCCCCAGTAGTCATACAAGGGACCGTTACGATAGGCCGTGCTCAGGAGGATTCTAGGCTGCGGCTGCACAACTCGCTCCTGCTCGGAAACAGCCTGCGGGTTCCTTGAAGTCAGATCTCATACACCTTGAGCACCTCGTCGCCGTAGTGGTTGATGACCTTCACGGCGATCTTGCCCTTTTCGGGCCGAGCAAAGGGACGGCTGGTGGTCGAATAAAGCGCCGACCAGGCGGTCTCGTCGATTTCGGCCCGCAAGGCCCGCTTCAGCTTCTCGTAAGGTTCCTCCGCGCCGGTGAAGTAGGCGTGGCGGACAAAGAAGCTCTCGCCGTTGTAGTCGGTGTCGATAAACCAGCAGGCAATGTCATCCGTCGAGGAGTTGCGAATCTGCCCGGTGGTCGGGTCGTACACGTCCAGGCCCTTGATGGCCACGGTGAGACGGCCGTCCTTCTGCTTCTTGATGTCCATGTCGGGTTCGCCGAAAACCATGAACAGGTTGCCGGCCCCCGTCTTTTTCAAGAGTTCGTCGCCCATCGCCAAGTCGGGGTTCATCCGCACCGGCAGCACGGTCAGACGGCCGTAGCGTTTGGCCTCTTCCGACACACTGGGATCAAAGGCGAAACCGCAGACCAGCAGCACGTCAAAGCCCACGCCGCGCACTGCCTCCTTGGCCGCCTCCTTGATGAGTTGCGCCCCGACGGTGCCATGTTCCGGGCCGATGCAGATTGCGGCCCGCCGGCTCGTCCCCTCTCCCTCCGGGAGAGGGCTAGGGTGAGGGCTTTTGCCGGCGGACGTCGGTTTCTCGGTGTAGTGCCCTTCGGCGTGAATCCACTCGCCGGCGAACGGATCGAGTGAATCGAACTTCAGGCGTTCGCCCTTGATCGTGTTCTGCACTCCCGCCCTGCGCAGGTTGTCGAGGATCATCGTCGCAAAGCAGTCGGGGCCGATCACCTTCATCTTCCAGCCGTTTTTGCCAACCTCGGATCGCTGCTTCTTCTCCTCGACGCTGATCGTCCGATGCGGGCTGAGCGATTCGACTGTGAAGGGCCCGCTCACACGCACCGTCTTTTTATCCTCGTAGGGCTGGTCGTAGAGCGTCTCGGTCTCGGCCCGCCGGGCGATGGCCGCGTCGATCTCTTGCCGCCGCCTGCGGTAGACATCCCACCATTGCTTGAGAAGCTTCTTAGCATCGGCGGGCCAATCCTTCTCGGGCTCACGGGGAATCTCCCATTCCTGCCACTTCGTCTTGAGCAACTTGTTGAGACTGGCGTGGATTGGCTCCAACTTCTCTTGCCAAACCGAGTGGACCGCGTCGATCTCCTCGTTGTTAGAAATCGACTCCGGCTTGATGTGGGTTACGCGATCGTAGATGAAGCCTTGGCGGATGTCGCCTTCGGTCTTGTGCGGTGGGGGCATCTTGCTGGTCAGTTCGGCTTCTTTCTGGATGCCGGCGGGCGAGTCGGCCAGCAGGTAGTAGGGATATTTGGCGGCCATCAGCCGGGTGCGGGCCAGGGCCAGAGCTACGCGACTGGTGTCAATGGTGATCCACCGCCTGCCCCATTGCTCGGCCACATAGGCCGTCGTTCCGCCCCCGCACGTCGGGTCCAATACAAGATCTCCAGGATCGGTCGTCATCAGAAGACACTTTGTGACGGCTGCCGTCGAGGTTTGAACCACATATATTTTCGGGTCAGACCGGCTCATTATGCCGCCAACATCGGTCCAAACGTTGTTAATGGGAAAGGCCGGAAAGTCCTCCAAGAATCGCATGAACGAAATTGACCTACCCGTGGCGATAACGCGGCCGGATTTCTTGATTCGCTCAAAACCCTCGGGTGTCATACCCCACCACCTAGGTTCAGGTCTGTAGGCACGACCTTGGAACTCAAGTATGCACTGGCGACCAGGGCCAGGCTTGGTCAGATCACTGACTGTGAAGAGCTTTGCTCCCTCGGGCAACTCCCCCCTGCGCTCCTCTGCGTTCGCCGGCCGTGTGGTGCCATCATCGAGCCTCACCGAGTTGTAGCGGCCCGCACCTTCCGCCCCGGGTGCCTTTTTCGCGTAAAGCTGACGGTACTTGATTGTCTTGATATCTTTCGCGTACCACACGATGTAGTCGTTCGCCCTGGGCAAGAGTACCGCCCCCAGGCCAGAACTCTTGTTGAACGAAATAAGGCTCACGTAGTTCTCGCTTCCGAAGACCTCGTCCATCAAGGAGCGAGCCAAGTGCACATTTTCATCACCAATCTGCACGAAGACCGACCCACTGTCTGTCAGCAAATCACGCGCAGTTACGAGCCGGTCACGGAGGTAGGCGAGATACGAATGGATGCCGCGTTCCCAGGTGTCGCGGAAGGCGCGGACCTGCTCGGGCTGGCGGGTGGCATCCTCGGCCTTGCCGTCCTTCACGTCGCGCTTGCGGGTGGAGACCTGCCAGTTCGAGCCGAACTTAATCCCGTAGGGCGGGTCGAAGTAAATGCACTGTATCTTACCCTTGAGGCCCTCCTTCTCGGCCAGGCTGGTCATCACCAGCAACGAATCGCCCAGGATCAAGCGGTTCGACCAATTCCCATCGTGATGGTAGAAATCCACCCGCTGGTCGAACTCTTCCGGCAGGCCGTTAAAGTCGGCAAACAGATCGAGTTGGCGGTCTCCGGTCTGCTCGGCACGGGGCAGGTCGTCGATGATTGCCTGCGGATGAATCTCCTCCTGGATGTAGATAGGTACCACGGGGACAGCCAGGTCTTCCCGATCCTGTTCGTCCTTGCCCTTCCATACGAGCTGCGGATCGAGCGACGGATCGCGCGGATAGAGCATGTTCTTCGCGGCCTGCTCCTCCTCAGCCACAAAGTCGCGCAGTTCCTCAGTGGGGATGTTCTTGCGCTTATCCTTGTGGCGGATCGACTCGACAGGCGTCGTGGTCTTTTTCTTCTTCGCCATGAGTTCTCCTCAAGCGATCCGCAGATTACACAGAGTGTAGATTGGTCCGCAGATTACACAGATTTACACAGATTACAAAACAGTGTCATAAATCTGCGTCAATCGGTGTAATCTGCGGATGTTGTTTCTGCGGATTCTTATTCCGTGGATTCCTTGCGTGGGTTGGCAAAGATGAAACGTTTGAATTCGAGACTCGGGCAGCCGAAATTCACGAGCAGTCCCCGCTCCAGACGCGTCGCTTTCAAGTAGTTCAACAACTGTGCCGTCTCGACGCCGGTGAGGGCTTGCAACGCCTTCAACTCGACGATCACGCTTTCAAAACAGACAAAATCCGCGCGGTACGAGCAGTTCAGCCGTCGTCCCTTGTAGAAGACTGGCAACTCCGCTTCGCGCACGAAGGGGATGCCTCGATCGGCAAGTTCAAGGGCCATCGCCTCCTGATAAACGGCCTCCAAGAATCCCGGCCCAAGTTGACGATGAACCTCCATGGCCGCGCCGATGATCGCGTGCGTCTGCGGGTCATTATTAACTGCGTTGGAATCAGACACCGCTCTTTTTCCCTTCTTTTCCATCCGCAGATTTCACAAATTTTCAAAGATGAGTGACAGTAATCTGCGTGAGTCTGTGTAATCTGCGGAAGTTCTGAACTTCCTGGCGTCAGTTGGCCACTGGATTTGTACAACTGAAATCTGTTTCGCCCCGAAAACAACCATCTTGCCGTGCGGATCGGCGGAGAGTTGGTCCGCGCTCATGTTTGTGTCCCTTTCTGGAGGCTCGTTCGGATCGTGTTTTCCGCATCCCAAGGGTCGGCGATTTCGATGAACTCCCAGCGGCCGAAGCCGCCGTGGTTGTTGACGGCGGGCACCCAAAGCGTGCGTGCCGTGGTCACTTTGGCGGCCTTGTCCTTCTTCTTCTCACCCGTGACCTCCACCAGCAGGTTCAGCAGGTCGTCGGATCCATGGCCGTCGTCGATACAGGCGATGAAGTCGGGAATGTACTGGCGTTCTTCACCGTTAAGGGCGTAAGGGATTGTGAAGCCGAGGTTGTGGTTCTTGACGTAGCGGACGACTTCCTCCATGTCCTCAAGCGTCTGGGCGAGTTTCTGCTCCCAGGAATCGGTGTCGGCCACGACGTGGGAGATATGGCACTTGTCCTCCCGCGTCGCGTAGACAGGCCGGGTCGTGTCGAAATCCACGTAGCGCGTCGAGCCGAGCGTGTCGTAGGGGCGGAGGATCGGCTTGAGCGCCGCCGTGCCGTCGGTCGATGCGACGATGGCCTTGTAGATGCGGTCGGCCGCGTCATGGGCATACTCGATTAGGAGCAGCAGTTGCGGGTAGGTATGATCCTTGAGCGTCACACACTCGGCCAGCCAACGCTTGGCGATGCCGAGCAGTTGCGGAAAGAGCCACGGCTTGTCGTTGCCGTCGTCATCGCGGAAGTATCTCTCCAACGTGAGTTTGGCCAGCAGGAAAGCCACTTCGTTCGGTCGGCGGCGCTTCAAGTCGTCGAGCCGGTGCTTCTCGGTGGCTCCGACGATCGGGGACATTTCGGTTTCGGTCGGGATGTCGGCCGTCGAGAGGGAGAGCCGGGAGTCTGTCGTAAACGTGGCCGTGAGCCGTTCGCCGGCCATGTCGTAGCGATAGCCGACCAAGCGGGGAAAGTTGATTTCGCAAGCGATACGGCTTTCCAACGCACGGACGCGGGTCGGCAGCGGGCCGGGCGGCGGATCCTTGGTCGAACCGCTGCACGGGATGAACGAGAAGGGAACACCGTACACTTCGGCATACTCAGGCTCGAACATGCCCTGTTCGTTGGCGGCATAGCTCATTCGCCGCAGCCCTCGCCCCACCACTTGTTCGCAGAGAAGCTGTGTGCCGAAGGCCCGGACGCCTAATACGTGGGTGACGGTGTTCGCGTCCCACCCCTCGGTGAGCATCGAGACGCTGACCACGCACTTGACGTGCTCGCCGAGTTTGCTTGCCTTGCCGATAGTGTTCATCACCTCGCGGAGCAGGTCTTCGTCGGTGAGGTTTTCGGCGTCACGGCCGGGGAAGCGAACGCGATACTCGGCCTTGAACTCCTCGATTTCGCGGGCGGCGATCTTCTTGAAGTCGTCGCTCATCCCCTCGCCCGATTCAAGCTGCTGGCTGTCCACTAGAATCGTGTTGGGACGACGAAGCCAGCCGCCATGCTCGTCGTCGTTGCGGAAGATGGGCAGTTGGCCAGCCTGCACGACGGTCTGGTCGGCGATCTGCTTTTCCCATCCGGCGATGTAATCGAAGACCATCTTCGAGACGTTCGTGTTGTTGCAGACGACGATGAAGACCGGCGGCGTGATGCCCTTGGCCTTGGCCTGGGCGTTGTGCTCCCACAGGCGGTAATACTTCTCGTAGTTGCTGTAGAGGCTGTGCAAAGCCCCTTGAAGCTCGGCGGGGAGCTTCGGTTCGCCGCCCAGTGCATCGGTCTTGCGGCCTTTCTTGGGCAAGTCTTCCCGAATGCGGAGCCACAGATCCCGGTAGGTCGGCTGGTCACCGGTCATCGAATCGTCGGCCACGGGCACGCGCGGCACTTTGACGATACCGGCCTCGATCGCGTCGATCAGCGAGAAGTCGGAGACGACCCAGGGGAAGAGCGTGCCCTCGGGATAGCCCGAGCCGCGCAGAAAAAACGGGGTGGCCGAAAGGTCATAGATAGCCTTCACGCCTATTTTCGCTTTGACCGCCTCAATGCCAGAGATCCAAACGCGGGCCTCTTCGTCGCGCTGCTTGGCTTCAAGACGTTCATCCCCGACGAGCTTCACGTCCTCGCCGTCCGGCTTCCGGCGGTAGCAATGGTGTGCCTCATCGTTGATGACAATGATACTCTTCTTATTGCCCAGTTCGCGGCAAACGCGACGGACCATCTGATCAGGCGTCTCCGTAAACCCGTTCGATTCGCCCTGCGCCAGAATCGCTTTGGTGAGCTTACCGGCGGCCACCTTCTCGCGCGGCAGAAAGGCGTGGTAGTTGGTAATGAGAATTTTGGCCTGGCCAAGCTGTTCTAACGACTCGGCGGAAATGATGTCGCGTTGCCGGTAGTAGTTCTGAGGATCGTTGGGCAAGAGCACGCGCAGCCGATCGCGGATCGTGATACCCGGCGTGACGATAAGAAACGTGTCCGAGAATCGGGCGTCCTGCGGATTGGCGAGCTTGTTGAACGTCTGCCACGCGATGAGCATAGCCATGACGACGGTCTTGCCCGAACCGGTGGCCATTTTCAGCGCGGTGCGGGGCAGGCCGGGGTTCGACGTGTCGTTCGCGTCGCGGAGCCTGTTTTCAATCCAAGCGTCGAATTTTCGCGCCACCTCGGTAATGTAGATGGCCGTTTCAAGGGCTTCGATCTGGCAGAAGAACAGCTTCTTCTCGCGGTTGGGGTCGATCCAGTAGGCCAGCAGCCGGGCCGTAGTGGGAGTGACGCCGACGTAGCCGCCCTCACGCCAAAGTCTCACGCGGGCGCGAATCCGGTTGACGAGTTCGTTCTCCTCGATACGATCCTGCGTCCACTCGGTGTCGAACTGAAGCTGCTTGCTGCCCTTCTTGCGGGGCCGGGCGATAGGCACGAAGTATTGGCTAACTCGCCGGGCTTCGACAATTTCGTTGGTAATGCCCTCGTCGGTGAAGCGGAAATGGCGAGTCGGCTCGCTGAAGGGCGAGTTGATGACGGGGTTTTCAATGACGACTTGCGGCATGAGTTGCCAATGCTCCATCCTGGCAAGAGAAAGCCAGTCGATGATTTAGCTTCCTAGTATACCACCCCCGCTGATGGTAGTGCCAGTGGTCCCACGTGGCCTTTCAGGCCAGCTTGAAATGGGCGTTTCCTGCTTCCATCGACCGCTGCCGAACCTGCCGCAGTTTGAGCAACCCCGTCTGGCCGGCGGCGGAGAGCCGTTCCATCTGGCTTACCTTGGCAGCACAACAATGACCGGGACAGGCCAACGTCACGGCTGGAAGCTCAGCTCCCCCCAATGCTTCGGCTGCATTTTCAACTCGAAGACGGCGTCGTCCACAATGCCGGTGTGCTGGTTGGCCCAGTACGACCGCAGCCGGGTCCGCGCGCCGGCACGGTCGCCGTGCATGACACCGAAGTCGCCCCGTAGCGTGAGTTTCGCCGTCGGCCGCAGGCCGAGCGTCGCCAGCGGAATGGCCGCCTCGACCAGGTAACTCCTGCCGGGCTGCACCTTGACCTCGATTTTTTCCAGGCTCACCACGTCCACAAAATCCATGGGGTACGACCGGACGACGCCGGAACTGAAGACCATGGGCTTCTTCGCCGCGGACACCTTGCGGTAGAGAACCGCCGTCGGCCGGCCTTGGAAATTGCCGATCGACAGCCGCAAATCGCCCTGCTGAGCCTCCTCGCGGTTCGCATCGGCATTCGGATCGGTGGCCAGTTGCAGATCGACGGTATCGCCGCCGAGATACATTTGTGCCGCTTCCGTAGCACCGTTCAGCCAGGGCGTGTCGTCCTGGACCTCCCACGCCACATAGAGGTTCCGCTCGTCCCAGGCGACCGCAGAGCGAACCGCCGCCTCGTCCTGCTTCTTGTAGCGGATGATCTCGGCGCCTTTGAAATCTTGGTCGAGCCCGCCGGTAAACCGCGGCGTCATCCTCCGGATCGTCAGGCGCGGCTTGCCGACGGCCGCTTGCAGATAATCATCATGGAACGCCTGCGCCCTGCTGACATCCGACGCCGACATCGCGATTCGCCCGCCTTGGATGGCTCGAACCTGATCCAGGCCGGTCACCTCGACGTTCCAGAAGCCGGTCTTGCCGGCCTGGAGGTACAGTTTGCCCTGCTTGGTGTATGCGATGGAGCCGCCAAAGTCCTCGCCGCCCATTCCGCAGGGGCAATCGTCCAGGCGAGCGCCGGGCACTGCTTTCTCCGGCCAGCGGATCTTCATCGGATCGGCCTGGAACAGATGCGTCAGGTAGAAGCCGTCCTCCGTCAGGATGTGCCACTCGCCGACGTTGGTCGGGATGACCCAGATGTTGCCAATCGGTTTCGGCAGCGCCGCCACGCCGCAGGGACCGTAGGAACCGCGAATCATGCCGACTTCCGCCGGACAGGCGTTGTGCGACCCGTGCACGCCCACGAAGTTGTCCGGGTACGTCCAAAGCTGCTTGCCGCTGGCGATGTCATAGCAGCGATTCCAACTGTTGTTGGTGCCATAGTCACCGACTTGGAGCAACCGCCGGCCGTCGGCCGATCCCAGGCCAACAGCGGGCAGCTTCACGGGATGGGCCAGATCGTACTTCGGCGCCCCGCAGGCGGTGAAGCCGACGACCTTGTACTGGCCCGGCTTCGTCTGGTTTTGCGTTTCATAGAACGTCAAGTCGGGCGTCATGGCCATATACCAGCCGCTCAGGCGGACGATGCCGTCGACCATGGCGACTTCGTTGGGCTGGCGCTGCCCATCGCCATTCTCATCGCACCAGAGGGCCGTTTTCGCGGCCTGTCCGGTCTGACCATGCGCCGGCGGCGCAATGTCTTTGCCGTCTTTATCGACGTAGCTGATGACGCTGCGAAGTTTATAATCGCCATCTCCAAGCCGTTCGAAGATCCGTACGGTGCCCAGATCGAACGCCCACCGCGTGGCCACCGCCAGGTACAGCCGGCCGTTGGAGCCGACGCCGAAGCGCGAGTTTTCCATGCCGTCGCGGGTAATCACGCCCAGACAAACGGCGCGGCCCGTCTCTGGATCGATGCGCCATTCGCAGCCTTGGCCCACCATCAAGTAAGGGTCTTGCGGGTTGATCGCGCCGCCGAGGGCGCCGTAGGTCGTCGGGCCGAGGAACTCTTTCACGAGTTTGCCGCTGGCGATATCCCAGCAACTGAAGCGCTTGGGCATCATGTCGCCCTCGGCGACCCAAAGCTTGCCCTGGGCGTCAACCGTCAAGGAGGCGATAAACGCCATGCCATCGGGCGTCCAGCGGCCCAGCAGGCTCCGCCCGCCCTGGCGGCCGATCGGTTTTCCGGCGGGCTTGCCGTCAGGGCCGAAAATGAGAACCTGGTTGTCCGGCTCGCGGAGGCCGACATAGATGCGCCCCTCGGCGTCGAGAGCGATGGCTCGGGCGTTCCGCAGATTGCCAATAAACGGCCCGCTTTCACCCGTTTCGGCATTCACGGCCAGCACGGTCTTGCCCTCCGACACGACGTAGAGCTTCCCGCTCATGGCCTTTACATCGGTCGGCGCGGCCACGTGGAACTGCTTGATGAGCTTTCCGCTCTTGCTATCGAGAACGAGGATGGCATCGGCCGGCGTGAAAGCCAGATACAGGCGGCCATCCTTGACGTCGATCGCATTGGCGCTCTCCGGCTTCTTCGAATCGTTGCCCCAGAGCGTCTTGATCATGAGATCGCTGGTGTCGGTTCCCGCCCAGGCCACGTAGCGGCCGGTGGCGGCGTCCAAGCGGTACAGCCTGCCGCCCCAGTCTTGGACGTAGACGATGCCGGAATCGACGGCCACGAGGTCGGCGCCGCCCATCCCGCCGCGGGTGTTCTTCCAGAGCACATTGCCGTCCAGATCGCAGGCCAGCAGGGCCTTTCCGGCTTCGGCCCCCGACCAGCCGAGAAAGATTCGGTCGCCATCGGCGGCGCACGCGGACGGTTGGCCGTGGTCGCCGCCCCAATTCGAAGTCAGCTCGGAGTCCCACGGCGCGGTGCCGGGGTTGCAGGCCCAGCCGACCAGCCGCAAACCAATGCCTTTGTGCCAAAGGGCCTCCCACGAATACTCACCCGCGGGCACGGGCTGGCCCGGCGTGCGCCAGTTCATGGTGGTGAGCCCGTCCCAGCGGACCTCGTGTCTGCCCTTAGTGTAAAAGTTGTTGGTCAAGAGTTGGCGTACGGGCTGGCGGCTCTGGTCCTTGATATTGAGCGAAACATACCCGTCTTCCGGCATGGTGAAGGAGATGGTTTTGAAGCCCTTGGGAGCCTTGGACTTGATGAGTCCGGTCCAATCGACGACGGGTCGGCCCCGTTCGAGTTTCACCGGAAACTCCCGCGCATCGGCCAATCGCACGGGCGACGGATGGACGCGGCCGCTTGGTTCCAGCGTGGCGTAGCCCCAACATTGGTTTGCCATGAACGTGAACACCCGATCGGGCGCGGCCCCCGGCTTGAAAATGTCCTTGAAGGTCATGCGGCCGTTTTCGCCCAGCGTGAAGTTCGGTTCGATGGTCAGGACGAACCGCTCGCCCGCTTTGGGAGCCGCCTGACCTTCCTTGAGCAAAAGTGACCACGGAATGGCAATTTTCTGCACGTAGCCCTTCGGCAGCGGCGCGCCCGCCGCATCGGTCGCGGCGTTGATCAGAAAAGCTTGTCGGGCTCCTTGGGTTTTGGCATTCTTCAGGTGGCCCTGGTTGAACTGCTTGCCGTAGACGACGTCCATCACGTCGTCGCCGCCGCGCCCCCGCCAGCAGGTCCAATGCGACGCCCGCTCGCCGGCATCGTCGGGATGGGTGACGATGCGGAACTGGAGGCAGTCGCCGTTGAAGCCGTTGTCGGCGATCGTCTGGCCGGGGTTGTTCAAGGGGGTTTCGTCGCTCCACCGGGTCAACAGGTAGAGATTCTGGGCGTCGTACATGGCGTGGAACCAGGTGGCCATACTGGCCCGCTGGTTCTCCACGTCGCTACAAGTGAAGATGCCCGCCGAGAGGTCCCAATCGTCCGTTTTGCCGTCGATGACGACCTTTCCCGGCGCCGGCAACACGCGAATGCCGAGATTCTCGGTTTCGGTGGCGAGGAGCGTCGCGACGGGCAGCAGGATCGTCAGAAAAGCGAATGCCAGGGATCGATTCGTTCTGCGACTCATGATACGGGCATCCTTCTTTCGTGCAGGGGATCAGGGAAATGAACGACAAAACGTGCCGAACGACTCGCGGCGTGTGTCCCGACGGTTATCGACCGTGACGACAACCACCCAGGGCTTCGTGCCATCCTCGACCGTGAGCTTCAGCGGCACGGTCGCGGGGCCAGTTTCGCTGAGATCGATTTGACCGACCGGATCCGCAATCGACGCATTGAAAACGCGGTACTGAATGCTGTGCGAGCCGACTCCGCGGGCCGTCAGCTTTAGGGCGACCGACGAGCGCGCCCGATCGACCTTATCCACGCGGAGTGCCAGCTTGACCGCGGCGGCCGCTTGCCGATCGGCCCCCGCGTTCGCCGCCGCCGGGGGCGGCGGTTGGTACGCCATCAGCCACAGAAAACGCTCCGTCGGCGCCGTCCAGATCTCTTTGAACGTGGCGTAGTCGCTGTTCGACCAGTACGGCTCGTCGTTCCGCATCGAATCGACGCCCACCGGCAAGGCCCCGACCACGTTCTTCAGGCAGTAGGCGAACAGCGGGGGATAGTCGTAGCCTTCGCCGTACATCAGGCATTGGCAAAAGGGGTTGCCGCCGAAAACCCACTGCAACTGCCGGGCCACGAGCTGCTCGCCGTCGCGGTCGCCGCGCAAACGCGACGCGGCCGCCAAGGCTAATGTTCCCGAAAGCTGCACATTCGTGTTTCCGTGGAAGATTCGATCGTGACAGATCGGAAAGGTTCGCAATACGCAATCGTTGCCCAGGTGCGTGCTTTCCTCCCATTGGCGGACGACCGCCTCGCGCTGTTTGGCATCGCCGATGTGGACGGTTTCGTCCTTGCGCCAGATGGAGTTGGGAATCAAGTCGTAAGGCGCCGCGATGCGACTCCCCCGTTTGAGAAAGTATTCGGCATGCATGAGGGCGGCCGCGTACCATTGGATCCATTCCTCTCGTTCGGGAAACGTCTCGCACAGGGCGACGAGCGCCAGCAGCGGCGACTCGTCGAACGCCGCATGACCATCGTGAACGACGGAACGGCGGCTCGTATCGGTGTAGAAGAAGCCGGTTAGCGGCACGGCTTCCGACAAACGCTGCTCCTGGCAGCGCACCACAAGCCGGCCGAATTCCACGGCGCGGTCGGCAAATCGCGATTCGCCCGTCACCCGTCGTAGACGAATGGCTGCCAGAGCGCCCCAGGCGGCTTCCAGGCAGGAGGCGTTCGACCAATCGGCCTGCGCGTGAATCGCCGCGTCCCAATCGACGCGGGCCGCAACGAGACAACGACCGGCCAACGCCGGCTGCTCCTTTCTGAGCACTTCGACGGCCAAGGCTTCGACGGCCGCGGCCAGGAAGTTCTCCCACGGCACGTTTTGGGCCGGCGCAATGACGTCGTCGTTGGTGCCGATCTTATTGTCCGTGTAGAGCCGCATGATGCTCCACGACATGCGATATCCGTCGCCAAACTGCGTTTTGAGCAGCCACTGGAGCCCCCAGACGGCCTCGTCCAGAGCGCGCTCGCGCAAGGCGGGGTCGCGCCTGTCCAATTCGCGCCGCTGGAGCAGTTCCAGCATCGCATAGACGGCCATGGCCGTGCGCCACGTGCCCTGCGATAGGTCGCCGGCGTCATGCCAACCGCCGTTGACGATCTTCTTGACGCCCTTGTAACTGCCTTGCCAATCCTGATGACAACAGCGATGGATCCCCGGTACGTCGTAGCCGCAGCGCTCGCAGAAAAAGAAGTTGAGCGCCTCGTACGTGGGCCGGCGCCAAATGTCCTCGGCGATGCGGAACGGCCGGCTTTCCAAAGCCCCGGTTCGCAGCACATATAGGCCCGGCGTCCGCAATTCGGAGAAATCGAGAACGCGGAAGGTCCCCCGCGGCGTGGCCTTTGGCATCACCGGCTTTCGAAGCACAACGGCCTTCGAGCCGACGGCGATGACCTCGAAGCGTTCGCCCGCCCCTTCGGCGGCCAACGCGATCTTCGAATCGCCGGGCCGATAGCCGACGTGGTTGAAGGCGATGCGGCCGGGAGCGACGGCCCAACCGTGATACGGTTCGGCGTCCACCCGCTGCAACGCGATCTGATCGATGTCATAGGTGACGACGCCCTCGTCTTCCGGGTCGTGCCCGCGGAGGGCCTGGCTAATCGTCAACGAAACGACCTTGTCGCGTTGCAGATGGGGGATTTCCCAAAGCACGTGGTTCCACACGCCGGGCTGCAAGTCCTGGACGGTGTGAAAGGCGGGGGGCGTCGTAGCATCATCGGCAGCGCCTTGGCAGGCAAATTCCAGGTTGAACACGTACGTCCGCATCGAGGTAGGATGGACGTACACCCAAAGCGACAAGCGATTGTACGCCGACCAATCCTGTGGTGCGGAGAAGGTTCGCGTCACGCTGGTCCAACCGCCTTGGTCGCCGATGAACGAACCTGCCGCGTTCCGGTTCCGCTGCAAGTGTCCTTCGTCGCGCAACGACGTGCGGAAACGCAGGGAACGGCGGCCGTCCTTGGCCCGCTCCTCCGTATAACTCATCTGCACGATTCCCTTGCTCGACCAGTTGGCCGCGTGCTCCATGTCGTCGATCAATCGCGTCGCGTGGACTGGTTTGGCCAGTTCGCGCTGATAGAGCGAATTCTCGGTCCTGGCGGTCAAGGGAAAGGGGGGCAACGGCTCAGCGGCCGGCGCCATGGTGGGAAGAATCGCCAGAACAACGGATAGGCAAGCGAGCCGCAGCATGATGGTCTCTCTCGTGAAGGACAATGGGTGGGTAATTTCAGGCGAGAGCCGCCTTGCCGTCGATCACCGACAGGCGAGGCGGCGGGCTAACCACAAACGTCACGCACAGATGCCCTGTCCACGACCGCCGCAAGGCCCTTATGATAAACGATCGTTGCGACAAACGCCACTCAGGAGAAGCGAACTTCTCTTCCCCCCTGCGCCCACCGACTTTCGCGCCTGATCCGCGATCGGCTGTGACGCGGCTCATTGCAGCCGATGAACACCCACTGGATCAAGCGGCAAACCCGAGGAAGCTCACGCCGGAGCGGGCGACGGAGGCGCCTGCGTCTTGGACTTTTCGGCCATCTCGCGCTCCGCGATCAGGTCTTCCAGCCGCTCCTTCTCGCGCAGCAATTCTTCGAGCGACTTGCCGGACTGGTCATTGGCTTGAAAGCCCGCAAAGGGAAAGTTGATCGACTGGCCGCGCAACCACTCGTCGATCTGCGCCTCGTTCTTCTTGTACATGTAAAACCCCAGCGAGGCAACGCCGATGCCTGCGACGAAGCCGGCCACATGATCGGAACTGATGGTCATAAGTGTTGCTCCTTGGAACTATTGCGAGGATTCAGTTGAAATGTATGGGGATTCCCTGCGGCATCCGTCCGAATCCCTCCAGCACCTCTCCGTGGACCTTCGACACATCCCGGAGTTCCTCCAACAAAGTGCGGAAGGGGTGCGCTCCGCCACCGGTAATCGCATATTTGAGGAGCCCCTGGAGTGCGCTAAGTATTCGCACTCGCTCAGGAGCATCGACATCGGGGCCGATCATCACTTCATAACGAGAGTGGCCGTTTCCGCCCCCGCGCACTTGCACAGGCCGCACTTGCACGCCGGTGGGAGGAAGCGCGACCAAGTGCCGTCCGAAGGACGCCAGCCACGTGACAACCGAGGCCGTCAGCAAGTTGCCACGAACAAAGGCCGTGACCAGGTAAGCCAATGAGAGCACTTCTGGATCGAACGTCCCGCGCTCACGAAGCTCCTTCCAAGCGTGGTCTACTACCGCCCCTGCCGTACCAAGCGCGGCAAGCCAGTCCCATCGCGTCGGCGATCCGTTGGCGATCTTCAGTCCGCGCATCGCGAGCGACAAGGCCAGTGCGGCGGCAGAGACCGCGGCGCTGCCGCCCAGCGCCGGCCGCTGCTCCGGTTCAGCCAAGAGTCGAACCGGCGCGGCATCGCAATCCAACGACAGGTGAAAGGCGATGCGGAGTACGATTTCCTCCTGGCTGATCTCGTGCGGGTTGAAACGGGCCAGGACGGAGCGCGTGATGGGAGAGAAGCTGATCGACTCCATCCCCGGATGTTCACGGACCCCGGCCAACATCCGTTGCACGTCTCCTGGGGCAACCGACAGTCGCGCACGGACCCGCCCTGGAAGAGAATGAACCACTGTCACGACCGGCTTGTCGGATGCGATCATCGAGCTCTCCGTTCCACGTCATGGAACAACAGTCGGGACGAGTTGAGCACCACAGCCACCGTACAACTATTGTGGAGCACCGCGCCCCAGAACACCGGCAAGACGCCGATGGAGGCCAGTACGAGTCCCAGCGTGTTCACGCCGACCGCCGCTGCGAAGTTCTGACGAATGGTCTGCATCGTGCGGTCTGCCAAGTGGATGACGGCCGGAATCATCAACGGATCATCACCCGTAACGGTGATGTCGGCCGCTTCCATCGCAATATCCGTCCGCGTTCCGCCCATTGCGATTCCCACGTCCGCGTAGGCCAGGGCCGGGGCATCGTTGATCCCGTCGCCGACCATGACCACGTGCGTGCCTTTGGATTGGAGTTTCAAGACCGTTTCCGCTTTGTCGTCGGGCATGGCCTCCGCCTTATACCGATCCACCGTCATCCGGTCGGCAATGATCTCGGCGTGTTGCTCGACGTCGCCGGTCAAGAGGACGATGTCGTCAATGCCCGTATAGCGGAGCCGGTTGATGGCCTTCTTCATGTTCTCCCGCAAGGCGTCTTGGATGCCCAACACACCCAGAAGCTCGCCCCCCTCGGCGACATAAATGATGTTCTCACCCGCGCGGACCAGGCGATTGACGGCCTCTACGGCGGGAGCCAGTTCGATGGCGTTTTCCAGCATGAAGCGGCGGCTTCCCACGCGGATGATCCGACCGTCCACTTGCGTCTCGACGCCTCGGGCCGTGTGCACCTGGGTATCATGGTGGGCCGGTATCTGCCAACCGTTGCGCCGCACTTTCTCCACGATGGCCGCCGCCATCGGATGGGTGCTCGTCTCTTCGGCTGCGCCCGCATATTGCAACACGTCGCGGACCGGCACTTCGGCCTTCATGGGAATGACGCTAATGACTTCCGGGCGTCCTACGGTCATGGTGCCGGTTTTGTCAAAGATCAACGTGTCGGCCTCGGCCAGCAGTTCCAGGTAATTGCTCCCCTTGATGAGGATGCCGTTCCTCGCCGCCGTGCAGATGGAAGCCGACAGGGCGGTTGCCGTGGACAGCCGCACACCGCAAGAGTAGTCGATGATGAGCATGTTCAGCGCGCGGCTGCTCTTGCCCGTCACCAGATACACGATCAAGGCCAACAGGAAATTGACCGGAATGAACTGGGCCGAGAAGCGGTCGGCGATGGTCTGGACGTTCGCCTTGCGGTGCGTGGCCTCCTCGACCATGTGGACGATCCGGGCCACGGCAGTCTGGTCGCCCACTTTCACCGCCCGAATCACCAGCCGGCCGCTCTTGACGACGGTTCCGGCAAACACCAGTTCACCCCCGGCCTTGCGCAACGGCATGTACTCGCCGGTGATCGACGCCTGATCGACCGCCGCTTCGCCCGACTCGACCACCCCGTCCACGCTGATTTTCTCCCCGGTGTGGACCATGATCCGATCGTCGGCGTGGAGTTGATCGAGGTCTACGCGCTCCTCCCGGCCGTCGCCCTGCAATCGCCAGACGGTCTCTTCACCAACCGAGAGCATGTTGCGGATCGCGCGGCGGGTGCGGCCCATCGTATAGGCGGTCAGCAGTTCGGCGATGTCGGCCAGCCAGATGATCGTGAGCGCCGAGAGACCCCGGCCGCTGGCAATGCTCGCCAGAATCGCCGTAGCGCTGAGGGTATCAGCGTTCGGACGAAACGTGGTTGCCACCGAGTTGAGGCCGCTGCGGAAGATGGGGATGGCCAGCGAGGAAGCCGTCAGCGACGGAACCGTAAGGAACCGGTCCGCGAGCGTGGCCGGCCTGTGGCCCATTGGTTTACGGAAAAAGTAGAAAACGAGCGTTGCGGTGGTGACGCCGATGCGAATGACCATGTCGGAGAGTGACCCCTCTTGCAGCCGCCGCTCGTTCACCGTCGGGCGGTTCTGTTCGGCCCGTTCAGCCTTGTAGGCGGTCAATGAGTACGACCCGATCACCAATTCCGTCAGTTCCAGGACATCCTGCGCTGACACTTGGGTGTGGTCGTACTGGAGAAGGATATTTTGCGTGCGGATATTGACCCGCGCCTGGCAAATCGGCGACAAGTCCTCCAGCCGCTGCCGGATTTCGGCGGCGTACATGCCGAGGTAGCGCAGCGCGCGGCAGCGAATCCGCGCTCTTCCAGGAAGGGCATGGACAATCTCGCAATGCAGAAGCGGTTGCCGTTTATGCCAAAACATTGTCAACCATCCTCACAGGCAGCTACGACTGCCGGCCGCCCAGCAGCGAGGCCAAGCCCCACCAAATAAGCGTAAGCCCCGCCGGAAACGCTCGCATCCCTTGCGCGAGGAGCCGCTGGATGCCGATGGCGGCCAACAGAATGAGCCCGGCCGACCAGAGATCAAGCAGCCCACCAGTCCGGTCGTACACCATCCGATTCACGCTGCCCAGAATCTCCCTCAATTCCCGCGTGACGACCGGCTGGGGCATCCGTTTCAACTCGGCGTCCAGATTCATCAGGCGGACGACGGCGGCAAAGAGCAATTCCGGCCGCACTTCGTCTTCCCGGTAGACAATCAATATGCTGCCGGTAGCGGGGTTCAGTTTGATCGACTGCACGCCCTGAATCGTTGGCAGCTTTTCCCGCACCAGCGCCGCGCCCGCAGCGTTTTCCGCCAGGGAAGGCACTCGAAGTCGGACCCGTCCGGGCATGAAATGCGCGGTCTGGACCGGGCCTGTGCGGAGGATCGGCATCAGTGTGCGGCGTCGAAACTTGTTCTTACCCAGCAGCCCGGCGAGGAGCAGTCCAGTAAGAATGTGCATAGCGCCTCCGACTTGGTTATCGCGCCCTTCGACGCCCTTGTCTCCATAAAGTTGGCGAGCCAAACTTACCCTTTTTTGCCGGCAAAATTATACGCGTATGGTACGGCGGGAAAACCACACGCAGAGAGGGAGCCCCTTCTCCAGCCTTACGCCGCCCGCCACGGGGGCTTTCCGAAGGCGTGGTTTCCTGCCACAATTGTCGTGCGTCATCACGACACCCATGCAGTATAGAATAGATCGGCTGAGCAATATAGACTGGAGGAGTAAGATATAGCGGCCAGGAAAGAACTAGTTGTCGGTGATAGTAATGTAACCCTTGTAGGGGGTATGGGCGGATGGAGAGTGTCACGGTAGAGAACTATCTCAAGGCAATCTACCAACTGTCCGACGCCTCGGGCGGTGCCCCCACCGGCGAACTGGCTCGTCGCCTGAAGATCACGCCCGGCAGCGTTACGTTGATGCTTCAACGGCTCGCCGAAGCGGGGCTGGTGAAGTATGCGGCGCATCAAGGCGTCCGCCTCACCAAGAAAGGCCGGAAAGTGGCGATCCGCGTTGTGCGCAACCATCGCCTGCTTGAGCTTTATCTCACCAATACGCTGGGGCTTCCCTGGGATGAAGTGCATGAGGAGGCCGAAAACCTGGAGCACGCGGTGTCCGACCAATTGGTGACCCGAATCGACGAATACTTGGGGCGTCCCGCCCGCGATCCTCACGGAGACCCCATTCCCGACACCGATGGCAAGATGAGGACCAGGGAAGGAAGTCCTTTGGGGGAGTGCGTCTCGAAGACCTCCTTCGTGCTGTTGCGTGTGCCGGATCGGTCGCCCGATTTTCTTCGCTACCTCCGCGACGGTGGTTTGATCGTTGGCGCGAAGGGGACGGTACTGGAGAACCAACCCTCGGCGGGCGTCGTGACGGTTAAGGTCGGAGGCCGCCAAATCAGCCTGAGCCGGGAAATGGCGGCCAGCGTCTTGGTGCGCCCGGTTTAGCGAATCTCGGCGGCGCGGCCGTGATTTGCGTTTCGGCTTCTTACGCGTGCCCCAATAGTCTAGCTTCCCTCCTGCCGCAGGCTTCTTCGGCCACTCTTGACTAAACGATTGTTTTTGGGTTGCCAAAACCTATAATTTGAAGAGCATGGGGAAGTTTGCGCCTGAATAGCCTCACATTCGGGGTACGCTGAGAATGGGGAAACCGGAAGGTCAGCGGGCAAACGTCGACGATTCAGACTGTATCTGCACGTCGGGGAATCGCGGCCTCGTTGCTGCTCCGTCAGTCGGCCACGTCTCGCTGGAAGGAGTACATGGCACCGTGGAATTGCCCGACCATCGGGCCGGCTTCTGGCGGCAGTGGTGGGCATTCTCGGGACCGGCGATTCTCGTCAGCGTCGGTTACATGGACCCAGGCAACTGGGGCACCGATCTGCAAGGTGGTGCCCAGTACAAGTACGGGTTGTTGTGGGTCGTCGGACTTGCCAGCCTGATGGCCATCTTCATGCAGGTGATTGCTGCCCGTTTGGGCGCAGTGACCGGCAAGGACCTTGCCCAATGCTGCCGCGATTGGTATCCACGCTGGACTCGCTGGCCCAACTGGCTGATGAGCGAGGTTGCCATCGGTGCCTGCGACCTAGCCGAGGTGCTCGGCAGCGCCGTCGCGCTGAACCTTATGTTCCACATCCCATTGCTGTGGGCAGTCATTATTACGGGGTTGGATGTGTTGTTGCTCTTAAGCTTGCAGAGGTTCGGTATGCGA
>Ga0181520_10005576_pt1 | contig 19925 bp, 13 predicted proteins | sample PEATcosm2014_Bin_29_FD_132451 | JGI IMG/M metagenome (GOLD analysis project Ga0181520, IMG submission 132451) | Peatland microbial communities from MTU Mesocosm Facility, Houghton, MI, USA - PEATcosm2014_Bin02_30_metaG | ecosystem: Environmental > Terrestrial > Soil > Wetlands > Peat | place...
GCTTTCAACCAAACTGACGATGGCCAGGGTGAGCGGGATGACGATGGCCGTTTCCTTGCATAGCGCAGCAAGCGAAAACCAAACCGCTGCGGCCCATGGCCTGCGATCGCGGCTGGGCAGCGCGTAGACCAGTCCCCATAGCGTGCAGGTTGCGGCGAAGATGTCAGCGTGTGCCAGCGAGCTTTGAACGAACCAGATGGGATAAATGGCCGTGAGTGCGACGGTCCAAAAGGCGACTGATGCGACGCCTACCAGGCGCATGGCAAGCCGCCAGACTGCTGTGAGGCCGAAGGCGGCAACGATGAGTACGGCCTCACGCGTCACCTCGGGAAGAAAGCCCGAGGCCATCCACCACAGCGCCAGATAAATGCTGGGCAGCGGCGGATGAGCGTTGGTCGGCGTGGTGAGAGGAATCAGCGAGCCGGAGTGGAAGAAGTCCAGCGCCGCGGGAATGTAGTAGCCGGCCTCGTCCCAGTAGTAAGGCAATGTGAGCAGGGTGCAGTGGGTCAGGTAGAGCGCAGCAAAGATGACCGGGAAGATCATCCACGCGGGAAAGGGCGCGTCGGGGCGCGGCTTGATGAAGCTTATCCAGCGCAAGGGCTCGTTCCTCACAGATCCCGATCCGACGCTTCAGGCGACGCTGCCCTGAGCAGATCGGAGAACCGATCTGGGTCGCTGGGACTGATTATGATTCGTTTGATTAGTCCTGTACGCCTCTTAATAGCAACTACTCTGCTGCGGTAGCCGCACAGTTTCTGGGAAAAGAAAACATCCCAACGGAAGGAACGAGTAAACGGAACCAGAGCTGAAAAGGGGATCACTTCGACCTGTTCAATTTCCGACAAAAGCACCTTGCAGACTGATGTTCCAAAAACCCGAACGTCTAGCCTCGAATCCAGCGATGAGTATGTAATGAAATGTCTAAACCCGTACATGCCTGCAAGCACTGTGAGTCCTCCCAGGAGGACCGCGCCCACCGCTGCAACTGCATCGGTGCTGTTGTTAATCGCAATCACTTCTCCTCCCAGCAAACGACTTGACGCGGGTATTCGTCCTGACCAAGGAAGCATTCCCCACACTACCGACAACAGCGACAATCCGGCTCATAGGGACACGATCCAAATACGATCGTCTAATTAACCGGTCCCTGCGGGAAGTTATGGCTCTGCGGCTCGAGGTTGAGCGTGCCGAAGGCCTGCTCGTACTGCGCCAGATTCTGTCCCAGCATGTTCCAAAGGGCCTTGGCCTGTTGCGGGCTGAGGAAAACCGCTTCGTGGTTGCGGATGGTGATCTGGTCGGGAGAATCGCTCGAGGCAAGGCCGAATACCAGTTGGAAATCCCAAACGCTCACACGGATCTGCACGCTATTGGCGTAGGACTCGCGGTAGTCGGGTGTATGGGCAAGGTTCATTTGGGGCTGCTGCGCGGATGGGCTCATGGTTTCTCCAGATTACTCCGGCAGGTGAGCGGGAGTGAGGTTGGTGCGAAAGGGGGGACTCGAACCCCCATGGATTGCTCCGCCAGATCCTAAGTCTGGTGCGTCTGCCAATTCCGCCACTTTCGCAGGTGCAAGAGCGGTTCTCCAATTTACGTGCCCTTGCAAGCCCTGTTCAAATTGGCTATTTCTTAAGGAAAAAGCCACGCCGTAGAAGTGCTTTCGGGGTGTAGCAATTGGAGAACCGCTGTAGACCTGAAACCAGTTTACCCCGAAGCGCTGGTTTCTCCTGAACAGCACCGCTGAAGCTTCCTAGTTGAACAAGTCCTTCATCTTCTCGATGAGGCTGGCTGACGCTGGCTTGTTTTCCACGGCGAGCGACTCGGCTAACTGGCTGACCAGATCGCGCTGGGCGCGGGAGAGCTTGCGGGGAATTTCGACCATCACTTTTACGATCAGGTCGCCAGTTCCCTTCTCGTTGAGGAACGGAATGCCCTTGCCGCGCACGCGCAGTTCCTTCCCACTCGGCGTGCCTTCGGGAATCTTCAGTGTGACCGGACCGCCGATGCCGGCAATCTCGATTTCAGCGCCGAGAGTGGCCTGGGGAAAGCTGATGGGAACTACGCAGTGCAGGTTGTAGCCATCGCGCGCAAAAAACTCATGACGCCTGATGGAGAGCACCACATAAAGGTCGCCCGCGGGCGCGCCCGCGCGGCCGGCATCGCCTTCGCCTGCATAGCGGATGCGAGTTCCGCTCTCAACGCCGGGCGGTACCTTGACCTTGAGCTTGAGTTCTTTAGTGACGCGAGTCTCACCGTGGCACACGGCGCAGGGATCGGGAATGGTCTGACCGGTACCTCCGCAGGCAGTGCAAGGGCGGGCCACGGCGAAGAAGCCTTGCTGATAGCGCATCTGCCCACGGCCCTGGCACTGGCTGCAGGTGATGGGTCCGCGACCGCTAGCGCTGCCGCTGCCATGGCAGGTTCCGCAGGCTTCGAGGTGGCGAATCTTCACTTCGGTTTCGTGACCGAAGATGGCGACATCAAAATCCACGGTCAGGTCAAAGCGCAGATCGTCGCCCCGCTGCTGGCGCGTCGCGCGGCGCTGGCCGCCGCCGCCCATCGAAAACATTTCGCCAAAGAGGTCGCCGAAGATGTCGCTAATATCCACGCCACCCGCGAACCCTCCGCCAAATCCCTGGCCGGCTCCGCTGACGCCGGCATGACCGTAGCGGTCGTATGCGGCGCGTTTGTCGGCGTCGCTCAACACCTGATAGGCCTCGCTGGCCTCTTTGAATCGCTCCTCGGCGCCATGGTCGCCGGGGTTGCGGTCAGGGTGGTGCTTCATCGCCAGCTTGCGATAGGCGCTCTTCAATTCCTGGTCGCTGGCTTCGCGCGAGACGCCCAGAACCTCGTAGTAGTCGGCTTTGCTCACATTAGAACTCATTCGCTTGTCTGCTTCGGGTTGGAATTTATGCGGACCAGCGCCGGACGTAGAAGACGGTCGCGCAGCTTGTAGCCGCGGCGAATCTCCTCGGCCACATGCTGGTCGGGCAGGTCATGGCGCTCAACGGTGCCAAGCGCCTCATGTTGGTGGGGATCGAACTCCTCGCCAATGGCGGGGATCGCCGTCACATGCAGCTGGCGCAGAACATCTTCCATCTGCTTCACGATGATTTCGACGCCGGAGCGCAACTGTTCGGCGGTGCCGTCGGCTTTGAGCGCCATCTCGAAGTGATCCATCACCGGCAGAAACTTTTCTACCACGCTGCCGACGGCATAGTCGCGGTCAGCGGTTCTGCCACGCTCGGCCCGCTTGCGGGCGTTCTCAAATTCCGCCTGCAGCCGGGCGAGGCGATCGAGAAGCTGGTCGCGCTCGGCCTTGAGCTGGTCAAACTGCTCACGTGTGACTGGCTCCGCGCCGGCCGTAGGTTGGTCTTCGCCCGCCGCCTGCGCGGGCATTTCGATGACGGAATTTCCAGCCGACGCCGCAGCCGCGGCTGACGCCTCTTCCGACAAGGTTAACTCTGATTCTTGTTCTGGCATGGCTCTACGAAATCTCCGAAATAGTTCTGTCGTTTGTTTCAATGATAATTTCCACGGCAAGCGCCGGCTTCTCTCTTGCTTATCGGGAGCAACGCTCAGGTTCCGATGCGGGCCTGCCCTAATCTGCAGGAACTTCCAGCAGGCGCTCGGAAAGCTTTGCGATGTATCGCACTGCCTGAATCATCTCCTGATATTGGATGCGCGTGGGCGCAATAACGGCTACGGTGCCCAGGTTAGCGCCATGAAGGCGAGCCGGTGCGCCAATCAGCACCAGGTCTTGCATGGCTTGCGAGGCCTCATCCAGGCCCTCCTGGCCGAGTCCCACCACCACGCGCACTTCCTGCTGGCGTCCGTCCACATAGGCGGTAAGCAGCTCCACCAGCCGCTGTTTGGCCTCCAGCGCCAGCAGCATCTGGCGCATTCGCTCGCGGTCTACCTCCGCGGCGATGAGGTTGGCCATGCCGTCAACAAAAATGGCCGGCCCTATGTCCCCACCGGCCAGCGCGCCTTTGCGGCAAAGCTCCTCGACCGAGGCGAGCATCTGGTGATATGCCTCGCGCTCCAACTCGACGCGCCGGGCCACTTCGGCACGGATGCGCTCGATGGGCCATCCACGGAAGTTCTCGTTGAGGTAGCGCGCGGCTGTTTCCAATTCGATTTGGTTCAGTTCGCGGTCCAGCGCCAGCACACGATCTTGCACGGCGCCAACCTGAGTTACCAGCACGGCGAGCACACGGCCAGTGGAAAGCCGCGAAAAGTGGATGTGTTCCAGTATCTGACCGGTTGTGGAGCTGGCAAGCGCGACGCCAAGACCGCTGGAAAGCAGAGCCAACACATGCGACGTGCGCTCCAGATAATCGTTGGTGCTGGTGACGCCCGAAAAACTCTCCTCTATCTGCTCGCGGCGCGCCTCGCTCAGCGACGACGGCCCCAATGAGGATGCGCCTTGCGGCACCGCGCCGATAGCGGACGGTTGCGCTCCTGCAGCCGTGCGGCCCGGCTGGGTAATCTGTTCGACGTAGTAGCGAAAGGCAGCGGCGGTGGGCACGCGGCCGGCGGAAGTGTGCGGCTGATCCAGAAGTCCCGCTTCGCCCAGAGTGGCCATCACGTTGCGGATGGTGGCCGAGCTCAAGCCTTCCCGGTCAGCGAAAAAATGCGCGACCGCCTGCGAGGCCACCGGTTCGCCGGTAGCGATATACAACTCGATGATGGCCGTGAGCACCACCCGCTCTCGCGGACTGACGCGCGCATCAGGCATCTTCCCTGCTCTCCGCTCCGGGCTCTCTTATAGCCGTCAGAGCCATCCTGCCCGGCGTCAAAAAAAGCCACTAAGCCCTTGCTTTATCTAGCGTTTATGGCAGATAAAGCGCAAAGCTCTCCTCTTTAATTCTAGGGAGGGTGATAGCCGCTGTCAATATGAGCGCCGGACGGCCAACATGGTCATGTCGTCGAGACTCGGGCTGCCGTTGGTAAACGCCCGCACGTCGTCAAGACAGGCGGCGATCAGCTCCGCCGGTTGCTGCGCAGCCTGTTGGCGCACCAGCGTGATGATGCGGTCCACGCCGTACTCATCGCTCTCGTTGCTGGCTTCCGAAAGACCGTCCGTGTAAAGGAACAGCGTGTCACCGGCATCCAGTTGCACGCGCGTGGCGCTAAACTCCGTTTCGAGAAACATCCCCAGCGGCAAACCCGTGGATTCAATGCGGAACACGCCTCCGCGTCCCACGACGATTGCGGGGCAGTGGCCGGCGTTGTGGATTTCGACTTCCCCGGTCGGCTTGGCCAGCCCGCACACCAGCGTGGCGTACTGCCCCGCCAACACGCTTTCGCAGAAAAATCGGTTGACATGGGTGACGATTTGGCCGAGCGGCAGAGCCATATGGGAAAGGCTGCGGAACAATGCGTGAAGCTGCGCCATCAGCATGGAAGCGGCCACACCCTTGCCGGAGACGTCACCCAGCAGGAAAAGGAGCTGCCCATCTGAGCGGATCAAGTCACAGTAGTCGCCGCTGACCGCGCCGAGAGGCGCGAAATGATAGCTTGTCTCCCAACCGCCGGCGCACAGGCCCTTTTGCGGCAGCAAATTGCGCTGCAGCTCCGAAGCCAGGTCGAGGTCTCGTTGCAACGCGGCTCTTTCCAGTTGGTTCAGGTGGTCAAGGCAGTACTGCACCAGCGGGTCCGCGAGCAAGCGATCCGGTTCCACCGAGTCGTGACACTCGAGGCATATGCCGTAGGTGCCTTCACTCATGCGGTTCAGCGCCGAATCCACTTCGCGCAATAGGCTAGCTAGCCCGGAGTTTGGAGGCGCTGAGGCAATCGCCACTTCCAGCCTGCGTTTGCGCTCCTCCAGTTGCTCTTGCAGGAACCTGACTTCGAGTGTAGCCATGAGAATCCTCTCAAACTGCTTCTCGCTGATTGGATTCTGCCACCCCGGTTTTCGATGCGCGTTTCTCCCACCACAATTTCCGGATAACTAACCCTCTCAGGAGCGCGATGGAGAATAGATTGTTTGCCCAGAACTTGTGCCCCGCTACGGCTGGTTGTAATAGCCGGTTCTGGTGCGGGCGGTCAGCGCAGGGTCGCCAACGATCACCTTCAAATCGTGATATTCGTTGACGCCATTCGCATGCGGTGAATCGAAGGACAGGGTGTAATAGGCGCTTGCGTCCTGAACACACTTACTGATCTGGGCTGCCATATCGTTATCCGGGCCGAGGACGCGCCCGCCGGTCTCCACGGCAAAGACTTTCAGGCCCAGGTTGGGAAGATTCAACTTCGAGGGCGTCTTTACGCCTTTGAGAAAACCTTGATAGAGGAAAGAATCAAAGATATTCTGCCCCAGTGAAACGCTGTAGACGGAGATGCGCGCCTCGCGCAGCTTGGTCGAAATCTGAACGAGCGCATCGAAATTCTGCTGCTGCTCCTTAAATGTGAACTCAATTCTTGGATTATCGAAGAGCGGCCAGCCGGGACCGGCCCAGATCAGCAACTTTCTGCCTGGCTTTTTCGCTTCGGCCTCGGCTATATTCTCAAACGCCTGAAGTGAGAGCTGAAACCGTTCTTCCGCACCCCAGAAACCGGCTGAGCGGTTAATGGTGCGCAAGTGGTTGTCGAGCTGCCTGATGTTATGTGCCAGTCCGTTTCCATCGTAAGTTGGCCGGCGCTGCACATCCACGCCCTGGTTGGTTAGCACGAAGAGAGATACCGGCGCCGCGAGATGCCCGCCGTTCTGCAACAGAAAGTTTGCAATCTCCTGGCGCGACATGGAAACCCGTACGAACGGCTCGTTCACTGTGTCGATAAGCAGAATGACTTCAACCGGCGGGTTAGGCTTTTGCGCGCCCGGTCCGAAGGCTTGAAAGGAGAGAATCTTGCTCGGTTGGCCGTTGTCCAGCAGTGTGAAGTCCTTCGATTCCAGGCCGTGCACCGGATTTCCCGACTTATCGGTAACCACCACGTCGAGGGTGAGGCTTCCCTTGGCAGCGGGATGTGAAGAGCTCGTCAATCCATCGCTGTCGAGCAATGTCGCCGCTCTGGCCCGCAACGAAGGGCTGGGAGGAGTGGAATTGACCTTGCCTTGCGCAATTTCCGTAAGCATCTGCCGCGCCTGCGGTGACTTGCTCTGCGCCAGGATAAACAAAACCTTTTCTTTCAACTCTTCGGAGCGGTCGTCCTGCATGGTCTGCTGAATCTCCCTCAGCGCACGAGGTTCGTCCTTTTGCATCAGCGAGTTCAGCGCCAGCAGTTTCAAGTTTTCGTTTGACTCTGCTTCGGGCTCGACAGGCCGGCCGCTTTTGGCGCGAATCTCTATCTCCAGTGCGCTGCACTCATCGATCCACCGGCTCTTTGGATAACTGTCGCTGAGCTTTACGCAGGTGGAGAGCGCGGATTTTGTCAGTCCTTGCTTGTTTTCGGCATAAGCCTTCCAATAAAGGGCACCATCGGCGTGCGCGTGCCGCTGACCGGCGACCTTGGCAAAGATGGCGACGGCGTCCTTCCAGCGGCCCTCGTTGATCGCGCGGGTTCCGTCGGCGTAGAGGTTGCTGTCCGGTGCGCTCGATGCGGGGTCGTCCTCGATTCCAGCCGCTGCAAGGCTCGGCTCAATGCTCTGCCGAGGTGTCAGTTGGGCCAGAGCGGCAGCAGGTGACAAAAGTAAAACTACAAACAATGCGGAATGAGCGACGCATTTGGTTTTCATATACTGCCTCCGGATGACTTGGCTGTCTGCTGCTCTGGAAACCTGGAACGCAGCACACGCACTTCGAACAGCAGATCGTCAGCCTTCATTTGGTTTTGCAGTCGGGTGAGGCTCGCGGCGTTCAAGCCCCCCGGCTGGCTGTTCAGCTCGCGCAGCAGGCGATCCAGATGATCGAGTGCCGCAGCAAGCGCCGGATCGTTGTTCGTCCGAGTGTCTTGGCGGCAGACTCGATTGGAGATTAGAAGGTCACGAGCCTCGTCGCGCAGGGGATAGAGCGTTCCCGCGCTGCCGGCGTCGGCGTGCTTCAATTCGATCAGCAGACGTTCCGAACGGTCCAGGTGGTCGCTGAGAATTACCAGGACGAGGGGTTGCACTGGTTGCGGATGCGCTAGAGGGTTGCTCGCAGCCGCCGGTGGCTGGCGATGCTCCCACTGACGTCCGGCGAAGAAGGCGCCGGCAATCATCAGGACGGCGGCAGAGCTATAAACCAATACCCTCCAAGGGCTCCTGCGCGGCCAACTCCGTTTGGATGATTCGTATCTCGGCAATGCAGGGGCGATCGATTGCCAGAGCCGTTCGCCATAAGAGGCATCGCGGACCGGCGGCTGCACGGCTGGAAATGCCGCAATATCGCGCTGGAGCGAGGCGTAGGCCTGGGCACACTGCGCACAAGTCTCGATGTGCCGGCGGATGCGAGGAGCGCTCTTTCCTTTGCTGTAATACTGTTCGATCAGCTCTTCTTCACTCAGATGCATCATTTCGTAACCCTCAAGGAAGCTATACGCGGCCGCAACTTTTGCACGGCGCGAAATACCGCCTGCTTGGCCGCGTTCACTTGAATCCCCATCGCTTCCGCAATCTCTTCCATGGTGCGGTCTTCCATGTGCCGCATGACAAAGGCGGTTCGCTCCGCGGGCGTCAGGCTGTTCATGGCCATATCGAGCACCGCTCCGATCTCGCCGCTCAAAAGCAAATTCTCAGGACCGGCGGCAGGCTCTGCGATCCGAACTGATTGCTCCTCCGGGAGCGCCTGTTCCGCTCCCCGGCCTGGCCCGCCTGCCCGCCGGCTATTGATCTTGTCGAGAGCGCAGCGTACTGCAATCCGGTAGATCCATGTGCCGAAGTTCGATCGCGACGCGAAGCTTTCCAGCTTCTGATAACCGCGCAAGAAGGCTTCCTGCACCACATCATCCGCGTCGGCTTCGTTGCCGGTAATGCGATAGGCAACCCGAAAGAGGCTTTGGCTATGGCGCACTACCAATGCCCCGTAAGCCTCCTTGTCTCCGTTCAGAGTGGCTCGAACCGCGGCGTGGTCGTTCTTGCCCATGCAAAACATTAGACAGGACTTTCCCGGGTGCGGTTAGGGGAGATTTGCTTGACCAACTTGAAGTGCAAGTTTTTGGATGAGCTTCGCACCAAACCATCAGCGCCATCTGACGCGGCGATAATCTGAACAGCACTGAGGTGAGGAGCTTGCGGACATGAAGAACCGCCCGGCAATTCTGGCCACATTCGCGCTGGCACGGCTGGCTGCAGGCTTGTTGGCGCCGGGAGCAGCAACTGCGCTGGCTCAACCGGCGACGACGGCGCCTCTGCCTGCAATTCCGCAGCTCATGCGCGAGGTCGTCGACCACCAAAGGCAACTCGAAATGGTGCGCGAGAACTATACCTACAGCGCAACGATGACTACCCAGGACATAGATGCAGGCGGCCAGGTAAGGAAAACTGAAACCGAGGAACTTGAGGAGTTTTTTGTGAACGGCCACTCGGTCGGCCGCACGGTAAAGAAGAATGGGCAGCCGATCAGCGGCCACGACCTCGACAAAGAGACAGAGCGCGTGACCAAGCTGGTGGAGAAGGCAGAAAAGACGCCACCCGATCAGCCGCTGGAGGGCCAGGAAATTTCCGTGAGCCGTCTGCTCACGATCATGGATGTGCGCAATGAGCGGCGCGAGATTTATCGTGGCCGGCCAGCAATTGTCTTTGATTTTGTGGGCCGGAAGGACGCCCAGACACACGGGCTGGCCGAGGACGCCTCAAAGAAATTGCAGGGCACGTTGTGGGTCGATGAGGCCGATCGTCAGATTGCCCATCTGGATGCAGTCTTCAACGACAATTTTCACATTGGCGGCGGAATTGTGGCCAATGTCCAAAAGGGTTCCAATTTTCATTTCGATCAGGCGCTGGTGAACGGCGAGGTGTGGCTTCCAACCGGCGCGGACGGAACCGTGCAGGTCCGTGTGCTGCTGGTGAAGGGCATTCGGCAACATTTTGCCGAGCGCGACTACGGCTACGAGCGATTCCATGTGGAGGCAGAACAGGGGAAGGACGCAAAGGTAGCAGGGGCAAAATAACAGTTCCAGCGTCGGCGCGAGCGGACGCGTGCCGGGCGCGCTTCCATTACATTAAAAGGATGTTCGCGCGCAGGTTTTCCATTCAGCGGGTTGATGTGAGCGGCGCACGGCACCCATGCCCCATTGGCTGGATCGACAACTTTGCCATGCGCAACTTCACCAACGATCCCGTCTTCGACGACACGCTGCCAGTGGCCGACGGAGTGCTCGAAGCCGGGACAAGGGTCCCGCTCGCGCGCCTTCAGCCGGCCATGGAAGACTGGTTTCGCCGAAAGGGCTACTTGAAGACGGACGAGCGGCTGGAAGTGACGGAGATGGACGGAGCATGATCGCGGACCCTCTCCAGCTAAGAATGTCAGGCGGTTGGCTGCTGGTGAGTCGGGGAGTTGCGCCAAAGCTCGACTTCGGCTTGGCGGCGGGTTTTGAGAGCGGAATTTTCCTGCCCGCCGGCATGGTCCCACTGCAACAATTCCTGAGCTGCCTCGTCGAACCTGCCTGCATTGAGAGATTTGAGGAGGGTGGAAGCGGCCAGCCGCCCCGCGCCCAGGTTGAAAACGAAGTCCACCAGGGCGTCGAACTGGCCCTGCGAGAGCGGTACTTTGACCAGGCGCTCGACAGCCTGCTCGGCATCGCGCACGTCCGAGGCCAGAAGATTGGTGGCCTGCGGCTCGGTAATTCCGTTGGGAAACGACTCGGGATGGAGCAGCCGGTGGCCATAGCCGATGGTCGGAAAACCGGCCACATCCAGGTACACGCGACTGCGAAACCCCTCAGAACGCTTCAATAGTTCCATTCCTGCGGTGCTGAGTTTCATTTTTTCCCCTGTTTTTTGTTAGAGATAACGTCAATTTCACGCTAGCAGGAGCGGAGAAATAATCTGCAAAAGCGTCTTTCGGCCGTCTAAGAGGCTACTGAGGAGTTGGCGGCAGACTGGAGGCTTAATGGATTCTGAGGTCCGGAAATGGCGAAAATCCAAGCGACCCCATAAAAAATCTATAAAGTGCACCAACTTTGGTGCAATTTGCAAGTTATTGAGAGGGAATGGCTTAAACGGGAAATACCCGAAACACCGCGTTATTTTGGGCAAGATTTCCTCGTATCTATCTTGACAACAGTTTGAAGCGCTAGTGGCGAATTGGTAAAATGGGCAGATGGTGAAACGACGAACTTCAAGCAACGCGAACTCGAAATCATCGCTTCGGATTTGGCTGGTGGCGGGAGCATCGTCCCTTGCGCTGGCCGCGGGAGTGTTGGCAGTCTCCACGCGGACAGTGCTGGCGGATGCAAGGCTTCTCCTTCCATCAGCTTCCGCGCCCCCGGCGGTTCCGATAGCGAGCGCTACGCCCGCCCTGCTTGCGCCGCAGAAACCCCTGGAAACCCTTCACCCGCTCCACGGCATCGCCTCCTGGTATGGGGGCGTGTTCAACGGTCGCCGGACAACCAGCGGAGAACGCTTTGACATGTACGCAATGACGGCCTGCCACCCAACCCTGCCGTTCGGCTCGTTGGTCCGGGTGGTGAACCTAAACAACGGGCGCTCGACCGTGGTGCGCATCACGGATCGCGGTTACCTTCTCAAGGGTCGAATCCTCGATCTGTCGTACGGAGCCGCTCAAAAGCTGGGCATGGTCAAGCCCGGACTTGCAAAAGTGCAACTGGAGGTTCTTTCCCTCGGCAAGCCTCACAACGACAACTAAACAAATGAAAGCGTGCAACACAACGGCCAGCCCTCGGGCTGGCCGTTTTCGTCTGCTGGTTGGATTCCGATGGCAGTTTGTTGACCCCGAGGCCGAGACTCACAGACTCACCGGAACTCTTTCAACGGAAGGATGTCCACACGAGGGGTTGGGCGGGTGATGGGCGTAGCTGCCGCCGTACTGCCACTGAAATCCTGCCACTCGTTCACCATGCTGTCGGCGGGCGTTCCATCTCCTTGCAATCCAAATCCCGGCCCTGCCACGGTGTAGGGGTTGGAGCTATCCGTAACGGTTCCTTTCAGGATGCCATCGACATAGATGGATAAGGTCACGGTGGAGGTTCCCGATGCGGTCAGCGTGAGTGTATGGCTCGTAGTAGCCGAAACCGTTCCGCAACTTCCGCCGCCCAGGTATTTGAAATTCTTCATCACATAACATGCCGTGTAGCTACCGTTTGATGCCGCGCTGAAACCCACGCAATATCCGGGGATACCTGCGGAAACTCGGACGCAAGCCAGCTTCGCGTAGCCAATGGTCGTGCTGGAGGGAGCAAGTGTTATCTGCGCCGTGTCCGATGTAGATGCAGCGTAGTAGTAGACGGCACTGGCAGAGCCGGAGATCTCTGCGCTGTTGGAGCCGGTTGTGTAGACGGAGTTAGTGCCCCCGGCAAGCGTCCACTGAGAGTTGTAAGTGGGCAACAGCGTTCCGGAAGAGCCTGTGAAGTTATCAACGCAACTGCCGCTGCCGGTGGGACAAGCGTTGGGGGACGGCGAGGGTCCGGCGTAATCCTGCCACTCGTCCACCACGCTGTCGACGGACGTGCCATCTCCCTGCAATCCAAAACCAGAGTCAGTCACGGTATACGGGCTTGAACTGTCTGTGACGGTTCCTTTCAAGACGCCATCGACATAAACAGACAAGGTCACGGTTGAAGTTCCCGATGCGACCAGCGCAAGAGTATGGCTCACGGTTGCGGAAACCGTTCCGCAACTTCCGCCGCCCAGGTACTTAAAATTCTTCATGACATAACATGCTGTGTAATTCCCGTTCGATACGGCGCTGAAACCCACGCAATATCCGGGAGTCCCTGCGGATACTCTTACGCAGGCCAGTTTGGCGTAGCCAATAGTCGTGTTGGATGGAGCAAGAATAATTTGCGAGGTATTCGAAACAGAACCTGCAAAGTAGTAGACGGCGCTCGCAGAGCCGGATATCTCTGCGCTGTCAGAACCCGTGGTGTAGATCGAGTTAGTGCCTCCCGCCAATATCCATTGCGAATTGTAAGTGGGCAGCAGAGTGCCGGAAGAGCCCGTGAAGTTATCGAAGCAACTGCCGCTCCCCGAGGGACACCCGGCAGTGGCGGGGTTGATAGTGTAAGCCGCCGATGCCGCCGCGCTTTGCAAATAGCCGGGCGCTGTGGCGATGGCTTCGAGCGTCTCGGAGGTCGATACGGTAACGGCTCCGCCATAGACATTCGAGCTGGTTGTGGGCGCTGTGCCGTTGGTGGTGTAGTAGATGGTTGCGCCGGGGGTAGTGTCATTAATGCTCACTGTTTGAGCCGCAGTATATGCGCTGGCCCCAGGGCTGAAGGTGGGTGTCGCCGTGGGTGAAGCGCCGCTGTAATCCTGCCATTCGTTCACAATACTGTCAGCGGGCGTTCCATCTCCCTGCAATCCAAATCCCGGCCCAGCCACAGTGTAGGGGCTGGAGCTATCCGCGACAGTGCCTTTCAGTACGCCATCGACATAGACAGACAAGGTGACGGTGGAAGTTCCTGACGCGACCAGTGTTAGCGCGTGACTCACAGTTGCCGAAACAGTTCCACAATTTCCGCCACCCAGATATTTGAAATTCTTCATGACATAACATGCAGCGTAGTTACCATTCGATACCGCGCTGAAGCCTACGCAATACCCGGGAATGCCAGCAGAGACTCTTACGCACGCCAGCTTTTCGTAGCCGATGGTGGTGTTGGATGGAGCCAGAGTTATCTGCGCTGTGTCTGAGGTAGATGCGGCGTAGTAATAAACAGCGCTGGCTGAGCCGGAGATCTCCGCGCTGTTGGAGCCAGTGGTGTAGATCGAGTTAGTACCCCCGGCAAGCGTCCATTTTGAGTTATAAGTGGGCAGCAGTGTTCCGGACGGCCCAGCGAAGTTATCCACGCAACTGCCACTCCCCGTGGGGCATCCGTTGGCAGCCATATTGATGATGTAAGCGGCAGAGCCCGTCGCACTTTGGAGAGAGCTGCTGGCTGTGGCAATGGCTTCCAGCGTTTCTGTGGCAGAGATGGTAATAGACCCCGTGTAGAGGGTCGAACTTGTCGTGGGCGCGGTGCCGTTGGTGGTGTAGTAAATCTTCGCACCGGGAGTTAAGTCACTGATGGCCACCGTCTGCACCGTGGAATAAATCCCAGCCGCCGGCGAAAAGGTAGGTGTTGCTGCCGGAGTCATGATGGTGAACGCAGCCGATGCAACTGAGGAAGGCGCAAAACCACTCACTACGGCGATGGCCTGGATGGTCTCTGTCGCCGGAACGGTTATTGCGCCCGTGTACTTTGTGGATGAAGTGGTCGGGATGGCTCCGTTAGTGGTGTAGTAGATCGCTGCGCCGGTGGTCGCGTCAGTCAGGGCGACTTGCTGCGAGGTCGCGTATGTTCCCGCGACGGGCAAAAAAACGGGCGCCGCAACTGAGAGTACCTGGACGACAATCTGCGCGGTGTGAACGTGCCCGCCGCCGCTGGCAGTAATGGTGAGCGGATAAATTCCGGCTGCTGCGCCTGCAGCGACCTTGATAGTGAGCACATCGGTCGCAGGCGCGCTGAGGGCCAGGGATGCTGCCGCTGGAGTTACCGTGATGGCAGCGGGCGCGCTGGCGCTGAGCGTGACGGTTCCACTAAAGCCGTTTATGGGCGAAAGAGCGAGATTACTAACGCCAGAACCTGAAGGGGAGATTTGCACCTCGGGGTTCTGCGTGGTCAGCGAAAAATCCGATTGCGCAATCGTGACGTTCACTGCATTGGAGGCGGCTGAGTTGTAATTGGCGTCGCCCTGGTAGAGAGCAGTGAAAATATTGATTCCGTTGGCTGCGGAGTATCCGGGAATGGCGATGGTGGCCATGCCGCCGCTCAGATTTACAAAGGTGTCGAAGCTCTGGCCGTCGGAGAGGAAGGCAATCGTGCCAGTGGGGGTTGGCTTGCCAGCGGGTCCGGCGACTGTGGCCGTGAGAGTAAAAGTCTGGCCGGGAGCGGGGTTGGCGGCGCTCGAAGTGAGCAATGCGGTGGGGGTGAGTTTGCTGGCGAGGGAGGTGACTGTCCCACCATTGGCTGCGCTGCCCAGCCAGTTGTTGTCGCCGACGTAATAGGCCATGAGAGGCAGAATGCCCGCCGGAACGTTAGTGAAGGTGACCACCGCTTCGAGGCTGGCGTTGCCGGTTGCTCCGAAGGGCTGCCATGGAGCGGTGATTGATTGACTGCCCAGGGTCACGGTGACGTTGCCGGTAGGCAGGGTTCCGTAGAGAGAAAGGTAGCCTGTGGCCAGCACCACGTCCACAGCCACGCTGGCTCCCGCGGCGACTGAGGTGACCAGCGGCTTGACGGTGAGGCTGGTGCTGCCCTGAATCACGGTGAATGCTGCAGCGGCGGGCGCGGTGGATGGGTTATAGCTTGGATCGCCGGAATAGGTCTCGCTGAGTGCGTGGCTGCCCGGCGCAAAAACTCCCGTTGACCACTCGGCCATGCCCGAAGCATTGAGCGGCTGCGTCGAAGTAATCGTTGCCAAACCCAGTTTATCTGTGAAAGTGACGGTCCCGGTGGCCGGAGTGGGTTCGCCGGCGATGGTCGCATTGCCGCTCTGTGGCAGCGAATCCAGGAAGATTTGCGCGCCATAAGGCAGTGTGATGCCCGAAGAGAGCGGATAAAGGTTGAGGTCGTATGGATTCCACGCCCAGCCGGTGGCAATCAGTGTGTTGTTTTCCGGAGTGACGGTAACCGTGACGGGCGCGGATTTGCTGGCGGCGAATGTTCCGTCGCCCCCGTAGTCGGCGGTGAGCTGATAAGTTCCGCCGGGAAGATTGTCCACCAACGCGTAGATGCTGCCAGCGGCCAGAGCAATGTCGTCGATGGCCGCGTAGTGGGTAACGCCGTCGTTGCCAGTGAGGCTGACTGCGCCCGTGGGCGTGCCGGAGCCGCTGGAGGGCGCAACCGTGCCGGTGATGGTAGCCGTCTTGCCGTGGGCAAGGCTCGTGGGGCTTACGGTTAGGGTAGTGCTGGTGGGAGTAAAGGCGACAGTATTCCAGTACTTGATCAGGTTGGCCACGTCCACCGAGCCAAGGCCGGTGGCCCGATCGTAGCCCGTTCCCGCCGCGTAGCCGCTTTCGACAAAGTAGCCGCTGGAATTCGACGCAGATGAGCCGGCCACGCAATTTGTTGTGCCGGGATAGCAGGGCACCTGGTTGCCGCCCACGGTCACGTCGTGAAAAGCCGTGGCTTGTTTGGTGGCGAGCGGATAGTAAATAAAATTGGCCTGCCCGGCCCACGCGCCGGCGCTCTGGTTGATGAGGGCCTGGATGGCTGCCATGGCCGGAGAACTCGCTGATGTGCCGCCAACGCCGGTGATAACCACCGCGCCGCTTGTGGTCAGATTTGCGCTGGAGCAGTCGCCGGGATTGGCGCAGATGGGATAGAAGCTGTAGTTGTAACCGTTGGCGGCAAACAGAGAAAGATCGGGTAGGTCGCGCACCTTGTCTGCGGGCACACCCGCTCCCGCCTGCCAGGCCGGCTTGGGGTAACCCGTGGCTGAGCCGTTGGGATAGACTGCCGCGCTGCTTGCTCCGCCGCCGCCACCGACAATGAGTTCGCTCGGCTGATTGGCAGGATTGCCGCTGTCGTAAAGATTGAAGCCGAAGAAGTCATTCCATGCTTGCTCGGGGATGGTCTTGACGAGCGAGACGGCGGGTGAAGTGGTGGAAGTGGTGGACCAGTACGCATCCAACTGCGAAGTAATTGCGGAAGTAGACCCGGCGAACTGACTGTAATAGAAATCAGTTCCGCCGACGGCGACGTTGAATGGCGTGGAGGCGATGCCGTTCACCTGGAGTCCGGCGTAAGCCACCTGCTGCGTGTCGAAGTTGTCGCAGCCGGCCGAGCCGCCATCGCCCGCGGAGACAAAAACCGTCTGGCCCTGCGTCGCGGCCTGTTCCCAAAGCGCGCTCCAAAAAGCGTTGCCGCTCTGGCCCAACTCCATTTCGCACTCACCGTAACTCGTGCTGATGACCCCGGCGAGATCGTCTTCCACAGCGCGCATCGCGGCCAGTGCGAGACCGTTGGTGAGCGCCGTGCCGCCCGAAGTGTAGAGCATGACCGTTGCGCCGGGCGCAACCGAGCCTGCAAGCTCAAGGTCCAGATATGCTTCAGTGGCCGCGCTGCTCCGGCCGGGGTCGCTGCCATCAACGACAACCGTGGGCAAATTCGCACTCAACCCAAAAAGACTCTGGTAGGCCTGCACCAGACTCAGATCCACGTTGGATTCGCTTACGACGGCAATCGACTGACCCACGCCGGTAATGCCGGATTTGTAGACCGAGTTGATGTCATACTGAGTGGCAAAATCGCCCGGCGCCAGTGCGAAGACAATCCCGTTGCCCTCCGGATAAGTCCATTCAGGCGTCGCCTTGTGGGTTTTAGCGTTGAATTGGGCCTGTCCCAGCACCTTCAAGCGCGGCTGCGGCTGGAAGTCGTTCAGCGGAGCAAGACCGGCGATGACCGGAGCAAGTGCGGCGGGAATTGATGGCTCGGTTGCGTTGGCAAGATGCGTCTCGCCGTTCACCAGATAGCGGTGAATCTGAGTTTGAAAGGCCTCGCTCACCTGGCCCGCGGTTCCAGAGAACTCAATCGCCGTGCGCCCTGCATGAACCTGATTGACGGTGAGTCCGTGCGACTCCAGCCACGCGGTAACAGCGGCCACATCCGAATTAGCTGGTCCGTAAAGGCGGCCAAACTCCGCCGGGCGTAAGCCACTGATGAAAGGATGAACTGCCCCTAGTGTGCGCGGCCTGAATGAAATCTGTGAGCGCCGATTCCTGCTGCGGGGAGCGCTGCAGCAGAAGCAACAGCCGTCCGGCGGGCAAGGAATCTTCCGCCGCGCCCAGGTCGGTTGCTGTTTGAGATGAGGCGGCTCCGGCCTGGCCACGAATCAACGGATGAATGTTGCCTCTAAGAATTACGCGCACTGCGTCATCGGCTGCGCTTTGAACGCGCGGCGCGGCCTCTTGCAGCGTGGCAGAATCGGGCGGCGCAGCAAATGCGGCCGCGATTGCAAGATTCAGTACAACAAACAACAGGCCCCGGACGATCGAACGAAGCAGTTTCATGATGAGATCATCGGCAGCGCGCTCGATGGGCCGCAATGCGAAAACCAAAACTGATCAGCAGGTTGAAGGGGGTGCGTTCAGAATCGGAAATGCGTATCAAAACGGGAATGTGCGGGAATGGTATTCGTGCGGGATCGGAAAGAAAAGCTCTATTTGCTTGCGGGTAGCTCGAACGGTTTTTGCAGGTAGAGCCGGGCTTCGTTGACTGCGCCCTGGCTGTTGTCGTTGGTCTGCGCCGCCAGGCGGTATTCGTTCACGGCACGCTCGCGCTGGCTGGTGAGATCAAATATTTTTCCGAGCGCGATGTGGCCCCATGCCTCGGTCCAGCGTGGTTCTCCGTCGCCGCGCAGCGCATCGCGATAGTAATTCACGGCGGCCTGATAGTTGCGCTGCGCAAAGAGCAATTCGCCGATGCGGAAGCTGACCAGCGAACTCTGAGGATTGACCTCGAGGGCTTTTTGGTATTCGGTCAGCGCACCGGAAAGGTCGCCTTGCGCCGCCAGGCGTTGGCCTTTGAGAATGTTAATCCGTACTTGCAGGTCAGGCGTGGACTTGAGCACCCAGTTTTCCGGGTCGAGACTGACGCGGCGCGGCCGTCCGAATGTATCGAACTGATACTGAGTGTCCGTCCCGACGACTTCGATCCTTTGCGTTTCGGTCTTGCCTTCGGTTTCGATGCTTAACTCAATCGGCATGCGGAAAAGGTCAAGGTCCTGCTCAATCTCGCCGATGGTGCGAAAGCCTTTGTTGTTGCCCAAGCGGTAGACGGCGTACTTGTTCGTGAACTGCGGCGCGCCTGTGCCGTCAACCCATTGCGCGAAGAATGCAGTCAACTGTTGGCGGCTCTTAGTCTCTGCAATTTTCTCGAACTCCGAAGCTCGAATCGCCTTGCCATCGTATTGGCTGAGCGCGGCCTTGAGAGTGTCCAGAAAAACTTTGTCGCCCATCTCCCAGCGCATCATGTGGTAAATCATGGCGCCTTTTTCCATGGTCATCGACTGGAACTCGGGCGAGAATGGGCTGAGGCGGCCGGCGCTCGACAGCGGGACGGTGTCATAGGCCAGCGCCCCGGCTGCGACATCTTCGACGGCTTTCTCCAGCGCGTTTTTTCCGCTCTGGTTCTCGACATACATCAGCTCGGCGTAGCGGGCCATGCCGTTCGTAATCCATGCGTCGTCGAGGGTGCGCGGGCTGATTTCGACGCCCCACCACTGGCGAGCCATGATGTTGGCGAGCAAGCGAATGCCGGACTTTTCGCCGACGCGCGCGGCGGGAATCGCAGCCAGTTCTGGTGCCCAGACGGCGGGCAGCCTGTCATCCGGCAGTTCCACCACATTGAGATGGCTCGACTCGGGCGCGCCGAAGATATCCGTAAAAAAGCTGTATTCGCTGGCTGCCGTTTGCGCCAGGTCGCTGGCTGCCTGCTGGTGGCCTGCTGTGAGGTAGACTTTCACGTTGCCGGGACCGGCCGAGACCGGCTCCGCATAGCGGCCGGCAATCAATGTGCCGGGAAGGACAGGTTTCGTCCAGTTGAAATCGTACTCGTCGCCGGGCTTGCCATTAGCTAGAGTGACAGGTTTGGACTCGCCCTGGCTTCCACTGGCGAAGACCTTCATTCCCTGCGGCACGCGAATATGCATCTCGGCGGTGAAGCGGTTTGTCAGCGTACCGGCAAGATCGCCTGCAACGGGAAACCAGCGCGCCGCGTAAAGCAAATAGGAAATCGGCTCCTGAATGGCGGCGAGCTTGACTCCGTGAACCGGGCCTTCCTCGTTGCCGGTGATCGTGCCTTCGTATTCGAAGGTCCAGCGCGAGAGCTGACCCCGGACA
>Ga0181520_10005578_pt1 | contig 19921 bp, 20 predicted proteins | sample PEATcosm2014_Bin_29_FD_132451 | JGI IMG/M metagenome (GOLD analysis project Ga0181520, IMG submission 132451) | Peatland microbial communities from MTU Mesocosm Facility, Houghton, MI, USA - PEATcosm2014_Bin02_30_metaG | ecosystem: Environmental > Terrestrial > Soil > Wetlands > Peat | place...
AGAAGAGCGAGCTTGCCGCAGGGCGTCGCAAAAGCCCCGAAGCAGTGACCGAGCTAGTGAGGAATGCCCTTTGGAGACACGCTTCAAGAACAACGCTCTCCTTGTTTTCTGGCGATGCCAATCCCCGGCAAAACCCGATGCACATTCCGCGCCGCCAGACCTCAGGACAATAGGCCGCATCTCGCGCCTGGCATCGCGTGTCTTCCGCTCGGTGTGGTCACGCTCAAGAGCGCACAACTGGGGCGGGATTCCATTTGCTTTACCGTGCCCATGAAGGCTTTGCATAGCTGCACCTCCGATTCACATTCCATCCACGCGACTGCGTTTAAACTCAGGCCGCTGCCGTGGAGGAAGCCCGGTAGATTTCTTCCGTCTCGAAGACGTGGTCTGTGCGGCTGTATCCCGCTACTGTGATCAGCTCGCGCACCCGGCGTCGGCCCGTGGAATCGCGTTCGCAGTAGAGAACAAAGTCCACTGCCTTTCCGGTCTGTGACCGGATGAATTGCTGGTTGAGATTGGTGCGGGCACTGAGTGCCATATCCGCCAGACGGTCCAGTGCATCAAGCGCGGAATCTGCGTGCAGTGTTGACAGCGTTCCGCCGTGGCCGGTGTTCATCGCTTGCAGAAGGTCGTAGCCGCATTCGTCGCGGATTTCCCCCATGATGATGCGGTCGGGGCGGTGCCTCAATGCGGCGGCGACAAGCTGGCTTGGAGTGACGGCAACCTGGCCGGGAATCGCGGCGACGGCCTCCCAGCGGACTGCGTTGGGATGGGCAACCTTCAACTCTGCCGGCTGCTCGATCACGATCAGCCGCTCGCGTAGCGGAACATGGTCGAGCAGCGCCTTCATCAGCGTGGTCTTTCCAGAGCCAGTTCCACCAGCAATGATGCCGTTCTTCCGCTTCTCGATCAGGCTTACAACTGCATCCCGAACATGGACAGGCAAGCTGCCCGCCGCAACCAACTCATCTGAGCTGAACCAGCGGTTGAATTTGCGCACGGTGAATGTCGGCCCGTTAATCGAAGAAGGCGAGCCGACAACGGCAACGCGCGAACCATCAGGCAAGCGCGTATTGAGGATCGGATTCTGCGTCGTCAGATCCTGCCCGAGGATGCGCGCAACACGCTCAATCGCGGCTTGCAGGCGTTCGTTCGAGTACAGCTGCGAGAGGGCGATCTGCTCGACGACGCCGTTGCGGTCAGCAAAGACGCCGCTCGTCCCATTGATCATCAGATCGGAGATCGATGGATCGAGCAGCAGCTCGCGCAACTCCTCGGGAAAGAATGGCAGAATCAGATCGAAGCTCATCGCGTCGCTCCCGCACTTGCGTCTGGTGAATGCGACTCGACAGAGACGCGGTTTTCGTGGAACTCGGTGATGGTCAAGCCCAGGGGATTGATGAACTCGTACTGCGGATAGACGCGGGACTGATCGCTGACCTGTTTGGGATTCAGGTAGTAGGTGATGCTGAGCAGCCAATGCTCCGTGCGCGGTTCGTGTGAGTTTTCCGCGGAGTAGAAGCGATCAAAGGCCATCAGCGCCGTTCCACGTGCGATGCGCGCGCCCTGAAGCATTTCTTCGGACATCGTCGTAATGGTCACGTTCTGGACTTGTACGTCGCTTGATTCGACCTGGCCAGCCGTGACTTGGGAGACGAGGTGATAGGCGTTGTCCTCGCCCATCAAGCGAGAGGCAAGCGTCTGCGAGAGAAAGTAGTAGTTGAGTGGGTATTTCTTGGCGATCACGTCGCGGTTGACTGTGTAGCGGTAGTTCGCCCAATCGGTCAGATAGGTCCGCACTTCGCCTTCACGCGGCGAGTAGTTCAGGTCGCTATACTGAATCGCCTGAGCGCGTCCCATTTCGTCAATGCGGATGTAGCGATTGGTGACGGGACGGCGCGCCAGCATCAGGTTCATGCCAAGCGAAGCGAGCAGCATGACCGTGCCGCAAGCAAGGATCATGCGATAGGCTTTGCGCTCGGCGTAGTGCGAGGAATAGACCTCGTTGCCGATGTGGTCAACGAGCAGCGATTCAGAAGGTGTGAGCGATGACTGTGACGGTTGCGGCATGGGAGGCACCAATCCTTTCTTCGAGCGTGAGAAACAGGCTCACGGTGTAGATCAGAACGATGATGAAGAGGCCGATCAGAAACAACGCGAGCGCATAGCGGATGGGCTTGGCTATTCGCAACCGGCGCAAGAGCAGGAAGCTGAAGAGATAGGTCCACATGGTGCCCTCCTCAACCGGCCATCATGGCGATGGAAGCGACCGCGCCGCCGACCTTGGATACGCTGTCGGCCAAGCCTGCCGTGCCGCCGAAGATCGCCTGCGTCATGCTCGGGATGAAGAGCATGTTGATGATGAATGCGAGGTAGACCATCGTGCAGGGGATCAGGTTCGCCAGCCACATCTCCATCGAGTAAGTCCCGTTGAAGGTTTGCTGAATGAAGGTATTCAGAAAACCGGCCCACACGAAGATGAAGGCGGCGGCGACGGCGCGGATCATGGCAAAGCTCAACAGCACATCGAGGAAGTGAAAAAACTTTCCTCGGAAAGTGCGTGTCATCAGCAACGAAATGAAGACCGGCCCAAAGAGCGCCGTCACGCCGTAGAGGATGAACGAAGAACAGTTAATCAGGAAGAGAATCGCCGACGCGACGCCCATGAGCGCCTGCACATAGAAGTAGCAGAGAATCTGCACTGGAGCGGTCAGCGACGGCATCGGCGTATTGTCGCCGGCCGTCTTCATGAGCTGGAGCAGATTGTCGAGCGAACTCTGGTCGAATGCAGCCACCATCGCCTGGGCTATGTAGCTGAAGAAATGGTTCAGCCCGAAGCTCGCGCCGGGCAGTGGATTCACCCAGTAGTTGATGAGCAGGCAGCAGACGATCAGCCGCAACAAGAAATGCGTCAGTTCGCCCGCGCGAACTGGGTGCGAATGAAAGCGCCACGCGGTCATCGTGGAGGTGTTCCAGTTGATGACCATGCTGATGAGCGTGAAGAGCGCGATGCAGCTCAGCTCGGTCAATCCAAGCTGCGTCAATGCACCGCCGTTCTGCGTCGTGAGGTTGGTCAGATTGTTGGTGAATTGATAAAGCCAATCCACGCCGGAACTCGCGCTCGGTAAAGCCTGGGCCAGTAACGTCGGTGGAATCATCGTCGGCACCTCGTAGTGGAAACTGCGGCGCTTGCCGGGAAGGCCCGCGCCGCGTGAAATTCACTCAGGGAAGGTAGGTCTGCCAGGTATTGCTTTCACTGGCGGCGCTCACGTCATTGGTTGCGCGCTGCTGCTGCACAAGGACCGCAGTATTGAGGTCTTCGACAGCGGCATTGCGCCGTTCCATGTTGGCAACGGTCATTTGCCCGGCAAGGCAGGATTGCAATGTGCCCTGCGCCTGCATCTCGCTCAGCTTCTGGGCTTCGGCGGCATTCAGAAGATTGAGCTGTTGGACTTCACTGTTGGTCCCGTCACCACTGTCGAATTGAAAGGCGAGTTCGAGTTGAGCGCGATGCTGATACCGGCCGTTTCACCAAACATGTTGGCAACGTTCACGTTTTCGAGTTTGTGCAGCGTCGTCTGCCACTGCTGCTTGAAGGAGAAGTGGGTGATGTTGTTCTTGAGCATCTTGTATTGTGTCTCCAGCGTGGTGAGCTGAGAGACAAGGCTCGCGTAGCTAGTGGGGTCGAAGACGATATCGCCTAGTCCAAAAAGTGCAAAACCGGGCGTCGCTGTTGCCAGTAGCGCAACTCCTGCGATCAGCCATTTGCGGTGTTTCTTCAGTTGAAACGGCATAATGAGACTCCTCGTGGTTGTGAAGCGTTTAGAAGCACTGCGGACAGGTGGGATCGAGCCTGTCCAGGGTGAAGCAATGGTCGTGATTGAGAAGCACACACGGGAGGCGCAGCGTCTTTTCCGTGGTCTCAACGAACTTGATCTGCACATCTGCAACGATCCTCTGCACGGCAGGTATTCTGAGGAAAAGAAGTGCCAGGATAACGAGCAGAGCGTAGCCAACAAGTCGCCGTCGATTGGTTTTGTGATCCATTACGCTCCCTCCTCGGCAAGTTGGTGTGCGACCTGAGTTATGACGGCAACCCAATCCTGGCCGATGCGTTCGACGGCTTCGGCAAGCGTGTAGCCAAGCTCTTCCAGCCAGTCAGCGCGGTTGAGCACGAGCGCGACAGCGATTTTCTCGCCAGTGGATTGCACTGCCCATGCACAATGCCCACAGCGCATGGCTTGCCGTGCCCTATTGAGCAGGAGATTGTAGCGATCATTGAACGCGCTCATGCCTGTGCCTCTCTTCACAAAGTGGGGCCCATGCGATGTTCCGCGTAGGATGGAATCAAAATGTCGCGCCCCACATAAATGCGGGCGCGCGAACCTTCCTTGAGGGTGATAACCGGCAAACGATTGAGAAAGTGATTCAGTATTTGTTCGCCTTCACTTGCCGTCTGCTGCGAAATGCCATTACGAATCTCGGTGGATGGATCGAGCACGCTGCCGTTGTTTCCGATCTGCGCAAGCCCGCCCAGCCCGCCGACGGCGGCTGCGGCGGCGAATGCCTGGAAGTATCCGTGATCGACCTTGGTAGCGAGGCCGGTTGTGCCAATCGGATCGAGGCCAATGTACTTGTCAAAGTCGAGAGAGAATCCATCCGGGCATACAGCCCGGTGGAAGGTGACGAACATCTTGCGCTGCTGCGCGCCACCCACGCTCTGCACTGTGCCGATCAGCCGCGTGCCCTGCGGCATCAGCAACTGTTGATGGTCGTGTGAGTAGTCATCGGTGGTGAGCAGGACCAAGATCGGCCCGCTGAATCCACCGTCGATGTGGTTGGTGACGACGCCTTCGAGAACCGCGCCCTCGAAGATCCGATAGAGACGGCCCTGATATTGGTCAAACGGATACGGCCCCATCGGGTCGGTCTTGGTATTCGCTGTGGCGCTCTGTTCCGCATTCGCCGCCGCATTGGAACTTTTCTGCGGTGGCACACCTCCGGCGGTTAGGCTTTCTCCCGATTTCACAGAAGAGGGCGCTTCCGCGCGTTCTGCAAGTACAGTGGCGGCCTGCGGATTCGGCACCGGCGAATTCGCAGCTTGGCCTGTGTGCGCAAAGTCAATAGCCACTGTCCCGCTGTTGATGGCTTCCTGCTTCTGCCTTTCGAGTGCAAGGGCGCGCTGCTTTCGCTCGGCTTGGGCTTCGGAGGTATTGGAAGTGTGCTGTGGCGCATTGGAACTGCCGCCGTAGATCGCGTCGCGTTGGGCTGTTGTCATTGGCGCGGCGGAGGAGGACTCGGGACCAGGCGCATTTTCGGTCTGAAGTTGCTGCATTGCTGCAATCAACTCCTGCTGCTTCTGCCTTTCTGCGGCATCTTGCTGCGCCTGCAACCTTTGCTGCTGCTCAAAGCTCGACACCTGCTGCGCACTGGGCGAGGCCGGGCGCATGGGCAAGGAACTCACCGGAGCCGCCTTCTTGTTGCCGCGTAGCAAACTGGTTACGTTGGCAATGCCGAGAATGGCGAGGATCGCCACCAGCGCGATGACCACAGGCATACCCTTCTTGAGAGGTAGCCTGGCTTCAGGCTGTTCGGGAATCGTGGCGGGTGTATTGGGTGTTTGCTCGGTCATGGCTACCTTGCGCCTCCCACGCGGTGGAATTCGACCTTCTGCTTGCCGATGGCGAGATAACCGCTGTCCAACAGCTTTGGCACTGTGTAAAGCCCGTCATTGAAATCGAAGTTGATGAGCGACGGTTTCTTGTCCTTCAACTCATAGAGCGCAGGCGTTTCCTGGAACTGGCCGCGCAGATAGGTGAACTTGTCGTCGTGCCAGATTTGCTGGAGTCCAAGCTCTTTGCCCTTGCGCTCGTCCCAGACGAAGTCGAAGTGCTGCGAGCCGGGATATTCGCTCCGGTACTGCTCAGCCTTGGTCTGTTCGGCCTTGAGTTCGGCGGCCTGAGCGGACTTCGCGGCAGCAGCTTCCTGTTTCGCCTTGTCCAGTTCTGCAACTGGAACAAAGACTGGCAACTGCGCCAGCCGGTCTTTGGCTGCCTGGTCGCCGGGCACGATGAAGACCTTGGAATCGAAGTGAGCGTCAGTATCATCGGAGACCTCGCGCAGTGCCAGGGTGTACTCGTTGCCGTGGTCGGAGACGATGTGAATGTCCGTGGCTGCGTTCGTCGTTTTCGGTTTCACGCTGATAAAGCGCGAAGCCACGTGACCGCCGTCGAAGATCCAGTTCACCGTGTCGCCGGCGAAGACGTTGGCGACCTTCTCCTCGGTAGGCAAAACGATCAGCGTCGATTGCAAAAGCCCGGCGCGAACCACTGGCGGTGCGTCTGCTTCGGTCACTGTGACCGTGCGCGGTGCGCTGGGTTGGAGAGGATGTGTTTCGTTAGTTGTTGTCGCATGAAGCTGGCCAGCGGCCAGCATCATGCACACGGAAAAAGAGACAAAAAGGGTGGGGCGCATAGCAGTTGTGTCCTTTCTGCGGTGTGATTTGCGAGTTGTTGGGTGGCTATTCCTGCTCGCCTTGGGCGAACTTCGTAATACCCTCAGCGAGTCCGTAGCGGGCGATCAATTTCGCACGCCGAACACGGTCTTTTGGCTTGGTTGAGAAAACGGCGTAGCTGCGGTTGTCGAGATTGAGCTTGACCACTTTCGTTAAGCTATCGCGGCGCATGTAGAGACCTTCGCGGTCTTGCAAGCTCTCGAAGAGCGCAATCTGCTGCTCGTTCATCTTGAAGAGTTAGGCATACCGCTTGCGATTGAAGGTGGCGTCCTTCAAAAACAGAAACGATGTGCAGGAGTTCACAATCGAGTCGGCGTTCGCTCCGAGGTCTTCTGCCGACTGGCCAATCATCGTCACGCCGCCCAGGTTCTTGCGCACGGTCTTGATCGATGCGAGTGCGCCTTCGAGCAACTGCCGGTTCTTCATTGAAGAGAAGATTTCTTCGATGAGGATGTGCTTCGGCACGCCGAGATTATTCGGGTTGTAGAGCACGTCGTTGATGCGGCGCAGAAGCCACACCATCAGCAGCTCGATCAGGTCGGCGTATTGCTCGTTGTTGACGCCTTGGAAGTCGAAGCATTGCAGGCGAGAGAGCGACAGGCTGTCTTCGACGTTGTCGAAGATAGCTGCATAAACGCCCTTGCCAACCCACTTCGACATATAGCGGTCGAGCTTCTTGGGCAGAAAGAGATTGGATAGGCGGCGATTCTCAGCATCAAGCAAGTACGTATCCCGCACCGCCTTGTGGATCACGTCGTCATCCTCGGGCTCCAACTCCGCGCCGCCATTGGTCAGAAGCAACTTGATGAACGAGTAGAGAAACGCAATATTGCTCTCGGTCGGTTCCAGCCGAAAGGGATTGACGCGGGGGCCATCCTTGCCGATGCGGTCCACGCGGCCGCCGTACAGCTCGACGACACTCTCATAGCTGCCACCAATGTCGAAGATGTATGTGAACCCACCGTACTTCTGTTCGTGGGCGATGGCCATGTTGCCGTGGACCGATTTGCCGGTGCCCGTCGGCCCAAGGATCAACATGACGCGCACGCCATCCACATACACGTCCTGGAAGAACGGCGCCCGTGTACGCGTCTCAAAGACGTTGAGGTACTCGTTATCGAGGTCTTCGGAATGCGGGTGGCCGAGATTGGGAGCGAAGACCGATGACAGCCGCGCATGATGATCCTCGGCAAGCCACATCAGGAAGACGTTGAACGTGCCATTGCCGGGGAACATCGCATAGAACGCGGAGAGATTGCCCAGCGTCTCTTCCATCACCTGCGCCCGCGCATCGACGAAGACGCGATGGACGGCAGGCGCAATGCCACGCAATTCGTCCAAACTGCGCGCGGCCACAAGGAAGCGCAGCGAAAACTCGCCCTGCGCCTTTTTGTCGAGTGAACGGATAATCTCGCCCAAATCGTCAACTTGCGTATTGGCAGCGCGCGCGCCAGCACCGGTCTCAAGCGAGGCCGTGTCGTGGTCGCTCATCACCCGCGTCAGAACGCCAACCTTGAAAAACGAGATGAATTTTTCCTGCGCGTCGATCTCGCTGCGCGCGGCGGCGGTGGACTTCGGTCGCCACGTCAAACAAAGAACGCTGTCGCAATCGAGCGCCGCGAGTCCAGAGAAGAGGCAAGGCCGCGATGCCTCCGGCGTCGTCTTCAGGGAAAACATCTGCACAAAGCGCCGGCCAATGGTCAGATGGTCGCTGTGCCAGGCCACGGGATTTTGCACGATCTGCCGATCAACGCCGTCATCTGTGGTCAATGTGTACTCGGCGGCCCACTCTTCAAGATTGAAGAGATAGGCAAAGAACTGGAAGACAGCATTCTTGTCGAGCAGCTTCAAGCCGAGCGAGCCGCCGAGATGTCCTTCGAGCAGTGTGGCCGTCTTTTCAAGATCGGCCAGCATTCGCGTCGTGTCGGCATCGTGCTCTTTTGGCTTGCGCGCGAAAGCCGTGGCCTTCGGCGGCTCCAGCGTGAGGCACCAATGCAAATCGATGCGCCGGAAGCCTGCCGACTGATTCAGAAACGCAAGCCGGTCATTGACAAAGCTCTGCGTGACCGAATTCACGTAGGCTTCTTTGCAAGGCAGGTCAAATCCCGACATGACGCGGGTGTACTGATACAGGCACGATCCTTCCGGCAATCCGCACAACGCGCCTTCAATCGAGCGCATCTGCGCATCAAGTTGCTGATTGGTCAATCCCTCTTCGTCGATGCCGGTGAGTGAAAAGAGGCATCCGTAGCCGCCGCCCTTCAGCGCGAAGATGCGGTCGTTGACAAAGCGTGCAATCGGCACGATGCTCGACGCGGCTCCGGCCTTGGCGAACCACGGCGTGAATTTCTGTTGCTCAGTGTTTACGCGGGTCATAGTAGGACCTCTGGCTCAGACTCAAGCCCCAAAGTCCGAACATCTTCGGATGTTTGCGGACGATCAGCCACGCGCTCACGGCCAAGGCTGGGAAGGCAATCAACGCCACGACGCGGAACCCAACGAGGAAAACCATTACGCAGACGAAGACAATCGCCATCCATGCGCTGAGGTCGAGTCCCAACTTGGCTCGTGGCCTATTGAGCGCCTGATTGATCGGTAACGGCTCTCCCCGTTTGGTCATGGCCGCCTCCTACTGCATCGTCTGTCCGGTGAGCGAGCCAATCCAGCCAGCACCCCAGCCAAGGACTCCAGCGCCGAAGAGCGCGCCGAACAGTCCGGGGATGGCGTCCTGGAAGCGCCCCGACATCATGCGGATTCCGGCGAAGATCAATCCACCGAAACAGATGACCGCACCCGCATAGATGGCGAAGGTTTTGAAGGTTGACATCAGCGTGGTCGCGCCAGAGAAGTCCATCGTCCCCTGGGCATGGGCCGCGCCGGCAAACGAGAGCGCAACAAGGGTAGGGGCCATCGTGCGGATGGCCGAGAGAAGTGTAGTTTTGAGATTGGGTCCCGTCAGCCAGGCGGCGGACGCAATGAGCAGCCGATTGCGAGCGGTGTCGAATCGGAAGATGCGGCGGAATCGATTCACTTTGCACCTCCGCTGACGAGTGCGTCAGCATAAGCGCAAAATTAGGGCGGTTTGGCAGCCGCGTCCAATGCTCATTGGGAATGCGGGTATTCCCGCCGCGAATAGATCGATTTCTCTGGGCGTCCAAACAGGGGGAATTTGGGCGATCTGGCACTACAGGGATTTCGGGGGCGATTAGAATCTCAGGAAGGGCCCAGATGGAGCTCTTCACTACAAAATCAGAATTATTTTTACCGAACAGCCATCAAAACAGCCATACGAGCAGAAATAAAAATGGCAGCCTTTTGGGCCGCCTCGTATCTTCTTTATTTTCTTTGATTTTGGCTCCTCAGGTAGGACTCGAACCTACAACCCTTCGGTTAACAGCCGAATGCTCTGCCATTGAGCTACTGAGGAGTGACTGGCGTTTCCATGTCCTTCATCAAAATATCAAACCTGGGCCCCGGCGTCAAACCTTGGCCAATTTCCGTCCTTTCCTGGTTTCCACCGCGCCCACTGCGGCTTGCAGCCCTTTGCGTCTCCTCCTTGAGGTAGGCTGGAAGGAGCGGTTCGTCGCATTCTGAGACCCCAAGCCGATCCATCGGAGAGCCCAGGCAACCGTAAAAGTGTGGAGCATGGGATTCCTGCTCGCCAGAACCTGACCATTGAGCCGCGCCTCACATCACCACCCCACCCAAGGAGCCTTTTCCGGATGAAGCTTGCACTGCCTGCGGGCGATTTTCGCGCCTACCTGTTTGACTGTGACGGCACCATTGTCGACTCCATGCCCCTCCACTACATCGCCTGGACGCAGGCCCTGGGCAAGTGGGGATGCGAGTTCCCCGAGGAACTTTTCTACTCCTGGGGCGGCATGCCGGTCCAGGAAATCATCTCAGAGCTCAACCGGATGAATGGCCTCAACATGCCCGTCGAAAAGCTCGGTGAGTACAAGGAAGGCCTCTACTTTGAACAGCTTTCCACGCTCAAGGTGATTCCGGAGGTAGTGGAGCATATTGATGCGCAGTACGGAAAGATCCCCTTTGCCGTGGTCTCCGGCGGGCGGCGCAACTCGGTGGTCAACTCGCTCACCATCGTGGGGCTGATCGACAAGTTTCCGCTCATTGTTGGCGCGGGCGAGTACGCGCGGTCCAAGCCCGCTCCGGACCCCTTTCTGCTGGCCGCTCAGAAACTTGGCGTGGCTCCCGAGCACTGTCTGGTCTTTGAAGACACCGATCTGGGCATCCAGGCCGCCACGGCTGCCGGAATGGCTTCTGTACTGGTTCCCGGCCCTCTGGAGCGCGCTGGAACCGCCAGCGTCTAGTCTGCGTATCCATCCCTCAGAGGCTGCTTCCGCAGGAACGGTGCGGCCCTGAGGTTTTTTCTTGGCTTCAAACTCAATTTCTATTCCGTGGTCTGAGCGCCCGGCTCCCAGCCGCGCTGCTACGTTCTTGCCCTGGAGCGTGGCTGCCGCGGTTGCGCTCCTGCACATTCTCACCAACGGCCGCTACGGCTTCCACCGCGACGAGCTGCAATTTCTGAGCGACGCTCGCCATCTGGACTGGGGCTACGTGCCCTATCCACCGTTTACCGCTTTTGTGGAACGAATAAGTCTGGCGATCTTCGGCCTGTCGTTGGTCGGTCTCCGGTTCTTCTCTGTCCTTGCACAGGCTATCGCTATCGGCGTTACCGGCATGTTGGCAGGCGAACTGGGCGGCAGCACGCGCGCCCGGCTCATGGCCTCGCTGGCCGTTGCCCTCTCGCCGCTCGCGCTGTTTGAAGGCACGGAGTTTCAGTACACCACCTTCGATTTTCTCTGGTGGGTGCTGGCGGCTTACTTCATCGCGCGCGCGCTACGCACCCAGAACCCGCGCTGGTGGCTGGCGGTGGGCGCAATCATCGGCTACGGACTGCTGACCAAATATTCGATCGTCTTTTACATTGGCGGCATCTTTGCAGGATTGCTGTTCACAAGCGCGCGTCGCTGGCTGGCATCGGGCTGGTTCTGGGCAGGGTCAGCGCTGGCGGTGCTGGTGTTTCTACCCAACCTGCTCTGGCTCTTTCACCACGACTTCATCAGCTACACGTTCCTGCAACACATCCACCTGCGCGACGTGGCCGAGGGCCGCGGCGAGGGCTTCTGGCGCGATCAACTGATGGTCTGCATCAACGTGGCCGCGACGCCGCTCTGCCTGGCTGGACTGATCGGGCTCATCGTGGACCGGCGCTTCCGGATGCTGGCCTGGATGTGGGCGGTGCCGGTGGCCGCCTTTGCCTTGAGCCACGGTCGCGGCTACTACACGGCCGGCGCCTACCCCATGCTGCTGGCCATGGGCGCGGTAGTCGTAGAACGCTGGCTACAGGTGCTGCCGCCGAAGGCAAGCCGGGTGCTTGAATCCTGTTGCTACACGGCGCTGGCGGTTGTGGGAGTCTACGTTTGCGCCATCGTTGTTCCCCTTGCCGCGAGTGGCCCCTTGCGCGCCTTCGCCCTTGCCCACAACGGCGATCTGCGCGAAGAGTTTGGCTGGGAGGAGCTGGTGCAGACCGTCGCCCAGGTTCGCGATTCCCTACCCCCTGACGAACGTGCGCATCTGGGCATCACCACCGGTAATTACGGAGAATATGGCGCGATAGAGATTCTTGGCGAAAAGTATGGGTTGCCTACACCCATCGGCACCACCAACTCCGAGTGGTACCGCGGCTATCCGGCCACGCCGCCCACCACGCTGATCGTGCTGGGCCTGCAGGCGGAGGAGGCCAACACGCTCTTCACCGGCTGCCGTCTGGTGGCGTACAATCGCGAAGGTATCCGCAACGAGGAGAGCCTCTACCACCCCGACATCTTCCTCTGCGGCCCGCCGCGCAAGCCGTGGGCGGAACTCTGGCGCGAACATCGCGACTTCGGCTGAGCTTTCTCTTGCGCCATCTATCGGCGGAGCCAATCCGCAAAGGGTTGGACTCTCGGGTGCCCCACCCTTGCCGCGTTCTTGTTCTTGCGGCAAGGGTGGGGAGGATCACGGCTGGGTGCCCCATCCATTTCCGCGTTATTTGCGGAAATGGGTGGGATACCCATGATGTTTTGGTCTGCACCATTTCAGAAAATATCTATCGATCCGCCAGCCTGCGCGCCGTTTCCAATCCACCGGCACGCAACACGCCGGGCACGTTGAAGTGCTGCACGTAGTCGGCGTCGGAGCCCAGCGTGGGCAGCTCGTCCAGGTGTAGAACAACGTGCGTGGGGCTAACCGCCGCGGCAAAGGTGGTCCACACCGCCGCATCGCCGTGCGCGTAGATCTCCACCGGCTTGCCCTTCGAGCTTTCGGCTGCGTAAGCAATGGCGGTCAAAATATCCTGCACGCGAGCCTGATCGTCGGTAACGTTGAAGGTCAAGAAGCGCGGACCACCGCCCACGCCTGTATCCTCCGGCACCGGCGGCGTATCCGTACGGTCCCGCGGAGCCTTGGCCGATCCGGTCTGGAAGGCATCGAGCGCCAGCATCGGCCGCTTCTGCCTCCTGAGCTGCGCAACCACCTCACCCTTGAGCGCAACCTCTGCGCCACCGCTATCCAGCAGAATCGCCACTGCGCCCTTGCCCGGCGTCAGCACTCCAGCCACGCGGTCGCCGGCGCCACGGGTAAGAACCAGCTTGTTACCCACCATCGCCGACCGAACTGCCGTGGGATTCTCCACCGCCAGCACGTGCCGCAACCGTTCGCGCAGAAAGCCCGGATCGCCCAGCGTGGCATTCTGCGCAATGGCAGCCTGCTTCCACTCCTCGAACAGTCCCGGCAAGTCGACGGCGTTATTCGGCAGCGTGCGGCCCCACAGCGAGGCCATCTGGCCGATCATGGGCACGGCCACGTTGTGCTCCTTCAGCTCGCTCGCATCGGTCAGGCCAGGATGAATCCGTGCCAAAAACTTGTAGACCTCTTCGCGGCTGGGCTGGTTGAAGTTGTGCGGCGCTTGCACCTGCGCGGCGGCCACATTCTCCGGCTTGCCGTAGAGATCGTAGAGCTTCTTGATGGCCGGATACTCGTCGCGCAGCGTGTTGCGTGTCCAGTCCACGTTGCCCGCCACAAGGATCATCGGCTTGGGCGCAATCATCGCGGCAATCTCGGGGTTCGATGTGCCCATGCGCAGTCCCGGCGCGCCCTCGCACACGTCGCCGCCCTGCATGAACGACGACACCATGCTGACCAGCGCGGTAAACGCAATGCGGTCGTCCACAGCGGCCAGCATGAAGCTCTGCGCCGCGCCGCTCGATCCACCCAGCGCGCCCACGTCGTTCGCGTCCACATCGCTGAGCCCGGTCACAAAGTCCACCGCGCGGATCGCGTTCCAGGCCTGCACCGCATAGGGCGTAAAGCTCCACAGGCGCATCTCCGCGCTGCCGTAGCTGTGCGGCAGTTGCAACGTGTCGGTGTAGCCCACCATGTCGTAGCTGAAGACCACATAGCCCTGCCGCGCCAGACTGATGCCCAGCGCAGGACCTGAAAACAGCGGCTGATTCTCCAGCCGCCCATAGCCCCAATGCCCCTGTGGATTCACAATGCCCGGATGCTTGGCCTTGCCGTTGGTGGGCCGGTACAGGCTGCCGCCCAGATAGAATCCCGGCATCGGCTCCAGCAGCACCTTCTCAATCGTGTAGCCCTTGCCTTCGATCTTGCCATACACCTGCGGATGGAGCGGCGTCTTCTCCGGCATCGGCGAGAGTCCTGACGCCGTAAGAATCTGCTGGCGCAGCGCGGCCTTGCGCGCCGTCCACGCTTCCACCGTGGTAAAGGTGGGCAGCGGCAACTGCATCCGCGTGTTCAGGATCTTGGTATTGCGCGCGTCCTCACTGGGAATAGCGGTCGCCGTTGGTGCTGTCTGGCCCCAAACCGGGGCAACAAAAAAAACAAGAGCTGCGGTCAACGCCAGCCCCTGTTTTTGAAGCGAACAAGAAAACATCATCTCTGATCTCCATCGCCAATTGTTAAGCGGGCTTCAGAGTGTTATACCAGTTCGTCCTTGGCCAGTGCGACCTCGATCTCCACCTTCTGCGTGCCCAGGAAGGGATGCGTAGCCCGCAGCTCCACTTTGCCACTCACCTCGAAGGCGCGAATCCACACCGCGCCCACACCACCCACCAATCCAAAGGGATTGTCGCCGATGATCTCTGCCGGGCCCACAACTTCGAGCTTGATGGCCGTGTTGGCCAGGGGACGCGGTGCGCCAAACTCGTCCGTCACGCGGAAGACCACGCGGGTGGTGTCCGCGCCGTTGGCAATCAGCTTGGTGTCGTCGGCCTTCAGCTCCAGCTTGGCATCCACGCCCGAGCCAGAGAGTTTCTTGGTGATGGCCACCTTGCCCGCGATCATACCCTCGATCTTCAGCGTGCCCCAGCGGTTGATGTTCACCTGCTTGCCCAGATCGAACTCGAAGGGCGCGTACTTCAGGTGCGGATACTCGGCGTGCATGGGGTCCGCTTCGCCCACCAGCGTCTCATCCACGTAGAACTTCAAGTGCTCGCAGTTGCTGCTCACCAGCACCTTGCTGATCTGCGAGTTCTCATCGCCCTCGGCAAAGTGGAAGTTCGGCTCCAGCACCACTTCCTCCTCCGGCTCGCACTGCGAGCGATAGAAGCCCGCGGCCGGCTTGGGCGTACGGAAGATATCCATCACGCCGTGGTAGCAGATGCGGTCGCCGGAGCCAAAGCTCTGATGGGTGTTGTAGTCAAACGCGCACCAGCCAATGGCGCCCGCGAACTGCGGATTGCTGGCCACCTGGTTGTGAATGCGCACATGGCGCAGGGTATGCTCTTTGAGACGCTCCACGTTGTCGATGGTCTTGGTGGGATAGGTGTGCCCAGCAAACTCCGTGTTCAAGTAGCAAGGATGATTCGGCTCCCGCAGCGGGAAGCCAAAGTCGTTCATCGTGAACACGTCCTCGATCAACTCGCTCTCATACCGGTTGCGGATGCCGCCGGTCTGCCGCGTCGGGTCCAGCTCATGCGCCAGCTTGTTGGTGCGCGTGTAGAAGTCGTGATTGTCGGGCGACTCGTTGATGCGCACGCCCCACAGAATCACCGACGGATGGTTCCAGTCGCGACGGATCATGCGGCCCACGTTGTCCACAGCCAGATCCTGCCAGGCCAGGTCGCCAATGTGCTGCCAGCCCGGAATCTCCTCGAGCACCAGCAGACCAATCTCGTCGCAGGCGTCCAGAAAGTGGCGCGACTGCGGGTAGTGCGAGGTGCGCACAATGTTGCACTTCAGCTCGTTGCGCAGGATCAGCGCGTCCTGCCGCTGTACACGGCCCGGCATGGCCTGCCCCACCCACGGGAAGGTCTGGTGGCGATCCAGCCCGCGCAGCTTGACCACCTTGCCATTGATCTTGAAGCCCTCGGCCGTGAACTTGGCCTCGCGGAAGCCAAAGCGCCGCGCGTCGTTGTCGAGGACTACGCCGCCCTTCAGCAAGCGCACTTCCACGTTGTAGAGCTTGGGGTTCTTGAGGTCCCAGAGTCCAATGCCGTCGAGCGGGGCAAAATGGATCGTCTGCGGCGCATTCCAGGCGTCTTCGCCGGCAGGCACAGGTTGCGAAGCCTTGGCGACCAGCTTCTCGCCGTCCAGAAGCGATGCCTCCAGCGTCCATCCGCCTTCCATCGACTTCTTCTCGCTCTCGAGCGTGCACACCACATCCAGTCCAGGATGTGCGCTGAGCACATCCTTTGGCTGCGCGAAGACATTTTCAATGTAGGAGTGCGCAACCAGCCTGAGCGAGACCTCGCGATAGATGCCGCCAAAGGTCAGGTAGTCCACCGTGTATCCAAAAGGTGGAATATCCGCCCGTTCCGTCGAGTCCACTTCCACGGTCAGCACGTTGTCGCCGGCCCAGTCGATGTCCCCCGTCAGTTCGAACGAAAACGGGGTGTAGCCGCCCCGGTAGGAGCCCAGTTCCACCCCGTTCAACCACACTTTGGAGGCCGTCATCACGCCTTCAAAGTCCACAAAGACCCGCCGTCCCCGCGCCTCGGGCGGCAACTTGAAGTGCCTCCGATAGACCGAGACAAACTGGAAGGCCTTGTCGTCAAAGCTGTGCCAGGGCAGCCGGATGTTGGTATGCGGCACCGTCACGCACTCAAACTTGCTGTCGTCAAAACCCGGCATCTGCGCACCCGGCACGGCTTTCGGACTATAGCGCCAGCGGCGATTAAGGGGCAGCACAACACGAACCGGCTTGCCGTGCACAGCAGCTTCGGCGTGAGCGGCAACGGTGGGCGCAACGGCGACAACGGCCATCGCAGTCCCGGTGGTCTTCAGGAAATCTCGGCGATCCATGCTTCTCCTCGAAGTGCAGTCAGAGTTTCGCCCCTGGTTCCACAACTAGGAATCAACCGGGGACCTTTTCGTTCGGGCGAGATTATTGTATGCGTTTCCACCTGCCCCCCGGCTCCTACCAAAGTAGGATCGCCCTTGCCCGCGTCTCTCGGCCCGTATACAGTAGCCGGTGCTGGGGGAAACGCCCCCACTCATCCCTAAGATGAAGGACCTCACCATGAACCGTCGCGATCTGTTGAAGCTCTCCTCCGGCGCACTGGCTGCTGCCTCCGCGCCTGCCCTGGCCGCCGCGGCTGCCTCCGTCCCGTCCGCCGCCCAGCCCGCCTCCCGTTGCGCCCGCTGGGACTACGTGGAGCTCAGCTTTTCCGGTCCAACGGCCGGCAATCCCTTCCTCGACGTGCAGCTCTCGGCCACCTTGCGCTACAAGAGCCTTACGCGCACCATTCCCGGCTTCTACGACGGCGCAGGCGTCTACAAGATCCGCCTCATGCCCACCGAACTGGGCGCATGGACCTGGGAAACCGCCAGCAACGCCCCAGCCCTCAGCGGCAAGACCGGCTCCATCGATTGCGTAGCGCCCGAGGCCGGCAACCACGGCCCGGTTGCGGTTGCAGAGACCTTCCACTTTGCCTACGCCGACGGCACGCCCTACGTCCAGATCGGCACCACCTGCTACGCCTGGGCCTTCCAGCCCGAGGCCGTGCAGCAGACCACCCTGAAGACCCTCGCCACCGCGCCCTTCAATAAACTGCGCATGTGTGTCTTCCCCAAGTGGTACCAGCACAACCACAACGAGCCGCCCAGCTATCCCTTCCCGCGCTCCGGCGAAACCAACGACTACTCCCAGTTCAACCCCGCCTACTTTCAGCACCTCGACAAGCTGATCCTGGCCCTGCGCGAGTGCAATGTGGAGGCCGACCTGATCCTCTTCCACCCCTACGACAAGTGGGGCTACCAGCAGATGCCGGCCGAAGTGGACGACCGCTACCTGCGCTACGTCATCGCCCGCTTCTCCGCCTTCCGCAACGTCTGGTGGTCGCTCGCGAACGAGTTCGACCTGCTCAAGCACACGACCACCGCCGACTGGGATCGCTTTGCCCGCATCGTGGAGGCGGAAGACCCAAACAAGCACCTGCGCTCCGTCCACAACTGCCACGTGATGTACGACTACAGCCGCGCCTGGTGCACCCATGGCGGCGTGCAAGACTCGCGCGTGGAGATGGCCGCCCAGTGGCGCGCCGACTGGGGCAAGCCCGTGGTCTTTGATGAATGCAAGTACGAGGGCAATATCGCCTCGCAATGGGGCAACATCAGCGCCGACGCCATGACCCGCCGCTTCTGGGTGGCCGCCGTACAGGGCGCCTACTGCGGCCATGGCGAGACCTTCCTCCACGAGAAAGACATCCTCTGGTGGTCGCACGGCGGTGAACTGCACGGCAAGAGCCCGGCCCGCATTGCCCTCTTGCGCAAGCTGCTCGAAGAGACGATTGGAGCGGGCGACGGCCCCATCGGCTTCAACTACATCGGCGACCATCCGGTCTACTGCGCCAAGCGCCCCAACAACTCGGTCCTCTTCTTCTATACCGATGAACACCAACCCGCGGAGATGACCTTCCAGCTCCCCGAGGGCCACGTCTACACCGCCGAGTTCATCGATACGGTGACGCTGGAGCGTATCCCGCTCCCCGGCGAATACAGCGGCAACGCCAGCTTCACCCTGCCCGGCCGCGCCTGGAGCTCCCTCTGGTTGCGCGACAAGAACCTGAAGAAGAACGCCTAAGCTCTGCGCCCTTCAAGGCTTGGCTGATCCGGCCCGAACCGGCCCTTCTGCATTCCAACACTGTCTGGGTGCCCCATCCTTGGCCGCGTCTTTTGCGGGCAAGGGTGGGAGCGCACGATGCAATCCTCCTGTTCCGACCCAACCAGAGAAACACAAAAGACAATCCCCCCACGACAAACCGCCACTGGTTTTGATAACGTTAACTTGATCCCATTTTCCGTCTTCATGGAGCACATCGTATGAGTCTCATTCTAGGTATCGACGGCGGCGGCACCAACACCCGTGCCTCCATTGTGGAGAACGGCAAGGTCCTGGGCCACGCTACCGGCGGCTCCATCAAGCGCCTGCGCGTTGGCGCTGAAGCGGCGGAGGCCAACCTCCGCGCCATCCTCAAAGAAGCCTATGCCCAGGCCGGCATCGCCTGCGTTCGCGCGGCCTGCTGCGGCGTGGCCAGCGCCTCCATGCCCGGCATCACGGAGTGGATTACCGCCGTCTTCGACGACTTTGGCGTGGAGCACTCCGAGGTGGTGGGCGACGAAGTGATCGCGCTCGACGCGGCCTTCAAGGGCGGCCCTGGCATTCTGCAGATCGCCGGCACCGGTTCCAACACCATTGGCCGCGCCGCCGACGGCAGCCGTGAAACCGCCGGTGGCTGGAGCTCCCGGCTGGGCGACGAAGGCTCCGGCTACTGGATTGGCGTCCACAGCCTGCGCCGCGCCCTGCATGCCTACGACCGCGGCGAACCTTCGCAGGTGATCGAACGCGTCAGCAAGTTCTGGGGCGCACGCAACCTGGACGAGTTCATTAACATTGGCGACGGTACGCCGCAGCCGGACTTCGCCGCTCTCGCGCCCATCATCGACGAACTAGCCGAGGCCGGCGACCCGGTGGCCATGAGCGTGCTGGCCGATGCCGCCAAGGACCTGACCACTTTTGTCCTGCTGGTCCGCGACAAGCTCAAGCGCAAGCACAACATTGCCGGCGAAGTGCCGCTGGCCTGGACCGGCAGCATGATCGAAAAGATTCCCCAGGTGCGCGAGCCCTTCTTTGCTGGCCTGAAGGCCGCAGCTCCCGAGATGCCCGTTGCCACCTCCGCCGTGGTCTCGCTCGAAGGCGCTCTGTGGCGTGCCCAGCGCATTGCCGACACGTTTTAGCACGTTTTCGATTCAAGTGTCGACCGTGCAAGGTGGCTTTTCTTAACGAAAAAGCCACTCCGCTGTCGTGGTTTCGGTGTAAAGCAATTGGAGAACCGCTTTACCCCCAGCGGTCACTCTCCCACCGATGCGCTGTGCCCCGTTCAT
>Ga0181520_10005579_pt1 | contig 19921 bp, 19 predicted proteins | sample PEATcosm2014_Bin_29_FD_132451 | JGI IMG/M metagenome (GOLD analysis project Ga0181520, IMG submission 132451) | Peatland microbial communities from MTU Mesocosm Facility, Houghton, MI, USA - PEATcosm2014_Bin02_30_metaG | ecosystem: Environmental > Terrestrial > Soil > Wetlands > Peat | place...
CTTCGCGGCGGCGCATCCGCCTCGCCGCCCGCCAACGCTCCCGACATCCGGCCCCTCCGCCAACCTCTTCAACAATCAGACAGCCAAAACCGTCGTAAGCGCCACTTTTTCAGCAGCCTGCTAAAGCCGAGCGGCTTGAGCGCCGCGTCGTAGAAGCGCCGCGAGCGGGCGATGTCGCGAACGCCGAGCGAAATGTGATCGAACATCGAAGCCTCCTGGAAGCCGGCGCGCGGTCCGCTGCAGACGCGTCGCCGACGTGACAGGGAGATTGCCCGCGCCGCGGTTCCGTCGCCTGGGGAAAGTTGCTATTTTCCCGCCATGCCGATCTCAGCCGACGACGGCGCGGCCGCCGCGATGCGCAAGCGAACGATCGCCGCCGGCGACGGCTGGAGCGTCGGCGAATTCGTCTGCGACGCCGGACCAGGCGACCGGCCGTTCGAAGAGCGCCACGACGGCTTCGCCGTCGCCGCGACGCTGGCCGGCTCGTTCACCTATCGCGGACAAAGCGGCGAGGCGTCGCTGTTTCCCGGCGCGCTGCTGCTCGGCAACGCCGGCCAGCGCTACGCCTGCGGCCACGCCCACAGCCGCGGCGACCGCTGCGTCTCGCTCAATCTCGCGCCGGACGCCTTCGCCGAGATCGCCGCTTCGGCCGCCGGCTCCAGCCGCTATCGTTTCGCTGTCGACGCCGCGCCGCCGAACGCGGCGCTGACGCCGCTGGTCGCCGGACTCGAAGGCCTGGCGCGCCAATCTTCGCCGCTGCGGATCGAGGAGCGCGCGCTGGAGGCGGCGGCGCGCATCGTCGCGATCGTCGCCGGCCGCGCGCTGGCCCCGCCGCGCGCGTCGGCGCGCGAGCTCGAGCGCGTCGCCGCGGCGGCGCGCGCGATCGAATCTTCGCACGACGAAACGCTCGACCTCGCGGCGCTGGCGCGCGTCGCGCGGCTGTCCAAGTTCCACTTCTTGCGCATCTTCCGCCGCGCCGTCGGCGCGACGCCGCATCAATATCTGATCGCGACGCGATTGCGGCGCGCCGCGGCGCGCTTAAGCGAAACGTCCGAGAGCGTGACGGCGATCGCGTTCGATTGCGGCTTCGGCGACCTGTCGACCTTCAACGCGCGCTTTCGCGCCACGTTCGGCGCGACGCCGTCGGTCTATCGCCGCCGCGGCGGCGCGTAAGGCGCGCCGCCGACTGGCGTCGCTCAGAACTCCAGCCCCTTCGCCTGCTTGACGCCGGGGAGCTTCTCGACTTTGGCGAGCACGGCTTCCGGCGCCGGGCCGTCGATCGCGACCAGCGCGATCGCCGAGCCGCCCTCGCGATCGCGGCCGAGGGCGAAGGTCGCGATATTCACCCCCGCCTCGCCGAGCAGGCTGGCGAAGCGGCCGATGAAGCCCGGCTTGTCTTCGTTGGTGACATAGATCATCGACGGGGTGAACTCGGCGTCGACCTTGATGCCCTTGATCGACAGGATGCGCGGCTTGCCGTCGTGGAACACCGTGCCGCCGACCGCGCGCTCCTGCTTGGCGGTGGTGACCGACAGCGTGATGAAGCTCTCGTAGTCGCTCCGCGCGGCGCGCGTCGCCTCCTCGACGACGATGCCACGCTGCGCGGCGACCGCCGGGGCCGAGACGACGTTAACGTCGGAGAGCGACGGCCGCAGCAGGCCGGCGATCGCCGCCGAAGTCAGCGCCTTGGTCTTCAACTCGGCGACGCCGCCTTCGTAGGTGATCGTCACCTTGACGATCGGATCGTCGGTGAGTTGGCCGGCGAAAGAGCCGAGCCCCTCGGCGAGCGCGATGACCGGTTTCAGCTTCGGCGCCTCCTCGGCGGTGATCGAGGGGAAGTTGACCGCGTTGGTGATCGCGCCGCGCACCAGATAGTCCGACATCTGCTCGGCGACCTGCAGCGCGACGTTCTCCTGCGCCTCCGTCGTCGAGGCGCCGAGGTGCGGCGTCGCGACGACGTTGGGATGGCCGAACAGCGGGTTGGCCGTCGCCGGTTCGACGACGAAGACGTCGAAGGCGGCGCCGGCGACATGGCCGGAATCGAGCGCCGCGCGCAAGGCGACCTCGTCGACCAGCCCGCCGCGCGCGCAATTGATGACGCGCACGCCCTTCTTGGTCTTGGCGAGGTTCTCGGCCGACAGGATGTTCTTGGTCTGCGCGGTCATCGGCGTGTGCAGGGTGACGAAGTCGGCGCGCGCGAGCAGCTCGTCGAGCTCGACCTTCTCGACGCCGAGCTCGGCGGCGCGCTCGGCCGACAGGAACGGATCGAAGGCCACAACCCGCATCTTGATGCCGAGCGCGCGCGTCGCGACGATCGAGCCGATGTTGCCGCAGCCGATGATCCCGAGCGTCTTGCCGGTCAGCTCGACGCCCATGAAGCGGTTCTTCTCCCACTTGCCGGCCTGGGTCGACGCGTCGGCGGCGGGGAGCTGGCGCGCCAGCGCGAACATCAGCGCGATCGCGTGTTCGGCGGTGGTGATCGAATTGCCGAACGGCGTGTTCATGACGATCACGCCTTTCGCCGTCGCGGCCGGAATGTCGACGTTGTCGACGCCGATGCCGGCGCGGCCGACCACCTTCAGCTTCTTGGCGCGCTCGAGCAGCTTGGCGGTGACCTTGGTCGCCGAGCGGATCGCCAGACCGTCGTAGTCGCCGATGATCTTGGCGAGCTCGTCCTTGTCGAGGCCGGGCTTGACGTCGACGTCGACGCCGCGCGCCTTGAAGATCGCGACCGCGGCGGGAGAGAGTTTGTCGGAGATGAGAACGCGAGGCGCCATGGGAGGTGTTCCTGTGACCCTTCTCCCCTTGCGGGAGAAGGTGGCGCGAAGCGCCGAATGAGGGGTCGGCGCCGTTCGGCGCCGTGGTCATCGAATGTCGTGGATTGCGGGAAGCGGGAACGCGCCTCGCGGCGCGCCCTATCGTCTCCCGAACGGGAGAAGGGGGAGTTCTCAGGCCGCCTTTGCGAGCTTGGCTTTCTCCTGGGCGAAGGCCCAGTCGAGCCATTGGGTCAGCGCCTCGATGTCGGCGGTCTCGACCGTCGCGCCGCACCAGACGCGCAGGCCAGGCGGCGCGTCGCGATAGCCGCCGATGTCGAAGGCGACTTTCTCCTTCTCCAGCGCGCTGGCGAGCGCCTTGGCGAAGGCCGCCTGCGCTTCGGCCGGCAAAGCCGTCACCTCCTGGTCGACCACCTTGAGGCAGACGCTGGTGTTGGAGCGCGTCGCCGGGACGCGGGCGAGGAAGTCGACCCACGGCGTCTTGGCCGCCCAGTCGGCGATCGCCTTGGCGTTGGCGTCGGCGCGCGCGAACAGGCCCTTCAGCCCGCCGACGCTCTTGGCCCAGACAAGCGCGTCGATATAGTCCTCGACGCACAACATCGAGGGCGTGTTGATCGTCTCGCCCTCGAAAATCCCTTCGATCAGTTTGCCGCCCTTGGTCATGCGGAAGACTTTGGGCAGCGGCCAGGCCGGCTTGTAGCTCTCGAGCCGCTCGACCGCGCGCGGGCTGAGAATGATCATGCCGTGCGCCGCCTCGCCGCCGAGCGCCTTCTGCCAGGAGAAGGTGACGACGTCGAGCTTCGGCCAATCGAGGTCTTGCGCGAAGGCGGCGGAGGTCGCGTCGCAGATCGTCAGGCCCTTGCGATTCGCGGCGATCCATTTCGCGTCGGGAACCCGTACGCCCGAGGTCGTGCCGTTCCAGGTGAAGACGACATCGTGATCGAAGTTGACCTGGGCGAGGTCGGGCAGTTCGCCGTAGGGCGCTTTCAGCGTGCGCGCGTCAGAGAGCTTGAGCTGCTTGACGACGTCGGTCACCCAGCCTTCGCCGAAGCTCTCCCACGCCAGCACGTCGACGGGGCGCGCGCCGATGAGCGACCACAGCGCCATCTCGACCGCGCCGGTGTCGGAGCCGGGCGTAATGCCGATGCGGTAGTCGGCAGGGACGCCGAGCACTTCGCGCGTCAGATCGATCGCCAGCTTGAGCTTGGTCTTGCCGACCTTGGCGCGATGCGAGCGGCCAAGGGGGGCGTCTTTGAGGATTTCGGGGGTCCAGCCGGGCCGTTTGGCGCAGGGGCCGGATGAAAAGCGCGCGTCATGTGGCCGCGCGGCGGGCGTCGTCGTCATCGGTAGCCATCCTTTCAGATGGGCGCCTCTCGTTGGGGAGAGGTGTCCCGTCGCCGCTGCTAATCGAGACGGCGCCGGATGGCAAGCGGAAAATCGCGCGTCAGCCTATCCGCGGCGTTTGCGACGGCCGCCGGGACCGCCGACGCCGCCTGATCGCGGCGCGTCCGAATCGCCGCCGTCCGACCCTAACGTCGGCTCGGGCGAGCGCTGATAACGGACGCCGGTGAAGAACAGAATCTGCGCTGCGTCGCCGCGCTCCGCGTTCTCCTTGCGCGGTCCGGCTGCAGGTCGAAACAGAATCAGCTCGCCCATGGCCCCAACCCCGACGGCGCCTCCCCTGGCGCCTCGCGCGCTCGTGCGCCAGATCATTACGCGGTCCGAAGGTTAATACTTGGTCAACGAGATGCCGCTAGTCTGAAGGAAGTTTCGCCGCCGCAGAAGGAAACGCGACGCGTGGTTTCGGATCTCTCACCGATCGGCCTGCCGTTTCTCGACGCCTTGGCCGCCAGCCCGCGTCCCGTCGACCGGCAGCTGTGGTTGCGCGTCGCCGCCGATTGCCTCATCGCCTTGCCGGTCGGCGCGCCGCGCCGCCAGGCCGTTCTCGCTACGGCGGCGGCGGCGCTCGGCGAAGCGGACGAAGCGACGCGCTCGGCGTTCGCGCGCCGGCTCGCGCCCTACCCTGTTGCAGCCGACGCCCTCGCCGCCGTCGAGGCCTTGGGGGGCGAGGCGGCGCTGGTCGCGCTCGCCGAGGCCGTCGCGTTGCCGCGCGAGCGACTCGCCGCCGCGGTCGACGGCAAGGCGGCGACGGCGCGCGCCGTTGCGCAGCGCGCCGATCTCGACGCGACGCTGATCGCGCGGCTGGTCGAGCGCGACGAGATCGAGGTCGCGCTGGCGCTGGCGCGCAATCGCCATGCGCCGATCGACGCTTCGCGTTTCGCCGTGATGGCGCGCCGCGCCAAGGCGCGCATCGAAGCGGCCGGCGACCGCCGCCTCGCCGATGCGCTGCTCGAGCGCACGCCGGCGACGATCGAACAGGCGGCGTTGTTCTTCGAGGCCGACGCGACGCACCGCGGCCGCATCGTCGCCGCCGCGCAGCGCGCGACCCTCGGCCGGCGAGACGCCGCTTTTGACGGCGGCGAGGCCGCGCGCGTCGCCGTGCGACTCGAGCGCGACGCGATGACGGGCGACTGGACCCATTTCGAAGCGGAGCTTGCCGAAGCTTTCGGCTGCCCGCCGGCGTTCGCCGCGCGCATTTCCAGCGACGCTTCCGGCGAGCCGCTCGCGGTCGCGCTTGCCGCGCTCTACGCGCCGAACGACGCGACGGTGCGCATCCTCGCCGCGCGCGACCTGCTCGACGGCGGCCAGTATCGCCGCATCGCCGCCTTGGCGCGGCTGAGAGACGCGCTGAGTCCCGCCGCCGCGCGCTTGACGATGGCGGCGATGATCGGCGCGCCGCAACCGACGCCAGCGCGACATCAGCCGCAATACGACCCGACCGCCGCGGCGACGCCGAGTCGGCCCGGCGCCGCGATACGCGACGCCGTCCCCACGCCGGCCGTCATGCGGCGCCGCCGCGCCTTGGCGCTCGCCGCCGGCGCGCGCGGCGGCGACGAACGCGCGTGAACGAAGCCGCGCGCGCGGCGCCATTTCGCCCTTATGCGGCCTGCCGAATTGCGGGCCGGAGTTGAAGCGAGGAAAGACCGGTCATGAAGAGTTTGATCTCAGCCTTCGCCGTCGCTGCGACGGCTCTCGCCGCCGTCGCGCCGACGACCAGCGCCCGCGCCGACGACGGCGGCCGCGTCGCCGCGGGAATCGCCGGCGGCTTCCTCGGCGGCATGTTGCTTGGCGGCGCGCTGGCGCCGCGCCCGGTCTATCCGCCCTACGGGCCGCCGCCGCCCGGCTATGTCGACTACGGTCCCGGCGGGCCGCCGCCGCCGGCTCATTGCTATTGGACGCGCGGCCAGGCGGTCTGGGACGAAGCCTATGGCGTCTGGCGCCGCCCGCGCGTCCAGGTCTGCGACTGAGCCGCGGCGCTCACCGCGTCACGACCGCCGGCGGCGCGTCGCCGACGACGATCTCGCGATCGGCCGGCCACTTCATGCGGTAGGCGAGGCGCACGTCCTTGGCCTCGCCCGGCTTGAGGTCGAGCGTCCAGCTCATCACCCCGCGCTTGTCGCCGACCTGCTTGTCGGTCGGCGGGGTCGTGGCGGACGCGAGTTCGACGACGATCGCCGTGTTCTCGGAAACCGGCGCGCGGTCGATAACCTGCACCTTGACCGGGAACGCGTGCAGGTTCTTGACGCTGGTGACGAACTCGCGCGTCTCGATCTTGGTCTGATTGTACCAGGTCGGCTCGTTCTCCTTGCGGTTCACCGGCGCGCGGTCGACCCTGACCTTGTCGTCGCCGCCAAAGCCGAGATCGACGCTGTCGCCAGGCGCGACGAAGCCGACGCGGCCGTCGCCGACGAAAGCGCCGTCGCGGATCAGCGCCACGCGACCGGGCAGGATCGGCGCGTCTTCCGAATCGACGAAATGCGCCTCGATATAGGCGATCGGATCGACGCTCGGCGCCGTCTTGACGCTCAACGTCGGCTGAACGACGACGCGGCCGAGCACGAACGACTTCTGCGAGCCGTCGCTCGCCAGCGTGACGCGGCCGGCCGCCTTGAACGCGGCGGCGTAGGCGCTGGTCTGCAATTGCGCTGCGGCGTCCTCGGCCGCGATCGGCTGAGGCGCGGAACTGTCCGACGCATCGGTCGGCGGGGCCGGCGAGGCCTCGGCGAGGGCGGGCTTGCCGGCCGGCGCGGCGGCGCGCTTCGCCGCCGGACGTTCGGCGGCCAATTCGTTGATCTCCGGCTGCCAGAAACCGATTCGCTGTCCGGGCAGATCGACGACGTCGACGGCGCGCGCGACCCGCGCCGTCGACACGGTCAGCGCGACGTCGCTCCAGTCCTCGCCGGTCGACTGAGATATGGCGGCGCGGCGGGTCAGGACCATGCTCGGCCCCGCCGCTTCGTCGGTCTTCAGCGCCGCGTCGTAGAGCGGCGTCCAACCGACGCCGGCGACCCGGTACGAAAGCGCCAGCGACACGCGCGCGGCGGCGGCGGCGTTGACGGCGACGGTGACGATGCGACTGGCCGCCTCCGGGCGCGGCGCCTGCTGCTGCGCTTCAAGGGCGGCGATCTGTTCGTCAAGGACGCGCGCCTTCTCGACTGCCGGCGCGAGTTCGGCGCTGACCTTGGCGAGCGCTGTTCCGACCGCGTCCCAGGCGGCCGACCAGTCGGCCACGTCGAGCGGCTTGGACTCGGGCGACAGCTTCTCCGGCCCGCTCTGCGAAAAGCGCACGATCATCGCGCGCTTGCCTTGCAGCGCGTCGATCGTCGTCTGGGTCGCGGCGCGCTGCTGGCGCAAGTCCGCGATTCTTGTCGTCAGCGCGTCGTCGCCCGTCAGGGCTTCGGCCGGCGCGACGTGCGTCTCGACCGAACCGATGGTCAGCGCCGCGATCGCCGTCCCCTCGACGCGCAGCGAATCCGGATCGAGCCCGAGCGGCAGGTTGCGAAACGTCAGTACGCTGTCGCCGGCGGGCGCGTCGACTTCGGCGAGGCGGGTGACGATCGCTGCGTCGGGATAGATGGTCACCGCGTCGATGCGGGAGGCGACGTCGGCCTCGCCGGCGACAGCCGGAAAGGCGGCTGTGAAAGCGATCAGGGAGATGGCGGCTGCGCGCATGGGGGCGCCTCGTGTTGTCGCGGGAATCGCCGAGCAAAGGCGCACAGATCGCCGCGTCGGCGCGGCAAAATTACGGTCGGCGTCCGGCGTTTCCGCGGCGAGGCGCGAACGGAAAGCGGCCGCGACGTTCGGTCGCGCCAGCGGGGCGCAGCTTGACGCGGCCGCCGTCAGCCGAAGAACGGCAGCAGCGTCGGCGCGAGATGGCCGAGGCCGAGCAGCGCTGCGCCGATCAGGCCGAGCCCGCCGGCGATCCAGGCGAGCGCCGCGACGCCGGTGATGATCGCCGCCGAGGCGAGCACCACCGCGATCTGCAGCGAACCGCTCCCGTATTCGAAATGTTCGAGTTTGCGGTTGTAGAGTTCGCGCCGTTCGCTCGCCTGTTTGGCGCGCTCCTGAATCGCGTCGAGGCTGTCTTCGGGAGTCTTCGGGTCCTTCTCGAACCTCGCCACCGCCGCCTTCCAGCTGGCGATCTGCCTGTCGACCGCCGCCTGGACCTGTGGATCGCTCGCCGCGCTGCGTTCCGCTTCGAGGCCTTCCGCGGCGGTCTCGGCGATTGATTGGCGCACCTTCTTGGCCTGGTAGAAATTGTAGAGGTCCGAGGACTCGATGTTGAGCTCGGTGGCGCGATGCTCGGCGTTCTTGGCTCCCGCCTCGGCCAGGGCGAGGAACAGCGCGAGGATCGCGATCAGCAGCGCGACCTTCTTGTCTTCGGATTCGACGGCGTCTTCGAGAGGTTCAGCCATGACGTTTCTCGCGCGCGCCGAACTTGGGCGGGCCGGTGATTTATGCACATTCGTGAGTCGCTGAAAAGCGGCTCTAGCCCTTGCGCACCGCCGGCTCGCCGTGACGGATCTTGCCGGCGGGCGCAGGAAGCAGCGGCGCGACGAGATTGATCGGCTCGGTTTCGGCCGCGCGCCGGCGCCCTTCGAGGCGCACGACGTCGCGACCGAGGCGGGCGATGGCGGCGCGCAGCGCCTTGTCGCGATCGGCGCGCTCGCTCGTCTCGGCGTTCGCCGCTGCGCCGCCGCGCTCGGCGAAGCGCTCGAGCTGGCGCCGGTTCTCGAGCACCGCCTCTTCGCGCGCGGCTTCGCTGCGCAGAAGTCGCGCTTCGGCGTCGACGAGCGCCGACCTGAGCCGGTCTTGCTCCGCCGCGGCGCGCTCGGCGCCGGCGGCGGCGGCGCTTTCGGCGTCGGCGAGCCGAACCTCGAGCGCCGCCAGCCGAGTCTCCAGGGCGGCGATCTCGCCGCGCCGCTCTTCGGCGAGCGTCTCGCTGTCTTCGAGCCGCGATTCGAGGCGATCGTGCTGGACGTCAATGTCGGCCAGGGCGCTCTGGACCGCGCCAAGCTCGCCGCGCAATTCGTTGGCTTCCCAGCGCGCCACTTCGAGATCGCCGACCCCGACCGTCGTCGCCTCCTCCAGCGCGGCGATGCGTACAAGCTGTCGTCCGACTTCGACCTTGCGCGCCGCCACCGCTTCTTCGGCGGCGCGCAGCCGTCGTTCGAGCCGGACGATTTCGATCGCGTGTTGAGCGCGCAGCGCGTCGCGATCGGCGATCGCTTGCGCTTCGCTGAGCGGCGCGAGCAGGCGGGCGCGCGCTTCGGCGAGCCGACGCGCGCGACGCGCGACCGCTGGCGCCGCGGCCAACGCCAGCAGCGTCGCGATCAGGAACCCGACGGCGGTAAAGATCGCCTGCTCGATCAATTTCGTCTCGTTGACGGGGCGAATAGGTGCGGCAATATCGCATGCCGGCCCCAGTCAAGCAAAGAGGCAGGCGGGGCTCAAAATGGGTTCCAGGTCGCGTGCGGAGTGAACTTCAGATAGCTGAGGTTGAGCCCGAGCCGGGCGCCGACGCCGGAGCGGATCGGCACGACGACGATATTGTCCGCCCCCAGGGCGGTGAAGCCGAAGCCGCCGACGAAATAGGCCGAGCCGTCGATGCCGCCGAACCGGCTGAAGATCGCTTCGGTCGCCGGCAGGTTGTAGACCAGCATCATCGTCCGGTCGCCGTCGGCCCCCGCGTCGAAGCCGAGCGAGGGACCCTGCCAGAAGATCTTCTGGTCGCCGGCGTTGCGGGTGTACATCTTGCCTTCGCCGTAGCGCAGGCCGCCGACGAACGCTCCCGAGGCCTCCTGGCCGAGAATATAGGCGTTGGGCAAACCCCAGCGCCGGCCGGCCTCCTGCACTACCTCGGCGAGGCCGCGCGACACCGCGCCGAAGAAATGATGCCCGCTGCTTATGACCTCGTCGAGCGAGTAAGGAGCTGGTTGGTCGGCAAGCGCCGGGCGGGTGAAGGCGAAGGCCCCGACGGCGAGAGCGCCGCCAAGCCAGTCGCGCCGCGTAATCGTCGACATCTCGCTTTCCTCCAAGCGCGTCCGGCGCGCGGACCGCGCCAGCAGAGGCTTCCGGCAAATCGTGTCGCCGTGATGGCGAATCGCCAGCTGCGACTATCGCTGTGGCCGATTGACGGTTCATTAACGATGAGAGGCGCGGGGGTCGCCCCAGGCGATGAAGCCGCCGTTGCGCAAGCCCGCGGCGATCTTGCCATAGAGCAGCGGCCCGCCTTCGACGGAAAGCGTCGCCCCGCCCGCGGCGCGCAGAACCGCATCGCCGGCGGCGGTGTCCCATTCCATCGTCGGCCCGAAGCGCGGATAGACGTCGCCTTCGCCCTCGGCGATGACGCAGAACTTCAGCGACGAACCGGCGGAGCGGCGATCGCCGATTGGCAGGCCGGCGAGGAACGTCTCGGTCGCGGCGTCGCAATGCGAGCGGCTGGCGAGCGCGGTCAGCGCCGGCGGAGCGGCGCGAACGGCGAGCGCACGCCAGGCCTCGGGCGGCGGCAGGTCGGCGCCGACCGGCGCCGCGCAGACGAAAGCGCGGGCGCCGGCGAACCAGAGCCGCTCCAGCGCCGGCGCATAGACCGCGCCGGCGATCGGCCGGCCGCGCTCGATGAGCGCGACGTTAACGGTGAACTCGCCGTTGCGTGCGATGAATTCGCGCGTCCCGTCAAGCGGATCGACCAGAACGAAGCGTTCCGCAACGACCATCGGCGCGCCGGCGGCGGTCGCCTCTTCGGCGACGATCGGGATCGGCGCCGCCCATGCCGCCAAACGCTCGCGGATCGTCGCTTCGGCCCGCTCGTCGGCGGCGGTCACCGGGCTGCCGTCGCCCTTGACGCGCGCCGGGCCGCCGTGCGCGTATTCCGCCATCACCGCCGGGCCGGCGGCGAGCGCGACGCGCGCAAGCAGAAGCGCCGCCTCATCGCGGCCGGCCGCGGCGAGGTCGAGTCGCCCTGTCGTCGCCGGATCGTTCAAGCAGACATCCTTTCTTCGCTTCCATTCTTCGCCCAGTCGCCGCGCGACGGCGAATCAAATACGATCGCGCCCGCAGCCCAACGCGTCTCGTCCGCGCCGCCCTCGGCGGCTTCAGCCACAGGAAACGTCGAATGACAACGGTCGCCCTCGCTCCAATGGACCTCGCCGCGCTGCTGTGCTCGCGGGTTTGCCACGACGTGATCTCTCCGGTCGGCGCGATCGTCAACGGACTCGAAGTGCTGGAGGACGAAAAAGATCCCGAAATGCGGGCGGTGGCGACCGAACTGATCAAGAAGAGCGCCGCCTCCGCTTCGGCGCGGCTGCAGTTCTGCCGGCTCGCCTTCGGCGCGGCGGGCTCGTTGGGGGCCACGATCGACACCGGCGACGCCGAGACCGTGACGCGCGGCGTCATCCCCGGCGATCGCACCACCCTGGCGTGGAACCCACCGCGCCAGTTCGCCGCCAAGAACAAGGTCAAGCTGCTGCTCAACCTCTGCCTGATTGCGCAATCGGCCATCCCGCGCGGCGGCGTCATTGCCGTCGACCTCAGCGGCCAGGACGAATCGCTGGCGATGCGGGTGCAGGCGACGGGCCCCAATCCGCGACTGGCGAGCGGGGTCGCCGACCTGGTCGCCGGCCGGCCGGAAAGCGGCGCGGTCGACGCTCACACCATCCAGCCTTACTTCGCCGGCCTGGTGGCGCGCGAATGCGGAATGGAGGTCGCCATCACCGTCGAGGCGGAATCGGTGACCTTCGAGGCGCGGCCGACCGGCGTGAAAGCTTGAGCAGCGCCGCGCCGGTTCAATTCTTTTTAACATCGCCGCGTCAAGATCGGCGAGCCGCCGGTCGCGCTTCGACGCGTGGCGGCGCGATGGGATCCGGGCAATGAAGCAGGTGCTGGTGGTCGACGATTCGCCGGTGATCCGCAAGATCGCCCGCCGCATCCTCGAAGGGATGAATCTCGGCACGTCGGAAGCCGCCGACGGTCGGCAGGCTTTGGCGGCCTGCTCGTTCTTCATGCCCGACGCGATTCTCGTCGACGGCGCGATGCCGGTGCTCGACGGATACGAATTCCTGCGCGAACTCCGTGCGATGCCCGGCGGCGATCTGCCGAAAGTGGTGTTCTGCACCAGCGAATACGACGTGGCGCAGATCGCGCGCGCGATGCACGCTGGCGCCGATGACTTCCTGATGAAGCCGTTCGACCGCGAGCACGTCCAGGCGAAGTTCGAAAGCGTCGGCGTCTGCTAACGGGCCGCGCCGTTCAATCGGAGACCGGCGCGTCGTTCGGCGGAACCGGGCCTTCGCTCTCGTCGTCCTGATTCGCCGACGGGTGGAAGCCGTACGGCGAGCGCAGTCGGCGACGACGCGCGCGGCCGGGGAACCGGGGGTCGCCCGAAGCCTCGAACCCGGCGTCGCCCGACTCGACCACTCCGCTGGTCTCGACGGCGTTGTCCGGCGCCGCCGCCGGGGCCGGGGCCGGGATCTCGGCGTCCATCGGCCCTGGCACGCGCGGCGCGGCGGTGATGAACGAGGGCAGCGCCGCTGCGGCGTCGCCCGCGGCCGGCGGCGGATTTTCACGCGGCGCATTGGGATCGCGGTAGGGGCGGAATTCGCGCGGCTTGAAGTCGCGGCGGCCCTCGCGGAACTCGCCGCGTTCCTGACGATCGCCATAGGGCCGATCCGGACGCGGCCCACGGTCCTGCTGTTGCGGGCGCGGTCGGTCCTGACGCTGCTGGTAGCCGCCGCGCTGGTCGCCGACCTGCTGTGGCGGACGCTCGCCTTCGGCGAAGGTCGGCTGCGGGCCGACGCCCGGCGCATTCGGCTGGCCTTGCACGTAGGTCTGCGGCGCGAAAGGAGCGGGGTTGCGTTCGACGGGCGAAGCGAACCGGTCGGCGACGCCGCCGAAATCCTCGTCGTCCTCGATCTCGACCGCCTCCCCTTCGCCCGGCGGCCGACCACCCTGGGCGTGCGCCTGGGCGGCCTGGGCGGCGGCGATGAGGCGGAAATAGTGCTCGGCGTGCTGCAGGTAATTCTCAGCCGCGACGGGATCGCCGCTGGTGTGGGAATCGCGCGCGAGCTGCAGATACTTCTCGGCGATGTGATGGGCGTTGCCGCGGATCTTCACGTCGGGCCCGTTCGATTCGTACGAACGGGTCAGCGGATTGGGGCCCCGACGATTGTTGGAGGGGCGGTTGCCGCGCATCCGCTTGTTGTTCTGACCAGGTCTCATCGAATGTTCCTTGATTGATCTCGACGTTCGCGGCGGCCGGACGCGCGTTCGCGCCGTCGGGCGGAAGATCCGCGCGGCGAAGCGAAACAAAAAACGGCCCTTTCAAGCATCGGCGAATAGCGTTCTCACTGGAACGGCCTGCCTGTCCCCGCTGCGTCTCGCGCGCCGATCGCCGCATCGATCGACCCGCGCGGACGGCGCACGAAAAAGAGGCGGTTTGGCTTCACAGTCCCTAGCCGATCGCGAACCCCCCTCAGGTTGCGTCCGCAAATCGGCTCATTCTGGGAAACCGCACGTCGTCTAGACTCAAGGCTCGACGACGAATCTGTATGGGTTGTAGCGCCTTTTTCACGTCCCGCCAAGAGGGAAGTTGCCGGCGGCGGCGGCGGCGTCGATTCCTGTCTGCCTGAGGATCGCCCAAGCGTCGGCGCCGTCGCGGGCGAATTCGAGCAGGCCGAGGTCCTCGGCGCTGACCATGCCGTTCTCCTGCAGCGCCCGCCAATTGATCACCTTTCGCCAATAATCCTGATCGACCAGAACGATCGGGATGCGCGGGGTCTTTCCGGTCTGTGACAGCGTCAGCAGCTCGAACAGCTCGTCGAACGTGCCGAAGCCGCCCGGAAACACCACCAACGCCTTGGCCCGCATGGAGAAATGCATCTTGCGCATCGCGAAATAGTGAAAGCGGAACGACAGCGCGGGTGTGGTGTAGGGATTGGGCTCCTGCTCCCGCGGCAGGGTTATGTTGAAGCCGATGGTCGGCGCGCCCGCTTCGTGGGCGCCGCGGTTGGCGGCCTCCATCGTCCCCGGTCCGCCGCCGGTCGCCACCACGTTGGCGTAAGGAGGTCCGCCGCGCGCCGCGCCCCCCTCGAGCGAGGCGATGCGGCCGAAGGCGCGCGCCTCGGCGTACCAGAAGCCCTGGCGGCCGGGACCGTTCTCGCGCACCCGCGCCGAACCGAAGACGACCAGCGTCGAAACGACTCCGTAGGCGCGCAGAGCCTCCTGCGCCTTCTGATATTCGAGCTGGAAGCGCACGCCGCGGGTCGAGTCGCCGAGCAGGAACTCCTGGTCGAGCGACGCCAAGCGATAGGCGCTGGAGGCGGCCTGGGCGGCGTTGGAGACGGACGAATCGGTCATCGGGGGTCGCTTGCGCCCGGCCGCGACGCACGAAGCGACGGCCCTTTCATCGAGCCTAGTTGCTGTCGATTTTCACGCCGGCGCCCTCGACGGGCGCGCGAAAGCCAGGCGGCGGGTCGGTCAGCGACTCGCGCTCCGGCTCGGGGCCGAGCACCGTCACCGGCTTCTTCTGTATGCCGACCCAGGTCAGCGGGTTCCAGTTCATCGTCGGCGCCGGCGCGCTGTCGCAACTCTGACCGGGCCCGGCGGTGCACTTGCGCTGGCTGATGCCCATGCCAGCGGTATAATCGGTGGTGACGACGATGTTTGGATCCGGGAACTTGTTGGCGGTCGCGCGCGACGGGTCCATCAGCATCGGGCGGATCGCCTTCTTTTCCGCCTGTTCCTTCTTCCAACGGACGACATCGGCGTCGCGCGGCCAGTCGGTCGCTTTAGTCCAAGCCGCGGCGGCGGGCGCCGGCAGATCCATTTTGGGCGGAACGACCAGCTTGGGGCGGTCGCGATAGTCGATGTCCGGTTGGTCCTCGCCGCCGCCCCAGCCGATTACCGAGCCAAGGCCGACCCACAGCGGCGCCGCGCCGTCGTCGCCGGCCCGCGCCGGCGTCCCTGACAGGCATAGCCCGACGAGGCACGCGGCGCCCGCCGCAGCAGCGCCGCGCCCGACCTTCTCAAGCGTCACAGACGGCATCGCCGAAAACCCCTAACGCGGCCGCCGCGACGCTCGCGCGCACGGAAACGACCGTTTCGCATCCTGGTTGGCCTGACAATCCGGCGAATCCAAGGCGTGGAACGTCTCCCGCCGTCCGTCCGCCAGCCCGGCCGAGCTCCATCCCTTACCATGAAGAGGCGGAAAATGGGACTCCCCGACGCGCCGATCGCGCCAGTTCGATCGGTCGGCCGCCGCTCGGTTCACGCCCCGCCGGCCCGACCCGCTCCCGGCGCCGCCGGCCGGGTCGCGCCGAACAGGCCGTCGACCACCAGCAGCGCGACGCCGAGATTGATCGCCGCGTCGGCGAGGTTGAAGACGAAGAAGTGGCGGCCGAACACGTGAGGGTCGAGGAAGTCGACAACCGCACCCTCGTGAAAGAGCCGATCATAGCCGTTGCCGAGCGCGCCGCCGACGATCAGCCCAAGCCCGAGCCCGACGAGCTGGGTCCGCGCGCGCCACAACCAGACGGCAATAAGCGTCGTCACCGCCAGCGTCACCGCCAGCAGCGACCAACGACCGGCCGCCGACTCCTGGGCGAACAGGCTGAAGGAAATGCCGTAGTTCAGGCGCAACGCGAGGTCGAGAAACGGCGTCAGCGGCAGCGGCGCCGTCGCGGTCGCGTCGAAATTGGCGAGCACCAGCGCCTTCGCCGCGCGGTCGAGCGCGACGACGGCGACGATGGCGATGGCGCCGAGGACGCGCGGGCGCATCAGGCCCGCCGTTTGACGCCGAGCTCGCGCAGCGCCGCCGCGTCGCGTGGGCTGACGTCGGGATAGTCGGGATCGGCGGTCGCCGGGTCGAAGTAGCGCCAGGAGCGCGCGCACTTGATCCCCGGCGCGCGCTCGACGACGACCGCGACGCCGGAAACGTCCGCCAGGCGGAAAGCATCGGCCGGCGCGGCTTCGCCAAACGCGAGGACGAGGTCGGAGGTGATGCACACTTCGGTGAAATCGACGCCAGCAAGCGCCGCCTTGAGTTCGGAATCGTCGACGTAGACGCGCGGGCGCGCTTCGAGCGACGAGCCGATCGCCTTCGCCTCGCGCGCCTTCTCCAGCGCGCCGGTGACGACCGAACGCACGCGGCGGATCGCGTCCCAGCGCTTGGCGAGCGCGTCGTCGCGCCACGCTTCCGGGGCGTTCGGGAACTGCTCGAGATGGACCGAACCGGCGTTCGGGTCGCGCGACGCCCACGCTTCTTCGCAGGTGAAGACGAGGATCGGCGCGAGCCAAACCGTCACATAGCGGAAGATGCGTTCGACCGTCTCCAGCGCCTCGCGCCGCGTCTCGCTCGACGGCGCATCGCAATAGAGCGCGTCCTTGCGGATGTCGAAGTAGAAGGCCGACAGATCGACGTTCATGAAGCTCGCCAACGCCGCGACGACCTTGGCGTAGTCGAAGTCGGCGTAGGCCTTGCGCACGACCGGATCGAGCTGAGCGAGCCGATGCAGCATCAGCCGCTCGAGCGGCGCGCGCGGCAAGGCGTCGCCGAGCGGCGCAAGCGGCCGATGGGCGAGCGTGCCGAGCATCCAGCGCAGCGAATTGCGCAGCTTGCGGTAATTGTCGGAGACGCTCTTGAGAATTTCCGGGCCGATGCGCTGGTCGTCAGAATAATCTACGCTCGCCGCCCACAGGCGCAGGATGTCGGCGCCCGAGTGCTTGATCACGTCCTGCGGGAAGGTCTGATTGCCGAGCGACTTCGACATCTTGCGGCCCTTCTCGTCGAGCGTGAAGCCGTGCGTCAGCACGACGTCGAAGGGGGCGCGGCCGCGGGTGCCGCAGCTTTCAAGCAGCGACGACTGGAACCAGCCGCGGTGCTGGTCGGAGCCCTCCAGATACATCACGTCGTCGCCGCCGCCGTCGACTTTGCGTTTGATGCCGGCGAGTCCGGGGAAATGGACGGGATCCTCGAGCACGTAGGCGTGGGTCGAGCCGGAATCGAACCAGACGTCGAGAATGTCGTCGATCTTGTCGTAATCAGCGGGGTCGTAGTCGGGCGCGAGAAAGCGCCGCGCCGCGCCCTCTTCGTACCACGCGTCGGCGCCTTCGTTCTCGAACGCCGCGGCGACGCGCGCGTTGACGCTTTCATCGATCAGGATTTCGTGGCCACCCTTCTTGACGAACACCGCGATCGGCACGCCCCAGGCGCGCTGGCGGCTCATCACCCAGTCGGGCTTGGCCGACACCATGCCGCGGATGCGGTTCTCGCCCGACGCCGGCGCCCAGCGCGTCTCGCCGATGGCTCTTAACGCCGTCTCGCGCAGGCTGGCGTCATAGCCGGCGATCGGCTTGTCCATGGCGATGAACCATTGCGGCGTGTTGCGGAAGATGATCGGCTTCTTCGACCGCCAGGAATGCGGATACTGGTGCTTGAGCTTGCCGCGGGCAAGCAGCGCACCAGCTTCGATCAGCGCTTTGATCACCGCCTCGTTAGCGTCGCCCTTCTCGCCCTTATCGGTGAGCACCCGCTTGCCGACGAATCCGGGCGCCTCGTCGGTGAATGCGCCGTTCTCATCGACCGGGTGGGGAATGCGCGTTTCGATGCGGCGCACCGCAAGCTCGCGTCCGCTCGCCATCCAAAGTTCGAAGTCCTCGCGACCGTGGCTCGGCGCGGTGTGGACGAAACCCGTCCCAGTGTCGTCGGTGACGTGGTCACCGGGGAGCAGGGGGACATCGAAGTCGTATCCGCTCCCGCGTAGCGGATGCCCGCAAACGAAGTCAGCCAAGCCTCGACCACGCGCACCGCTCTCAACGGACATTACGCGTGCGTATTCCTCGACCCGCGCCTGTTTCATTACGTCTGCAGCGAGAGCGTCCGCAAGAATCAGCTTATCGCCAACCTGCGCCCAATTTCCCTCAGGAGCCTTACCGACGATGTAGAGGCCGTAGGCGATCTTTGGCGAATAACTGATCGCGCGGTTACCCGGTATGGTCCACGGGGTCGTCGTCCAGATAACAACTGAAGCACCGTGCAACTTGTCTGCACGTGCGGCGTTTTCCAATGGAGTTCCGCCTGACGCACCATATTCGCGTAGCGGAAATTTCACCCAGACCGTGTCGCTGACGTGGTCCTCGTACTCGACCTCGGCCTCGGCCAGCGCGGTCTTTTCGACCACGCTCCACATCACCGGTTTGGAGCCGCGGTAGAGCAGGCCGTTGGCGGCGAACTTGTGGATTTCGCGGGCGATCTGCGCTTCGGCGGGATAGGTCATCGTCAGATAGGGATGGTCCCAATCGCCGAGCCCGCCGAGCCGCTTGAACTCCTCGCGTTGCACCGAAACCCAATGGTCGGCCGCAGCGCGGCATTCGCGACGAAAGGCGACCATCGCCTTGGCGTCGCTGAAATCGGGCTTGGACTTGCCCTTGCGGCGGTAGTTCTCCTCCTCGACCTTCCACTCGATCGGCAGGCCGTGGCAGTCCCAGCCGGGCACGTAATTGGAGTCCTTGCCCGCCATCTGCTCCGAGCGGACGACCAGGTCCTTGAGGATCTTGTTCAGCGCGTGGCCGATGTGGATGTTGCCGTTGGCGTAGGGCGGGCCGTCGTGCAGCACGAATTTCGGCCGGCCGGCGGCGGCGCGGCGCAATTGGCCGTAGAGATCGTCGCGCGCCCAGCGGGCGAGAATATCCGGCTCTTTCTGCGGCAGACCGGCCCGCATCGGGAAATCGGTCTTCGGCAGATAGAGCGTGTCGGAATAGTCGGGGCCTGAGGCGGACGCGTCGGTCATGGCGAACGTTTCAACATGCGAAAAAAGCGGCGGAGCTCCGGGCTTCGCGGCGCACGGATTAGATGATTTGGCCAGAATCGCCAAATGGGCGGGCGGCGACGACGGCGCGCGCCGCGGCGAGGTCGAGCGCCATTTGCGCCTTCAGCGCCTCGAGCGAGGCGAATTTTCGCTCTTCGCGCAGCCGCGCGAGGAACGCGACCTCCATCTGCTGGTCGTAGAGGTCGCCGGAAAAATCGAACAGGTGAACCTCGAGCAGCGGCGGGCCGGAATTGACCGTCGGCCGCACGCCGAAGCTGGCGACGCCGCCAAAGCCCTTGCCGCCGACCGCCGCCCTGACTGCATAAACGCCAAAAGCCAGCCGATTGGTCGGTTCGAGCGCCAGATTGGCGGTCGGCACGCCGAGCTGGCGGCCGAGCCGCTGGCCGTGGCCGACGCGCCCGGCGACGACGTAGTCGCGGCCCAGGCCGCGCGCCGCCGCCTCGACGTCGCCGCGTTCCAGCGCGCGGCGGATCGCCGAGGAGGAAACGACTTCGGCCCGGCCGTCGATCGGCGCCTCGACTTTCTCGACGACGTCGACGGCGAAACCGAGCCGCGCTCCGGCGCGGACGAGATCGTCGGGCGCGCCGCCGCGGGCGCGGCCGAAGTGGAAATCCCGGCCGACCACGACTGCGCCGACGCCGAGGCGCTTGACCAGCGTCTGTTCGATGAATTCCTCCGCCGTCAGACCGGCCAGCGCGGCGTCGAAGGTCAGCGCCGCGGCGCCGGCGAGACCGAGCGAACGAAAGATGCGCGCCTTGATCGGCAACGGCGTCAGGCGGAAGACGACCGGCCGGCCGGCGAAATAGTCGGCCGGATGCGGTTCGAACGTGAGGACGGCGGCGGGCGCGCGCCGTTGGGCGGCAAGCGCTTGGGTGCGGGCGATGACCGCGGCGTGGCCGCGATGGACGCCGTCGAAATTGCCGA